>Ga0272441_10007972_pt1 | contig 16985 bp, 15 predicted proteins | sample SSMProp6N_FD_193582 | JGI IMG/M metagenome (GOLD analysis project Ga0272441, IMG submission 193582) | Marine sediment archaeal communities from Little Sippewissett salt marsh, Falmouth, MA, United States - SSM-Prop-6N | ecosystem: Environmental > Aquatic > Marine > Wetlands > Sediment ...
AGAATGATTAACTGTTTCAAGTCTGCAAGCCGATTGAGGGTATCTTTTCCCTCAGGATCATTTCGGGGTGTTTTGTTTTTTACTTTAACCCACTTGAGTGGGATACTGAATCTAGCGTCTTGTAGACGGTAGTAATTCAATTCATTTTCAATTCGGTTATGATCGCGCCGACAGAGGTAAAAACCGAAAAAATGAAGATTCGCCAGACACATCCGGACACGGTTTCACCGGCCTGCAGGCTGCCGGACGACAGGAGGACCGCTGCAGCCGTGTAGATCAGCGCCGCGGCACTGCCGCAGGTTGCGGCCGCGGCCACTCGCCGGATCAGGGTTGCCCCGCCGCAGCCGGCGGTGACGATGCCGCCGCAGACCAGGGGGACCAGCACGGTCAGCCACCAGATATCTTTCAGGCCGGGAATCGCACCCGAGCTGTTCTGGACAAACCGATCGACCAGGACAAACAGGGCGGCCGCGCCGATCGCGCACAGGCCGGCATGCCAGTAGCGTGGTTTCAGCTTTTGGCGTTTTTCGGCCCGCTGGCGTATTTTTCGCCGAATGGTCAGCGGCCGGTTGTAGAACAGGCAGAACACCCAGCGTTCGAGCAGCGCGCCGCGTTCACCGAACACCGGCACGATGTGCACTGCCTCGGTCGCCCAGTGGGCGGCCATGAACCGGGCCAGTTCCGGATACCGGTAGGCCATCTGGATTGGAAACGCCAGGTAACCGATATATTTAAAAAAGCCCAGAAACACGGCGATGTTGTAATCCTTGAAATTTCTTTCCCGAATCACCAGGTACAGCACGTAAAGGCCCCGGACCAGGGAGCCGGGGGACAGGGGGATGACCTGGAACAGGGCCACAATGCCCAGGCCGATGGCCCAGGACTGGGACTTGGGCATCTCCGGATGCATCAGTACGTAAATAATTGCGATCATCACCGACACCACCTGGGTGACCGGCACCGTGCACACATGGACCGCCAGGCTCTTCAGGTATTTCTGAATGAACGGCTCCTTGATCCTGGACAGGATCAGGTCCGCGTCTTCATCCGTGACGATATGTTTTTTGCGGCCGTCCGCCACCATGTCGTGGAGCCACTGTTCCCGCAGGTTGCTGTCGAAGTAGAGCTTTACCGGCCGGACCAGGAGATCGTGGAGCCGCGCTTTGGCATAGGCCCGGTCGGTGAGCAGTTTGTGAAGTCCGGCCGGCAGGATTGAAAAGGGCAGGTGCCGGAAAAAAGGCCCGAACCGGTAAGCCATGCGAATGGCGCTGTCCCTGTCGATGCGGCCGGCCCGGTGCCAGGCCATAGCGCTTTCAACGGCCTTGCCGCGCAGGGCCCTTTTGAAATAGGCCGGGCTTTTCATCAGGGCCAGATAGTGCTTGCGCCAGGCTTCCCGCGCCCACAGCCTGCGGACAAATCTGCCCAGGAACGGAATCAGGCCCAGCATCAGGAACGCAAAGGTTCCGACCCTGGCGGCGCGCAGTTTTGCGGCCACGGGGGCATCGACCATGTTGCGGACCTGCCAGCCGGTCACCGTACTCTGGTGCAGGGTGGCGCGGAACTTCTTACTGAAGAAAAACCGAAAAGGGTTGTGCGTAATGTCCGGTACGGCGTTTCGGTATATGTCCTCGGTGGTTTTCAGGTCTTCCAGCAAACCGCGCATGTCGGCAAAATCGCTGCGGTGCGCGCTCATAAAAGCCTCGAGGGTTTTGATGTTGCCCCGGTCAAACTGGACCAGGCTGCCGCGGCCAAGCCCCCCGGCAATCAGTGAAAAATCTCCGGGAGACATGGGTAAAAAAGGCAGCAGGGCGAGTCCGGCCCGAAAATCAACCGCTGTCAGACCGGCCGCGGGATCCGTTCCCGCGGCGAGGCGCTTCAGGCAGTTGGGCTGGCTTTTGCCGGTGGTCCATTCATACTGGCGGGCAAACTCATGAGCGCCCATATCGTGCAGCAGCTTGACGAAATCACGCATAAAGATTTTTTTGGCCCGGTATTCCGGAGAGCCCAGGCGCTGCTCATCTACCGGCCGGCCGCTTTCCCACCGGTCCAGCAGGTCCATATGGTCATCCACCTCCAGGCGCCAGGTGCGGCCGTCCACCCAGTCGGACAGTTCCCCGCAGCTGCCCAGCCGGGCGTCCACGAAGGTTGCGTGAATATCGTTGACCGTGTTTTCGTCCTTGAACCGGATTTGGGCGCCGCGCCGAATAAACTTCTGCCAGATGGCGCCGGCCCGGGCCGCGGCCGGGTTGACCTGCAGCTGAAACGGCGCCTGAAAACCGATGGCGTAAATCACATTTCGAACCAGCAGAGATCCGTTCGACGGCGGGATCAGGATCTTCATGGCGTACTTTTGACCAACGGCCAGGCCCGCGAGGGGGCCGCCGCTGATGGCTGTCACCGTCACCCGGTAAACCTGTCCGGCAAACCCGCCGCCGACGAACTTTTCAACCGCCAGGTCCACCTGTGCGCTGTTTTTCCCCGCCACCGCGGTCATGGGATAGGACAGCCGGTCGCCGGCATCATAAGGCCGGGGGCGCATGGGACGCAGCAGTTTCAGGTCGGAAAATTTATTCTCGAGTTCTTTGCAGACCGGAATGGAATAGTGTTCGGACATGAAATTTTATTAAAAAAACCGCACTTTTTCAGATGTGAATGCCAAGTATAGGGGAAGGACTTTGGGGTGTCAAGCAAAAGGCCGATGACCGGTGCTGTATTCACCGGTTTGGAAAAAGAACATATAATGATACAATAAGCAAAACAAATCGAAAATGCCCCTCTTCGTTGATGGGGCGGCGGTCTTCCGCCGGGTTGTCCGGTGGACGTTCCGTTCACAAGTAACGGACAAATTGCAAAGGAAAATTATGCACTGGATTGAACTCAACGTCACCCTGGACCCGAATGACGCCGATGCGGCTGCCAACTTCCTGATCGAAAGCGGCAGCAGCGGGATTGTGGAAGACGCGAGCCCGGACAAAAAAAGAATTGTGCTGACCGCCTATTTTGAAAAAAACGATGCCTTTTCCGGGGTGCAGCAAAAGATCCGGACCTATCTGGACGGCCTTTATGCCCTGAAGGACCCGGGGGTCTCTCCGCCGCCGGAGGTCCGTATCAACCGGATCCCGGATGAAGACTGGAACAAGAAATGGAAATCATTCTTTGAACCCGTCAAAGTCACCGGCCGGATCGTCATCAAGCCGTCCTGGCGGAAATACCGGCAGAAAGAAAATGAGATCATTATCGAGCTGGACCCGGGCATGGCCTTTGGCACCGGCACGCACCCTTCCACCGGCATGTGTCTTCAGGCGCTGGAAGAGATTTGTCCGGGGTTGGCCCGAACGGCGGCCCCGGGCCTGCTGGATGTGGGTACCGGGTCCGGTATTCTGGCGATTGCCGGGGCGCTTCTCGGGATTCCCAAAGCCATCGCCATAGATATCGACTACCAGGCCGTTCAATGTGCCATCAAAAATGCGGGCCGGAACCGGGTGGCGGACCGGATCGACTTTTCCACCCGGCCGCTCAAAAAGATCACGGGTGTTTTTCCGGTGGTGCTGGCCAACATTCTGCCCCATATCCTGATCGACATGAAAGCGGATCTGTGCGACCGGCTGGCCCCTGGCGGGTACCTGGTTTTGTCCGGCATTCTGCAAACCAAAGCCGCGGAGGTCACAGCGGCTTTTTCAGACCGGCTGGCCGTTCACCGGAAGATCGAAAAAGAGGCGTGGAGCTGCCTGGTGTTTCAAAACCGCTGACCGCTGAAAAGGCCCCCCTTGATCGTGCAAGACGGGACACGGTCAGAATGGGCCCTGTTCTCCGGCGGTCCTCCCTGGAGACTTTTCTCATGCCTTGCGTTTCACGGGAGGATATTCTTACTGCCAAAAGAAAATAGAACCGTCCCCTTTTTCCATTCGGCGAATCATCCGCCAGAAACAGACGGCCGATAGGGCAAAACAGAGAATTCCCCAGCCCCGGGGGCCCCTCAGGAAATAGCCGACGGCAAACATGCCGCTGAACGTCGTGATTACTCCCAGAACCCACAAAACGATGCTTTCCCGGAGGTTCCGGCGGCCGGCCGCTTTTTTGCAGAGCGGCGCTTTCCAGAAAACCAGGGGCCGGACGCGGTCCACGAAGCGCTGCAGCACCGTGCCCAACGCCCGGCGCTTCTATTTATTGACAGGACAGGGCCTTCGTGCTTATACTTGCCGTATTCGGTGTCTGTTTTTACATCAGGCCCAAAACCTTTGCCGCAAGGGGGTAAGCCAATGTCCGGTAACAATAAAAAGCTTAAGGTGCACGGTCACACCAGTGTCTTTCCCACCGGTGTCGATCTGATCAACGATCCTTTTTTAAACAAGGGTACCGCGTTCAGCATTGACGAGCGCCGGGCGCTCGGCCTGCAGGGGCTTTTGCCGCCGCGGGTCAACAACGAGGCCGAGCAGGTGGTCCGCGCGCTGGAAAACATCCGCCGCTATCCCACCGATCTGCAAAAGTATATCTGCATGATCTCCCTGCAGGACATGAACCGGACCCTGTTTTACCGGGTGCTGATCGACAACCTGGAAGAGCTGATGCCGATTGTCTATACGCCCACGGTGGGAAAGGCCTGCCAGGAGTATGGGCATATCTTTTCCCGGCCGCGGGGCGTCTTTATTTCTGCCGATGATGCCGGCCGGATCGCGGACCTGCTGCGCAACTGGCCGTATCAGGACATCCGTATCATTGTGGTCACGGACGGTGAGCGGATCCTGGGGCTCGGCGATCTGGGGGCCGACGGCATGGGCATTCCGGTGGGCAAGCTCTCGCTCTACAGCGCCTGCGCCGGTATCGATCCCGCGATCAGCCTGCCGGTGACCCTGGATGTGGGGACCGACAACGAGGAGTTGCTGAAAGATCCCCTGTACATCGGCACGAAGCGCAACCGTCTGCGCGGAGCGGCCTATGATGCCATTTTCGATGAATTTATTACCGCCGTTCAGGAGGTGTTTCCCGAGGCGCTCATTCAGCTCGAGGATTTCGGCAATAAAAACGCCTTTCGCCTGCTGCAGCAGTACCGTGACCGCTGCTGTCTGTTCGACGATGACATTCAGGGCACCGGCGCCGTGGCGCTGTCCGGTATTTACTCGGCCATTCGAATGACCGGGCTTCCCCTGGATCAGCAGCAGGTCCTGTTTCTCGGAGCCGGCGAAGCCGGCATCGGCATTGCCGGTGTGATTGTCGCGGCCATGAGGGATGCGGGGCTGTCCGAGGCCGAGGCCCGCCGGTGCTGCTGGTTTGTCGATTCCAAAGGACTGGTGGTAAAAGATCGCGACGCGCTGGCCCCGCACAAGCTGCCGTTCGCCCACGAGCACGCGTTTCTGCCCGACCTGCTCAGCGCGGTCCGGGCGTTGAAACCGACGGTGCTGATCGGGGTTTCCGGCCAGGCCAATGCCTTTACTTCGGAAATTATCGGGACCATGGCGGAGCTGAACGAACGGCCGATTATTTTTTCATTGTCCAATCCCACCTCGAAATCGGAATGCACGGCCGAGGCCGCCTATACCCACACGGGCGGCCGCGCCCTGTTTGCCAGCGGCAGTCCCTATGATCCGGTGACCATCGGTTCGACGACCTATCGTCCCGGCCAGGGGAACAACGCCTACATTTTTCCCGGCGTCGGCATGGGCGTTATTGCCAGCCGCGCCACGCGGGTGACCGACGAGATGTTTTTCGCCGCGGCCAGGGTGCTGGCCGAACAGGTCACCAGCGAAGATCTGGCCGAGGGGCGGCTCTTCCCGCCGCTGCACAAGATCCGGTCGGTGTCTTCGGCCATTGCCGCGGCCGTGGCCGATATTGCCTTCCAGCGCGGACTGGCCAGGGATGACCGGCCCGATGATATTCAGGCCCATGTCCGCTCGCTGATGTACGATCCGGTCTACAGCGAGTATATTTAATCAGGGACAGCGCCTGTTTTAGCCGGGGGGGGAATCGGCCTTTGTGCCATGTGTCCATCTATGATCATGAAGCCCTGGTGCCGGTAATTCTTTTTTATCTTGAATCCTAATTGTCATGAGGTTTTTCCGCATGGGTGATGGCCGGATGAAAAAACAGGGGCTTCTTTGCCTGCTGCTGTGTTTTTCAGTCGGCTGCCTGGCCGGCTGCGAAAAACAGGTCTGCACCGGACCGGACCTGCAGGGGGACATTTACGGGCAGTCCTGGACGTATCGCTCGGGCCTGGCCGTGCCGGGCCGCTACGGATATGTAATCACCGTTTCCAACGGAGACCCGGACGGAAACCCCTGTTCCTTTGCCGCTTACGATACCGGCACCCATACCCTGCAAGTCACCGTGCCGGTATTGCCCGGCACCTACCCGCTGAACGATGTTTTTGACGCCACCCAGGTGTCCTTTTGCGCGGCCGATGCCCTGGTCTGTGACATCGCGGTCTCCGGTGAGGTCCGGATCGACAGCGCCGACCTTTGCGCCGGCACGCTCAGCGGCAGCATCGAGGCCTTTCTCGATGAGACGACCGCTGTCAGCGGCTGTTTTGAAATCCGGCGCTGCTCTTTCCCGGAGTGGCTGGCGGCCGAACTGGCGCAGGAAGAAAAGAACAACTGAACGTCGAACGTCGAACGTCGAACATTCAATCGTTTATTCACTGGGCGATTTTTTATTCATTCTTCGATGGTGACTATTCAATGTTCAGTTGTTTATTGTTCTTGCCGTCCCAATATTTCCTCTGCGTCCTGGGACTCTGTGGTGAATAATTTTGTTTTGAATTTACTAAATAAATATAATTTTCATTCCCCTGTGTTTTCTGTATCTTCTGTCGGAGCGCAGCGGAGATCCCGCTTTAGCGGGACGAGAGCTGGATTTTGAATTTGCCAAATCCTGAATTCCGGTGTATGTACAAGGGAAGATTAACCGATAACATTTATTTCAAGGAGGTTATCATGGCGGAAAAGAACAAAAAACTGTTTTATGGTTCAATTGCAGCTGTTTTGCTTGGGTTTGTCATTCTTTATGCCGGGTCCCTTTATGCTGAGGAAAAGGCGCAGTGTCCCATGTTCAACTGCATTTCGTCGCTGGAGGACAACCTGCGCCTGATGACCGGCAAAACGGTGACCGTGACCCTGAACTCGGGCGCGTCCTATACCGGCAAGGTCAAGGAAGTCAAGAACAAACTGCTGATCCTGGAGAAGCTGTCCGGCAAGAGCTACTATGACGCCCTGATCCGGGCCGACAAGGTCATCGCGGTGGAGACCCAGGTGCGGGGATTCTAGAGTATCCGCGGTTTTGTTTAGGGATAAAGGCTGGATCGGCTTAACATGAAAAGTTAAGGTCAAATAAATATTGAATGTCAAATGTAAAAGCTCAAGTGTCAAATGAATGCCAAAGAATAAAGGTCAAAGGCTGGCGGTTCCGGGTCATTGTAACAAGGATATAAAAAATATCAGAAGCTATTACACTGCATACCCGTTTTCTCTTGTTTATTTTTTGAATTTTGAATTTCATTCAGCATTTTTAATTTGCACTTTGAACTTTCCCCCTGTCTCTATTTTAAACAGGGGGACTTTGTCTGTTTTTCAAGGATGGTGATCCAGCTGTTATCATCCCCGTATTTTCCGCTGTGGATGGGCGTGCCCCTTTCCCGGGCTTTGGTCTCCAGCCGGAGCAGCTCCCGATATATTTTTTGAAACCGCTCCAGGTCCGGATAACTGCCGGGAACGGGCGGGTCCCAGGATTGGATACGGCGGCTTTTGCCCTCGGCATTGTTCAGGATGATTTCGGGCCGGCCCTGGTCCGGCGGTGCACTGGTGTCGGGAACGGAAATGGTCACGAAATCGCTTAAAATAAACGCGTCCAGAATGCGTGCCATATCCGGCTCATCCAGGGACAGGGCATAGATGTCTTCGGTGAGTCCGGTTTCGGATGAGCGCACCGAGCGGATCATGGCGTTGCCGCTGCTGTCCAGCCAGATCTGCCGGCCGCCGTGAAGGGGCTGGATGTCCCGCAGTTCGATATGGACAGAAGTCCGGCTGCCGATAAATCTTCCTGTTTCATTTTCAGGCATTTCTTCTTTCGGATCAGATTTAAGGTTCAGGTGTTCGGCCGCTTTTTGGTTGTAGGTGGTGGCGTAGGCAATGGCATTGTCCATGGCTTTTCTGTATTCCGGCGGGCAGTCATCGGCCGGGTAGGGATCGATGCAGCCGATACCGAGATAAACCTTGTCTGAAAACTTCAATTTATCCCCGGCCACCTCGATGCCGATGGGTTCGGGAAACTCGGAGATATCCAGATAATAGATTTTGATCTTCCCCCGGGCCAGGTCTTTTTCGGCATCGGCAGCGGCCTGCTGCGGGTTATAGGCGCTGTACTGCTTTGTTTTCAAAAGAATGGGATCATCCATGCTGATTTTTACCTTATTTTGTTCATTGTTTCCAGATGCAGAACCGGCCGAAAGCATGAGGATTACCAAAAACAGCCTGCAGATGCTGCCGGAACTGCCGTGCATTGAGCCGCCCGGTCTTTCGGGGTTTTTTGATTTTGGAAAAACCATTCTCAGTGATCTCTTTACCCTTCGGCGCATCGCTGCCGCGAAGGATGGGTGTGCTCCCGGAATGAAATTTGGTTCTGGATTTCAAATAAATATCACCGGCCTTACTCTGCGTTGCGTCTGCGGTGAATGATTTTGTTTTTGAATTTTAAATAAATATTATAAGCAGTTTTCTGTGTGCTTCGTGTTTTCCTGTCCCGACGTGTCGGGGTGTGGTGAGTCTCTTTCTATTTCTTCGGCAGAAAACTTTCTTCCCACCCTTCATCACAGTCGATTCCGAGACAGCCGTACCAGCGCAGCAGGCCCTTTTCCGGGCCGTCCCCCTGGTCCAGCTCCGTGTCCAGGGCCATGATGTCCGATTTTAAAATACGGCCCCGGCTCAGAATCCGCTCATCATCGGCCGACAGCCGTTTCTCAAAAACAGCCGGATCCCTGGCCTGGACATAGTAGCCGTAGGCGTCATAGCCGCTGGTGCACGAGCGGTACAGGAAATAGAGAAAAAAGACAACGATCAAAAGGATAATAGCGTTTTTCATTCGCTTTTCTCCGGGAATATGAATTCAAGGGGTTTAGTATAGTTCGATGTTCCATATTTCTCCGTGCTCTCAGCGGGCTCTGTGAGAGATAGATTTTGACTTTGCTTGTTCCAACCAAAACGCCGTGTCCTCGGCCTGTCGAAGCGCAGCGGAGATCCTGCTTCAGCGGGATGGTGAGTTTGAGTTTTGATTTTACCTCCATGCGCTTTGCGCCATGCTCTCTGTGATTTCTGTGGGCTCTGTGAGATGAAATTATGGTTAATGTTTGAGGGTTTGATCCAATTGATAGTACAGCCGAATGATCTCCCGGCCCAAAGCATTCTCTTTTAAAACCTTGTCACGGAACTGTTTCAGCAGCCGTACTGCTTCAGAGTCACTGCCGAAAAGATCCTCCAGAAAACAGGTGCTGCCGCTGCCGCTGCCGTCATCCAGGTAAAAGTTCAGTTCTTTCTGCTCAAAAGCGTCGAGATCGAAATACCGAGTCTGAGATGTATAATTATCCGCTGTCGCGGTCAGTTTGAAATATTGTCCGGCGCGATGGGTAACGGAGTAAAATCCGCCCGCCAGGGTGTATATGGTGGTATCGTTATTTGAGTGTAATTGTATATTTTCAAGTCCCTCCCGGGTGTACAGGTCCAGAACCACGCCATACACCGTTCCCACATCCTGGGAAGGAATCGGTTTAGGAGAAATATAATATTTTTCAATGGCAAAGCTCCTGAACACAAGACCAAAAGGAATGAGCTGAATGGATTGGCGGTCTATCCCGCCATAGCCGTCGGAAAAGGCGGTCAGATCGTACTCGCCGCTCGGGTGAATCATGGTGTAAACTCCGGCCGCGTCCGTGATGGCATGGGTGTCGATGCTGGAGATTACCTCCGCGCCTTCGATGGGCAGGCCGGTATCATTGTCAGTGATAAAACCGAACACCAGGCCGTGGCCGAAAGGCATAATCCAGGGATCTGAAGCCTTGACCTGTGATGAAACACAAAGCAGCAGGAGGATAACGGTGGAGTAAACGGTTGATTTTCGATTGAGCGAAGTGAATTTCATCAGGTCTCTGGCGAAATATTTCAATAAATAGCGTTTTGCAGGAGCTGCTTGCTAAAAATTATATTATTAGCGCTTTAAAAGCAAGCTTTTCCATATTCTCCGGTCGGCTTTTAATTCATCATTCGATGTTGAGCTTGAATTCATCCCGATTCTGAGGGGATGTTCATTTCTTGTACTTCCTTCAAGCGTAAGCGCTTACCACCATGCGCTTTCACCCTTCACTAAAATGCCCCAAGGTTTACAAATCCCATTTTGTCCGAGCCGAAGATTAAGGAACTATTGGGGACCTGTAGGCAGCGCATGTCTGAATCCCGCGGTCCCGGGATGAGTTTGTGCTGCCGACCGCAATAGATTCTTAATCTGAGGGAATTCCGATGGAGTCGGAACCGGACAAAGGGCGGCCTTTCTTGGTTCATTCTTTGGCCGTCAAAGAATGAACATTTATTCACCATTCGATGTTGAACGTGAATTTATCCCGATTCAGAGGGGATGTTGGATGTTCAATGTTCGATGTTTTTCCGTGTCCTCGGCCTGTCGAAGCGCAGCGGAGATCCCGCTTTAGCGGGATGGTGAGTAGGGTTTTGTGCCTTGTCCGATGCTGTAAATATACAGGGGGGTTTCCCGGCATTAATGAGGGGCTGTCCTCAGATTCCATACGGCGGGTTGTCTTTTTCTGAAAAATATGTATAATTAAACTATACATATTTAAGGAGGTGGGTATGGACGCCACAGTGGTTGATTTAAGGTATAAAATGAAGGAAATTCTCAAGGCTCTGGAACGCAGGGAGCCGGTCAACATCAAATATCACGGCAAGGTCAAAGGGGTCATTACGCCGGTGGGTTCCGAAAAACCGGGGAAGATCAGCGAGCATCCTTTTTTCGGCATGAACAAAGACGAGAAAGTACCGGTTGCAGAACAGGTCGATCGTCTCCGGGGCGGACGGTATAATGATCTTTGATACCGATATCCTGATCTTTGTGCAGCGGGGAAATCTGAAAGCCGCAAAAGTCATTGAGAGTTCGGCACAGCGGTTTATTTCGATACAGACCTTCATGGAACTGCTCCAGTGTGCCGGCAGCAAAACCCAGCACAAATATGTGAAGGATTTTCTGATCTCTTTTGATTTTACCGTGCTGCCGATCACCGAAAATATCGGTCATCGGGCCCTGATCTATATTGAGGAGTATTCTCTTTCTTCGGGCTTGCGCGCCGGTGACGCCATTATTGCCGCCACCGCTGTTGAAAACAATCTTGTGCTGATGTCCGGAAATGCAAAACATTTCAAAGTGATCAATGACCTGTCTTTTAAGGTTTTTAAACCGGAATAGATTATCCATGATGCGGGAGTAAATTTGCCATGATCATCCGCTGCACCCAAAAACTGCTTTCTGAGTTGAAAATCAAACCGGTTCCGGTAGCATCATCCGATGATCCCTTCTGGTGCTGGCATGCCAATATGTTTTATATCGAAAGACGCAAATGCGTGCTGATTACCCATGATCAGACCCTTTTTACCTTTTTTATTCCCGCCCTTAAAAAACCGGATTTTCAGGCTTTCCCTCATGTATTCGGTCAGGCCCTGTTCAAGAATATGCTGTGTGAACAGATTCCCCAGGATGAAATCGAAACGGTTCTGGACCAGTGCCGGGAAGTTGAATACGGCAAGACCAACAGCAGAAGTGTGCTGGGGTCGATGAACGATCTGCGGTTTCAGCTGGAATATTTCATTTACGACCAGGGCGGACTGGCCCAGACCGATGTTTATGAGTTGAACCACCGGCTGAACAGAACCATCATGGGCGCTATCGGCAATAACTATCCCATTGAAGAATTTGCCAAACATCTGAATTTCCATTCGTACACCTCAGGTACCTGTCATTAAAATACAATGCGATTCTTTGTGATCTCCGCGGGCTTTTCTAGAGACGGCTTTTGAATCCGTTCAGTTTATTGTTTTCATTCGATGTTGAACGTTCAGTGTTGGATGTTCAATGTTAAGCTGTTTATTACCCTTCTCTGTGTTTTCTGCATCTTCTGCCGGAGCGCAGCGGAGATCCCGCTTCAGCGGGACGAGAGACGGCTTTTGAATCCGTTCTGTTTTTATTTTCATTCGATGTTTGGCGTTCAATGTTCGATGTTTTTCCGTGTCCTTGGCCTGTCTTGCCATAGCCTTGGCGAAGGAAGATCTCTCTTTGGTGCATTTCTGGATTGCCTGTTTTCTCCCTTCAACGTTCGATGTTGAACGTTCAGTGTTGGATGTTCAATGTTAAGCTGTTTATTACCCTTCTCTGTGTTTTCTGCATCTTCTGCCGGAGCGCAGCGGAGATCCCGCTTCAGCGGGATGGTGAGTAGGGCTTTATGCCTCTCATATAAAATGCCTTGACTTCTTTTTAGGATCGGATAAAATGGTTAAATTAGCTGATGCGGGGTGGAGCAGTCTGGTAGCTCGTCGGGCTCATAACCCGAAGGTCATTGGTTCAAATCCAATCCCCGCTACCAAAAAACACAAGCATTTCAGGAAATGGTCCTGGGATGCTTTTTTTTTGCAGTTTAGAGCCTATACTGTTCAGCTTTATGCTATCCTTATTATATTTCTGAGACATTCCCAGATACTTGCCATACCCTTAAACAAGAGCCTAAAAAGGACAAAGACACGATGATGATTCCAAATGATGGACAGCTGCTGACTGAAATGAATACGCCTGAAGAAATTTTAAAAGAGATCAACCGGGACCGGCCCGTACCGGATACCTTCAGCCATGAATATTATATTCACAATGATGATAAAGCGTCCTGTATTATCACAAATGTTCCCCGGCCCTTATACGCTAAAATTGGACTGACAAAATACCAGGCGCCGGTGATCCGCGGCCGGGAAACGGATGCGGTCATGGCCCTGTTGAAAAAGAGCATTCGGCATCTGCACCGAAATCCCTCCGGACCAGATGTTCCGCCAAATGGCAGAACCTTTCAGCTTAACCAGTGTTATCCAAACAGCCGGGAAGTCTTTTATATTTCCCGGCAGCTGGCCAATCATATTGCTTTACGAAACGAGCCGAAAATCGTTCTGGGCTATGTGGTGAACAGGAAGACTTTGGGTTTGCAAATCAATGACAAGGTCATTAAACATAGCGCCATTACCCTGCTTCACTGGCATACCTGGAACTATGTTGAAAATCTTTTGATCGACATGACCCTGTTTAATACCGCGGCCCACAAAGAAAAGCCGGTTTGCTGCCGCACTTCATGGGGAAAAGTGGATGACCATGTTTTTATTCATCCCCCGGAAGGCCTGGAATACTGGGGGATGGGGTTTATTGATTTTAAAAGTTTCAACAATGCCTTCACAGAACATATCGTTGAGACGCCTGAATCTGAGGGGTAGGGGTCACCGTTGCCTTGAATCAGCGCCAGGCACGGAACGGCGTATCGTAAATTACAGCACTTCTCCGTGCCCTCTGTGACTCTGTGGTGAGACGAGCTTTTGAATCCGTTGCCTTTTTTGTTTTCATTCGATGTTGGACGTTTAACGTTGGATGTTCAATGTTAGGCTGTTTATTGTACCTCCGCGTCCTACGTCTCAGTGGTGAATAATTTTGGTATTATTTGGATTTACAACCGAAAGTTTAAGTTGCAGGGCAAGTCTATTAGCCATGAACTGCCCTACTATGAAATAACTTTTGCCAGTTCGTTTTTGGACAGGCCTAAAGAGAAAAGGGATTTAACGAGAAGATCAAGAGAAACGGAAGGATCACCGGTTTCCATCTTTGCAATCCTGGACTGACTGGAATGGAGAAGTTTTGCCAGCTGAGACTGGGTCAGCTTTTTCTGTTTGCGTTTATTCTGAAGCGTTCCGCCAAGAGAGATTTTAAGTTCAATAAGCGCCATCTCCTCATCACTGATCTTTAAAAAATCCTGGGCAGAACTTACCTTCCACCCTTTTGCTTCCAGTTTCTTTTTTTTCTTTGCATCCATCTTCATTCCCTCTTTTGCTTACGCAATTGAATCATACTCTTTTATTCTTAGTTTGCAGACATCAATAACTGCTTTTGGTGTCGCGCTTGTTTTTTTACTGAACACTTCAAGAATGATAATGGCATCCGTATCAATGCGGTATATGATTCGCCAGGTTTTATCTTCATCATTAATTCTGAGTTCGTGACATCTTCTCCCAATTGATGGCATGGGGCGTGAAGCAGGCATTGACAATTTAAGCCCAAGTTGCAGTTGGCGTAATAAGAATCCTGCTTCCAGCCTTGCGGACTGTGAAAATGGAGGTGTTTTCACCTCTCCATGGAGCCATACAACAGGTTTTCATTTTTTTTCATAATATGATTATATGTCATATCTGACATATTGCAAGTGTTTTATTTGCATGGTCAGCATTAAGGGTATCAGATGTTTTGTTTGAATGTGACCATCCACCTAAATACTGAAGCATTAAAAAAACTAGTATTTTTATCAAATATTTTGGTTGCGAATAGGGTGCATTTTGCGTCACGAAAACATTATTTAATATTAAATTTTGCGCTGATAATCGGCAATATATTTTCATTCAAAATATACTTTCAACGCATGTTGAAAAGTGTAAAATAAATGAAATAATATTGACAAATTTCGAAATTTTCATTATATTAAATTTCAACGATTGTTGAAAAGGCTTTTATAATGAAAAAAAAAGTTGAAAATCTTGAGCAGGAAGCAGAAAAGGCTTTCAGAGCGTGCCTAACAAAGGTACCGTTTCTTGAAATTGAGGAAATTCAAAGACAAAGTACAGACAAAAATCTTTCCCCTGACTTAATTGTCAAAAGTACAATGTCAGAAGGGAAGAAGCTAATTATTATAGAAGTCAAAAACAACGGGCAGCCTCGAATAGCCAGGGATGCGGTGAACCAGCTGCTGCGGTATAAAGCGAATTTCCCAAATGCATACTGTGTTTTTTGTGCGCCATATATCTCTTCTGTATCGGCTGAAATTTGCAGGCAGGATGGCGTGGGCTTTCTTGACCTTGCAGGCAATTGCTATCTGAGCTTTGGTAATATTTATATTGAACAGTCTGGAAAACAAAATCCTGCACCCCAGCGACGTGAGCTTCGAACGCTTTATTCACCAAAAGCAACGAGAGTTTTGAGAGTGCTGTTAAACAATCCCGGGACAACCTGGAAAACACAGATGCTGGCTGATGAGGCAGATGTCAGTCTGGGCCTGATTTCAAATATTAAAAAACTTCTGGAAGACAGAGAAATCCTTCAGTCAGGGATAAAAGGTCTTAGACTTTTATCTCCAGAGAAGCTCCTTTCTGAATGGATTGAAAACTATACGTATAAAAAAAATCAGATTCGAACTTATTATTCCCTCAAGACGATACCGGAAATTGAAGCAGCTATTGCCAGGATCTGCGAACAAAAAAATATTGGATATGCTTTAACCGGGTTTTCCGGTGCGGCTAGATTTGCTCCGGCTGTGCGGTATCAACGGGTCATGACATACATTAATGGTGACGTTGATGAAGCGGCAGAACAGTTGAAGCTTAAAGAAGTTGCCAGTGGTTCAAACATTATGCTTTTCTCTCCTTATGATGAGGGTATCTTCTACGGCACCAAAAAAATTGAGGGCATTAATGTGTTATCACCAGTACAGTTATATCTTGATCTACAGGGATTTCCCGGAAGAGGAGAAGAAGCGGCTGAAGTTTTATTGGAAAGGATTATTAAACCGCTATGGTAACAAAGCATGATTATACACTGGAAGCGGTGGAAGCTGCACGGTCTGTCATCATTGAACTTGTGCATCTGCTTGGACAGTATCGTGATCAAATTGTTATTATAGGAGGATGGGTTCCGTATCTGCTTTTTCCTGAACAGGAAGATTCTTTTGTTGGAAGCATTGATGTAGATCTTGCACTGAATCATCAGTCGCTCCAAGAGGAGGGATATAAAATGATTCAGGAACTTTTGCTGGACAGGGGATATAAACAGGGCAAACAGCCTTTTATATTTTTTAGAACATTGCAGGGTAAAGGGAAGCCGGTTACGGTGCAGGTTGATCTGCTTTCAGGTGAATATGAAGGTACCGGCAATTCTCACCGGCATCAAAAAGTGCAGGATGTACTGGCTAGAAAGGTTCGTGGGTGTGATTTAGCTTTTGAACATCCGTTTGAAACGACAATGGCGGGCGAACTACCCGACGGCGGCAAAGATGCTGTTCAGATTCGGGTTGCGTCAATCGTGCCTTTTCTGGTGATGAAAGGAATGGCTTTGCATGACCGCTTAAAAGAAAAAGACGCTTGGGACATTTATTATTGTGTAAAAAACTATCCCGAAGGCCTTGATGCTATTATCAGTGAATTCAAGCCGTATCTTGATAACAGTATGGTCCAGGAAGGATTACAGAAAATTGCGGATAAATTTAAGACAGAAAATCATATTGGCCCTTCGCATGTTGCAGCGTTTGAGGATGTAGGGGATCCTGAAGAAGCGGAAATGCTTAAACGTGATGTTTTTGAAAGAATCCAGTATCTTCTTTCGGCGCTTAATATTGAATGAAAAACAGGGTGCGTATAGGGTGCGTTTTGCGTCACGCAAACGTTATTTAATATTCTGCACGGCTAAATATCTTAAATACCTTATATTTATTTTCTTTTTCTGCCCTCATCACCCGAAGGTCATTGATTCAAATCCAATCCCCGCTACCCAAAAAAACACAAGCATTTCAGGAAATCGTCCTGGGATGCTTTTTTTATTTTTTCTCGCAGTGGAGGCGGAGGAAGATCTGCATTTCTCCCGATAGTATATGAGCTATTGTCAAATGTTGTGTACGGTTAGGCGGCGATCCTCTCCAGGCCGTCAACAAATTTAACTCCCTA
>Ga0272441_10007974_pt1 | contig 16985 bp, 16 predicted proteins | sample SSMProp6N_FD_193582 | JGI IMG/M metagenome (GOLD analysis project Ga0272441, IMG submission 193582) | Marine sediment archaeal communities from Little Sippewissett salt marsh, Falmouth, MA, United States - SSM-Prop-6N | ecosystem: Environmental > Aquatic > Marine > Wetlands > Sediment ...
GAGAATCTGGGATGTGACATGGGAATCGATGTAGCAGGATAATTGAAAGGGAGGTGCCCGATGATAGGTTTGACACTGACGCTCATTACGCTTGGTTACTTCATCAATCGGTGTATAGCTGGCCGGACATCAGGTGCCACCTGCAAAATCTGAGGGCATGCATGACGGCAGAGCTTCGAAATAAAAGGTAAAACAATTCGAATCCGCTGAAAAGCGGAATCATCCGGCAGAGCCTCTAACGGGGCTCTGCCTTTTTTGAGGACCTGCGCCGCGGCAAAACAATGAAGGCACAGGCGCCACCAAGAAAAGAAGTTTCGATGCCGAACGCGCCGCCATGGACCTCGGCACAGTATCTCATGCTTAAAAGGCCCAACCCCGTGCCGTCCGGTTTGGTCGTGTAAAACGCTTCGAGAACGCGGTTTCGTTCTTCCGGCGGAATACCAGGGCCATCATCGTTGACTTCAAGCCGGATATGTTCATCATCCCCGGAGAGCTTCACCAGGATCTGGCCACGCGCCCCGGCAGCCTCTGCCGCGTTGACGATAAGGTTCAGAAGGGCTCTGTGGAGGATTGATTCATCAACCGCGGCATAACTCATTTCCGGTAGATCGCTCTTGATCGAACAACGTTTTACCGTCTTATGGGTCGTGGCCAACTTAATTGCAACGGCCACTGCAGAAACCACATTTGTATTGTGTATTTCGCTCGACAGGTGCTTTCCACTCACATCTGCCAGTCTCTTTGCATAATCGTGGATTTGATCGTTCACGCTTTGCAGGTTTTCAACATGCACCATATCCGACGCTTTGAGTTCCCCGCTCCGGGACAATCTTTCTATGGCAAACTGACTTACGGTCAGGATGTTGTTTAGATCGTGCGCAATGGAAGATGCGAAAATTCCTGCCATGGCCTGTTTTCCCGCAGCCATTATCGCATCGCGTTGTTTTGCGCCGCCTCGCTCCTTGCGCTGCAGGCGTTGAAACAAAAAAAACAGTGCCGCAAAAATCAATAATGCGGTAAGCAACACAAATAATGAACCCTTGTACAATTCAACATATTCAAGCTGCTCCTTGGAAATAACACTGGACGCTGCAATGTGCGATGAAACAAAGATGTATATGATGCTGAAAAGGAAATAGGCCCCCGCGACAAGCGCCGCCATGCGGAAAGGTTTGATGGATTCCGCAATAAAGCCCTTGTCTTCGAGCAAGCGCAAGGAGCCAATTTTAATTTTTTTGGGCACCAGTTCCCCTCAAGTTGGTTATCGTCAACACCCGGTGATTAAAAAAAACAGTCGGTATCAAATTCAGTGCAATATGAATGTCGGAAAAGGGCACTGCTCGGGAGGAGAAAAAATTCAGAAATGATCGAAAAGGCTTGTAAAAAAAGATTATGAAAATTAGATGAGGTCGTCCTCCCCTCCTCTATAAGTCAAAACTTAACCATCGGAAATAAATTTACAAGCGCGGGGGGGGATGATACCGTTCGCCGTTAAAAAATGAAGCAAGCAGCAGCACCTGAACCCAAAATCAGTTCAGGATTTGATATCTTTAAAAGACTGACGATGCCCCCCTGTCGTATCCAATATTTGGCGTACTTTTTGTGACAGTTCGGAGACGCTGAAGGGCTTTTGGATGAAACCGTTGCATCCCCGGTTCATTATTTTTTGTGCCTGACCATTGATTGCATACCCGCTGGCAAGCATAATCGGCATTTCCGGACAGGTTTCTCGAATGCCATCGAAGGTCCTGCCACCGTCCATACCCGGCATGATCATGTCAAGAATGACCAAGTCAACGCTGGCGCCTTCGCGGTGGACAACTTCTAAGGCTTCTTCCCCACTTTTTGCGGTAATGACCTGATAGCCCAATCTTTTCAGCAAGGCCTGGCCGACCTCGATGATCATATCCTCGTCATCGACGATCAAGATGGTCTCGGACCCATTGTATATTTCCTTTTCAGATGAAGATTCTTTTTCCACCAATTTTTCAGAAATCGGCAAGTAGAGGTTAAACGTCGTTCCATAGTCGGTTTTACTCTCTGCGTGAATCATACCCGCATGGTTTTTGATGATGCCATAGGCTGAAGCCAATCCCAACCCCGTCCCCCGGCTTTTTTCTTTCGTCGTGAAAAATGGATCGTAAATGTGTTGAAGCGTCTTCTCATCCATTCCAACACCGGTATCCGTGATCGACACATGGGCATAGCGTCCGGGTTCCACCTGATAGGGTTTGCAGTCATTATCGCCCAACACGACATGTTTGGTTTCTAATCTCAGTGTCCCCCCATCGGGCATCGCCTGCCATGCATTGACATACAGGTTCAGCAGGACCTGCTCGATCTGCCTGCGGTCGGCCTCCACCACGATATTCGGGTCATGGAATCGGGTCTCGATGATGATCTCTTTTTTGGTCCGGCCAAACATGTTGGCACTTTTAAGAACCAACTCGTTTATGTCTGTGGGCTTGACTTCGTATTTTCCGCCGCGTGCAAAACCGAGCAACTGCTTGGTAAGATGGGTCGCACTGAGAATGTAATCATCGATGGCATGCAGGTGCTCCAAAACGGGATGAGAAGCTTCCAGATCCATCGAAATCAGGGAAGAACGGCCCTGAATGCCCATCAGCAGGTTGTTAAAATCATGTGCGATACCACCGGCGAGCGTACCCAGGGACTCCATCCGCTCGGCATTTTGAAGCTGGGCAAAAAGCCGTTGCCGCTCGCTGATGTCCCGGATTACCCCATGGGTGCCGACGTGCCGTCTCGCTCCATCGGTAGTGGATTCTTCGTAAATCCCCATGGATTTGAGTTCGACGGTCAAATGTCTGCTAACGCTTTCGTTTTGCTGCCCATCGCCAACCGCCTTCAATCGCAGCACAATCCCTGACGCGGCACGCTCTCCCGATCGCCGCTCGTCAAAAAACCATTGGGCCTTGTCTCGATCCTCCTCCCAGACAATCGTCGTATAGTGTTTCCCAATCAAACCATCGACAGTAAACCCCAACAGGTGTTCCAATGCTTCACTTAAAAAGGTGAAATTCCCCTCGGCATCCAAGGTGTAGATAATGTCCGGGCTGTTCTGAACCAGATAACGGTATTTCTCCTCAGACCGGTATAGTTTGTGGTTGATTTTATCCTTTTCCTGCTTCAGCGCTTTTTGATTGAGTGCATTTTCAACCGTCCTGAGAAATTCTTCGAACTCAAAGGGTTTTCTGAGGTAGTCGTATGCCCCACATCTCAGGGCGGCCAGTGCTGAATCGAGATTCGCATCTCCTGTTATTACGATAAAGGAGATTTCCGGGTGCCGGGCCTTGATCTTCTCCATGAGTTCAGTGCCAAAGATATCCGTTAAATGGACATCCAAGACAGCCAGGTCGAATGCACTCTGGTCTACCAGGGCCAAGGCATCCTGACCGCAGGTCGCCGTTGTAACTTCATAATCCTTGGATTTAAGAAGGTACGCCAAGCTCTCACAAATTCTGATTTCGTCATCGACGACAAGGATATTTGGTATTCGCCACATCAATGACACCCTATTTCTGTCGATTAAAGGCAGTTTGCATCGGCAATTCAATCTTAAATATGGTCCCTTGGTCAGGGATGCTCGTACAGACGATCTGGCCATGCAGTGATTTAATAATGTTGTAGGCGATGGAAAGGCCTAAACCGGAATGCCCACCTTCCTTGGAACTCACATAAGGATCAAACAATTTCTCTTTGATGTCTTCTGAAATTCCGGGCCCATCATCCTTGAATTGTATCTCGACATATCCATGGGAATCCTTTTTTCCGTTCGCCGGCTCGCCGCTGATCGGTGGCGGCAGATGTCGGGTCTGAATAAAAAGATTCCCACCCGCTTCCATGGCTTCGGCCGCATTCTTAATCAGATTGATGAAGACCTGCTTGAGCCCTGCTTTTTCTGCGATGATCGGTGGTAGATCCTTTTCGAGATCGGTGTGCAGTTTTACATCCGCATGTCTTAACAGGGATTCCCTGGTTAGCATGACGATATCCATCAGCAGGGCATTGATGTCGGTCTTTTCCTGTGCGGGTGCTTTTTCCGTGGAAAAATCAGTTAATTTTCTCAGGAGATCGGCAACACGGCTGATCTCTTCGCCGATAATGCCGATCTCATCCAAGGCGATTTCTTTGCCGGTCAGCTTAATTTCAAGTATCTTAAGATAGTTTTTGATAATGCTCAAGGGGTTGTTGACTTCGTGAACCACGCGTCTGGCCAGATCGCTGGAGGCCTCCACCCGTTTTGCCTGAATGGCTTGCAATTGAATCTGCTTCAGATGGTCGAGCCGCAGCGCCAAGGCCCCTTTATGGATAAAAAGATCCAACAGCTTCTGGTTCTCTAAAAGGTGCGGCAAGTCATTTTTCTGGAGTGACAGAACCAGAACCCCCACGGCATCACCATGTGCGATAAGTGGAAGACAATAGATCCCTTGCCCGTCGAGCAGGCGAATGATCTGTTCATCGAGAATCGTCAACGCGCGTAGTCCCGCAGTTTCAAAAGAATCCAACGATTTCTTTTCGAGAAGTGCCTTTACCAACAGGCATTGATCCATCCCCATGGATACGGCAAGGCCGTGGTTCTTTGTATACCGGCCCTCCGTATTTTTGGGATACCCATAAAGAACGCCTTTTTCGGCATCCAACTGGAAGTAAAGGAAACCGTTTATATCCAGCAGGATTTTCAGGCCGTCTGAGATGACGGACAGGATGTCATTCTGGTCCTTCGTCGTTAAAAAACCCTCGAGCGAGCCCATGAGCAGCGATGCGTTCCTGACATCCCGGACCAGGGCATCCTGTATCCGCTGATCTTTTTCATCGATCGCTTGTTGGGTGGGTTCATCCACGTTTATATCGATGCCCAATGCATCGGCCACCTCCTTGGCCTCCTGCCCGGACGTCTCAATATAAGCGTGGCATTCGTCTGAACTCAGGCCTAAAATCTTTTGGGCCAATACGAGGCCTTGGCTCATTCCGGGTTCGGTGTCCTGGCACAAAAAATTGGCAATAGAGACAATCTGCGTCATTGGAAGGGCCTGGGCAATGCGGGCCGGACTTTCATGATGGTAGCGCACAGCATCGGAAATCATGGGCTTGAAGTTCCAGCGATCGAGAAGCCATGCCGCGACCTCGCAGTGGGTTGCCCCCAGGCGGGCTTCTCCCTCGATCAACGGCTGCCCATCATCAAGGCCATTTTCAAGCAGCGCTTCATACACCGAATTAAAATTTACCCACAACACGACCTTGCCGATGTCATGCAAAAGGCCGGAGACAAAAGCCTCATCCGATTGATCGGCGTTCATCTCAGAAGCGATGCTTTTGGATAAAAAGGCACATCTGAGGGAGTGCCACCAGAACATTTTCAGGTTGAAGTTCCCATTCTTTTTCGGTTTGGGAAAGGCTTCATAAACGCAGGCGCAGATAGCCATGTTCTTGATTCCGCTGGTACCGACCAGAACCACGGCCTGGTTGATTTCCTGAACTTTTTGAGACAGTCCAAAATAAGCGGAGTTGACCAGCTTCAGGATCTTGGCACTCAAGGAGGGGTCCTTGCCTACAATGGCTGCGATTTCAACGAGATCAACACTGTCCTGGCTGCAGGATTCAAATAGTTTAAGCAGTATATGAGGAAGGGTGGGAAGGTTTTTCAGGGTAGATATTTTGTCAAAAAAAGGTTTCTGTGCTTTCATTTACAGCAGCCTTCCAAATCAGAATGAGTATCAGACCAGGTCTTTCCCGTTGTGCCGACAGAAATGCAGCGTTTCAGGGACGGCTTCGTGAACCGGTAAATCCCCTGACCCAGATAAAATCCGGGTGGTTTGGTGCAAGAACGAGCCGGGCTAATGGTTTTTGAAAATGGTTTCCTTCTGCTGTGGTCATATCGGCATACTCAATTTTTACTTTAGCTTAGTAGTCGGTCGAGCAAATAGTCAACATTTATCAACCAGAGGTATTATTATGCCGCCGGGTTTAGGGTATGGTGTCATTCCCTCGCAAGGCGGGGCATAACGTGAAGCATTAACGCGATTCACTAAACTCAAAAGGTGAGACCAGGATCGTTTTATTTCTTCAGTTGATCTTCAAGCTCTCTGAGGATGCTTCTCGGGGGGTGGCCGTTTCCACCGATCATCTTCTGGATCTCCTGGGTCAACCGGTTGCGGGCCACGATTCTGGAGAGCACCTGAACGCATTTTTTCAGCCTCTCGGAAGGAGAGGTCATCTCTAACAACCCCTGGCGCTCGGCGGGCTCGAACCCTTCCAGGGCCGCTATGGTAAAGGAGAACCATTTCGGATCGACGCGAGCGCCGACGGTTGACGGGTCGAACCCGATATCGATGTCGGCTGCCGCTTTAATCAGATTCATGGCGGTTTCAATGACCTCCTCCAGGTTATCGTCGGATGAAACCGATTCCGCATCATCGAAAAAAAAGACCCGCGCCTCCATGTAGGCCCGGTCTTCGATCAATTCTTGAATGACAAACCGCTCCCCGCCCCGGGTCATGATATCCATGCGTCCGTCGTCGTAGCGCGCTATGACCTTATCGACCCTGGCCATGCAGCCGACCGAGTGGATGGCCTGGCCGTCGAACAGCACGATCCCGAACGGCCTGTGGTCCGCCAGGCAGTCAGTGATCATCTGTTTGTAGCGTTCCTCGAAAATGTGAAGCGGCAGCCGCATGCCCGGCAGCAGAACCAAGCCGAGGGGGAACAGGGGAATAGTAATGGTTTCTGTCATGGAGACCTCCGGGATGGACGTTTATCGGGTGTTGTTGGAGACCCATCAGGCGGCCCAAACATAGCATGAAAGGTGCCTGGCTAAGAATCGATCGTGTCGGGAACAAGCCGCCACGCATTGACCGTCGGAAAACCCAGCGCAATGATACGGTCCGCCGTCTTCTGGATATCGTAATCGACGAACCGCAAATCGACTTCATCCGCGTCCGTATCGTATATCACATATTTCGCGTGGGCATCGCCATCGCGCGGCTGGCCCACGCTGCCGACATTGACGATGTATCGGGAGTCACTGCGCAGCCGGGTTTTGCCTTCCTGCAGTAAAATGACCTCCAGATCGATCTCATCGAAGGAATACCCGATCGGGCGATGGGTGTGGCCCACGAAAATCATTCGTTGCGGGACCTTCTTCATGCGGGCAACGATTTCGCCATGGCCGACCCAGTGCAAATAGGTGCTTACGGAATCCGGGGGCATGCCGTGAACGAAGCGCATGTCATCTGAAATGATATAGCGCGGCAACTGCCCAATGAAAGCCAGCGTGGCGGCGGAAACCAGTTTCCGTGTGATCAGGACCGAGGCGCGCGCATCGTCTGACATCTCTTCCAGCCGTTCGTCTTCAAGGATCGCCAATTCGTGATTTCCCGCGATTGTGGCGATGTCTTTTTCGATCATGAAATGAACCACCGCCTCCGGCTCAGGGCCGTAGCCGACCATATCCCCCAGGCACACCAGACGGTCGACACCGTTTTGCTGGATGTCCGCATAAACGCTTTTCAACGCCTCGAAATTACCGTGAATATCGGAAATGATGGCAATTTTCAAAAGGTTGCCTCGATCTGTCTGTTATGTTTTTGAGATGCGTTCCAGTTACTTCACAATCTTTAGCAGCGCCTTGAACGTTTCACCCTCGGCCACCCCAAGCAGTTCAAACAGAGCGGTTTCCACGCTCGTCCACCCCGCACCCGCATCTCTCATTTTCTGCAGGCCGATGGCCTTGTTCTCCGGGGCTCTCGAAGAGACGGCGTCGGCCACGACCTGCACCTCGAGGCCCATATCCACTAAATCGACGGCTGTCTGATAGACGCAGATGTGGGTTTCAATCCCTGCAATCAGGACCTGGTTGCGATCCAGTGCTTTCAACGCCTGCAAAAAACGATCATTCCGGCAGCTGCTGAAGCTCATTTTGCTGATGGGCGTAAAATGGGGTAAAAGGTCGGCGACCTCAGGTATGGTCGACCCCAGACCGACAGGATTCTGCTCCACCCAGAGCACCGGAATTCCTAAAACCTGAATGCCTTTGATCAGCTGTTGCAGATTATTGAACAATCGCTCTTTCTCGTGCATCAAGTGGGCGAGTTTGCCTTGTATATCCACCAGCAACAATACGGCGCTTTCCATTTTCAACATGATTGATTCCCTTCTTTGCCACGGTCCTGCAGCGAACGACGGGCAACGCGCCCGCTATCGCGGCTCACACTGTCCGGTACGTCTGTTCGACAAGTTCCTTACCATACTTTCTTTCAAGACGCCGAACGGTAAAATGACCCCGCGCCATATCCTGAAAATGATCGATAAACAGGGTATTGACAATAGCCCCCCCCGCGGCGCCGATTGCGGGGATGGCCTGTGCGGCGGCTTTTTCCGACACCTGGATACTGAAGCGCTCCGCAATTTGAATGATCAGGCGAACAAGGGCGGGGGCGCTCTCTTCAACCAGGCCTTTTTTTGCAATATATTCGGTAGCTTTCGTGACAGATTGCGCCAAGGCGGCGCGAACGGCAAAATATCCCGATTCGGACGCGTCATCACTGATGTCCGGTCCACCCAAGGCAAATACTTCAATGCAGGCTATTTTGGCGTCAACGGTATTGATCGTCTCCGCTTCACTTCGGGCGATATCGGCTATGGATCGCAGCATGATGGTTGTCGATATGGGCAACTCGATGGCCAATGCGGGCAATCCAAAGAAGCCCCCGATGCCACCGGTCGTGGCCACGGCCAGTTTGTGCCAGGTCGTTGAGGCTGCTTCACCGGGCGAATTCTTCATGGTGAGAACTGCAGCATGGATCGCCTTGGATAGGGCCGTTCGGGTCACTTCACCAATTTTCGCACTCCAGTTTTCGGGCAGCAGCGCAAACCCTTTTTCAATCGGTGTACCCAGAAAATGGGTAATCTTGGCGGCAAGGCCCGGATTTTCCAACAGCCGCTTCGCTTTGATTAAATCATTCAGATCTTTTTGCTGCATTGTCATGTGTATTCCTCAGAAATTGGCTGACCAAAGACGCACTAATCTATCACCCAATCAACCGTCCGACCGTCCTTGAAGTTGACCAGCCCTTCTTCGCAGATTCGCAGAAAGGGAATGGCCGCGCCTGTCAGGGCGATCAGTGTCAGCAGCGGGTCGGGAAATGATACACCCAAGTCCGCTGCCGCCTGCTGGATTGTTTTCAGCCGGGCAACGAGTTCCTCCAGGGGCAGTTCCGAGATCAGTCCGAAAACGGGCATGGCAAGCTCGGCGACGACGCGTCCGGCGTCGCAAACGACCGCCCCGCCATGCATTTCACGAATACGGTTGACGCATCGGGACATCTCCGTCTCATCGGCCCCCACGACGATGACGCAGGACGTATCCCATGCCGCACTGCAGGCCATGGCGCCGGATTGCATACCGAACCCCTTGATCAGCCCGGTGAAGCATTTGCCCGGAACCGTCGCCCGGTCGATTGCCGCAATTTTCACCAGGTCATCGGCGCTGTCCGTGTGAACCTCGCCATCGGTGACCGGAAGATCCAGCCGCACCTCCCGGGTCACCAGGTCCGTCACCATCTCGATCGCGCGACACGCGGCCGTGTCGCCGTCCCCATTGAACGGCAGGCCAAAATCGGACGGCTCGACTGTTTTCGGGATTCGAATCGTATTCAGGCTCGCAGCGGTAAAGGCGTGTTTGCGGGGTGCCACTTCAAGATTTCCATCCCGGGCGATGATGCGGCCGCTGCTGACCACAACCATCGCCCGGATGGTTTGCGGGTCGGGAATCAGAACCAGGTCGGCGGTTTTGCCGGGGGCGATTCCGCCGATGCGGTCGTCCAGACCGAAATGCTCGGCCACGTTCAGGGTCGCCATCTGCACTGCGGTGACCGGGTCGAATCCGCAGTCGATGGCTTTCTGGACGAGATATTCCATGTACCCCATCGCCATCAGATCCGCGGGTGATATGCCGTCCGTAGTCAGAATCAGCCGCCGGGTGTCCACGACCATGTCCTTGATCCTTGCAATCTCGGCAAGATCCCGCCGAATGCTTCCCTCACGAACCATGACATAGATACCCAGCCGGAGTCGGTCCAGCACTTCCTCGGCCTTGATGGGCTCATGGCAGGAGGAGACCCCGCAGGCCGCGTAGGCCTGAAGCTTGTTTCCCCTGGCCCCGGCGGAATGCCCCTCCAGCAGCTTTCGATGGGCCGTGGTTTTGGCCAAGATCGGAAGAAACACATCCGGGTTTTGCAGCACCGCCTGCCAATAGGATTCGCCCAGGCCGACGATCTCCTCCCGTGCCAGCAGTGTTTCCAGATCCGCCAGATCGATTCCCATGGCGGCCCGGCTGGTGGACACCATGGCAGGCGCCGTTGCAAAGAACTTGATGGGTTGATCTTTCAAGGACGCAAGAAAATCCAGGACACCGGCGATGCCGGCAACCGCATAGGGCTCAAAGGTCTCTGTGACGATGGTGGTGGTGCCGCCCGTGGCCGCATATCTCAGAAACTCGCCGGCGGTGAACGACGAGGCCACGTGCGCATGGCCATCAATGACCCCGGGAATGAGGGTGGCGCCGCCGGCGTCTATGACCGTGGTGCCGTTGCCGATGGCATACCCGACATCCGGCCCCATGCAGGCGATCCGCTCGTTGCTTGTACATACCGATTGCTCGTCCAGAAGTTCACCGGTGTAAACGTTCAGAAGCCTGGCATTGACAATGGCAAGATCGCCGGGCGTGCGTCCCAGGGCCACATCGATCAGTTTCTGGTATTGGTTCATGATGGGTCATCGCTCCATTGCAGAAAACCTATGGGGTGGAAATGATCTCATTTGAAACGTTGTCCACGACAACCGGGGTCTCAAGGTATTTCAGAACGGGCTCGGAGCCATATTTCCCGCGCACGAACGCCCGCCATTCATCGGTGTACAGACGATCTGCATCTTCGCGCGACTGCCACAGGTAGACGCCGCCAGCGCTGGTGCCGTCCGGGACAAGATAATAATACTTGCGGATCAATCCGTGCAAACCCTGGTATTTGGGTGCCGTGCTCAAAAAAATCTCCCGGGCCTGCCGGCTTGAAATTGGTTGCGGGAGTCTAAATTCAACAATGACGGTAATCATGGGCATCTCCTTTTTTTGAGATCGCTTATCGCTGTGACTTGAAACCTCCCCGCGGCCCCGATGAACGGGATCTCAGCTTCGCTCCGACAAGCCACGGGGAATGTTCTACCTGTAACGGCAGTGCTGCGCATCTCCGTATGGATCAGAAATCGATTTTAAGTTCGCTCGCTACCCCGCCCCCGCACACAAGCGGCGGGGAATGGACTCGCTGTCTCGGTTGCCGGCCTTCAGACCTTCAGCCCGTCGGCGATCAGGTTCAGGACCGTCTGCTTCTCTTCCGGGAATTTATAGCCTTCATAGCTGTGGGTGAACAGGAGCCGGCCATCGCGGTTTTTCCAGGAGTTGCCCGCATGATCGAAACAGACCCGGCCGGTGACTGACAACGCCTGCATGGTCAGGCGCAATTCACGCAGCTGTTCCCCGGGAGTCAACATCTCAAAGGTCTGCTCGGCCATCTCGCGAGCCAGGGGGGTGCCGGGCCAGGGGCGAAAGGGGCGGGATCGGATGTAGTGCGGATCGATCTCACTGAGCACGCGGGCCGTGTTTGTGGCATGATCCTGCCAGCGGGCTTTGCCGCCCAGACCGGGCATCCAGTATTCCGAGAGCTGGAAGCCCGCCGCCAGGGCCTTCCGGCCGCCGTTGATGTGGATCTCGGCCGTGGCGCCTTTCTGGATTTTTTCGAGCACCGCATCATCCCCGCTTTCCAATCCCACATGCAGCCGGTCCAGGCCAGCCCGACGAATGGCCTTGAGGTCATCGAGGGGTTTTTGCACCAGGGTTTTAGACCGCGCATAAGTGGTGACCCGGACGATGGCGGGGAACGTGCTGCGCAGATACCCCAACACCTCGACCATCTGGTCGGTTTTCATGATCAGGCTGTTGGCGTCCTGCAGAAAAACGGTTTTGCCGCCGGACAACAACCAGTGGTAAAGCATGGCAAAGCCCTGGTGATGGTTCAGTTCGGGGTATTTCCCGATCAGGGCGACGGCGGCATGCTGGGTCACCTCGCCGTTTGGTGCGGACTGCCGTGAAAGCGCCGCGAGGTCGTCGCACACGGCGGCCATGGCATCGATATCCTGTTTGATTTCAGCAACCGATCGCACCTGGAATTTCTCGGTTTTATACATGCCGCAGAAGGTGCAGCGGTTCCAGGGACAATTGCGGGTCAAACGGACCAGCAGGGAGTTGCTGCCCCCCTCGCTGGGCGGCCGGTACACGCCTGTTTCAAATGCATATTTATCAGTAGTGGGTTGAGTCATTGTCGATCCTTTTGCCCTGTTTCCATCGCCCGACGCCGGCATGCATGGGATCCTCAGCCCCTGTCGCGATAGCGGATTAAATTCATGGCCATCATTGTCGCCACAACGTCGCGAGTCTGGTTGAGCATTTCGCAAAAGGAGAACAGCACCCCCCGATCGGGTTTGCTGCGCGACGGTTTGACCTTGTGCACAGTGACACGCAGGGTGAGCGCATCGCCGGGCCGCACGGGTTTCAGCCAGCGCAGCGCATCGACACCCGGGCTTCCCAGGCTGGCCCTATCTGGCAGATAGTGCTCCACAAACAGCCGCATGAACAGACTGCAGGTGTGCCAACCGCTGGCGATCAGCCCGCCGTATACCGTTTGCCTGGCACCATCCGGATCGGTGTGAAAAAGCTGCGGATCAAACTGCTTGCCAAACTGGACGATCTGCGCTTCGGTGATGGTAACCGGCCCGAACTCATGGACGGCGCCGGTCGCATAGTCTTCCAGGTAGCGCTCCTGCGGCGTGGTGCTGAAATGGCCTGTTCGCATTTGCGTGATTCCTTGTGCAGCGGTCTTCAAACCTTGATCGCCGGGTTACTGTCTAAGATGCATCGTATCGACCGATTTTCATCTGCCGTCCAAGATCCTTTCCGACCTGTCAAAGCAATCGCCGGGCATACTGGTCGGGCATGCCTGCTGGTTTGAACCCGGCCATGGCGGCCTGGATATCATAAGCCACGAAACGAACGGTCAACGCCCAGGTCTCCGTCGCCCAGTGAAATGATCCCGTCAACGCCGGGACGCCGGCTGTCAATATCCTCGAGCACACGGCGAAAGGCCTCAAGATTGCCATGAACATCAGATAATACGGCGAGTTGCATAATCTGGAAGATACCAGAAAACCGCATCCAATGAAACTGAGAAATCACGCATGAACGGTCCGTATCCCTTCACACGACAGGTTGGGTTCAAGATCGAAAAGAAGGCTATCCCCATTCAGCCGTCCGCCTGTATCAGGGTGTTTTTCATATCCTGTGGTTCCCGTCGCTTACCACACGCCATACAGGCGCCTGGTATTTTCCGAAACCGCTTCCATCACCGCCGCTTCCGGGACCGCTTTGATCTGCGCAATCGTCTGGATGGAAACCGACAGGTTGGCCGGTTCGTTGCGCGTCTGCGGGACGGGGCCCAACACCGGGCTGTCCGTTTCGACCAGCAGACTGGCAAGGGGGAGCCGTTTGACCAGTTTTTGTTTCTGTCGGGAACGGATGACCGAGGGAGGGATCGAAAAAAAATATCCCGCTTCAACCGCTGGCAGCGCGGCACCGGCCTTGCCGTCAAAGGCATGCATCTGGACCCGGGTGGCACTGTTTTCCAGCAGGAGGGCGATTGCATGACGGCCGGCGGATCGTGAATGAATGTTCAAGGGCAGCTCCAGCACTTTGGACAATTCAACAAACCGTTTTAAGATTTCTCTTTGCACCTCTTTTTGGGAATCTTCCTTGACTACCCAATAGTCCAGTCCAACCTCACCGATGGCAACCAGATGAGAGCAATTCAGGCGGATGAAAGCGACCATCTCATCGGCCTGATCCAGATCGAGAATCGTCGGATAGAGCCCGGCCGCCGCCTTGATCATGGGATAGGTCCTGGCCAGCGCTACATTCTTGCGGGCATCGCCGAGGTTTTCGCCAACAGCGACAATCGCCGCCACGCCGGCCCATTGTGCACGTGTCAGCACCTCGGCCCGGTCCGGGTCAAAGGCAGGATCACAGATGTGGGCATGCACATCCACGAGTTGGGTGTCTGGCATAGGCTATGATTTTGACCGATTTTTTAATTTTCTATCGGCTGGCATTTTTTTGTGTCTTTTTGTTTGCACCCGATGGCCGTATGAATAGCGCCTTCCAACCGGTCCATGTCACCATAACCATGGTCGCCCTGGCAGATTTCAGTCATAATGCCCTTTTTTCAATATGGGCAATCAAATCGTTCGCAGAATTGATTCAGCACCGCCAGCAGGGCCTCGGGCAAGTTTCGCCTGGCCTGCCGAACGATATCGGCGGGCATCGTTTTGTAATAGGCCTGGGCAATCGCACCGGCGATGCAGGCCATGGTGTCCGCATCGCCGCCTAATGAAATGGCATTTTTCACTGCGGTTGCGTAGTCCTTTGAATCGAGAAAGGCAATGATGGACTGGGGGACGGAACCCTGGCAGGAGACATCGAAACGATAACCCGCCCTGATGTCATCGACGCTGCACCTCAGATTGTAGGCGAACCGGGTTTCGATCTGCCTTCGTATGGTCGCTTTGTCCGCATCTTTCCTGGCCAGAAAAACGGCCAGCGCGGTTGCCTGGGCGCCCTTGATGCCTTCCGGATGATTGTGACTGACCTCGGCGGATCGTTTGGCATGGACCAACACATCTTCAATGGACTCGAAAGCGAACCCCACAGGAGACACCCGCATGGCCGAACCGTTGCCGTAACTATAATAAGGAATGCTGTTGGGGTCCCAGATCCAGTGCCAGAATGATCCGCCGTAGGGCAGATTGGGGAAATTTCGGGCAAAGCACTTGATCGCCGCGCGATAGTCCGTGCAGCGGATAATGGCGTTGGCGACCGCGAGGGTCAGGACCGTATCGTCGGTAAACCCCGCCACCACCAAGGGAAATGCAACCGTTTTGATCGGGCAGCTTTCATAGGGAGATCCGATCATGTCGCCGGCAATTGCTCCGATCATGGTTAGATCCTCGACAGGTTGATCAACATCAGACAATCCGTTCGGCTGCAGCGCATTGGCAGCCGACACTGTCTGCTTTGCACATCAACGCGAACCGGGAGAACGGATCCTGACGATATCTGCAGCAAACTCGAAAATCGCTCAATGAAGGCAGGGCTGGCGTGGAGGCATCAACGTATGGTAAACGGCCGCGTGAAGTTTCGGATGGGTATGAAATGCATTATCTGTAAAGTACGCGAAAGGATTTCCGACATCAAGTTATCTTTGTATGAATTTATCCTGCCCGGCGCCATTAAGCGCTGACCCGCCTCTCCGGGTGCCGGATTCCCGGCCGGACCTTGCGGACCCGGTCCGGTTTGCCCAGGGAGCGTTTATTGCCGGCGTCCCTGACCTGGACCCGCCGGCCGTCGAAGGGGACGTCCTTCAGGTTGCGCCGAACTTTATCGGCGGCAGTGCTAGCCACCTCGAAAAACGAGAATTCGCGTTTGAGTTCGATCCGGCCGATCTGCTGGGAGCGGATGCCCGAATGGTCGCACACCAGGCGCACAATGGCACCTTCATTGATTTTATCCAGGCGACCGACGTTGATGAAAAAGCGCTGTGCACCGGGTGCGTCTGGTCGGACCTGGCGGCGAATACCGGCAGGGCCCCCGGCCGCCGGACGCACCGCCGCATTGATGTCGCCCGCTTCGCGGTAGTCTTTGAAAAAACGGTTGAAATCGGCGGCCATGAATCGCAGGATCAATTCCTCCCGGTCGAGACCCGCCAAGGCCTGGCTGACCGCGGGCAGGTAACTGGCAAAGGCCTCCGGGTCCACCGGTGTCTCGACGATCCGGTCCACGAAACCGTCGAGCTGACGTTCACAGATCGCCCGGCCATTGGGGAATTTTTTAAATTCGAAACGCATGGCGTTGGCCCGTTCCATCGTACGGAGCCGGCCGACCTCCCGGGGGGTGGACAGGGCGATGGAGACCCCCGAACGACCGGCCCGCGCGGTTCGGCCGCTGCGATGGGTGTATATATCGGGATCATCGGGCAGGTTGTAATGGATGATATGAGAGATCGCATCCACATCCAGGCCGCGGGCGGCCACATCGGTGGCCACCAGGAGCCGGATCGACTGCTGCCGGAATTTGCGCATGACATGGTCACGCTGGGCCTGGCCCAAGTCACCGTGGAGGGCATCGGCCGGGTACCCCTCCTGCATCAGGGCGTCAGCCACGCTCTGGGTTTCCCTGCGGGTGCGGCAGAACACCAGCCCGAAAATTCCGGGCGTGAAGTCGATGATGCGTTTGAGCCCCTGGTAGCGGTGCCGCTCGTTCATCACGTAACAGGCGTGGGTGATGTTGGGGGCAATGCGCCGGCGCCCGCCCAGCGATACCTTGTACGGATCGTCGAGATAGGTCTGGGCGATGGCCGCGACCGCCGGCGGCATGGTGGCTGAAAACAGCCAGGTCTGGCGATTGGCCGGCATCTGTTTCAGGATCCGGTCGATATCCTCCTGGAAACCCATGTTGAGCATTTCATCAGCCTCGTCCAGCACACAGGTGGCCGTGTGAGACAAATCGACTGCTCGGCGCTGCATCAGATCGATCAGGCGGCCGGGCGTGGCCACGACGATCTGGGAGCCATCGCGCAGCTGGCGGATCTGGTGGGCGATGCTGGCACCGCCATAAACCGCCGCCACGCGGATCCTGGGCAGGTAGCGGCCATATCCTTTGAGGTCTTCGGTAATCTGCAGACACAACTCCCGGGTAGGACAAAGGATCACGCTCTGGGGGTTCTTCAGGGCGGTATCGACCCGCTGGAGCAGCGGCAGGCCGAAGGCAGCGGTTTTACCTGTACCGGTCTGGGCCAGTCCGATAAAGTCAC
>Ga0272441_10007978_pt1 | contig 16979 bp, 13 predicted proteins | sample SSMProp6N_FD_193582 | JGI IMG/M metagenome (GOLD analysis project Ga0272441, IMG submission 193582) | Marine sediment archaeal communities from Little Sippewissett salt marsh, Falmouth, MA, United States - SSM-Prop-6N | ecosystem: Environmental > Aquatic > Marine > Wetlands > Sediment ...
TGCTTTCAGTTATTTCCCTGTGATTTTCTTCGATAATATCATAAGCCTCTTTGAGTTCAACATGTCTGAGTCTGTATATCTCCTTCTCCTGTTCTGACTTTTCTATAGCATGGGCAACTTCAATATTGCTGATCTTGCTCTGTACTTCGGTACTCTGGTATTTGTCTTGTGCCTTGATATATTGTTTAAAGTATTTAAGGGCTTTATTTGGATTCCTGTATAGTTCGTAATGTACAGCCAGAGCGGCATAAGTGTTGGCTATAAGTGCCAGCGATTTGAATTCTCTGGCCATATAAAGGGCTTTTTTCAGTTTTTCTTCGGCTTGTGCAGATTCACCTGTTCTACTGAGTATACGCCCAACTCCCATCATACACTGAAGAGCGCATCGCTTATCAGAACCTGTAATTCCCATTTCGTAGTATTTAAGTGACTCAGCGAAATTCTCCATTTCTTCATAAGTACTTGCAATACCAAGATATGTCCAGGGAATTGCTCCAGCCTGGCCTTTATCTTTCCTTATCTCAAGGCTTCGGAAGTAATATTCCAGCGACATTTCATAATTTTTCATCTGCCTCAATACCATTCCCATCCTGTTAAGTGAGGATGCTGCCCCCAGTATATCTCCCATCTCTTCCCTGATATTGAGTCCCTTTTCAAAATATTCCAGGGCTTTCGGAAGGTTACTAAGCCGGGAATATATAAGACCCAACTGGCTGCATGCCTCACCTTCTGATTCTGTATCTTTTATCTCACGGGATGTCTTATAAGCTTCGAGCCATAAATTCAGAGCCTTCTCATATTCCCCGAAGCTCTCTGAAATATTGCCTTTGAGCAACAGGGCTCTGATGTAGCCTTTCTCATTTTTTTCATTTTCGAACCATCGGAAAGCAGGTGTAAGATGTTTTACGGCATCTTTATTTTTTGACCTGTAGAAATTAATTGCTGCCACATTCAGGTTAGCATATGCTGTACCTTTCTTATACCCATACTTTTCAGCTTTTTTTAGGTTTTCAGTAGCTTTTTTTTCAATAGTACCTGAATCAGAAAAACGATTTTCCCAAAGGTCCTGATTCGTTTTATCGATAAGGGTTTCTGATTTGTTCATGGTAAGCAATATAGCCTGATAAATTTAAAGAAAATTTAATTAACGTCAATAGATGACAGTTTAACTAGATCATGATACCAGATAGTGAAATGTTGTTAATTATAAGATTTTAGCTTAATTTTAATTCCATAAATGAGTATTATGGAAAAAACACTTCATAAAAGGATTAAGCTAGTCTCATTTTTAGCGATGATTATATTCAGCCTGGGTACAATAACCGGTATTATTATACTGAGATCGGGAATATTTGTGTTTGACTATGGTATTGAAGATTTTCTGATAACATGGGTTGTATTGATGATTTTTCCTGTAATGTCAATTAGTACATCTTATGCAATATTTTATTCTGAAAAAACTAAAATCAGGAAAGCACTGAAAATCATATTTTACCTGTATCCATTAATAATGATATTATCAGTATCAGGTCTGGTATTGTTATCCAATATAATTCTCATAGTCGCTTTAACAATTCCGCTTATATTATTTTCAATAGCAGCCCTGATTCATCTTTTTGTTTATTCAGAAGCCGGGGCTTTAACAAGCACTATTGTGTTTACAGTTTTAATTATTATTGGTATACTACTAAAAAGGTTTCATTTTATAGCCTCCGGGCTAATTATTTCAATGATTCTGTTTGTGTTCATAATGGGCTCTTTTATGTTTGGTATCAGATGCCTGTATATAGGTGAAAGAAATAAATATTTTAAGAATGTAACATTCTGGGGAAGTTTAATTATCACAATGGTTTTTATGGGCATGCTATGGAAATTGCAGCATTGGCCGGGTGGTGGGTTACTTATGAATACCACAAATATCTTAATTCCTCTGGCAACAATAATATTTCTTCTTACCCTGCCTTCATCAGGATTTACAGAATGGAAAACATTGTATAAGAAGATTATAATGAGGTTGCTGATACCATGGACATTAACCTTTTTATTATTTATTTTTTATTTTCTATTACCGGAAGTCCATAATATTATATGGTCACGGGATGCACCACCTGCAGCAACCTATGGTTTTGATATGCCGGATTATGAAATGCAATTAACGGACAGCCCAGGTGAATAATTAGCTTATATTACCATTTTAAGACCTTTATCTGCTTCTGTTGATCCTGTAATATCAAATTTGACCAGAAGATTTTTTATTTCTGAAATACGAACCGGGAATTTAGAGATGGAATTATGATTGATATTATACAGATAACTTCCGTTATTGGAAAAGAAGCTAAAATTTCCTTCCTGTGTAAATAACTGCAGGCCATCTGAAGAAAGTAAAATCGTTCTGTTAATTTCTGATTCGCTGACTGATACGATATCTCCATCAGGTGATATGACCATGTGGTCGTAATATACCGGAATGATCTTCCCGTCATCTATTTCTGCAATATCTCTGAAGGGACTATATAGATTTTGATACAATTTACTATTCCTGTCAAAATACAAGACCTGGTTAAGATTCACCTGTTTATTCCCTTCAGGGTCATACGAGTATGAATATCCTGTGGCAATTACTGACATTTCATCTTTACTGAAAGTTGCATTACATACCTTTCGATAATACGGAGCCAGATCAGGATTCTCAACATCATCGTCATATTCGCCATATTTGGTTTTATAACGCCTTGTTTCCTGATAATTATAACCGAAACTGAACTCAGCATCTCTTTCTTTTCCGTACAGATCCCATATCCTGATCGTGCTATCCGCCGATGCGGTAATTATATATTTGCCTGTCCTGTTAAATTCGCACGACCATACTGTATCGTTATGACCTGTTAGTTTATTGAATACACTATATTGATTAATTTCTTTATTGAAATTCCAGATCAGGCAATCCTTATCATCTGAAGCAGTAGCAAGGAAGCTGCCATCGGGCGAAATATCAACTGAATTTATTTTGTCAGTGTGATTTTTCAGCACATATACAATTTTACCTTCATCATTATAAATATTTACCCTGTTTTCATCCACGGCTGCAAGCTGATATTCTCCGGTTGGGAAAAAACAAACCAGCCTTTCATTCATAACATTATTAGGAGTGGTGGTAAATTCATATTGCACATTTCCTTTCAGGTCACAAACTCTTCCGGTATTATCATTGTATATCAAAGCAATCAATGTATCTTTTTCCGATAACTCAGCATTTAACAGTTCTCCATCAATTTCAAAATAATTGATTTGGTCTGCCTTCAGATCATAAATAAAGATGTGCTGATTTTCCATACATCCGAAAATAAAATGTCCCTCCTTACTTATCTCAGCTAATAATATGGCAGATGGTAGTATTTTTTGTTTCAATTCTTTTTGAAGCAAATATGCCTGATCAGTAGTATCCACTTCAGCTTTTAATAGTTTACTAAAATTATCAAGTGCCATTTTGTTCAGGACAGTGGATGTCGGATATTTTTCCAATAATAAAAGTGTACTATTCAGGCTCTGGTATGGATTGGATTCCGACTGTAAATTGATCATGCCGATAAGATTCTCTTCCCTTGAAGTTGACTGATTTGCAAGGTAGTATCTTATAACAGAGGCAACTATGAGTATAAATACGATTAGAGAAATCCTTGTGATACGTGTGAGAATTTTTTTCTGGTGGGATAGTTTCTGCCGGCTTGTATTTATAAAATCCTGCAGATTTTTTGGAAGGATAAGCCGGTTTTCATACGCGGCAAGGTAATCCAGGTCGTCTTTCTTTAATAGCAGACCTCTGTTTTCAAATGTATAATATGCATTCTCAACAAATTTTCTGACTTCAAGCAGTTCCTTTTCTGCAAGCGTGAATTTCTCAAAGATCTTGGCTGCAAGAGAATCGTGCCTGAGTTCATATCGTCCGTTTTGATCCTTGTCACTGAGTATTCTGAGGTTCACAAAAGTCTGTATCAGCTCTGTAATAATATCTTCCCGGATATCTTTTCCAAGGGTCAGCATATATTCCCTGGCTTCTTCAGGTTTCATCGGCTGTTTGGTTCCTTTGACGGAAACAAATGATTTAAGCAGAACGAGTCCACTGTCAGGATCATCCAGTAGTGAGATCTGTTCTTCAAGGAAGCTTCCGAGGAGGTCGGAAACGTCACCAGTTTTTTCGAGAAGGGAGAGGGTGAAGACCCCCCCATCCCCCCCAAGGGGGGGCTTATCCTGGACTGTTAACCGGAATATTTTATCAAGAAATACTTGCAGGTAGGTTAGTTCGACGTCTGTTTCGCCAGGACTGAGTTTCTCGAGGAGTGAAACGGCAAAGCCTTCTTCAAGGGTGATGTTGAATTTATCACAGGGTCCATTTATGGCTTCCAGGGCATTGATATGCGACATTTTTTCGATACGTACCCTGTTGGAAAAGATTGTGGGTATATACTTCTCGAATTCAGTTATTCCTGCCATATACTCTTCGCGCATCACGAAGATCATCCGGTACTGAAGTTCTGATTCTGTTAATGATTTAACAATACTGATGAATGATTTTCTTTCTTCCCTGTCACCGAAAATGAACAGCTCCTCGAACTGGTCGAAGATGAAAAAAACAGGTTTGTAATGGTCAAGATACAGCGAACGTACACCTTTTTTGAAATCAGCCGGACTTACAAATTTGTTTTGTTGTTTAGTGAGCGAAGCTGAACTGATAGCAGCAGCCATGCTGTCGATCATATTTCTTCCGCGACGTACAGCAAGTGGCAGCCAGTCAGTCTCCTGAAATTTATTAGCAAGTCCGCAATGTATCAGAGATGATTTACCTGTACCAGATACTCCATATACCAGCAGGAGTTTGCTTTCGAAAACTTTCTGATAGAGCTCTTCTATCTCACGGTCGCGGCCAAAAAATATTTCTCGGTCGTCTTTGGTGTAGCTGTCGAGGAATTTGAAGGGTGATTTCATAGATCATTCCAGATTTCAAATTTCAGATTCAAAATTTCAATTTCTATTGACTTGCCTACTGTCTACTTACCCTGAGATAGTAGCAACCATATCCTTGAACTGCTCAACAAGCAGATTATAATTAGTCAGGCTTCGCAGGTCGCATTTTTCTGTTACCTCTGTCCCGACATACATAATGTGGTCTCCGCGGAACTTTGTATAAAGGAATATATCTTTCTTTATATCGAATTTTTCCTTATCGTCAATAACCTCAGAGTTGGTGTCTATAACAAGAGGAGAGAGGTTAAGGTATTCATCGATCGATTTGATCGATTTCATAAGAAGCACAGAGCTGCTCTCTGTATACTTTGTTTCCTCAAGCTCCTGGGCTTTGAACCCTGAATCTGAACTGCTGAGAAGATCTATATAGTGATTGAATTTAGCTTCCTGGTTTTTTGGGTGTATCACCTTTATTTCGCGTATCGAAACCAGCTTATATTTTGCAATAAACGAGAGTTTTTCAAGTATAAATGAGAGCTTTTCCTCGTATTCAACACAGCGCTTTTCAATCTCCTCATTTGTAAGGTTTATCTGGTAATGGCCTATCTCATTTCGTTCGGGAACCCAGAAGTCAAGAGCGGCATAGAATTTCTTATCAAAGTTTTCGCTCATCTCGGGCATAAACCACTGAATGCCTTTTTCCTGAACATAATTGCCAACAGCCCTTATGAGCCAGGTGTAGGTACCCATACTCAAAACCATTATCCTGTCAGTAAATTCTTTTTTAAAACTATCGGGAAGATCGAGCTTCTTGTCTTTTACATCTTTCCATAGTTGGCTTATCATGACGAAGCTGATGAACTGCATGCTGCGTTCAATGGTCTTGAATATCTGGTCAAGACGCATCCTGTCGAGATGTCGCATCGAAGCAGAGAAGAGTCTGCGGAGTTCCACACCGATAGGCCATGGGAAATTTCTGATTATCAGGTCACCCAGAAGGCGTGGATCGAGTTCTTCCTCTTCCTCATCTTCATCCATAATAAGCATCTTCTGCATTGAAGGTTTGTACTTCAGCATCTCCTGAAATACTCTCTGGATTAGAAGTTCGTTGGTGGCTGCCATAGGATTATACGATATAAGTATAAAAGAGTTAAAATACTACAAATTGGGAAAAAATGCAAATGATAATCAACGGTATAACGGTATAACGGTACTGTGTGTCTTAAACTTAATGCCCTAATGCCCTAATGCCCTAATGCCTTAATGCCGTTTAATACCCCGCCGCCTGCCCATCTTTTCGTGATTCCGAGGCTCCGTAATATACCTTGTTTATATCATCCCACATGATAGCCTGGTAGCCTCCATAACCACCCAGGTTCCATTGTATCCTGTGACCCATACTCATCAGCTTCTGAATAACTTCTGTACGGAATCCGCTTTCAAGATGAAGAACACCTCCATTGGTCATCTGCTCTCCGGTCGGCTCCGATGAGCCGGTATGATATATTCTCGGTGCGTCACCTGCTTCCTGGAGATTCATCTTGAAGTCGATAAGGTTAATAACTATCTGTGCATGTCCCTGCGGTTGCATATCACCGCCCATGACACCGAAGCTTATCCATGGCTTTCCGTCTTTTGTAATGAAAGCAGGAATAATGGTATGAAATGGTCTTTTCCCCGGTGCATAGACATTTGCATGTCCCTGAGCCAGGCTGAATAATTCTCCACGATCCTGGAGGATGAATCCCAGTCCTGTAGGACACATTCCTGATCCCATGCCACGGTAGTTACTCTGGATAAGCGAAACCATGTTACCATATTTATCAGCTACGGTCAGGTATATGGTATTACCTGCTTCAATAACACCGGCATCATATATCCTGGCAGCTCTTTCAGGATTGATCAGCTTACGCCTTGCCGTTGCATATTTTTTTGAGATCAGTTCATCAACAGGTACCTTGGTGAACGACGGATCAGCATAGTATTTGGCACGGTCTTCAAATGCAAGTTTTTTAGCTTCTGTAAACAGATGTATATGATCAGCTGAACCAAAGCCTTTAGATGCCATGTCATATCCCTCCAGTATGTTCAGGATCTGAAGTGCAGCGATACCCTGACCATTGGGAGGGAGTTCCCATATCTCATAACCACGGTATGTTGTTTTAACAGGTTCCACCCATTCGGAATGATGCCGTGCAAGATCATCGTAAGTAAGGAAGCCTCCCTGTTCTTTCATGAATGCTGCAATATCACGTGCAATACTGCCACGGTAAAATTCATTTCTGCCTCCCTTTACAATTTTTTCGAGAGTATTTGCCAGGAGCGGATTTTTAAATATCTCACCTTTGGCGGGGGTTTTCCCTTCAGGCATAAAGACCTCTTTTACATTGGGATATTCTTTCAGTACCTCAGTATTGCCTTTCAGGTAATAGGCAATGAGCTCGGTAACGGGAAATCCTTCACGGGCATAATTTATTGCAGGTTGCAATATGTCTTTCATGGGAAGCCGTCCGAACATCTCATGCATTTCAAACCATCCGTCAACGCAGCCCGGTACGGAAACGGGTAGTGGACCACGTGATGGAATGAACTCATATCCATTTTCTTTGAAATACTCCAGTTTAAGAGATCGTGGCGACCTGCCGCTTGCATTAAGGCCGTAGAGCTTGCCTTTGTCGGCACTCCAGATTATGGCGAAGAGATCTCCACCGATGCCGCAGCCTGTCGGTTCAACCAGTCCGAGTACAGCATTTGCCGCTATAGCGGCGTCAATTGCATTGCCTCCTTTTTTAAGAATATCAAGTGCTACCTGTGTGGCAAGAGGCTGGCTTGTCGCCGCCATACCACTACGGGCAATCACCTCTGACCTGGTAGCAAAATCGTGTCCTGTAATTCTATCCTGTGCCATGAGTATTACGGGGGAAAACAGTGTTAATAATAATGTATAAAGTACTTTCATCTTATATCCTTTTTATTAATAAAGGTACAAAACTGAGCTTCTATTTTGCCATTGCCTTCTTTTTTAAATCAGGCGGCATTTTTTCGATAGCATATCTCAATGCAGTCCTTGGCATTGTTTTTTTCTTTTTCATTACATATTGAAATACCTCTTTCTGATGGGTCTGGCTTGCAACTTTCAGCATCCATCCATATCCCTTCTGTACCATATTATCAGAGTCGGAGTGAAGGATATCGGCTATTTCAAATATATCGTCAAGGAATTTTCCTTTTCGTGCAGGTACTATTAGCGAGACTGCTGCACCGCGCTTTACCCACCGGTTTTCCGACCTGGCCCATCTCTTCAGGTCATCGATAAAAGAGGGATACATCTCAATGAAAGTACCGATGGTATGGTTGCAGAATGTATCACAGGCCGCCCAGTTGGTAACATATCTCTTAACCCATTTCTCAAAGGTCTTAAAATCGCCGGGTTCATATTGTTTCCTTACATTATACGACCAAATGCAGGCAATACCGGCTTCTTCCATATATCCTGATTTCCACAGCTCTTCACATAATGAAAAAATATTCGATTTCGATTTATCCATTACTGTCTTATAATACTGTTTCCCGATTTGTTTCAGCTGTATTGCTTTTAAACCATATATCTTGATGTTTTCCCTGAAATATTTTTCTCCCTGGATCCTGGTTTTTTCATCTGCCGTACGAAACAGGACTTCCCGTATTTCATTAATTATCTGACTCATATTTTATTATTTCTTAACATGGAGTGCAAATCGATGTAGCATTAAGAGGATTTATTACTGAAATAAAACCTTATTATTTGTCATAAAAATAGTGATCTTTATAAAGCTTTTAAAATCTATTTTTTTGAAGTTTAAAATTTAGTAATCATGAAAAGGAGAATTTTACTGTTTACAATACTGTTTTTTGTATCTGTTTTTTTACTTAATGCCCAGTTTCCGGATGCAAAGAGATGGCACAAATATGAGCTGGTTTTTGAAAGTACGGTTGTTTATGAAAACCCGATACATGATGTAAGGAATTTCGAGATAGCATTTACATCACCTACAGGGATTGTAAATACTATAAATGGTTTCTGGGATGGAGCGACTACATGGAAAGCCAGATTCATGCCTGAAGAAACAGGAGAATGGAGTTTCGAGACAGAATGTTCAGATACTGAAAACAAAGGTTTGCACAGACAAAGAGGTACATTCATCTGTTATTCAGACGAGGAAGAACTTGATATTTATGAACACGGACCGGTTATTAATCCTCCGGGGACATATTACCTCACACATGCTGATGGTACTCCTTTTTTCTGGCTGGCATGCACGGCATGGAACGGTGCATTGAAATCAACAGATTCTGAATGGGATAAATATCTGAAGCAGAGGGTTGATAACGGGTACGGTGTAATACAATTTGTTACCACACAATGGAGGGGAGGAGACAAAAGCAGTGAAGGGCTGATCGCATTTGAAGGATGCGGTCGTATAAGTATAAATCCTGATTTTTTCAGGCTGATAGATGAGAAGATTGATAAAATAAATGAATATGGCCTTGTTGCAGCACCTGTTGTACTCTGGGCCCTGCCGGTAGGAGCAGGCAGGGAGTTGAGTCCTGGTTATTATCTGCCTGATGATCAGGCTATTTTGCTTGCAAAATATATAGTGGCAAGATATGGTGGGAACCAGGTTGTATGGATGCTCGGAGGCGACGGATTTTATACCGGAACCCATGAGCAACGCTGGAAGACAATAGGCAGATCGGTTTTTGGCGGAAAACACCAGGGCCTTGTTACACAGCACCCAAGCGGACGACAGTGGATAGGAGAAGTATATAAGGATGAGACATGGATTGATATCATTGGTTATCAGAGCAGTCACAGCAACTCGGAAGGAACGGTAAACTGGATTACGAAAGGACCTGTAAGTGAAATGTGGTCTATGCTTCCTGCAAGACCTATTATTAACCTCGAACCAAATTATGAGGAAATACATTTCAGGATAACGGATAAGGATGTAAGGAATGCATCATACTGGAGTATATTTGCCGCACCAATAGCTGGTGTCACTTATGGAGCAAATGGAATATGGCCGTGGCTGAGAGAAGGTGAAGAAATACTGAACCATGAAAAGGCAACAGGTACATCTACCTGGGATGTAAGCATAAATTTCCCGGGATCATTACAGATGGGATATCTTGCACAATTCATCAGGAGGTTTGCATGGTGGGATTTCTATCCGGCCCAGGAATTATTGCTGGAGCAGCCCGGTGATAAGGTTTATAATCATTTTGTTTCAATTACAAAAACAACAGATAATAAAACAATACTTGCTTATATTCCTGTTAAAGAATCTGTTATGATCAGGAAGCCGGCAGGACATAACTATAGTGTAAGGTGGTTTGACCCGGTGAATAATACGTATTCTAACGGTACCGGAACCGACGATGGTGATTTTCTTATGGTAACAGCACCAAAAGATAGTGACATGGTGTTGATACTGGAGGAAGTGGTGCCGGATAAGGATATTAAGCCTCCGAACAGAAGAAATGTTATCAGAACCAGAGATTGATATTACGATAAGCTATTATTTCAGGTACTTCCAGAATTTCTCTTCCGAAAGCTTCAGTTCCCTTGTTTTCTTTCTCTCAAGAAGATAATAATATATAATGAGTATAATACCCGCTATAAGGATACCAAACAGCAGGTATTTAACAATTTCCGACATGTCGTTGCCGGTTACACCCGTCATTAATGCTGATTCAGGAACACCTTCTATTATCTTATGACCAACTTCAATATTAAATATATTCTTCATGAAAAAGAGAGACAGGAATGCTGTTATCCCCGATACAACGGGTGTCGCTATCCATCCTATTCCTATTTCGCCGAGTATTTTATAATTTATATTTCTGGCTCCCCTGTAAAGACCGATACCGATAACACACCCCACAATTACCTGGGAACTCGATACGGGAACCAAAGGAATGGGAGGGAGGCCGATACGAACCATAAGATTGGAAAGTGCAGTTGATGAAAAGATGAAGAGAACCAGTGATTGTGCCAGGACAACAACAAGAGCAGCTTCAGATGTCAGTTCAACAATGTTTCCACCGATAGTATCCATTACCCTTTTTGAATATGTTATGATACCCACTGATATGGCTATTCCACCAATAAGAAATAATTGCTGATTTGATGACAGGGAAAAGAGCCCCAGATTGAGCTCCTGTAAATTAAATGCGGGCACAAACACACCCATTACGTTTGCTATATTGTTGGCGCCCAGGCTATAAGCTCCGAATGCACCGACAATTATCAAACCTATCTTTAAGTATGACTCAAAGGTTATAAGATGAATCCTTGCCCTCTTTTTGAATTTTGTAATAAGCATATAAAGTAGTACCGCAAACAATGCTCCCAATACAGGACCTGAAACCCATGTAACAATTATTTTGGAGAGTGTACCGGTGTCTGTTGCATTACCCGTAAAAAGATTCCATCCGATAATGGCTCCCACTATGGCTTGTGTGGTTGAAACGGGCAGAGAAAATTTGGTCATCGAATAAACTGTTACTGCAGCTGCCAGTGCCAGGGTGAAAGATCCCCCTATTGCATTCACACTACCCAGGTTGCCCAGTGTATCTGATGTCCCGGCACCCTGGATAACAGCTCCCAGTATAACTGCTATTGAGGCAATAATAGCCGCCCGCCTGAATGTTATCATCTTTGATCCTACAGCCGAACCAAAAATGTTTGAGGCATCATTGGCACCTAATGACCACCCGAGGAACAGGCCGCTTGTAAGGAAGAAGAGAATCACTATATTATTATTTTAATAGCCATTCGCGAAAGCATATCTGCAGCTTCCTGTGCGAAGTCGGATATTCTCTCGATATGGTTAATAATATATCTTAAGTGAGCTTTGCGAGCAAGATCAATGTCTTTCATATCCTGAAAAATATGTTTCCTTATGTCAAATGAGAGTTTGTCTGTTTCTGTTTCAAAATAATAGACCTTAAGCAGTTTTTCCCTTACAGTATGAGGTGCCGTAAAATATGCCCTGGCTGCCGGAATCAGTTCATCACCGGCACATGCTGAGGTGTTTACAAGACTTAGTATTTCTTTGTTGATAGAAGCAGGAATGTCAGGCATTTCCACAATGAATTCACGGATCGATTCTTTTATGGTGTCAATGATCTCATCCATCTCGTTCAACAGCAATGAGACATCCTCTCTGTGTTGGGGCAGTATTGAATGAGTTATCATATCATTCTCAATTTCCCTCTGAAGCCGGTCAGCATTGTTTTCAAGAGTCTCAATTTTTTCGAGATGCCGCTTAAAAGACTCCATATCCTCTTCGAGATATGATTTTACCGCTTCACGGAAAACAAGCAATCCGATTTCTATATTATCAAAAAAATCACTGATTTTTAATATCAATTCTTTGGTTGTTCTTTTAAATACTGACATATTGGTTACTGGTTGCTGGGTCCTGGGTCCTGGGTTCTGGGTCCTGGGTCCTGGGTCCTGGGTTCTGGGTTCTGGGTTCTGGGTCTTGGGTCCTGGGTCCTGGGTCCTGGGTTCTGGGTTCTGGGTTAGTTTATGCCTAAATAGCGTTGACTTTTTTATTGGTAATTTTTCTTTTAAGATAATAATTATTTATGATCTCAAATTTAAAAAATATCAGAATTCTATTATTTTTTCCACCCTGCATTTCCTCAGGTATTGTTTCAGTATGATCTGGATATCACGGTTATCAGGAGCCGGTTTTATACAGTCATGGACGGCAGATAAACCGAATCCCAGTTCGTTGATATTGAAATAACCATAACCTGCATACTTGCCATTCACAATCTTAACCGCACATTTCTCTTCTTCATCACGGCCTGAGTCGATAATAAAGAAATTTTTACGTGAAAAGACAAACTCATCAGCGGCTTTAGCGGCTCTTTCATTATATTCTGAAGATGATTCCCTGCCGCAGCATGCCCCTTTACAGAGGCCGACCTGGTAATGAAAACATGTCCCGTCTGTTTCGTATAGTCCTGTAAGTTTCTGGCACAGATCATAAGCTTCAACAAGTCCTTCCAGCTTAGATCTTGCTTTTTCCCTGCTGCTGAAGACCGACAGGGGATTTTCACATTCATCTGTCTTACCTAATCTGAAATTTAAATATCCGTTATCATCCTTGAAACTGAATATTGCCCATTGAAACCCTGTCCTTCTTTGCTGACGGTTATAAAAAGGTTTGTGTTCCTTGATCTCCTTTGATTCCCTGAGAAGAGCAATGAGTTCACTGCCGGTGGTTTCACAGTCGATATCAGCAATGAGGTCGCGCATTTCCATAGCACGGTTGGTTGTATTGTTTGACAGATGTGTGCTTATTCTCTGGTAGAGATTCCTGCTTTTACCGATATAAATCAGGTCACCCTCCTCATTGTAGAAATAATATATACCTGGTTCTTCAGGGATCATATCGATCTTTGCAATATCGAGGCGGGGATGGAGCTTTACTATTCTGGTATTCCTTATCAGATTTGATCTTTCACCGAATACTTCCCTGTCCTTCGCCAGGAGTAATTCAAAAAGTTTTACAGTGGCCAGTGCATCGCCGGCTGCTCTGTGCCGGCCATTGATGCCAATCTTTAATTCCCGGCAAATATTGCCAAGACTGTATGAACGGTGCCCCGGGAAAAGTTTCCGGCTAAGGGTAATGGTATCGATTATTTTTCTCCTGTAATTGAATCCGAGCGATTTAAATTCCTGTCTTATGAATGAATAGTCGAATCTTGCATTATGTGCGACAAAGGTCCTGCCTTCTGTAAGCTCGACAATGGTTTTCGCTATTTCATAGAAACGGGGTGCATCTTCTACCATTTCGTTTGTTATACCAGTAAGATTTGTTATGAAATAGGGAATATTTCGTTCAGGATTTACCAGGGAAACAAATTCATCGGTTACTTTTTCCCCGTTATGGAGATAGATAGCTATTTCAGTGATCTTTTCTCTTCTGGCACTTCCACCTGTAGTCTCAATATCGACTATTGCATACATAAACCGTTTGATATTCACCTTATGCGAATATAGGCAGAATTAAAGTGATTTGTTTGTATTTTTGTTGAATTATTAGCGGCAGAAATGAAAGAGTGCTTCGGAAAAGAATTTATCCTTAACGGAAAGGTCGAGCCATCGGAGTCTTTCAATAGTACTTTAGTATATGAGGGAGATTCGGTATATGAGGTATTAAGAGTTGCAGATGGTTCGCCGGTATTTTTTTCCGATCATCTGGAACGCCTTGAAACAAGTACCAGGCTCCGAAAGAAGAAGATGCTTACCGATGCCCGGACTCTGAAAAGAGATATTATTAACCTTGCCGAACGGGAAAAAAGAAAAGAAATAAATCTGAAGATAGTATTTAACTATAATCAGGGAATAGAGAATTATCTTGTTTATTATATTGAACCAACATATCCTTCACCCGAACAGTACAGTAAAGGTGTAAAGGGGATATTATTTTATGCTGAGAGGAAGGATCCGCAGTCCAAAATAATTAATCACAGGCTGCGGTCGTCAATATTTCATAAACTTATACTCGAAGGGGCTTACGAGGCTCTTCTTGTGAATGAACAAGGACAGATCACTGAGGGCAGCAGAACAAATATTTTTTTCCTGAAGGAAAATACTCTTGTAACAGCACCTGATGAACTGGTACTTAGTGGCATAACAAGAAAACATATTCTTGAGATATGCCATGAGAATAATATCAATGTAAATCTGGAATGTGTGGATGCTGAAAGAATAGCTGGTTTTGATGCTGTTTTCATGACAGGAACATCACCACGGGTATTGCCTTTTTACAGAATCGACGATAATTATTTCAATGTTGACTTACCTTTGATAGGTAAGTTACGTAAATTGTATATTGAAAAAGCGGAAGAGAGTATAAGGCAATTCAGGGCAGGCTAAATTATAATTATCTACTACAATAAAATTGTTTATATGGCAAATATCAGAAGTATTAAAAAGGAGATCGATAACAAGATCTATGAGGTTTTATCAGATTGTTTTACATTTTCAGCTCTTCATCCGGATGAAAAAAATGAAGATATTACAGCGATAGTATCCGACGCTGTCAGTCTGAGGAATGAATTGATTCACAGGGTTAATAATCCCTCGAAAGACATTGATTCTAAAGGTATTAAGTCTCATTATCAGTCGATTAAAAAAGATCTGGATGTTGGTGTTGATAAACTTTTTACACAGCTCAGTTCTAAGTTGAAGAAGAAGAAAAAATAAAATTACTGTATATTTTCTTGCCACATCCGATACACTTCCCTTCCCGGTCGATGTTTTGATGCATTATATTGTACCCTGACCGGTTAGTGATTATCTTTCCACATGCGGGGCAATATGTGTTTTGTCCTTTATCAGAGTTCGTGTTTCCGATATATACATAGTCGAGATATTTTGAAGCAATGGATGCAAGTTTTCTGAGTGTTTCAGGACTTGTTGAAGGGTCATTCCTTTTGTACATGGGGAAATACCTGCTCAGGTGAAAAGGTATTTCTTTGCCCAGCTCCCCCGCAATCCATTGTGTTTGTGATTCCATTTCCTTCTCATCGTCATTCCGGCCGGGTATAACAAGAGTTGTTATCTCCAGGTGTCTGCCCGATAAGGCAATCTGTTTCAGACTCTCTTTAACGGGTTCAAGGTTTGCCCCTGTGAGTTTCCTGTAAAATTCATTGTTAAACGCTTTTAGATCGACATTGAATGCATCAGTAAATGATATTATTTCATCGAGAGGCTGGCTGTTAGCATATCCATTGGTAACCATTACTGTTTTTAACCCTTCTTTCCTTGCTTCACGGGCTATATCGGCAATATATTCAAACCATATAACAGGTTCGTTGTATGTAAAGGCAATGCCAATATTATTGGATAATGCGAGGGCATCCATTACTATTTTATGCGGATCGGTTTTCCTTGAAAAGCTATCGAGTGTCTGTTGTGAGATGTTGTAATTCTGACAGAAATCACATCTCATATTACAGCCATACGATCCGATGGAAAGAATATTAGTTCCCGGATAGAAATGATAGAGAGGTTTCTTTTCGACAGGATCAAGAGCATATCCTGAAATGACTCCATATGTTAATAATTCGATTTCCCTGCCATTATTCTTCCTGACTCCGCAAATCCCAATACCATCTTTACCAAGTTTACAGTTATGTGGACATAATATACATTGAATCTTGCTGTTCGTTTTTTTTGACAGAGAAATCATTCCGGTTTACCTTTGATACAAAATTACATATATTTGAAGTAAGGTAGACGATTATGACGTTTTATTAAGAACTATATACTAAATACTTAATTATCAAATTAATGAAAGGTATTTGTTTTTTTTCGGTAATCATCTTATTGATTTTTAGCGGGTGCCGCAGTGATAAAAAAGTCAATTCAGGTGAAGCAGGATGGCAGACATCGATGGCGGTTGTTGAACAACTGTCTGAACGTCAACCTGCGATTAATTACTACGAATCAGAAGTCCCAGACTATACATTACCAGATCCACTGATTGCCCTCGACGGGGATAAGGTAAGAACTGACAGGATGTGGCGGGAATCAAGGCGCGGGGAGATACTTGAACTTTTCAGGGAGAATGTTTATGGAAGGGTTCCCGACACCCGGTATACAAAAACATTTTCGCTTGTTAACAGTGATATTAATGCCATGGATGGTGAGGCCACCTTAAAACAGGTTGATATAATCATTAATAGGGGTGAAGATTCAATTATTATACATCTGTCACTTTTTGTTCCAAATAAGAATGAAAAGCCTGTACCGGTATTTCTGCTTATCAATAACAGGGATCCGGAGAATATAGATCCTACAAGACAGAAAAAGAGTGAGTTCTGGCCTGCTGAGGAAGTTATTTCACGTGGTTATGCCATTGCTGCATTCTATAATGCAGATGTTGACCCTGATAATTTTGATAATTTTAAAAACGGTATCCATGGTATTCTCGACCAGGGTGTAAGAG
>Ga0272441_10007979_pt1 | contig 16978 bp, 18 predicted proteins | sample SSMProp6N_FD_193582 | JGI IMG/M metagenome (GOLD analysis project Ga0272441, IMG submission 193582) | Marine sediment archaeal communities from Little Sippewissett salt marsh, Falmouth, MA, United States - SSM-Prop-6N | ecosystem: Environmental > Aquatic > Marine > Wetlands > Sediment ...
GGGCCTTAGTCGGATGCGCTTGGTCTGATGGGCAGATGTTGGGATCGACTGAGGGAGGGGTGGGATCGACTGAGGGAGGGGTGGGATCGACTAGGGGTGGGATCGACTAGGGATGGGATCGACTAGGGGAGGGATCGACTAGGGGAGGGATCGACTAGGGGAGGGATCGACTAGGGGGAGACGACTAAGGGGAGAGGACTAAGGGAGCAGAAGAAGGGACGGCAAGGTTCAATAGGAGGGAGAAGGCATGAAGACATCGATTTGTCACTACAGCTATCATCGGGTATTTGCGGGGGAGAACTGGTCATTGGAGAAACTGGTCGGGGTCGTGAAGGAGCAGGGCGTGGACGGGATCGACTTTCATGCCAAGTTCCTGCCCTCGTCGGAGGAGGCGCCGGCCGCGATCACGGCAGCCATGGAAGGGTCGGGCCTTGAACTGTCGGGCCTGTCGCTATCGACGAACTTCAACCAGGCAGACGACGAGCAGTTCCGTGCGCAGGTCGACAGCGCGAAGCAGTGGCTCAAGGCGGCGGGCGCGGTGAAGGCGCCGGTCTCTCGCGTGTTCGGCGGCAGCCTGAAGGACCGCTCGGACGAGAATATCAAGGCGGGGCTGGACCGGGTTGTGCGGGCCTTGAACGAGCTGGTCCCGGTCGCGGAGGAGCAGGGCGTCGTGCTGGCGCTCGAGAACCATGGCGGGCTCCCGTGCTCGGGCGAGGAGCAGGTCTCGGTGATCGAGAAGATCAACAGCCCGTACCTGCGCGCGACGGTTGATGTCGGCAACTACATGGCGTTTCCGCAAGAGGGCCATGAGGGCACGGCGCAGGCGGCGAAATACTGTGCGTATGTGCATCTCAAGGACATGAGTCCGGTCCAGGAGAACGGGCGCCGGCGCGGCGTCGTGATCGGGCGCGGCGAGGTCGATATCCCGCGCTGCCTCAAGATCCTGAAGGATTCCGGTTACGACGGGTTTGTTGCGCTCGAGTACGAGGACCAGCAGGTCGACGAGCTGGACGGCGTCGCGGAGTCGGTCACGTATATGAAGAAAGCCATTGCGGAGTTGTGAGGGATACCATGGCAAAGAAGGACATCATCAGGGTAGGCGTTGTCGGGCAGGGCAGGAGCGGCAAGAACATTCACTGCCGGCATCTGGTAACGGTGCCGGACAAGTATCGGATTGTCGCGGTCTCGGACCCGCTCGCAGAGCGGCGCAAGAAGGCGGAGCAGGACTACGGCTGCAAGGCGTACGCGAGCCACAAGGGCTTGCTCAAGCACGACGACATCGACTTGATCGTGAACGCGAGCCCGAGCCGGCTGCACGTGCCGCTTTCGATCGAGGCTTTGAAGGCGGGTTTCAACGTGCTGTGCGAGAAGCCGCTCGCGCGGAAGACGGCAGAAGTCGACAAGGTCATTCGTGCCGCGCGCAACACGGGCAAGGTGATGGCCGTGTTCCAGAACAACCGTTATGCCGCGCATTTTCTGCAGGTGCGCAAGGTTGTCGAGTCCGGGAAGCTGGGCCGGATCGTCATGATCAAGGCCGCGGCGAACGGGTTCTCACGGCGCTGGGACTGGCAGACGCTGCGCCGGAACTACGGCGGGAACCTGCTGAATACGGGCCCGCATACGCTCGACCAGCTCTTGCAGTTGTTCGGCACGGACATCATGCCGGAGGTCACTTGCGTGATGGACCGCGCGAACACGTTCGGCGATGCCGAGGACCACGTGAAGCTGCTGCTCAAGGCGAAAGGCCGGCCGACCGTCGACCTCGAAATCTCGAGCTGCTGCGCGTATCCCGGCGACAGCTACAACGTCTACGGTACACGTGGCGGGCTTTCGGCGGGCAGGGGCGAGGTGCGCTGGAAGTATTTCGACCCGAAAGCGCAGCCGAAGCAGAACCTGACCACCGAGCCGCTCGAGAACGAGTTCGGCGTGCCCGTCTACTGTCGGGAGAATCTGAAATGGACCGAGCGTTCGTGGGAGCCGAAGAAAGGCGGTAAATCGCCGGTCGCGCGCTACTATGAGATGCTGTATCGCACGCTGACCCAGGGCGCGCCGCTCGAGGTCACGCTCCAGCACGTGCGCCAACAGATCGCGATCATCGAGGAATGCCATCGCCAGAACCCGCCGGGGCGTATGCCGAAGGCGGAATTGGGGAAGTGATCGGACGGATCGGACGGATCAAGGAAAGGGGACGGATCAGGCGGATCGGACGGATCGGGGGAGAGGGCGGGAGGCGCTGGAGCGAGAGCGACGGGGCATGGCCGGTCAGCCGGTGTCTGTGTTGTCGGGCGTGGTTGAAGGCGGCACTTCAAGTGCCGCACTCCGAAGGTTATCGCCCTCAATCCCCTTGACCATGCCGTCGACCTGCTCCATCTTCGCGTCGACCCGGCTGAAGCGCTTGGCGGCCTCCTGATATTTCTTGGCCGAATTGTCGAGATGCTGGCCGACCACGCGGAAGGACTCGGAGAAGCGGGTCAACTCCTGGCGCAGCCGCGCGAGGTTATTGAGTATCTCGCGTGCGCGTTCGTCGACGCGCAGGCCCTTGAGCCCGAGCAGGATCGTCTGGAGATAGGCATAGAACGAGTTGGGCGAGACGGGGATGACGCGTTTCTGGAGCGCGAACGTGAACAGCGAGGTCGATGTCTCGTTTTCGGCCTCTTTGATGATGACCTCGTAGTATACGTTTTCGGCGGGGATATACATCAGCGCGAAATCGAAGGTGCCCTCGTCCTGCCGGATATATTTCGCGGCGATATCCGAGATATGCTTCTTGACGTCGCGCACGAACGTCTTGCGCGCGGGCCCGGACTCTTCCTCGTTTTTCGAGTCGATGATCTTCCTGAAATTCTCGAGCGGGAACTTGGCGTCGACCGGCACCATGCCGGCTCCGAGCCGGATCACGGCATCCACGCGTTCGCCGCCCTTGAACCCGTGCTGCAGCTCGAAGCTGTGCGGCGGCAGGATCTGGCGCAGCAGGTCGGCGAGCAGCAGCTCGCCCATGCCCCCGCGCAGTTTGGGCGGGCGCAGGATATCCTGCAGGCTGCTGATGTCTTTGCCGACCTCGAGCAGGCGCTTGGACGATGCGTCCAGGCTGCCGAGCTGCTGGCGCACGTCGCCGATCACCTTGGTTGTGTTGTCGAGCCGGTCGCCGACCAGTTTGTTCACGTCGGCGAGCGCTTTGGAGACCTGGCCGTTCAGCTGGCTGATCGCATTGCTGAACCCCTGCTGCAACTGTTCGATCCGCATGCCGGTCTGCTGCGCGGTACTGTTGATCTGGTTCTGCAGCATGCCGATCGCCTGCTGCTGCGCGTCCCGCGCGCTGGTCTGCGCGAGCGCGCGGCGGATCCACCAGCCGACCGCGACGATCACGAGTGTGATGACCGCGTAGGGCAGGTATGGGAGCAGTTCGGCCATGGGCGGGAGTATAGCGGGCGGGCGGGCGTGAAGTCAACGAAGCTGCGCCACACCGGCACAGCACCATTCCCAGGCGGTCCCATAGGCGATTGCGAACCCGTCCATCATCGCATCGCCGAGTTCGACGAACGTCGGCGCGGCGATGGCGACGACCCAGACGCCGATCCCGAGCAGGTTCATGAGGTAGATGACGGCATAGGAGAAGATGTGGCCCTGCGAGCGGATATCGGTCTGCTTCTGGAGCAGGGACGAGAGTGAGAAGGTGAGATGGAAGCTCCAGGTGAAGCCGACGAGCCCGAGCCAGATCAGTTGGTAGGGTGCGACCTCGAGGAACAGGGCGAGCACGTAGTAGAGTGCGATCACGCAGACGGTATAGAGCGGGAAGAAATAGGGTGCGAGCGTGACCAGGAAATTCGTGCGCGAGAGCGTGACGCTGCCGCCCTGCTTGCCGACCTGCAAGCCGCGCACTTTCGCGCCCATCACCCAGCCCCAGAGCGCGTGGGTTAGCTCGTGCGCCAGCACATAGGTCCGCATCGGGCGGGGCAGCACCACATAGATGAGGGCCCAGAGCATGAACCCGCAGATCAGGGCCCAGCCGGAATTGGAGATCGTGGCCTCGATCGAGGGGTAGATGGATTGGACGACAACAATATCCGCATAGGTCACGGCCACGCAGGCCGGGATCAGGAGCAACCCGATCAGGAGTCGGAACAGCTTGGCGAGCAGGTGCATGAAGGGGAGAATAGCGTGGGGGAGGGGGATTTGAAATTTGATATTTGATATTCGAAATTTGAGGGAGCGTACATGGCAAACGCAGCCGTGTTCGTACAGCGGTACGAGTGCTCGTTCGAAGAAGGAACAGCCCGAAGTGCTCAGGCCTTCTTGCCGGCGGCGCCGAGCGCGGCCAGCTTGGCGGCGGCGCGCTGTTTTGAGCGGTCCGCCTTGTTCTTGTGGATGACGCCGTGCTTGGCGGCCTTGTCCAGGACCGCAGTAAAGGTGCGGAACCGGCCGGCAGCCGTATCCTGGTCTTTGCCCGAGACGGCCTCCAGGAAAGCGCGCCGGGCCGTCACGATCCTTGACCGCACGGTCCCGTTCGCCTCTCGCAGTTTCTCGGACTGGCGCATCCGTTTTTTTGAACTCTTCAGATTAGGCATGAGTCTCCAGCTTCCTGGTTTCGTTACGGGTCTGTTGCCGGCACGACCGGCACAAACCCGACCATACTAGCGGGCCGCGCTCGGAAGTCAACACTCGTTTTTTCGCGCAACGCGCCCGGCCCTGCGCAAGAAGGCCGGCTTCGAGACGGTGTCAGTTTGAACTGTCCCGCTGCAAACTTCGAATTTCAAATTCCCGAGTCCCGTCTCTGCTACCAGGCTTCGACGATCTGCTCGACGATATTGTGGGCGAGCTGCCGGGCGGCGTCGGGCAGCGCGGTGCGCTTGGCTGCGACCAGATCGGCGCCGGGCACGAACCAGGTTTCGCCGATCACGCTCGGCGCCTGCACGACGAGTTTCTGCGATGCGCGTTTCTTGAGCACAACCGATGCGCTCAGGCGCAGCCTGTATTCGGAGGCGCGGCTCGGTTCGTCTCTTTCGTAGCGCAGCGGGCGCAGCTCGAACCCGGTAATGGTGGCTTCGAGTATCGCGTCGGCCGCGCCGGCGCCGGCGATTCCGAGCGTGCCGTCCGTCTGGAACTCCTGGATCGTGGCATTGGTGACGTCGATTTCGAGCAGCGGCTCCTGGGTCGCGTTCTGGAAGGTCGGCACGTGTACGGTCCGGATATCGGCCGGCAGCATGGAGCCGAGTTGGTAGCTTGCGCAACCGCCGGCACAGGCGAGCGCGAGCGCGAGCGGGACAGCGCGGAACGCGGTCGCTATTCGAGAGGCGGCGTGCATCTCAGTCCTCTTGTTGCAGTTGGTGCAGGCGCTGTCGCACATCGTCGGCGCGCGCGCTTTCGGGATACTTGCGCAGGAAACTCTTGTAGGCGACGACGGCCGCCTTGGGTTTGCGCGTTACGTGGTCGTAGAACGCGGCCCGCTCGTAGGCCTGCCGGACCTGTTCCTCCTGCAATTCTGCGAGGTACTTCTGCGCATGCCCGGCGTGTGTGCTGTCTGCGTGTCGTCTCAGGAAATGGGCGAGGAACGTGATTGCTTCGATCCGCGCGGCCTCGTCGTTCGGGCTGGCCTTGGCGAGCCGGTACAAGCAGTGCGCGTGCCGGAATGCGGCCTCCAGCGCGAGCGGGTCGCGCGCGTGCCGGTGCTGTGTTGTCATGTAGGCGACGACCGCGAGGTCATAGTCTTTGACCTGCTCGTGGATGCGGCCGACGTTGAATTGGGCCTTGGCGGCCCGTTCCCAGGTGGGCCCGTTCTCGACGATCTTCTCGAACATCGGCAACGCGCGTTCGGGTGTTTTGTAGGGGAACAGGAACAGGAACTTGTGGCGGCGTGTCATGACGCGTTCGGCGATCTCGAATTGGTGTTGGAGCACCTGTTCGTAGGGGAACAGGTTGACGTAGTAGCTGATCAGATACTGCAATTCGTCGAACGCACGCCGGTCCTTGCCGCGTTCCTTGAGCAGCAAAGCGAGTGCGAACTGTGCTTCGGCCGCCTCTTTGGCGTGGGGCCACCGGCGTACGAGCGCGTCGTAATGGCGATAAGCGCGCCGGGTGTGCCAGGCCGCGCGCAGCCTGTGCGCATAGGCCAGTTGCTCGGCCGGCGTTTTGCGGGCCGGCCGCCGGAAAAGATGCCAGCCTTTGCGCCGGATTTCCTTTGGCCATTCGGTCTCCATCTCGTCCGGTTGCGGCGGGCCCTGCTGCGCCCGGCCGAGCGTGCCGAGCAGGAGCAGGCAGCCCAGCGCATGCGCTGCGATCCGGAAGAAGCGTAAACGGGCCATGATAGAAACCTCTGTATTCTGTTGCGCAACGCGGTCGGTCGGGACCGATGGATTCCGCGCACAAAGGAGGCTAGGAGAGGCGCATGCCAACGTCAAGGCAAAAGGGGCAGGCAAAGGGGGCCGTGCCCGGCGGCAATTCTTGGTCGCTGCCGGTGTACATGGAATCGGCTTGCCTCCGGGCGGGCGAGCCGCTAGGCTGGCCGGGCCCATGAGAAAGGTATTGATCGCGACAAAGCTGGATTCGATCGCGCGTGAGCTGCTCGAGTCGAACGGTGCGTACGAAGTGGTGCACGAGCCGTCGGCGGATCTGCAGGAGCTGGCGGAACAGCATCCGGACACCTATGCCCTGATCGTACGCAGCGAGCGGGTGACGCCGGCGGCGATCGATGCGTTTGCGGGCCTGAAAGTCATTGTTCGGGCCGGTGCCGGCTACAACACGATCGACGCGGACTACGCGCGTTCGAAGAGCATCGACGTGATGAACACGCCGGGCGCGAACTCCAATGCGGTTGCCGAGGAGGTGATCGCGCTGATGCTGGCTGACGCCCGGCATATCCTGCCGGCGGACGCGTCCGTGCGGAGCGGACGTTGGGAGAAGAGCGCGTTTATGGGCCGCGAGCTGGCGGGCAAGACGGTTGGGATCGTGGGGCTTGGCAATGTCGGGCAACTCCTTGCAAAACGGCTTGGCGGGTTCGGTGTGGAGCTGATCGGCTATGACCCGATGATTTCGGAGGATCGCGCGGCGGAGATGGACGTGCGGCTCTTGGATTTGCCGCAGCTGTTTGAGCAGTCCGATTATGTCTCGCTGCATGTGCCGGAAACGGACGAAACGCGTGGCATGGTCAATGCGGAGCTGCTCGGCCGCATGAAGCAGGGCGCAACGATCGTGAACTGTGCGCGTGCCGGGATTGTGGACGAGCAGGCGCTGCGCGAGGCGAAACAGCAGCGCGAACTCCGGTTCTTGAACGACGTGTATCCGGTCGACGCGGAGGGTCCGAAGAGCGTTGCGGATTTTGCCGATATCATGCTGCCGCATCTCGGGGCCAGCACGGTGGAGGCCAATTTCAAGGCGGCGCGGCGCGCGGCCGAGCAACTGATTGAGCTGGACGAGCGCGGGATCACGAGCTTCATCGTGAACCGCGATATCCCGGACGGGCTGGACGAGGCCTACTGTGAGTTGGCCTACCAGCTGACGCGGCTCGGCCGTTCGATAGTGGGGCGCAAGAGCAAGCTGAAGATTATCGAGACGAGCTTCTACGGCACGCTGGAGCCCTATGCCGATTGGCTGCTTGTCCCGATCGTACGGTCGCTGGCCCAGGATTTCGACCGGTCCATGGACTATCAGGCGGCGCGCACGTATTTGTCGGAAATGGGCGTGGATTACGTGAACCGCGAGGTGGACCGAACGAAAGGTTACGGCAACTCGATTACGGTCGACCTGACCTGCAGCAGCCAGGAATCGGGCAAGCTTGCGTGGGCCAGCGTGCGTGGTACCGTGACGGAGAGCACGCTGATGATCGCACGCATCAACGAGTTCGATAAGCTCTACTTCGAGCCGACGGGCCACGCCGCGTTCTTTATTTACGACGACCGACCGGGCGTGCTTGGCCGGATCGGCGCGGCCCTGGCCGAGGCGAAGATCAATATCGAGGACGTGCGCCAGCCGCACGAGCCCAAGACGAACCGGTCCCTGGCGGCAATGCGCGTGAACCAAGCGGTGCCGGCCGAGATCTTCGAGCGGATCGGCAACGATATCGGGGCGCTCGCGAGCTTCGCGGTCAAGTTCTGAGCGCAGGCAACAGCATGCAGACGCGAACGTCCGGCCGGCGGCCGGACGTTCGCGTTTGCCTTTTCCGCGGAAGACGTCGACTTTCGGGTGCCGTCGACCTAAGATCGGTTGGGCGGGAGACGTTATCCAGAGGGGGACGGTCCGGGGAGCCGGCATGCGCGAGGAGCAGCAGGATCGGGACGGCGCGGAGCACAAGCGGCGGGCGGACTTCGAGGCGCTTGTCGCGGAGCAGGAGGCCGGTCTGCTCCGCTACGCTGCGCGTGTGCTCGGCGACGGGTCTGCCGCCAAGGATATCGTGCAGGAAGCGTTTGCACGGTTGTTTCAGCAGGGGCGCGCGAGCCGCACGGCCACGGCCAGTCCCGCCGCCTGGCTCTACCGCGTCACGCACAACCTGGCCGTCGACCACATCCGGCGCGAGTCCCGATTGCGCTCGCTGCATTCGGAGCATGCCGCCGAGCGGCAGGGCACGGCGCCGCCCATCCAGCGTGCGGTCGCCGAGCAGCGCGAACTGGCCGCGTTGGTCTGGCGCCATCTGCGCACGCTCAAGCCGCGTGAGCAGCAGGTGGTGATTCTGCGGGTCGACGAAGGCAAGTCATACCGTGAGATCGCGCAGATCATGGACTTGAGCGAAGGGAATGTCGGGTTCATTCTGCACCACGCACTCAAGAAGCTGTCGAAAAGCCTGCGCCAGGCAGGAGTGATCTAGGTTATGAAACGGGTGATACAGTGCCGGAACATCAGTGAGGTGCTGGCCGCGTACCTGATGGGCGAGCTGGAACCGGCGCGCGCCGCGCTCGTGCGCGCGCATCTGGAAGCGTGTGAGAAATGCCGGGTGGAGGCCGACGCGCTGCGCGCCACGCTCGATGTACTGCGGCAGGCCGCACAGCAAACCGCGGACCTGCCGACACATCTGGAACGACGGCGGGTGGAAGAGATCCTGGCCGCCAAGAGCCACCCGCTCATGCGCTGGATGGAACAGCATTTCGTGATTCTTGCCGTGATCGTTGTCAGCGCGATCCTGCTGAATATCCTGTTCCTGATGCGGCGCCGGCTCGCGCCGCGCGAGCCGCCCGACGAGCAGCCGATTCCCGTCCAGGTCGCGCCGCGGCCCAGGGGAAGTGAATAGTGGAGAGTGAATAGTGAATAATGATCAGACATGGCCCTGAGCGCGGATTCTGATCATTCTGCCTAAAATGATTCTGCCGGGCTCCCCTGATCGTCCGGCTAGCCCCAGATTCAGCGAAGATTCCGTCGCGAGATCGTGAAGACGCCCGGAGATGCTGGGCTCCGCTCGGCGGCGGCGGTTCACTGGTATTGGAATACCTGTGAAGTGCCGCCGTCGAGAACGTCCAGCAGATTCGGGCGTCCGCGCCGTCGCAGCAGGAATGTTCGCCGAATCTGGGGCTAGCAAGCCTGTCGGCCTTTTCCGAGCACAGGCCCGCCAAGTTCAGGCAGGCGGCATCTCGACGACGCTGTTTTCGCGGCGCGCCTTCTCGGCGGCGAAGACCATGAGATGCGTCTCGAGCGTCTCTTCGGGGCCGGACAGGATTTTCGAGGGCTCGTTTTGGGCGACGGCGTCGACGAACGCCTGCATGAGCCCGCGGTCCCCGCCGCCGTGTCCGCCGGCCAGCGACTGGTCGGCGACGCCGAGATCGACCTCCTCGCTTTTATCGGTGAGGAAGTCGTAGTGCAGGATCTTTGCGCCGTCCCTGCGCAGCTCGCCGAGCGAGCCGAAGAGCGTGGTCTTGCGGCCTGCCATCCGGCTGAACGCGGTCATGGTAAACGACGCGGTTTTGCCGCCTTCGAACAACATGTTTACGACCTGGCTATCGACGACATCGTTGTCGCAGGCATAGACGCAGCGGCCGTAGGGGCCGGTACGCAGCGCCTCGGTGACGCCTTGTTCGGTGACGTCCGGGGTCAGCACATTGACGGGCCAGCCCGTGTTGCCGGCGGCCACGCGGCCGAGATAGATTTTCTTGGCGGAATACGGGCATGTGCTCTCGATCCCGCAATCCAGGCAACGCGCACCCGCGCCGGCCGGTTTTTTCTCGGCCCGGAAATGGTTGAGCGTGCCGAACGATGCGATGCGGGTACAGCGCGCGCCGATGATGTAGCGGATCCAATCGAGGTCGTGGCAGGATTTTGCCAGGAGCATGGGCGACGAGGCGGCCTCGTTGCCCCAGTTCCCGCGCACGAACGAATGGGCCTGGTGCCAATAGCCGACCGGTTCGAGGTGTTGAATGCTCACGACTTCGCCGATCGTGCCGGCCTCGACGAGTTGTTTGATCTTGCGCGTGACGACCGTGTAGCGCATCACGTGGCAGACCGCGAAGATGATCTCGGCCGCGCGCGCGGCCTCGACGATTCGGCGGCAATCCGGTTCGTTCGGCGCCATCGGCTTTTCGAGCAGCATGTGGTAGCCATTCCCGGCGAACGCGACGGCGGGTTCGGCGTGCATCGCGTCCTGGGTCGCGACGATGACGGCATCGGCGAACCGCGCGCGGTCCGCGGCCTCGCGCCAGTCCGTGAAGACGTTCTCGGCCGGGATCCCGTGTTTCTCGCGCATGCGGTTGCGGTAGAATTCGCGCGGCTCCGCGACGCCGACGACTTTCGCGAGGTCGGGGTTGTTCAGCGCGAATCGCGCGTAGCCCGCGCCGCGGCTGCCGGCTCCGATGACAAGTAGTGTGACTGGTTTCATGCGTCTGGCCTTCCCTCTGTGTGGACGATTGCAGGCGGCACCCCTCCTGGCGCGCCTCTTGCGTCGTTGTCTTATCGCATGTCCGGGCGGGCATGGCAATCCCGGATGCCCGAAACCGCGAGGCGCCTCGCGGCTTTGGGATGGTGTCCTCTCGAAAACGATCCCGTTGGTACGAAGCGGTGCGTGTGGTGTTCGGCAAGGCGGGCGTGCGGGGGAGAAATCGGAAGTCGGAAGTCGGAAGCCGGAAATAGGGAGGCGCTGGCGCTGGGCACGAGGGCTTGTGTTCTGCTGGGCTTTGTGGTATAAGGAACCCGAGGTTGCTTCCTATGGTAACAGATCGCGCCAGATCGAAGATGGCGCCGATTGACTCGGATCAGATCGGCGTGGTAACGGACGCGGTACGCGCGTTGTACGTGATTTACAGCACGAGCCTATCGTATCGGACCGATCACGCGGTATTTCTGAAGGCGGTCGAAGAGCGGTTCCCGCTTTTGGCGGCGGCGCTTGCGTCGGGCGTGGCGTTGCACATCTCGTTTTCGGCGGGCGAAGTGTTGTGCAACGGGGTGATGCTGGATCCCGGTTCGGCGATTTTCCAGAAGATGGCGGGCACTTTCGAGACGGTGGGGCTGGTGGGGATCCTGCTCCGGCCCGGCTTGACGGCGGACGAGGTGGTCGGCTTCATCCGCGAGCTCACCTCGGAGCGCGGGGGGCTGGGCCCGGATTTCAACCGGCGTCTGGCGTCGGAAGGCATCACGCACATTCAACAGCGCAGGATCGAGCTGGTCGAGAAATCCGAGGCGGACCGTGGTGCGTCCGCTCCGCGCGGGGGCGGAGGCGAGTCGCGCGGCGGCGCATCGGGCCGGCCTGGGGTTTGGGAGCTTGACGTGCCGGCCGGGCCCGAGCCCGGCGCGGGTGCGCCGGCCTCCGCCGCCGACCGGGCGGCGGCAGTGAAGCCGTTCCAGGACTATGTCCAGGACGTACTGGGCACGTTGTCGCGGCACGAGGCGACCCTGGCCGACGTTGCGGGGCTGATCGAGCAGGAATTCGAGCTGCGTCTGGAGCGGAAGGTCGAGGAAGTCCGGCGTGCGAGCGAGGAGAAGATCAAGACGCTGGAGGATGTTGAGGACATCGTTCTGCAGGAGCTTGAGCACCTTGGCCTGGCGGCGATCGTCGTGGACCGGACCCTGCAGGTTGTCGCGACAAACGCGTCCGGCCGCCGCTTGATCGGCGCGCGCGGCAATCTGGCGGCCGACCCTGTGTTGCGCCGGTTCGTGAGCGGCAAAGAGGATGTGCAGCAGATCGAGATCGGCGGCGAGCGGCGCATTGCGCGTTTGCTCGCATCCGGCGCGCCGGGCGCGCGCGGCACGATGCTGATCACTCTGGAACGTCCGCGCCGGCAGCCCGAGCACTGACGACGCCGAAGGCGTCGTCAGTGCTCGGGCTGCTCTTTTTTTGCTTCGCAAAAAAAGGTGTTTGCCCGGCCGATGCAGTGATCTTTCAACAGAGGTTGACCGCTTCGGCCGGGAAAAGGAGACAGAGCGAATGCGGCCGCCTGCTTTTGCTCAGGAGCTGACCTGTTTAAGCTTCCACAACCGCTTGAAGTTGTAGGCCAGGGTTAGGAGTTGCCACTCTGCCTCGACGCGTTCAAGCCCCCGGAGCAAGAACTGCCTGAAGCCCATCACCTCACTCACGCATCTACACACTCGCCTTCATTCGGCACCAAAACTCGCGCAACACTTCTGGTTTTGCGAAGCAAAAGCAGAAGCAGCCGGGAGGACTTTCGCTCTCGCGAAAGTCCGACAGGCTGCTAGAGCCGTGCGCGGACGAAGATGAAGTAGGCGAGCAGCACGATGCCCATGGCGAAGGAGAGCGAGCCGGCCTCTTTCCCGCGTCCGCTGAGCAGCTTGATGATCGGATAGGTGATAAACCCGAGCGCGAGCCCGTCGGCAATGGAGTAGGTGAGCGGGATCCCGAGCATGGTCAGGAACGCGGGTATGCATTCGGAATAATCGTGCCAGTCGATTTTGCGCACGTTTTGAATCATCATCGAGCCGACCACGACGAGCGCGGGCGCGGTGATTGCGGGGTAACTGCCGACCATCTCGATGAGCGGGCTGAAGAACAGCGCGAGCAGGAACAGGCCGGCGGCGGTCAGGCCCGTGAGTCCGGTCCGCCCGCCCTGTTCGACGCCGGCCGCGCTCTCGATGTAGCTGGTCACGGTGCTGGTCCCGAGACAGGCGCCGGCGACGGTGCCGACGGCGTCGGAAAGCAGCGCGCGGTTCGCGCGCGGCAGCTTGTTATCCTTCATGAATCCGGCCTGCTCGCTGACGCCGATCAGCGTTCCGATCGTGTCGAACACGTCCATGAACAGGAAGATCAGGATGAAGGGCCACAACGCGAGTGCGTGGTAGATGTCCATCTTGAACAGGGTCGGCCGGATCGTGGGCAGCGAGACAACGCCGGTTGCGAATTGGAACCGCTCGACGAGTCCGGACCCGGCGAACACGCGCGACTGTGCGATGGCCGGGGGCACGGCGCGCAGCAGCAGCGTGGCGCCCGCACACAGCGCGGTCGTGCCGCAGATTCCCCACAGGATCGAGCCGCGCACGCGGCGCACGTGCAGCACGGCGGTGAGCACGAGCCCGAAGAAGAAGACGATCAGGTCGGCGGACGCGAAGTTCGGGTTCAGCCGAACGAGCGTGCCCGTGCTCAGGCTCGGGCCGGCCGGGGTCGGCACGATCGAGGCGGCGCTCTGGATGAGCCCGGCGTTTTGCAGGCCGATGAACGCGATGAACAGCCCGATCCCGACGGCCATCGCGTTTTTCATGCTGGGGCTGATCGCATTGACGATTCTCTCGCGTGCGCCGAGCACGGAGAGCAGGAGGAAGAGCAGGCCGGAGACGAACACGACACCGAGCGCGACCTGCCAGGCGTTGGCGTATCCGGCGGCGAGCGCGGCGGGTATCACGGAGAGCACGAACAGGAAGTTCTCGCCCATGCCGGGCGCCTGCGCGATCGGGTAGCGGGCGTACAGCGCCATGATGGCGGTGGCCAGCGCGGCGGCCAGGCAGGTAGCGGTCATCACGGCGTTCTTGTCCATGCCGGTCGGCTGCCCGAACAGTTCGCCGGATAGGATTGCGGGCTGCAGGAAGATGATGTAGGCCATGGTCAGGAACGTGGTGATTCCGGCCAGCACCTCGGTTTTGACGGACGTGTTGTTTTCGGAGAGTCGGAAGAATCGGTTGCAGTCCATGGCGTCGGTCTCCTCTGGTGCACGCGCAACTCTACGATGCGGGGCGGCGGTCCGGCAACCGGAAAAAGCCCTGAGCGCTTTTGCCTGCCTGGCTCGGGCATGCGCGTGAGGTTGGGCGCCACGCATTTCTTCAACCATCAACCATTCACCATTCACGATCAACCATCCCCAATCCGCGCCTCCCGAATTTGGCCTCCCGGCTTTTACTTGCACCGTTCGAGGATATGGTCTATGTTCCTGCAACGATCTGGCATCCGCAGGAGGAACAAGGCCCATGAACCGGATTCGCGCTCGAGTCAAAGGGATTGCGGCTTCCACGCTCAAGCTCTATGTGATGGGCGGCCTGGGCGTTTATGTTGGATGGCTCGTGTTTTTTGGGCCGACCTTGATACGGATGGGCAAGGGCGAGCTGGTTCGGAACCCGGCGTTTTTCGTTCTGCCTGCGATCGTGGGAGGCGTTGTCGGGTTGCTGTTCCCGTTGTTCCGTGTGTGGCTGCGCCGGCTGATCCCGCCGCTGCACAACGTGTTCATTCATGCGTGGCTTTTTCTCGGGCTCTGCTTCTTTCTGCTTGTGGTCGTGAACCAGTGTGTGAAGGGCTGGTCGGGCGGGTTTACCGTGATGCTCGGAATGGTCGCGCGGGTTGGGATCAAGCGCTGGCTGCGGGTTGGCGGGGCAAGCATGATCGGCGGGTTCATGATGTATTTGCTGGGTCGTATCCTGATGTTTGACCAGTCCGAGGCGGCGGAGACGCAGGACGAGTACGAGGACGAGGAATGGGAGGAGCGCGAGGAGGACGAGTCTGAGTCTGTGTCCGCGTCCGAACCGAGCGCCGAACCGAACGAGCAGGCTGCCGCGCTTGCGCCCGGCGACGCGGCCACGGCTCGAGGTCAGGCGGAGGATACGGGTTCGGTCCTGCCGTCGGACAAGCCGGGCGACGCATGAGTTTTCTCGATCTGGCCAGAACGCGCCGGAGCGTGCGCGCCTACGCCGCGACCCCGATCCCACACGAGCGACTGGAACGCTGTCTGGAAGCCGCGCGTCTGGCGCCGTCGGCCTGCAATTCTCAACCGTGGTCCTTCATCGTGGTCGACGAGCCGGGTTTGCGCGACGCACTTGGGGCGGCGGCCTTTTCGGGTATCTACCGCATGAACCGGTTTGCGGCCGACGCACCGGTCCTGGTCGCGGTCGTGACGGAGCGTTCCCGTTATGCCGCGGCGTTGGCGGGCACGTTGCGCGGGACGCCGTACAACCTGATCGACATCGGGATCGCGGTCGAGCACTTCGTGTTGCAGGCAGCGGAAGAGGGGCTTGGCACCTGTTGGCTGGGCTGGTTCGATGCGCGCGGTGTGCGGCGCGTGCTTGGGCTTTCTCGGCACGCGCGCGTGGACGTGCTTGTCAGCATGGGGTATCCGGCGCAGGAGCCCGGCCCGGCAAAGCCGCGCAGGGCCCTGTCCGAGATTCGGCGGTATAACCAGGCTCGCTTGGCGGATTACGGGGTGCGGGATAAGCCTTGACAGGGCGAGCGGACTTGATAGGCTAAAACGCTTTATCTTGCGTAGCGTACGACCATGAAACGAACATACCAGCCATCGAAGAAGAAACGGCAGCGGAAGATCGGGTTTCGAGCTCGCATGTCGACACGGGGCGGGCGTGCGGTGGTTCGCCGCCGTCGGCGCAAAGGCCGGGAAAGACTTACGGCGTAGCGTTTTTCGTTTGTCCGGAACGGGAACGGGGTTCAGATTTTGGGATTCAGGTTCCGGTCGGGACTCCATCGGCACAGCGGCGGGCGGCTGCGGTAGGAACACGGACATGAAGGCAGCGTCCCATCGGAGCCCGGACGTTCCTGTCTCGGCCCGGTGCAGGGACGAGGGTTTCCCGCGTTCGCGACGTCTGGTGCGTTCGCGCATGTTTCAGGAGGCCTATGCGCAGGGCGTCCGTTACGTAGGCCGGCACATGGTCTTGTGGCTGCGTTGTGCCGAGGATGCGGCGTTACGGGTCGGTGTGGTGGCGAGCCGGAAGGTGGGCAACGCGGTCGCACGCAACCGTGCGAAGCGCCGGCTGCGGGAGGTGTTTCGCCGCAATCGTGCACGGCTGTGTGCCGAGCGGACCGACGTGGTGTTGGTCGCGCGTGCGCCTGTGGTCACGGCCGATTGGCAGGCGATCGAGACGGAATTCCTGGCGCTCACGCGGCGGGCAGGCTTGCGTCGTGGGGCGGAATGACCAGGATATTGATTTTTTTTATTCGCGTGTACCGAGCGACGCTTTCGCCGTTGTTTTCGGGGGCGTGCCGGTTCCATCCGTCCTGTTCGGCCTATTGCCTGGAGGCGCTGCGCCGGCACGGGTTGGTGCGGGGCGTGGGGTTGGGGCTGAAGCGGATTTTCCGGTGCCATCCGTTTCACGCGGGCGGGTTTGACCCTGTCCCGCCAGGGCACGGGCAGCACTCCGGCACGGAGTTCGGACCTGGGAGTACTGATGGAAAAGCGTGATTTGCCGATCATCGTGCTGTTGTTCGCGCTTCTGTTCGCGTGGCCGCTGGTCTATCGGCATTTTCTCGCATCTCCTCCGGGCCCGCCGCGGGAGACGGAAGCCGTTGCGCCGGCGGCGGAGGGTCAAGCGCCGGGTGCCACCGCCCCGGCCGGTGCGGCGCGAGAGGAACCGGACAAAGAGCCGTCGCTTTCGGCGTCTGAGCGGGCAGCCGTCCCGGCGACCGCCCCGGCATCTGATGTCGCGGACGCAGACACGGCCCGGCCGCCGGCTTCGAGCGAGCCGGCGCCGGCGCCGGTCCCCGCTCCGTCTTCGCTGCCGCCGGAGCAGCGCGTGACGCTGACAAACGAGCAACTGCGCCTGACTTTCTCGTCGCACGGCGGCGGGCTGATTGCCGCGGAGCTGATCAAGTACCCGGAGTCGCTGCTGGATGAGGAAGCGTTGGTGACGC
>Ga0272441_10007981_pt1 | contig 16974 bp, 6 predicted proteins | sample SSMProp6N_FD_193582 | JGI IMG/M metagenome (GOLD analysis project Ga0272441, IMG submission 193582) | Marine sediment archaeal communities from Little Sippewissett salt marsh, Falmouth, MA, United States - SSM-Prop-6N | ecosystem: Environmental > Aquatic > Marine > Wetlands > Sediment ...
GACGCTTCCAGCTCTTTCTGCCATGTGGTGTCCTCTGAAAATCCGTGACCAGGCAGTGCCGACCGGACCGAATAGAGGGAGATCAGATCTCTGGCAATGTTTTCCAGGGATTTTCTTGTTCTGGATTTTGTACGCTCCCACTGGGGGCTCCCCAGTTTGTTTAAAACAGGAGCGGTACTGTCCCGTCCCGCATATTTCTGGACCCGTTCCATTTTGTCCACGGGAACAAACAATTTATCACCGTCCTGATAAACAAGACTCAGGCATTCCCGGTCGGAACCGCCCACCGTTATTTTCTCCAGCCCCCTGTATATGCCGATCCCGTGATCAATATGGACTACAAAATCTCCCTTTTTCAGGGCGGCTAACTCCCTGAGCGGAATGCCTTCGCGGAACTCCCTGGGTCTCCTTTTCCATATGATTTTACCCAGGATTTCCCGTCCTGTGATAACGGTCAGATTGTGTGCAGGAATATCGAAGCCCTGCCGGAAAGGAATGCATTCCCATACAACATCAGAGAGCGGATTTTCGGAAGTATGAAGAAAATCTTCCACACGGCTTCTTTGCGTCTGGTCAGCGCATGTGATGATGATGTGTTTCCCCTGCCCGGCCAGGCGAATCAGTCCGTTCCGTATTTCCCTGGTATTCCTGCTGAAATGAGGGGCGCCTCTGCCGCCATAATCCACCGCATCTGCCGGCGAGGATAATGTATGATGAATGATAAGCTGATCTGATTTCAGAGCGGACGCGACAGCACCGGAATCCATCATCGGTTCTTTTCGATGCTCCTTTGCCTTATCCATGGCAGCGAAGACAATTTCCGGATCTTCAAGAAAACAAACGGGAGACATATCAAAAAAAGCGGGCAGCAAGGTGTTTCGATGTTTCATGGTATGTGGATTTGGCATGATACAGAATGATTTTACAGATTCGATGGAGCGCTGTGTTTCCACATCAAATGTCCTGATGGAATCAATACTTTCACCGAAAAATTCAATGCGATGCGGGGATTCCCCGGTAAAAGGAAAAATATCCAGGATGCCTCCCCTGATACTGATTTCACCGGGGCGTTCCACCAGATGCTCCCTGGTATATCCAATGGTATAAAGCCTTTTCTGAAGATCATCCAGATTGAATGTTTCTCCCGGCATAAAATGCAGCCGTGCCTGTTTCACGCTGGCCGGAGAAGGAAGCAGCTGTGCGAATCCGAGGGGGGTGGTGATGACCGCTCTGAGCTGTCTGTCAATAATATCCCGCAATACTCCCATTTGTTTGCCAAGGCTGTGTGAATTCAGAATGGCCTGCACAGACTCGGCGGTTTCTGTCTCCGGAAAATAACGAACGGAAAATGAAAACACGGCATTTATTTCATCAGACAGACTTTCAGCCTGTTCTCTGTCGGGAAGAATGAAAAGGAAAGGCCGCTGGGTGACACCCATCCAGAGCCCGGCAACCGCAGCTTTCAAAGAACCAGCCAGTCCCTTCAAATGCGGCGAATTCCCGTTTAATATATTGTTAATGATAATGTTATGGACATCCAAACTTGAGATGTATTCCAGAACCGAAGATTTCTTCATGGCCTTAATTATAAATATATCAATGGGTTAGATGTTTTTTGAAAAAGCGTACTTTGATCAATGTGCTGTTTTCCATGGGATGAATGTCTGGAAAAGGATTGAAAACTTCCTGCTCTATATAAAGTCCATTCAGCTCTGTATACTGTTTCTGAAAAATCTGTAACTCTTTATCTGCAGAACGGCCTTTTATTACCGCCAGTATTCCCGATCGAGGCATCAGACACGGTGCGCACCAGCCGGCCAGTGTCGCAAGATCAGTGACCGCTCTGCTCAACGCATAATCTGCCGGGCCAATCTCTTTATTATAATCTTCAATGCGACCTGCGACAATCCGGATGTCCGTCAATTTCAATTCCTTCACCACAGTTTCCAGAAAACGGACCTTCTTGCCCACTGACTCGACAAGAACCATGGATAGATCGTGGCGCAACAGTTTGACCGGTACGCCGGGAAATCCACCGCCTGTTCCCACATCCAGCACAGTCGCATTTTCTGGAAAATCCATGTATTTCAGTATCCCGATGGATTCGAGAAAATGGCGCCGGACAATCCGGGTTTCATCGGTTTTTGAAATGAGATTTATTTTCCGATTCCATGCAAGTAACATGTCATGGTACACGGCAAACCGGTCGATGATCCTTTCTCCCGGCATATTCAGAGATTGGAGTCCTTCACTGAGTTCCTGAAAAGGTTCCACGTGAAACAGCTCCTATCTTCTTTTTCTTATAAGCAAAAGAGAAAGCACTGCGATATCCGAAGGTGATACACCTGAAATACGGGCCGCCTGACCCAGTGATGCCGGCCGGATTTCTGACAGTTTTTCTCTGGCTTCACTTGAAAGGGCGGCAATATCCTGATAATTGATATTATCCGGAATGCTTCGAGATTCCATCTGGTGATAACGTTGAATTTGTTCCCGCTGCCTGTCAAAATATCCCTCGTACTTGATTTCGATTTCCACCTGCTCCATCACACTTTCCTTGAAATCATCCAGGCCAGATAATGCGGACTGGATCGGTTCCAGAAATTCAAAATCCGACATTTTAATTTCCGGACGCTTCAGCAGGCGATACAGGGACTGCCGCTGGTCCACACAGGAGGTTCCCTTTTGCATCAAAATCCGGTTGACCGCTTCCGGATCGGGTTTGGTTTCATGAATAACAGATGCGAGTGCCTGAATCGACCTGCGCTTGGTTTCCAGCTTCCCTTTCTGGTCGTCTGATATAAGGCCCATTTTATGTCCGTAATCCATCAGCCGCAAATCCGCATTGTCCTGTCTTAAAAGAAGCCTGTATTCCGCTCTGGATGTAAAAAGACGATATGGTTCTCTTGTACCCTTTGTGACAAGGTCATCGAGCAGGACACCAATATACCCTTCCGACCGGTCCGGTACAAACGGGGGTGCTTTTCGTAGCGCCAGGACGGCATTGATTCCGGCAATCAGCCCCTGAGCAGCTGCTTCCTCATACCCGCTGGTACCATTGATCTGGCCCGCAAAATAAAGACGTGCGATTCGCTTGGTTTCCATGGTGGCACGAAGCTGTGTCGGCGGGAAAAAATCATACTCAATGGCGTAACCCAGCCTTGTCACTTTTGCGTGCTCAAGTCCGGGAATCGTACTCAGGGCACGAAGCTGGATATCCTCAGGCAGACTGGTGGCAAATCCATTGACATAATACTCATTGGATGAATATCCTTCCGGTTCCAGAAAAATCTGGTGTCTTTCTTTATCGTGGAACCTTACGATTTTATCTTCAACGGAAGGACAGTACCTGGGACCCACTCCAACAATCTTTCCGGAATAAAGGGGTGACCGATCCAGGCCACTTAACAGAATTTTATGGGTCTGGGGCCCCGTCCATGTGAGCTGAACCGGTATCTGCCGGCGGCGGATCATATCTGTACGATACGAAAAGGGCCGGGGATTCGTATCCCCCGGCTGCGGTTCCGTTTTTGCCAGGTCGATACTTCTTCCATCAATACGCGGCGGTGTTCCCGTTTTCAGACGTCCGGCTTCAAATCCAAAAGCGCAAAGAGATTCTGTTAATCCTTCGGCCGGAAACTCTCCGGCTCTTCCTGCCGGATAACTCCGAAGACCGATGTGAATCAATCCGTTCAGGAAGGTACCGCATGTCAGGATAACCGCCCCGGCTGAAATACGCCGCCCGGTCTGTGTCTCAACACCACCAACAGCGTGATCTTCAAGCCATATGCCCGTAACCATGGATTGGAAAATTTCGAGGTTTGATTGGGCTTCCAGCGACTCCCGCATTCGTATTGAATACGCGATACGATCCGCCTGAGCCCTGGGAGCCCATACAGCCGGCCCCTTGGATTTGTTCAGCATCCTGAATTGAATACCGGTGGCATCCGTGACCACTGCCATCTCACCACCCAGAGCATCAATTTCCCTGACCAGATGCCCCTTGGCCGGACCGCCAATGGCGGGATTGCAGGACATCTGGGCAATAGAGGGTATATTCATGGTAATTAATATGGTTTTCATACCCATTCGGGCCGATGCAAGAGCAGCCTCACAGCCTGCATGGCCACCTCCCACCACAACAATATCATAGTCTGTTGTTCGCTTTCTTCCCATACTTCCCTTGACCGGAACAGTATTAATTTTGATCTCTCATGGATGGAAAATGTTTCACGTGGAACATTTCATTTGCCGATACAAAAATTGTTGAAAATATGATTCAAAACATCCTCAGGGGTCGTTTCACCAGCCAGTTCTTCCAGGGCATCCACAGCGCCACGTATTTCCATGGCCGTAAACTCCTGGGACATGCCTGATTTTACAGTCTCACGAGACCTGACAATACATTCCCTGGCTTTTTCCAGACAGTGGCGGTGGCGCACACTGGTCAGCAATACATCGCCTTCATGAGGCATTTTTCCGGAGAGCACTTTTTGCCTTATCATCTTGATCAGGTTGTCAATGCCGGTTCGCCTGAGGGCTGAAACTTCCGCTGTTTCCGCATTTTTCAAAACTGATTTCAGAGAAACCGGATTGATTCCGGCTTTCAGATCTTTTTTGTTCAAGACCACAATAAATGGCGTGTCCCCTGAGTGAAAACGGGATATCAGACCAGCGTCTTCTTCGCACCAGGGCTGGCTTTTATCCAGCACCAAAAGAATGAAGTCGGCCTTTTCCAACGCTTTTTCGGTCCGGCGAATCCCCTCCTGTTCCACGGGATCTCCGGCCGTCCTGAGACCTGCCGTGTCCGTAATCGTAAACAGGACACCTTCAATATCCAGAACATCATCCACTGTGTCCCGGGTCGTTCCCGGATATTCTGTGACGATGGCTCTTTCTTTCTCGATAAGTGCATTGAGCAGGCTGGATTTCCCGACATTGGTGCGTCCGACAATCACCATGCGAATGCCCTCACGGCATACCTGTCCCCGCCGAAATGTATCCAGCAGGGTTTCCATGTCATTCTGAATTTGATATAAAAGAACCATCATGTCCTCTCTTGGCGTGAAAGTCAGATCCTCCTCAGCGAAATCCAGTTCGATTTCCAGAAGCGAACAGCTGTTCATTAACTGATTCCGCATGGCTTCCAGACGCCTGGAAAGGTGACCCTCAAGCTGATACACAGCAACCCGCCGGGATGCTTCTGTTTTGGCCCTGATCAAATCGGCGACTGCTTCCGCCTGGGACAAATCCATTTTACCATTGATAAATGCCCGTTGCGTAAATTCTCCGGGCCGGGCAGGTCTCGCACCATGCCTGATAAACAGCTCGATCAGCTGCCTGGTGACAAAAATGCCTCCGTGGCAAGCAACCTCTGCCACATCCTCCCCCGTGTATGACCGCGGATTTTGAAATACCGTGATCACGACCTCATCCACGGGTTCATTGCCATCCATGATCCATCCATGAGAAGCTGTGCGGCTTTGCAGTTTCTCTTTCTCTGACGAGCGAAACACATCATTGATAATCTGGAAGCTTTCAGGACCGCTAAGACGGATCACAGCCAATGCCGCTTCACCCGCCGGTGTGGACAGGGCCACAATGGTATCATCCATGGATGCATCTTTATTCATCATGGGATTAAAGAAGCCCCACCTCATCCGGAGACAAGACAGGGCTTTCCGCTGTCACAATATAAAACCTGTACACGTGTTCATTTGTGCTTTTTTACCAGCAGCTCCTGGGCAATGGTCAGAATGTTGAACATAAAATAATAAAGGTTCAACCCCGCTGACATACGATAAAAAATGAAAAGCAGGAATACCGGCATGAAATAGGACATGATCTTGGCCTGAGGATTGTTTTGTGTACTCCCTGTCAGACGCTGCTGAAATATCATGGTAATGCCCGCCAGTATAGGCAGCAGATTAATGCCTCCCGGCAGAATACCGTCCGGCGCGGACAGATCCGAAATCATGAGAAATTCGGCCTTCCGAAGCATAATTGTTGTCCGGAACAGATTGAACAGAGCAAAGAATACCGGCATTTGAATCAGAAAGGGAAGACATCCGCCCATGGGATTGACTCCCTGTTCTTTATAAAGCTTCATCGTCTCCTGATTCAGTCTTTGAGGATCTTTTTTATATTTCTCTTTCAAAGTCTCCAGTTTGGGCTGAAGTTCCTGCATTTTCCTCATGGACTCAAAGCTCTTTCTGGTCAGGGGATAGACAATGACTTTGATCATAATGGAAAAGATGATAATCGCCAATCCATAATTCCCCAGAATACGTCTTAAAAACTGAAGCACATAATAAAATGCAATGCTGAACGGTTTGATCAGTATCCATCCCAGGTTCATCGTTTCTTCCAGTTTCACCCCGTACCCCTTCAGAACTTCCAGATCCATTGGACCAATAAATACGGAAATACGTCGCTCCTCGGTATCCCGGTGCGAAAAGGGCAATCCCAGAGTAACAGATATGGATTTCCAGTCATCCCTGGTTTTCTCACCCTCGAGTTCAGCGGAACGTCCTGGTGAATCGGGAATCATGGCCATGAGGAAATACTTGATTCTCACAGCGGACCAATGCGTTTCGCCCTCGAGACGTCCCGTGCTTTTGTCCTTGGTTTTGACCAGCTCATCACCCTGCATGGCAAAAGCCTGATAATACATGGCATCATCCTTGATCTGGCTTTCCGTCGGCGCCAGGCCTGATCCCCAATGCAGGTCCATTCCTTTGCCCAATTCCCCCGGCTGATGATCGAACAGCCGGATAATCAGATCAAAATCATACCGGCCGTCCTCAAAATGATATTCTTTCTCCATGGTTCCCAGTCCGGGAACCGTCCTTGAAAAACGGATAACTCTTAAATTTCTGCCATTTTCTTCAGACTGCATATCCATTGCCAATTTGAAAACCCGGTCCGACAGGTCCACCTGCCTTCCATCAATCATACCCACACTTACACCCAGATTATCATAAGCCGAATCGGCGATCAGCTCGACCCATTCATCTTCCTGACCCTCGTATTCTTTCAGCTTCCAGCTGATAACGGTACCACCACCTGCCGTGGAAAGCCTGCCAACGTATTTGTCCGTTTCCACCATAATGGTATCCGGAATTTCCACTTTCTTCTCCGCAAGCACACCGTGTAGTGGCTTTCTCACAATCTCCTGAGTTTCGGTCGCTGTCGACAACTCCGGCTGCATGGATGATGAGTCTGTTGCGGATATGCCTGCCGGTGCAACAGCCGGTTCAGGCACTCCAATCACTCTGCGTTGATAAACAGGCCAGAGGAGAAGCACCAGACCAATTAAAATAAAAGCAATAACCGTGTTTCTGTCCATGTTGTTGTATCCCTTTGTTTATTATTAAATTAGGGGATCATAACCGCCGTGATGAAACGGATGGCATTTAAGCAAGCGTTTCACAGCTAAAAATGAACCCTTTATAACTCCATATTTATCAACTGCTTGAATGGCATATTCGGAACAGGTCGGAGAAAACCGGCACAATGGCGGTAATAACGGGGAAAGCCATCGCTTGTAAAAAAGCAGCAACACTAAAATTCCCCGCCGAATCATTGATTTTCCCCCTTGAGGAAAAAGCAGAAAGACTGAATATCTTTATCAATATCGCGATATTTCACATGGAGCTTGACCGGACGGGCCAGAATAATAACAGCATACGCCCCAAGCTCATACTTGTGCCGGCGGTAAGCCTCCCTCATCCACCGTTTAAATCGGTTGCGTCTGACCGCATTCCCCAGTTTCCTGGGTACGGCAAATCCGACCTGTCGGGATTCGGCTTCCAAGAAAAAAAAGCGCAGGCATGATCCATGCCAGCGTTTTCCTTTTTCAAATATGTGATGAAATTGATCCCTTTTTCGAATGATTTCCCTTTTGGGAAGCCGCTGATCCTGATAAATAACCTCACTCATCACTCACAGTCAGTCGTTTCCGTCCCTTTGCGCGACGGCGCTTTAAAACAAGACGGCCTGCTTTACTAGACATGCGCTCCCGGAATCCGTGTTTGTTCTTTCTTTTCCGGTTGCTTGGTTGATAGGTTCTTTTCATAAAGTGTCGCCCTTCTTCTTCATAATCGATGCAAATACATTATAAGCCAATAAATTTAATCGATTCTGTCCGGAAAATCAAGTCATTTTCTTGTTTTAATCAAATTCAGAACACCACCGGCAGTCATGATGACATTCCCCATCCATGCGGCCCAGAAGGGTGACATTCCCCCGTTCTGGCCGATGGTCTGCCCCATTTTCACCATACCAAAATAGATAAAGCATATCACCAGGCTGACCCCGAAACCCACAGTCATGCTCCGTTTCCGCTGATTGTATACAATGGGGATGCTGAAAAGAATGATAATGATATTGCTGAGAGGAAAAGCGATACGGACATGAAAATCAGTCAGCCAACGATCCACTTCCCCGCCTGACCTGAGAATGCGCTGAATAAACGCGTATAATTCCGCTATGGACATTTCATCGGGTTTGGATCTGGCCTTGAGCAATTCTTCAGGACGAAATTGAAAAGGGAACCTCAATGTATCTGTGACAGGATTTGCATACTCCATTCCCCCGACGAATTTCCGCTGATACCCGGATGTGACCCGCCATCGCCCGTTTTCCCAGACCATTTCAGGCGTATCAAGCCGGTATATCAAATGTGCATTTTTGTATTGTTCAATCCTGACCTTCCGGGCCGTATTCGATTTTGGGTCGAAGGAATCAATGGTAATCATCTTATCCGGCGGTTCCTGTATTTGAATGTTTCTGAGAAATGACGGGCCGCCCCCTGATTCACGTTCGAGATACTCTCTTTTGATTTCTGCCATATGCCGGTTGCTGCGTACAACCAGCCCCTCTGAAATGCAAAAACTGAAAATACTGATCAAAACGCCAAGGATCAGCAGCGTTCTCACCAGCTGATACATACTGTAACCCAGGGATTTCATGGCCACAATTTCATTGTTTTTCGCCATGCTGCCGATAGAAAATACTGCGGCGAGCAGGGATGCCACCGGCATTGTCAGCACCAGGATATAAGGAATATATGTCAGGTAATATAAAAAAACCATGTTTCCGGGCACATTCTTGTCGATAAATTTATTCAGATTTTCCACCATGTCCATGGTGATAAAAATCACAATAACACCTATCAGGCAAAATCCCATAATGCCCAGAAAGCGCCGCCGTATATAATTTTCGAGTATCCGCATCAGGCGGCCTTTCCCTTCTTCAAACGCCTGAATATTCCGGCAATACGGTCCCACTCAATAAATGTCATTTCCCTGACAGTCCGGATCACAAGATATAAACCGAAAGTTCCCACAACCACATTGGGAAGCCACATGGCCACGATGGGATTCATCAGCATGCGGTCCGCCAGTTGTTCACCGCCGATGAGAAATGACCAGTATATTATAAAGAAAGCAAGACTCAATGCACTGCCAACTGCCACACCACCCTGACGGGCCATGATACCCAGGGGCGCACCAATCAGCACGAATACCAGGCATGCGACAGGGATTGAATACTTCTTTTGTATTTCAACTGTGAGTGAATTGACAGAACGCTTGTATCCGCGGACAACCATTTTCTCGGATTCCAGCTGCTGAATTAACCGTTGAACCCGGTGTTTTTCACCGGCCAGTGAATAACCGGTATGCACGATTTTTTCGCCGAATGCGGAGTCTGCCTGATCCGGGAAAAATGAAACTGGAAAAACCTGCTTCATTTCCTGGACGGCCAGTTGACGCATACGATCCAACCTCTGGCTGATACGTCTGCGGTTTTCAACCACTTCAGTCTGCATCATGGCCGCACTTTTTTCCCGGTCTCCCCGGTGCTCTGATTCACTCCGCTTCATCACCATATTGGGCACCTCAATGATAATTCGGTGCCGGTCAAATTCAAGACGCCTGTAATTCTCCAGTTTTTGAACAGCCACCTCATGCATTTCACCATGATAGAGAGTCAGCACCATTCTTTCACCTTGAAATGCCACATCTGCCCTTTCGGCCAGGATGGTTTTTGAGAATGAAGGATCACTATTATCATGGATGATAATATCATGAAGGGTCTTGCCGTCTGGATCCACTTCCTGAACCATAATGGCATATTTCGGAATATCATCAAAAATCACATAGGGTTCCAAAGCCAGGGTTGGTTTTTTCCGGTGCATGTCATATGTTAAAAGCCGGACACGATGATTGAACTCGGGAAGAACAATATTCTGGAAGCGTTCCGTTGCCACAGTCAGTACAGCGGCCGCCATCAGCACAGGCAGAATCAGGCGATAGAGATTAAAACCACTGGCTTTCAGCGCCGCGATTTCACTGTCCGCTGATAATCTGCCGAAGGCCATCAGCGTCGCAATCAGCACCGCCATCGGAATGGCCAGTGCCAGAATCCACGCCAGATTCAGGAAAAAAAATTCAATAATCGTCAGGGCTGAAATACCCTTTCCCAGTAACTTCCCCAAATCGCGAAACACAATGTTTAATAAAAAGATTAAAACAATGGTGCCCATCGCCGAGAAGAACGGCCCCACATGTTCCCGCAGAATGTATCGCTGAATAATAATCATATGCATTTGAACCGATTTGACAGTTTTTAGAAAATATAGAGAACCGGCGCGATGTTTGCAAGGCTTAATTAAAAATTACATTTTTCTCTTGATATTTTATGACGAATACTGTATTTTAGGTGCATCTTAATTCATAAATCGGTGGAGGCTGCCTATACCTCGATTGATAAGGGTCGTCGCAATTATTACAAACAGAATCTCGTATACGTCCCGGTAACGGAAGATGAACTTTTTAACCGCCCATGCAGATTACAGATCGAAGGGAGTCCGTAATGCGACAGCCTTTTCGATCTTTTTTTTGCTGATCTCACCTCTCGGAGCCAAAGTGGGTCTCCGCATGCCGGATCCCCGGCTTCCCATGGCATCCCTGAATGTTTATGAAACCATTTCCCGGAATAAAACACCCTGCTCCATTGCAACCCCGTTAAACGAGTGGCCTGTCCGATATCCCGGTTCTGTCCGGCACGCTATCCGTTTCGATTCCACCGGTCATTCTGTCACTATCACAGAATCCCTGCTGAATCGTCAAATGGTAGTACCCCGCCGATATGCCTTCAAAAACTATTTGTATGAACGTTATCTGCTGGAAAACCGGTTGCATTGGCGCAATACAACTTACACGAACATCACGTCGGGATCACGACTTGATCAGGGAGGGCGAGGCCTTGTAATCGAAACACCACGCATCCGGAGTGAAGCTTTCCGTAAAGTCTTCGGCGGAGAAACAATGAGTCTCCGTGTGACCGGAACGATCACCATCGACGGATCGATGCGGAATGAAAAAAGAAGTCAGGTCCGCACGGCGTCCAACCGTCCGGCTGCCACCAATTTCCAGATGAAACAAACACAACGCTTCCGTGTTGAAGGAAAAATCGGCGAAAATGTATCCATTTTTGTCGACCAGGACAGCGAACGCCCCTTTGAATTTGAGAACGCCATCAAACTGCAGTACTCCAGTGATGAAGATGGCATAATTCAAAGCATCGAAGCCGGCAATGTCAGCCTCTCACTGCCCGGTACCCGCTTTGTCACTGTCAGCGCTGCCAATGCTGGTCTTTTTGGTATCAAATCTCATTTCAAGCTTGGCCCCCTCGATTTGACAGCCGTGGCCAGTATGGAAAAGGGCGAGAAAAACCGTCTCTCCATAACCGGCGGCGAGGAAGAGGAATTATTCGAGATTCATGATTACAATTATAAAAAAGGCACCTATTTCTTCCTGGACTCCTTTTATCAAAATCAATATGCCACCGGGTATGATCGTGACAGCGGTGTGCGTGTATACAATCCTCAATATAATGTTGAAGAAATCGAAGTCTATAAATCCGATGCCATGTACGAAAGCAAACCGGATGCCCGGCAAATGTGGGCTGTACTGGACCCGAACAATGCTGATACGCTTAACCTGTCCGAATCATACAAAGGGTATTTTATCCGGCTGGAACCCGATGAATATTACCTTCAGCAGGAACTGGGTTTCATTGCGCTGAATATGCCTCTTCGCGAAAGTGAAATTCTTGCCGTGGGATATAGAAACAGCATGGGGACAACCACAGGTGCACTCGATACACTCGGCAATCTGATCAAAATGATTAAACCCCGAAATGCCAGACCCACTGATAAAACCTGGGATCTGGAATGGAAAAATGTATACAGTCTGGGGGGCCGTGATATTGAACGCGAGGGATTTGAGCTGCGCATGTATTACAAACCAGCCTCAGGCGATCCTGTGGACGCCTGGACCATTAATGGTCAGCCGAAAGGATTTCTTAATATTTTCGGTCTGGACAATGTGGATCAGAACGGGAATCCCAATCCGGATAACATTGCAGACATTGATCCCACAATCATTAATCTGGCCAGAGGAGAAATTGTATTTCCAAATCTCCGGCCCTTTGATCCCATCGGTGACGCCGCTTTTCCTTTTCCACCGGAATTGGCTTCACTTCGCACATCTGCCATATATGATACGACCAATGACACCTATATCCGGCAGCAGAGTAAATTCTATTTCGAAGTGAAATCTTCGCGAAGCAATCCTGTGAAGCAGCTTGGCATCAATGTCATCGAAAACTCGGAAGAAGTGCTGCTCAATGGAATGAAACTTCAAAAAGACATCGATTATGTCATCGATTATTTTTCCGGCACGCTGACTTTGCTCAAAGAAGAAGCAACGGCACCCAATGCCAATCTGGATATTACATATGAGCGTCAGCAAATGTTCTCCATGGACAAACGTTCTCTCATGGGCGCACGGGCTGAATATACCCTGTGGGAGAAAGGACCAAGCCGTTCCTTTCTGGGTGCCACCCTGCTCTATATGAATCAGAAAACCCTGGACCGGCGCATCAGGATCGGACAGGACGGCCCCATGAGCAATCTTGTCTGGGACATTAACGGACGCATTCAGTTTGAATCCAATCTCATAACCAAAGCCCTGGATGCCATTCCTTTGCTCAATGTATCCAGTCCTTCCGGGGTGCTTATCGAAGGAGAAGTGGCCCAGATCCTGCCCAATCCCAACCCCTTAAACAACGAGGCAACCGGTGATCATGACGGTGTGGCCTACCTGGACGATTTCGAAGGTTCCAGGCGTGATATTTCTCTGAGTGTCATTTATACCGGATGGACTCCCAGTTCCGCGCCATCCACAGGTGAAAATGCCCGGACCATGCTTTCTAAAAAGGGACGCCTGGATTATGTCAATCCATTCAATCAGGTGTCCATTCAGGAAATATGGCCCAACCGGGAAGTGACCACCAATTACGGCGGTGTCACAAGAACCCATGTCCTTGAATTGCGCTACACCCCCCTGGACACCCTGGAAAGCCCGGAATCATCATGGGCAGGCATTCAAAAGGCCCTCTCTTCCGGATATGCCGATCAGACGGACAGCCGTTTTCTGGAAATCTGGATAAAAAAACTTGCTGATGCCGACTATGAGGACGACAGGACTTGCCGTTTTCACATTGAACTCGGACAGATTTCTGAAGACATCATCCCTGATAATCAACTCAGCACGGAAGACAAAAAACGTTTCGGATTCCGAAATGACATCCTGGATGAAGACGAGGATACCGGCATCGACGGTGTTGCCGGAACGGATCCACCCTGGTCATCCGACCAGCTTTTTTACCCCCATGAAACGGCCCGGATTGAAAATGGGGTGGCCACTCCCTACGATTTCTGGGATCTGAATCACGATAATGTCAAACAGCCTGATGAACCCTGGAGTTATGATGACTGGATGTATGAATCGGGTGAAGAAATTCAGGAAACATTTCTGAAAATAAACGGTACCGAAAACAATAAAAACGCCGGTATTGCCATATATCCAGACACCGAAGATTTAAACCGCAACGGCGATGTGGATATAAGGAATGATTATTTCGAATTCATATTCACCCTGGGGGAACACCCGGATACATCCTTTATCGCCGGAGGAAAAACAAATCCGGCAGGATGGAGACTTTATCGTATCCCGCTGGATAATCCCAGGAATATCGTGGGATCACCGGACTGGTCCCGCATTGAGTACATCCGGATCTGGATGGACAGTGTATCCGTCCTCAAAAATGGTACGGGATCCGGCCTTCTCCCCTATAAAGTACAAATCGCCGAGATCAATCTTGTCGGTAACGAATGGAAACTGCGTGGCCTGTTTACGGATGAAGAACTGGATGCGGCGGGCACATCCGGTTACTTTGAAGATGCATCCAGTTACAATCTCTCTCTCGATGAAGCTTTGGAAAACAAAATGACCGTTTCCGTGGTCAACACCCATGATAACCCGGAATATTACGAACCTCCCGGCGTGGAAGGAGAAATCGATCCCATTCAAAAAATCCGTTCCAAAGAGCAATCTCTTTCCATCCGGATCAACAATCTGGAACCCGGCGTCTCTGCCATTACGGAAAAACAGTTTTATGAACCCAAAGACCTGATCAATTACAAACGGCTGAAAATGTTTGTCAACGGCGGTGGTATCGCAGCGGATACATCTGCATTCAGGGAATTTGCCGACGACTTTACTCCGGAGATGGAAGACTCCACTTTCACCAGTACCGTTGAATTTTTCCTGCGATGGGGCTCCGATACCCGGAATGAAAATTATTATGAAGTACGCATTCCGGTCAGGCCGGGGTGGGACAATAATATCGAAGTCGATTTTGAGGATTTGAGCCGGCTCAAACTGATGATGGCGGCCGAACAGGACACGATTTCCGAATGGATCAACGGACAGAAAATCACCATTCGCGGCAAACCCTCCCTGACCAATATTCGCTGGCTGATCGTCGGTGTGAAAAATCGTCACCGCACACAGTTGTTCACAGGTGAAATCTGGCTCGATGAACTCCGCCTTTCCGATGTCCGCAAGGACAAGGGAATGGCCATGCGCTTTTCAACCACCGTAAAACTGAGTGATTTCCTGACATTTTCCGGAGATTACACCCGGAGAGATGCGGACTTTCATACCGTCAATGAACGTTTTGGCAAAGGCGACAATGCCAGAGCGGGAAGTATTTCGGCCAATATTGCCGTTCACAGGATGCTGCCGCCCGGCTGGGGACTCTCCATCCCGGTAAACGTGACTTTCAACAAATCGGTATCCACCCCAAAATATAAACCGGGTACGGATATTCTGATCAATGAACGCACCACAACGAATGAACAACTGACGGAATTACAGTCCCTGAACGAAACAAAGGGGCTGAATGTCTCCTTTTCTAAAGTTACCAAATCCCGCAACTTTTTCATCCGCTATCTTGTGGATCCTCTTCGGACCAGCTTCAACTATACCCGGAATGATATGAGCAATTCGCAGACACTCTATTCCAAAACCGTGGGTATTAAAGGATCTGTCAGTTACAATCTGACACTTGGGAACAACATATACTTTCAGCCATTTAAATGGGTCGGAAGCACCGGATTTCTTAAAAAAATTGCCGATACCCGGTTTTATTATCTGCCATCCTCCATCGCACTGAGTCTCAACGGGAATGACAGAAACATCGACTCCGAAACACGGTCCGGTCTGGTCAAACGGGATACCACTGCCACATTCGACCGGGACTTCTCTACCAAATTCCAGCCTTTTGAAATGCTGAGCTTCGATTACAAACGCAGTGACCAGACAGACATGCGTCACACCGAATGGAGCGCCCTTTTTGAAGAATTTCTGCTTCCGGGAGAACGCATCAACATCAACCAAAACGCGTCCGTTAATCTGAATCCCAAAATTTTCAACTGGTTCAGCACATCATTGCGCTACAACACCGCATACCGCTGGAACGACAACCTTCAAATGAAAAGCAAAGGGACCGGAACCAGCGCCAATGTCAAGGCGGGTATCACATTCACCAACTCTCTGGACCCGGGCAAGCTTGTCCAGTCATTCAAAGGGACCAGCCGGTCCGGCCGTTCTGTTTCGACCCGCTCCCGGCGCGTATCACGGCAGCCTGTTAAAAACAATACGGATACACCCCCGTCCGAAAAGAATCAAAAAAAGGGGTCCCCCTTCATGGCATCACTCGGTTTCCTCGGAAGGATGATAAGCAAAATAGATCCCGTTAAGGTGACCTATTCGGATAACAAATCCGCCAATCATTATGCCATTCTGGGTACCCCCTCGGCCAAATATCAATGGGGATTTTCGATGGACCCGGAAGTGAATTTTTCTCCAAATGTGACTGCGGACCGCACATCCACTTCCCTGGATCACCGAATTACTATCGGTACAGGCGTCAGTATTACTTCACAGATAACCGCTTCTATTGACTACACTTTCAGTTCCGACGAACGCCATTCGACACAGCATACAGGCAGTGTCTCCCGTTCTGCATTGTTGAGCGGCAATAAGGCCGTCCCCTTTCCCAACTGGACTTTCCGCTGGCGCGGTCTTGAAAAACTTCCCCTGCTGTCCAGTCTGATGCGCTCTGTTTCTCTTTCCCACGGCTTTTCAGGCAAAGAGACGGTAACCTGGAACGGAACGCAAAATGATACATCCCGTATCGCAACAACCAGAGATTTCAGGCCACTCGTCGGTGTCAGTATGAGTTTCAAATCCGGAATTACTGCTGATTTCCAGTATTCGATGTCTGAGGATCTTCAGATCAATATGGCGCAGGGCCGCAGCATGACCAAGCAAAACTCTTCCGATATCAACCTGACAGCCAAATACTCAAAGCGCGGAGGTATCAAACTGCCGTTTATGAAAGGAAAACTGGATAACCGTATCGACTTCTCCCTGACTTTCAGAAGCACCAACAACGTCACCCTGATGAGCAAGGAATCGTCGGGACAATTCCAGGAGACGGCAAAAACAAGCAACTGGTCTTTTGAACCGAGAATGACCTACACATTCACTCGCA
>Ga0272441_10007982_pt1 | contig 16972 bp, 12 predicted proteins | sample SSMProp6N_FD_193582 | JGI IMG/M metagenome (GOLD analysis project Ga0272441, IMG submission 193582) | Marine sediment archaeal communities from Little Sippewissett salt marsh, Falmouth, MA, United States - SSM-Prop-6N | ecosystem: Environmental > Aquatic > Marine > Wetlands > Sediment ...
CATCACGCGGTCGGCGAAGATGGAGAACCCCACGCCGCCCAGGACGATCGGCGCGTCCGTCAGGCCTCGCACCTCGCGGACGGTCTCGGAAATGACGGGCACGAACCATTCGGCGCTCGGCCAGAAACAGTCGTCGGCGTTGCGGACGGTCAGCCCGACGAGGTCCGGCCGGGTGTCGCCGAAGTACCGGCGGAGGGCAAGGTGCGGATCGTCGGCCAGGGCGAGGTCGAGGATCTCCACCTCCCGGCCCGCGGCCTCGGCCGCCCCGGCCACGTAATCGAGGCCGATGGGGGCGATGACCGGCTCCATACGATTGGTGTTGATGAGTGTGATCATCGCGGCGTGTGCGGGCCCAGCGATTATACGGAGGGCGGGAACTCCTCGTCATCGCCGACGGGGCGCCGGTCGTCCCAGCCGCGCCCGGCGATCCCCTCGTTCGATTCCGGCTCCGGTTCCGATTCGTCCGGCACCGGGGCTCCGATGCGGTCTTCGACGTCAGCCGCCTCGTCGGACGGCTCCGTCGCGGCGTCGTCCGTCTCGGCCTCGTCCTCGGCCGCCGCCTGGTACACCTCCACGCGGGAGCGGAACTGGAGGACCAGGTACACCGCCCCCATCGCCACGCCGAACGGCCCGTCGAGAAGCGTCCACCAGGCGGGCATGCCTGCGCGGATGTCGATCCACAGCAGGACCATGCCCGCGACGAGCATGGTGACCCCCAGGGCGACGATCACCCGCCCGTACCGCCGCACGTCCAGGCTCAGCCACCAGTGCACCACGCCCGTCAGGACGTAGAAGAGGGAGGTGGTCCGGGCCAGGTACTCGGCGACCGGCGCCTCGGGAAACGGCCCGAACCCGAGGGCCTGGTGGGCCAAGTCGATCCAGGCGCGCGGCATGAAGACAGCGACGACGGCAAGCGCGGCGGCCGTCCCCACGAGGCGCAGCAGCAGCGTCAACCAGCGTTCGGATGGCGTCATGACATTTCCCCGCAAAAACCGCCCAAGGCCACCATAGCCCGCAAGCGCACGGGAAACAAGGGAAACGGGCGGCGGCCCCGCGATTTTCTCCTTGACCCGTCGTATCGACCGGTAGAGGCTATCCGCATGACGGCAGTTCACCGTATCGCCGGCCGACGTGCGTTTCGATGCCGCACGCAGCGGCATCGCGCGGCCGGCCGCGCGTGACCCGACACCTCAAGAAGGGGGGACGATCGTGAGCCATCGCATCGGCATCCTGTCGGCAACGCTGGCGGCGGCTATGCTGGCGCTGCTCGCCGGCACCGTCGCGCGCGAGGCAACCGGAGCCGCCCAACCGGCCGCCGCCGCACCGGCCGAGGACAAACCGGAACTCGACCTCGTCGTCCGGACAGGCGTCCGCTTCCATCCCAACCACACCCGCATGGTCCAGGACAGCCTCGTCAGCCAGGTGTACGACTGCCTGAAGGGCCTGGTGTCCGACACGGCCGCCGGAAGCACCCCGCCGAAGGACGGCGCGGCCCGGTACCGGCTGTTCGTCCAGCACGCGGCCGCCATCAAGATCAACAAGGGCGTGCGGCGCATTCGCCTGGAACGGGACGACCATTTTGCCGCCCGGTTCGTCACGGCAGACGAGTCCGGGCGGTACCAGTTCCGCCTGGTGAAATGGAACGGATCGTCGTACGAGAAAGTGGACCAGTGGCAGGTGCCGTACGGCAAGCGGCACTGGCTCGCCCTGCCGAAGGACACGAACACGCGCAAGGCCGCCGAAATGGTGCCGCAGATGATGCTCGGAGCGGAACCGACGTCCGTCCGGGCGGCGCTCCTCAGCTACCTGCTGCCCATCAAGGTCGTCCGCACCACGGGGACGGCCGGCCAGACGCAGACCTGCCAGGTCGCCGTCGCGAACCGGTCGCCGTGGAAGTTGTCGAAACTGGATGTGTACATGCAGTGGCCGGACGCCCGCTCGCCGCAGAACGCGCGGTACAAGGCGTCGTTCCGCCTGCCGGAGCCGCTCGCCCCCGGCGACAAGACCTCCGTCACGTGCACGGGCGAACCGCTGACGCTCCAGTTCGGCTTTCAGTATAGCGAACCCATGGAGATGAGGCCGTCGGCCACCTGGGAGCCCGTCGAGACGCAATGACCCGGCGCGGGCGGCACGCCTCCGCCGATTGCCCATCAAGCGGCACCTAGGAAGGGGGGAGGAGCGTGAGCCATCGCATCGGGATCGCGTCGACAACTCTGGGGGCAACGGCACTGGTCGCGACGCTCCTGGCGCTGCCGGGGGCCGGAGCCGCACGCGCCGCCGCCGAGCCGTCCGCACCCGCCGAATCCGCCGTCACGGACGCATCGAAGCCGGAACTCGATCTGGTCGTCACGACGGGCGTCCGCTTCACTCGCGATCATACGCGCATGGTCCAGGACCGGCTTGTCGTGTTCGCGTGCGACTGCCTCAAGGGCCTGCTGTCGGAGACGGCGGCCGTCGCCGACCAGCCCCAAGACGGCGGCGCCCACTACCGCCTGCTCATCCGGCACGCGGCCGTCATCAAGGTCCAGCCGGGCACGCGAAGCGATTATCTCCTGCCATATAAACGTTACTACGCCCGTTTCGTCACAGCGGAGGAATCCGGCGGGTATCAGTTCCGCCTGATGAAATGGAACGGCACGGCCTACGACAAGGTGGACCAGTGGCAAACCCCGTACGGCAAAACGCACTGGTTCATCACCAAGAGGGGACTGCAGTATCGTGAAATCGAGGAGGCCAAGCCCAAGTTGATGCTCCAGGCGGAACCTACGTCCGTCCGGGCGGCGCTCCTCAGCCACCTGGCGCCCATCAAGATGGTCCGGTCGACGGGGACGGCCGGCAAAGCGCAGACCTGCAAGGTCGCCGTTGCGAACCGATCGCCTTGGACGCTGAAGGCACTGGACGTCGAGATGGAGTGGCCGCACGCACACGCCCCGCGCAGGGGCCGGTACAAGACGACCTTCCACCTCGGCGAGCCGCTCGCTCCCGGCGAGGAAACCACCGTCACCTGCACCGGCGAGCCGCTCGCGCTCCACTTCGAGTACCAGTACGAGCAGCCGATGGAAATCCTTCCCTCGGCGACGTGGGAACGGGCGAAGCCGAACTGACCCGTCACCGGGACGCAGCGCGGTGGGTCAGGAGAACCGCCGCGCGGAACGCCTCAGGCCTTGCCATCGTCATGGGGGGCAAACAGGAGCCGTGCCATGAAACCCGTCGCCGTGCTTGCCTCGTTCGTCGTGCTGCTCTCGGCAGGCGTCATCTGTACGGGGGCGGAGCAAGCGGCCGTCCGCACGCACACGTACAAGAGCACCCCGCAGGGCGACCTCAAGATCCTGGTCCACCTGCCTTCGGACTGGAAGGCGAGCGACCGCCGACCCGCCATCGTGTTCTTCTTCGGCGGCGGATGGACGGGCGGCTCGGTCCGGCAGTTCGAGGACCAAGCCTCCTATTTGGCCGGGCGCGGCATGGTCGCAGCGCGGGCCGACTACCGCGTCAAGTCACGGCACGGCGTGACGCCGGTCGCCTGCGTCGAGGACGCCAAGAGCGCCGTCCGCTGGCTCCGAGCCCACGCCGACGACCTGGGTATCGACCCGAAGCGGATCGCGGCGGGCGGAGGATCGGCCGGCGGCCACATCGCCGCCTGCACCGCCCTGGTCCCGGGCCACGAGGCGGAGGGCGAGGACACCGCCATCTCCTCGCGTCCAAGCGCTCTGGTCCTCTTCAACCCCGTATTGGACATGCGCCAGCTCGACAAGTACGCCAAGGACCTCGACGCCGAGACACGGGCCGCCATCTCGCCCATCCGGTACGTCACCAAGGAGACGCCGCCGGCGATCCTCTTCTACGGGACGAAGGACCGCTTCCTGGCCGACGGCCGCGCGATGCGCGCCGAGGCGAAGCAGCACGGCAACCGGGTGGAACTGTACACGGCCGAGGGGCAGCCCCACGGCTTCTTCAACCGACCGCCGTGGAAGCCGTTGACGGTCACCGAAGCCGACCGGTTCCTTGCCTCCCTGGGGTATGTGGCGGGCGAGCCGACGATCACGCCGCCGGAAGAAACGGCCCAGACGCTTCGCAAGGTCGATTAGCGCGGCCAGTGCGCCGCCCTCGCACGACCGCCGAAGCACCGCATCCGCCCGTGCACGGCCAGTGTTCCGTCAGGCTTGATTCTGCGGGGTGCCACTGGCGGCTTGTCCGCCAGTGCGCTTCGATCTCCGAGAACACTGGCTGACAAGCAGCCAGTGGCACCCGGCGCGAGGAACGGCCACGACGGATGGGGATATCCGGCCGCTCCCGCGGCCGGCTCCTACGTTGCCGGGCGCCAGACCTGACCCGCCCTACTCCTTCCGCTCCAACAGATACCACATCGTCTTGTGCTTCGGGTCCAGATCCAGGCGCGGGCCGTCGGCGCCCTTCCCCGCCTCGACGGCCACCGCCTGGCCGCGGGTGCCGTCCGGACGGAGGGCGTGACACGTCCACCCGCCTTTCGGCAGATCGACGGTCGCCGCGACGGGCTGGATGCGGACGGGCGGCTCGCCCCAGTTCCGGCCGACGGTCTGCCGCCCCTTCGCGAAAACCATGCCCGTGTTCTCCGCCCGCCCGCAGGCCGCGATCAGGACCGAGCGCGACCGGGCGAGCGGCCGGCCGTCCAGGGCCGTGACCGTGACGGCGGCGAACTCGGGCGCGCGGAGGTCGATGCCCGCGGCGCGGCTGCCGCCGTGGCCGACGAAGACCCGGGCCCCTACCGCCTCGACGGCGTACGTGCCACGCCCCTCCTGGACGGGCCACGAGAGAAGGGGCTCGCCCGCGCGGCCGCTGGAGACGGTCTTCGTTTCGCCGGTGAGCGCGACGGCCAGCCGATCCTCCAGGAGGTCGTTCCGCGTGAGATCGGCGCCCTCGGCCGCGGCGGCGAACAGATCCCGGTCGTGGGCGCGGTGCAGGGCCACGAGGTCGTCCAGCAGCGTCGCCTGCGTCTTCGCAAGCGCCACGCGCTGCGCCTTGGCGTGCGGCCCCACGGCGCCGCGGTCGAAGATGGCGGTGCCCGCCCGCATGAACCCCCACTTGGCCGGGTTCTGGTCGAGATCAAAGAAACCGCTGAGCGCTTCGCGGTCCACCTCGTTGCTGTGGCTGTAGGTGAACAGCCAGATGCCGTCCCAGTCCTGGGCGGCGGCGAAGGAGGCGAGCATCGGCACGCACTCCGCCTGCGTGTCGATGGGCGCGGGGTGGTTGTACTCGCTGACGGTGTACGGCTTGCCCGCGAGGCGTTGGGCCGCCAGCCGCGGAAGGGTGGCCTGCTCCGGGTGGTCCGTCATCGCGATCTGCCTCACAAGCCAGTTGCCGGGGTCCCACGGCCGGCCGGGGAACCGCGGGTGCTGCCAGTACGCGTGCCCGTCGATGAAATCCATGTCGCTTTGTCCATATAGCCCGAGCGGGCCGAAGACGATCGTGCCGGTGACGAGGGCCCCGCAGCCGAGGTCCTGCCTGACGAACCGGCGCATCTCGTCGAAGTAGGCCTTCTCGGTCTCGGCGAGGAACCGCCAGCGGTCGCGGAGGCGCGGCTCGGTTTCGCCGGGGGCGAAGACGGCTACGTTCTGCGTCTCGAGCGACTCGTCCTTCCGCAGTCCCTCCCGTCCGCCGGGCCGCAGCGCCACGTCGGCGAGTTCCACCGCCGCCTCGCTCCCGCCCACGGAGAACGAGAGGCGGGCCCGGTCGTCGTCCCGGGCGGCGGTGAACCCCGTCCGGACGGTCCGCCACTCGGGCGTCAGGTTCGCACTGGCCGAGAGACCGAGCGTCCCCCACGGCTCGTGGTCCATGCTGAGGGCGTAGCCGATGGGCCGCGGCTCCTCGGCCCGGGCGCGGAACGTAACGGTGTAGTACCGCCCGCCCTTGACCGCGAGCGGCACCTGCTTGAACTGGAGATGCCAGGTCGTGGCGTTCGCCTTCGCAATCTCCAGCCGCACGCCGCGGGCACCGTCGAGCGCCTTGGCGGTCAGGCGGCAGCCGTCGTGTTGTTCCAGGACCCAGCGCTTGGCGGACGTATCCTGCGGCTCGGCCCTCGTGAAGTCGGTGTCCGCGAGGAGGTTGTCGGCGAGGGGGTCCTCGCCCTCGGCCCACGCCTTCCGGACGGCCGCGGTCGAGCCGTAACGGCCCTTCAGCCATGCGTTGAAACAACCCCGGAGGATACCGGCGTAATGGTCGGGCAGGCTGCGAAGGTCGCGCTTCGCGCTCCACATGAAGAGGCTGTCCTCGTTGGTGATCTCGACGAACGCGACCGCCGGGTCGTCGGCGTAGCGGACCTTGCGGACGGTGCTCACGCGGCCGAGCAGGTCGCGGGCGTACTGCTTCTGCGCCTCGATGAGCCGCCGCGTGAAGATGCCGACGATCTTGTCGTAACTCGTGTTCGCCTTCGGCATGCCGAGGGCCCGGCTGGCGGCCCGGCCGACGTGCAGGTTCAGGTTCACCCGGATGCCCTGGCAGGCGAGGTGGTCGATGAAGACGTCCAACCGCGCCAGCGCCTCCGGCATGAGCCGCGTGGCGTCCTTCGGATCCAGGATGCCTCGCGGCCAGGCGGAGGTGTCCATGTGATGGAAGCGGACGGAGTTGACGCCGGCCTGGGCCATGCGGCGGGCGATGCGGGGGGCGTCCTCCGGTTTCGGGAAACACGCCCCGAAGCAGAGGTTCACGCCCCACACGCGGACCCGCTCCCCGCCCACGGCGAAGTGCCCGTCGCGGACCACCACACGCGGAGCGTCCACGGGCACCGGCGCGCTAGAGGCCGCAATCGCCGACGCCGCGTTCGGGTCGATCGGGATGACGAACGGCACCATCTCGTCGGAGGCGAAGGCGGGTATCGCCGCGGTCGCCATCGCCAGCATGACCACGCTCAGAACGGTTACGCCACGTGTCATCGTTTGCGTCCTCCGTGGATGCACGCCATCAGGATGCCGCGCCGCCGGGCCGACGGCAACGGAATTTGCCGAGGGGTTTGGTGTCTTCCGTTTGCCACGGCGCGCGGCCCGCAAGTTTACCCGCCAGTGTTGGCGTGGCGGGCGGGCCGGCGAACATGGACGTTGCCGCCGCTTTTCCGTTTGCCGTTGATGTCCGTTCCGCATTCCGCAATCCGCATTCCGCATTCGTTGGCCGTTGAAGAACCCTTGCCCGCGCCGCCGGCCGCCGGTACAGTGACCGCGTTCACGACAGGCTCGAATCCGAAAAGGAGAATTGCCATGACCCGACTCACCCGATGGGCGTACATGCTGCTCGGCGCCGTCGTCGCCGTCGGCGCGATCGCCGCCCTGTACGGCTGCGCGACGGACGCCGAGGAAGGCGCCGCCGAGAAAGAGCCCGCGGCCGCCGACACGGGCCCCTTCGCGAGCCAGACCGTCGACATCGGCATCGTCACAAGCGACGTCGAGAAGGCCGCCGCCTTCTACACCAAGGCGCTCGGCTTCACGGAGGTCGAGGGGTTCGACGTCCCCGGCCCGATGGGCAAGGCATCCGGCCTCTCGGACAACCAGCCGTTCCACGTGCGCGTGTTCGTCCTGGGCAAGGAGCCAACCGCCACGAAGGTGAAACTCATGCAGTTCGCCGACGCGCCGGGCGCCAAGGCCGACCACGCCTACATCCATACGACGCTCGGCCTGAGTTACCTGACGCTGCACATCACGGACACGACCGCCGCGATGGAGCGGCTGACGGCGGCCGGCGTCACACCCATCGCCGAAGGGCCGTACGAACTGCCGGAAGGCTTCCCCAAGGGCGTGTACCTGACGATCGTCCGCGACCCGGACGGGAACCTGATTGAACTCGTCGGGCCGAAGAAGTAGCGGCGGGGCAAGGATAACGTTCTGCGCGGTGGGGCTCCTGTCCCACCGCGCAAGAGTGGCCCGTGCCACGGCCGGGCTTGTACGGCCGTGTGATGCGCCGGGCGCCACTGGCGGCTTGCCCGCCAGTATGTGCAAGTCGTCGCGTGCGGTGGGTTTCCGGACCCGCCGCGCGGAAGCGCCGAAAAAGGTTCCAGGAGTCTTTTTCCGTCAGGCGCCGACCGCCGTCGCGGAGCGCGTGTACGGAAAAAGACTCCTGGAACCTCTTTCGGCGGCGGCGCGCTCCCGTCTCACGGCAACTCGGCGATGAACGTCTCGCACGCCAGCGGCGCGAGCCTCTGCGTCACCTGCCCGTCCGCCACCGGCACCGCCTGGCCGGTCATCGTCTGCACGTGCCGCACGCCGCCGGCGAAACGCAGCCGCACCTCGGCCGGCTCGGCGGCGGGGTTTGTGACGAGGATCCAGCAGCGTCGCCCGTCGCGGAACGCCCGCCACGGCGTCCCCTCGACCGCCACGCCCTGCGGCGGCGGGTCGGCCGACAGCAGCGCCGGCTCCAGGGCCCGGACCTCGCGGGCGATGCGGCCCATGTCCTTCCACCGGGCGTCGAACCCGAGCGGGTCCTCCTTCAGTTCGTAGAACGCGTAATAGATGAGCCCGGTCGCGCCTTCGGCCAGCCCCTGGTACGTCATGCAGCGGAGTTCATCGTAAGTGGGCGGCCGGCCCTCGCCCTTGGGGTCGCGGCCCTTGCTGGCGGTACACCACGCGAACGCCTGCGGCACCTGCCAGAAGGCGTCGGTGCCGAGGCTGGCCTCGCGGGTCTTCCGGGCCCACTCGCCCGCCGTCGCCACCGGCTTCCGCGCCACGGGGTACGGGTCCGTGCCGAGCACGTCGCACGTATGGCGATACTCCGCCAACTGATCCACCTGGTACAGGACGGCCCAGGTGGGATGGTCCGGGTCGAGGCTGCGGACGAGGCGGTACCGCGCCTCGAGCCGCTCGCGCCACGGGGGCGGGAGTTCATCGTTCAGGTACCACGCCAGCACCGCCGGGTGCGACCGGAACCGCTGGACGATCCGCCGGACGCGGTCGTCCGCCTCCTCCGCCGTCTTCAGCCACCCGGGCGTGTAGCGCATACCCGGATAGAGATCTTTGATGGAGTAGATGACCTTGATGCCGTGACGGCGGGCCAAGTCGAGCAACTCGCCCGCCTTCTCTGGATCCATCCCGCTGAAGGCGTACGGCATGACGCAGTTGAACCCCGCGCGGCTGAGGGTCTTCAGGTCGTCCTCGCCCAGCGTGCTGCAATAGAAGCCGAGCGGGAAGAACGCCCGGCCGCCCACGAGGGTCCGGCGGTGGCGGTCGATGTAGACGCGCGGCCGGTCGCCGCGGGCAAGGACCCGCCCGTCGAGCGCCCGCCGGGCCAGGACCTCCTCGCCGCACGACAGCGCCACGTCCGCGCGGTATGTGCCGATGGGAAGCGCCCCGGCATCGAGTTCCACCTCCAGCGACCGCTCGGACAGGGGCGCGACGCGCTTCTCGCCGATCGTTCTGCCGGGCGCGAGCAGCCGCACGACGAGCGCGAGGTCCTCAAGGGCCGGCCACCCCTCGCCTGCCTTCCACGCGTGGCCGCGGATGCGCTCGGCCAGATCCACGCGGACGCGGATCGGCCGCCGCTCTTCGCCGCCCGGAAAGATCAGGCCGCGGTACGGCGGGTCCAGCAGGAACGCCTCCATCGGCGGGGGCCAGTACTCGCGGACCGACACGTCGTCGAACCACGCCTCGCCGGTCGTCCCTCGCCGAAGGTACACCGTCACGCTGACGCGGGTGGCCTCGGCCGGCACGGGCGGCGTGATGCCCTCGATGCAGACAAACTCGGTCGTCCCCTTCACGCCGGACGGGTACGTCCCGCCGATCCAGCCGTCCTTGCCGGACCACTCCATGCAGAGGGTCGCGCCGCTGTCCTTGCCCTCGACGCCTTTCGCCCGGACCCAGGCGGAGAACTGATACTGCCGGCCGGCCTCGCACGGAACGACCTGCGTGGCGAGGCGGTAGACGTTCGGGTCCGTCCGCTTCGCCTCCAGGAAGTAGCCGCCGCTGTGCGATGCCGCGCCTTGCGCGACACGGTACCCTTCGGGCAGGCGCCAGCCCTTGCCTTCCTCCTCGAAACCAGGGTTGGCCACGAGGTTCGGCCGGGCGGCGACCTCCCCGGCCGGAGGCGCTTCAGCAAGAACGGGAGCGGCGATGAGTACCGTAAGCGCTGAAAGGACAAGGAGATACCGGCTCATGAGACCCTCCCGGGTATGCCAGCGGCGTGAGGGTGAAACAGCCGGGTGGCATGGCCACCCGCTGTTGGGTGGCCATGAATCTGCCCTGCGCCCATGGCCACCCGAGCGCAACCTGCCGCGCCCGCCCTACCCCTTGACGAGCGGCTGGGGCGATTCGAGCAGGTCCCGGACCGTCTCGAGAAAATGGGCCGCCACGGCGCCGTCCACGATGCGATGGTCCACCGCCAGCGTGATCGTCATCATCTTCCGCACCTGGATGCCGCCCTGCCGGAACACCACGCGGTCCTGGATGACGCCGACGCCCATGATGCAGCTCTCGCCCGGGTTGACGACCGGGATGAAGTCGCGGATGCCGAACACGCCCAGGTTCGTCAGGGTCATGCACCCGTCCTGGTACTCGTCGGGCGTGAGGCGTTTGGAGCGGGCCCGCTGGGCGAGGTCGGCCGTCTCGCGGGCGATCTGGCGGAGGTCCTTCGCGTCGGCGTCGCGGACGACCGGCACCATGAGCCCTTCCTCCAGGGCGACGGCCAGGCCGACGTTCGCCACGCCGCGGCGCTCGATGCCGCCGTCGGCCCACCGGCTGTTGACGGCGGGGAACTGCTTGAGGGCCCGCCCGCACGCCTTGAGGAGGAAATCGTTGAACGAGAGCTTCGGCTGCCCGTTGGCCCGCTGGTTCAACTTGGCCCGCAGGCAGGCGGTGTCCGTCATATCGACATCAATGGCAAGATAATAGCACGGGATGGTCTGCTTCGAGAGGGCCATCCGCTCCGCCACGATACGGCGCATGGCCGAGAGCGGCACCACCTCGCCCGGCCGGACGGCGGGCGCGGCCGCGGGGGCCGCCACGACGTCGTCCCGCATCACCTTGCCGCCCGGACCCGTGCCACGGACGGTCGCCAGGTCCACGCCGCCCGCCGCCGCCACCTTCCGCGCGAGCGGGCTCGCCTTGACGCCGTGGGCCGCCTCGGCCGCCTTGACGACGTCAGCCTCGACGATGCGTCCGCCCGGGCCCGTGCCGGCGACGCCGGCGAGGGCGACGCCGAGGTCGCGTGCCCGGCGGCGGGCCCGCGGCGAGGCGAAAACACGCCCGCCCGCCGTCGGCGCTGTAACCGGCGCGGGTGTAGGCGCGGCCGGTGCGGTCGGCGCGGTGGACGCGCCGGCCTGGGTGGCAGGCGCGGGAGCGACGGGCGCTGGCGCGGCTCCGCCCGCGGCCGGCACCTCGGCGCCGGCCGGTCCGATGACGGCGATGAGGGCGCCGACGGGCAGTTCCGCGCCCGCCGGGGCCAGAATCTTCAGCAGCGTCCCTTCGAAATAACTTTCCACCTCCAGGGTGGCCTTGTCGGTGGTGATCTCGCAGAGGACGTCGCCCTTGGCGACGGCGTCGCCCTCCTGCTTCACCCACCGCTCGATGGTGGAGACGTCGACAGTCTCGCCGAGGGCGGGCATCGTGACCTGGTGCAGCCCCTCGGGCAGCGCACCGGCGTCCGTTGCGGCGGGCGGCGCCGCGGCGGCGGGGGCGGGAGCCGGCTCGGCGGGCGGCGCCGCGGCGGGAGCGGGCGCGGCGGCACGGCCCTGCCCTTCGGCCTCGGCCAGGACCTCCGCCGGGACCTCCTCGCCGGCCTCGCCGATGACGGCGATGAGGGCGCCGACGGGCAGTTCCGCACCCGCCGGGGCGAGGATCTTCAGCAGCGTCCCCGTGTAATAACTCTCGACCTCCAGGGTGGCCTTGTCGGTCGTGATTTCGCAGAGGACGTCGCCTCGGGCGACGGCGTCGCCCTCCTGCTTTACCCACCGCTCGATGGTGGAGACGTCGACGGTTTCGCCGAGGGCGGGGAGTGTGACTTTCTGGATCATGGGCGTTTCCGCTTTGTGCGCAGCGATCGATGTCGCGACGATAAGCCACGCGCCGGCCAAGGCCGGCGGCTAACGGTACACCACCACCGCCCACATTTAGCCGCCCTGCTTGCCGGGCGCGTCTCCAACGGCACGCGCCGGCCAAGGCCGGCCGCTAACGGTGGCTATACGTTTCGGGCCAAGGTCCGCTTCGCCGCCGCGACGATCTTCTCGGCGGTCGGCACGGCCTCGTTCTCCAGGACCGGGCTCATCGGGACGGGGCAGTTGGCCGAGCACACCCGTTCGATGGGCGCATCGAGATAATCGAACGCGAACTGCTGGACCTTCGTCACGATCTCGCAGACGAAGTTGTTCTCCTGGTACCCCTCGGAGCAGACGACGAGGCGGCCGGTCTTCCGGACCGAGTCGAGGATGCAGTCGATGTCGAGCGGCTTCAGGCACCGGAGGTCGATGACCTCGGCCTCGACGCCCTCGCCGGCGAGGGCGTCGCCGGCCTCGACGGCCCGGTTGGCCATCCGCGAGTAGCCGACGAGCGTCACGTCGCCGCCCTGGCGGCGGACGGCGGCCTCGCCCAGGGGGATGAGGTATTCCTCGTCCGGCACCTCGCCCTTCTCCTTGTAGAGCATCTTGTGCTCGATGAAGAGGATCGGGTTGTCGTCGCGGATGCACGTTTTCAGGAGGCCCTTGACGTCGTACGGCGTGGCGGGCATGACGACGAACACGCCCGGGGCGTGCGTGAACCACGATTCCAGGCTCTGGCTGTGATGGGCGGCGATGCACCGGCCGGCCCCGCCCTCGGTCCGCAGGACCATCGGCACGGTCGTCTTGCCGCCGAACATATACCGATTTTTTCCGGCCTGGTTGACGAACTGGTCCATGGCGAGGGTCATGAAGTCGACGTACATGATCTCGGCCACCGGCCGCATGCCGCACATGGCGGCCCCGGTGGCGGCGCCGGCGATGGCCAGTTCGCTGATGGCCGTGTCGCGCACCCGCGCCTCGCCGAACTCGTCCATCAGCCCCTGCGTGGCGCCGTAGGCGCCGCCGTAGATGGCCACGTCCTCGCCCATGACGAACACGGCCTCGTCCCGCCGCATCTCCTCGGCGATGGCGTCGCGGACGGCCTCGCGGTACATGATCTCCGGCATGGTGGGTTAACCTTTCGTATCGGTCTGGACGAGCCCCTTCTCGGTCTCGATCCACCCGGCGTACACGTCGTCGAGCACCTCGGACGGGTCGGGGTACGGGCTCTCCTCGACGGCGAACCGCTCGGCGTCGGCGACGGCCTCGTTTACCTCCGCCTGGAGCCGGTCGAACGCCTCCTCGGTCAGCGTGCCCTCGTCGATGAGGTCCTTTCGGAACAGGAGGATGGGGTCGCGCTCCTGCCAGTACGCTTCCTCTTCCTTCGTGCGGTAGGCGCGGGGGTCGCTCCGGCTGTGGCCGCGGTACCGGTACGTGACGGCCTCGATGAGGGTGGGCCCGCCGCCGGACCGGGCCCGCTCGGCGGCCTCGAGGACGGCCTGGCGGACCTCGAGGACCCGCTGGCCGTCCACCTTCGCCCCCGCCATCGCGTAGATGCGCCCCCGTGCGCAGATGTCCGTATCGGCACAGGCCCGCTCGATGCTGACGCTCATGCCGTACTGGTTGTTCTCGCAGATGTAGATGACGGGCAGTTGCCACTTGCCGGCCATGTTGAGCGATTCGTGGAACGCGCCCTCGTTGGAAGCCCCGTCGCCGAAGAAGCAGAGGCAGACGCCCGTCTCGCCCTGCATCTGGATCGCCAGCCCCGCGCCCGTGGCGACGGGCAGGTTCCCGCCGACGATGCCGGTGGCGCCGAGGTTGCGTTTTTCGACGTCGGCGATGTGCATGGAGCCTCCGCGGCCCTTGCAGTAGCCGGTCGCCTTGCCGCAGAGTTCCGCCATCATCAGGTTCAGGTCGCCGCCGATGGCCAGGCAGTGCCCGTGTCCGCGGTGGGTGCTGGTGATGTAATCGCGGTCGGTGATGGCCGAGCACGCCCCGACGGGCACGGCCTCCTGGCCGGCGGAGACGTGGCTCGCGCCCTTGAGGATGTTGCGGGAGAGGAGCTCGAAGACCTTGTCCTCGAATCCGCGAATCTCCATCATGCGGCGGAGGAGGCCGATCTTCTCCTCTTTCGTGAGCCGTGCCTTCGCGCCCTTCGGGGCGGCCGTCTTGCCGGCGGCGGCCTTCGTCTTCTTGCCGCCCCTCTTGGCGCCGGCCTTGCCGGCCGCCTTCTTCCTGGCCGGGGCTTTACGTTTCCGTTTTGTCTTGGCCATCCTGACCTCCTGCAAACCGTCGTGGCGTGACCGCCCGAATCGGGCGGCGAAAGTCGGGGTATTATAGCCGCATGGCCTCGGGAACGCAACCGAGGATGTCCCAGGCGGTCAGACCGAGCATACCGAGCCGCTCGGCCGCCAGGTCCCCCGCCCGTCCGTGGGCCCACACCGCCAGGACCGCCGCGTCGAACGGTTCCATGCCCGCCGCCACCAAGGCCGTCAGCACGCCGGTCAGGACGTCGCCCGCGCCGGCGGTGGCCATCCCCGGGTTGCCCGTCTCGTTGACGTAGAGGCGCGACCCGTCCGTGACGACGGTGCCGGACCCCTTGAGGACGGCCGTCTCGGCCATCTCGGCGAGGGCGGCGGCGGCGGCTTCGCGGTCGGCCTGGACCTCGGGGACGCTCGCGCCGAGCAGCCGGGCGGCCTCGCCGGGGTGCGGCGTGAGGACGGCGGGGGCCCGCGAACCCGCCAGCACGCGACGGGCCGCCTCGCCCAGCACGTTCAGGCCGTCGGCGTCGAGCACCACCGGCACCGCCACCTGCCCGAGGACGTCGCGGACCGTCCGGGCCACGCCGTCGGTCTGCCCCAGGCCGGGACCCATCGCGAGGGCGTCCTGGCCGTCGGCCAGCCGCACGATCGCCCCCGCCGCCTCGCCGGTCACGCAGGCGCCGTCGTCGGGAAGCGGGGCCGTCGTGCAGCACGGGGCGAGGCCGGCGACGGTGTCGAGGGCGGCGTCGGCCGTGGCGACTCGCACCAGGCCCGCCCCCGCCCGCAGGGCCCCGTTGCCGGCGAGGGCGGCGGCGCCGGCCATGCCGCGGCTGCCAGCCACAACGAGCACCAGACCGGCCGTGCCCTTGTGGGCACCCGTGGGACGGGCCGGCGGCTTGGGGATGCGGCTGATGCGGTTCATGGACGGTCTCCGATCGTCGCAAAGCGCGGCGGGTCTCCGCACCCGCCGTGCCGGTCGAAACGGCGCGCGGCCCGCAAGTTTACCCGCCGGCGTTGGCGTGGCGGGCGGGCGAACACGGGCCGAGATGCGCGCGTCAACGTTTGCCGACGTTCGAACGGCACGCGCCGGGCAAGGTCGGCGGCTAACTGTGTTCGGCGGTGCGAGCGATGAGGGCGGCGAGGTACCCGCCGCCGAAGCCGTTGTCGATATTCACGACGCCCACGCCCGCCGCACACGAGTTCAGCATCGTCAAGAGCGGCGCCAGGCCGTGGAAACTCGCCCCGTACCCGACGCTGGTCGGGACGGCGATGACGGGGGCGTTGACCATGCCGCCCACCACGCTCGCCAGGGCGCCTTCCATGCCCGCGACGACGACGACGACGGAGGCCCGGCTGATGGCCTCGCTGTGGGCGAGCAGCCGGTGCAGCCCCGCCACGCCCACGTCGTAGAACGTTTCGACGGTGCAGCCCATGACCTCGGCGGTAACGCGTGCCTCCTCGGCCACCGGTTGGTCGCTCGTGCCGGCGGAGACCATCGCCACGGTCCCGCCGACGGGCTCAGTAGGCCCCTCGCCCGGCACGACGATGGCGCGGGCGGCCTCGTGGTAAACGGCCTGGGGATGGTTCGCCTTGACGGCGTCGTAGACCTCCGGGGCCGCGCGGGTCGCCAGGACCGGCCCCTCCCGCTCGACGAGCCGCTCGACGATCCGGACGACCTGATCCTGCGTCTTGCCCTGGCAGAGGACGACCTCCGGAAACCCACACCGCAGGGCCCGATGGTGATCGATCTTGGCGAAACCGAGGTCCTCGAAAGGAAGGTGGCGGAGGCGGTCGGCGGCTTCGGCCGGGGCCACGTCGCCGGCACGGACGGCCTCCAGGAGTTCAAGGAGCCGACGGTTGTCCATGGTCTTTCGCTCCGGGTTGGGCCACGGGGCGCAGGCGGCCCGTGGGCACCGCGTATCTCATGGGTAGTATAGAATAATGGCGCGGGATGTCTACCGTCCAGGGGGGAGGCCGTGTTCAGCACCCTGTGCAAATCGATTTGAACGCAGAGGACGGCAACGGCGGAGAACCTCAAATGCCAAATGACAAACGCCAAAGGAGGCCTGCGGCCTACGCGGAGCGTGATTCAGCATTTATCATTCTGCATTTAACATTCCTTCCGCGGTCTCTGCGTTGAAAAAGAGAGCACGCGGCACGGCTACGACATGCCGCCCGGCCCGGACTCGTCCGCGTAGTCCAGCCGATGGACCGGTGAGACCACCGCCGTCGCAATGTTCGACAGGTGGGCCCCGATCCGCTTCATGTGCCGCGCCAGAAGCGAGTACGCCACCCCCTCATCCGTCGGCACGTGGTCCCGCTGCTGGAGGAGGTCCTGGATCAGCCCGTCGCACTCCTTGCTGAACGTCCCGAACGCCTTCAGGACCTCCCGCGCCTCGTCCACGTCGCTCTCGTTGAACGCCCGCTTCGTGCGGACGAAGAGGTCCTCCACGTGGGCACGGATACGCTCCAGCGGCTCCAGGTACTGTTTGCCGCTGAACTCGCGGGTGTAGAACTTGCCCACCTCGAAGATGTTCTTGCAGTAGTCCCCGATGCGTTCGGCGTCCTTGACGACGCTCATCAGCACCAGGCACGCCGCCAGGTTCGTGCCCGGTTGAACGGTCAGATGCTTGACGATCTGGGCCCGGATGCGCCGCTCGGCCTTGTTCACCTTCTTGTCGCGTTCGTACAGCGGATCCTGGACGGCCTGCCAGTCGACCCGGCTGAAGAA
>Ga0272441_10007983_pt1 | contig 16967 bp, 14 predicted proteins | sample SSMProp6N_FD_193582 | JGI IMG/M metagenome (GOLD analysis project Ga0272441, IMG submission 193582) | Marine sediment archaeal communities from Little Sippewissett salt marsh, Falmouth, MA, United States - SSM-Prop-6N | ecosystem: Environmental > Aquatic > Marine > Wetlands > Sediment ...
GGCTGGTGAATACGGCTCCTTAGCTGACGAAATATCAGAGTACTGGATTAACAAACTCAAATACATCTGGGAACATAAAGATCCTGATATTAAAAAACTGGATCTTATGTATGATCCTGATGATCCTCTCTCCAGAGTAGAACAGCAGACAGTTGTTATTGCCTATGCCGACAGTGTAAAACAGAAAGGCGAGAAGAGCCTCGTAACCCTGGACCGGTTTTTGAAGATGTATTTTCCGTCTGTAAAGGGCATTCATATCCTGCCCCCCTGCAGGGTAAATGAAACCCGCTTTAATGACGGATACTTTTCACAAGTTGTCCGGAATGAAATCCACGATGCCTTCGGCAGTAATGCGGATATGGCGGACATCATGAAAAGGTATTTTTCCATGGCGGATTTTGTCCTTAATCATGTTGATATTGACAACCCTGCTTTTTCCGCGTACCTGGAAGGCGATGATAAAGCGGGTGAATGTTTCTTTATCTTCTCAGAAGAAGAGTACCGGCAGCGGAAAAAAGCCGGCGCTTTTGATAAGGTTTTCCGGCCCCGGCCTTTTCCCCTGTTCACGATTTTCCGCAGAAAGCCGAAGAACAGTGCCGCCGCCCAGGCAAATCTCCAGGATCGAATCACCCAAATATCGGTAAAAATACCTTCCCGGCCTGATGTCAGGCTGACAGGAATATTTTATCTGTTCAATAAAATAAAAAATGACCAGATGCTCCTTGCTGAAGATTATCTCTGCATTTCCCGGTTTATTGAGTTTTTAACAGAGACAGGCATTGATAAAGAAAACATCTTCACCGTATCAGAAACCCAGGAAGTACAGCACATCCCCTATATTTTTGTTGACAGCATCAATTCCAGGACAGACCTTTGTAAGGTCCTCGGTTATTCCGGCGACAGGGCTGAAAGGCTGATCAGGGAATATGAAGCATTGGATACGGAATATTTCGGAGAGGAATTCCGGGCCCTCACTACTTTCAGTCACGTACAGGCAGACTTGAATACCGCCACCTTTGAAGGATTAAAAATGCTGGCTGATGACTTTTCCTGGTACCTGAGCATGGACCTCAACATGCTCCGCCTGGATGCCGCGAATTATGCATTTAAAAAATGGGGGACCTCCTGTTTCGGCCTGCCCGAAGTTTCCGGCCTTATGAAAGTCCTTTATCTGTCCATGGAAAGCGTCTCTCCCAGAATCATTGCGAATTTGGAAGTGAATGATACTTTTACCTCTATTTTGGGCCAGATGTGCGACCCCAAAGCCCCTCCGCCTATGATGTATGATTTTTACCTGCCCAGTATGGTCCCGGCTGTCTTTATTACGGAAAAACCTGAAATACTCCGCCGGGTACAGGAGCTCTTTTCAAAATATGATTATCCGGAAACCAGCATCCGCTTCAGTGTTTCCGAAAGCCATGACGGCAAATCGGTACGGGGCAGCATGGACATGCTGACAAAGGAAGAACGGGGAGTTTTAGCTGAGACTGTTCTTGCATGCAAAGGTAAGATTAAATATAAAGCATCGCCTGAAGGCAGAGAGCCTTACGAGCTCTGCACTACAACCCGGAACTGCCTTCCGGACCCGGGAGATGAAGAACTGGAAGCCCGGCGTTACCTCGCTTTTCTTACCCTGGCCTTTGCAATGATGGGCCGGAATGTCAAATCTGTTTATTTTAACGACCTTATCGGACTTTCAAATGACTACTCCCGGTTCGAAAGGTCCGGGGAGCTCCGGGACCTTAAGCGTACAAAATCAGATTATGCGGAGATAACTGTCCGCCTTGAAAACGTTTCCGGCTTTGAAAGTATTGCCGCCCGGGGCATGAACGAGTTGATCGGCCTTGTCAATAAAGACCCTGCCATGCATTACCGGGGTTCCGAGGCTGAAGTCCTGCCACCGGGGGATACGCCTGCAGCGATGGTCCTTAACAGATGCGGAAACAGTGTCAGTCTTGCTGTAATTAATGTAAGCGGAAAAGGCTGTGAAGTCTCTGTTCCTCTTCAGGGAACAGGACTTGAGAACGCGGCAAGACTTTATGATAACTTCTCCGGGGCTGTTTTCCCGGCTGAACCCGGAGAAGGGCGCAGCCTGGCTCTTAAGCTCGAACCCTTTCAGAGGGTCTGGCTTACTGCGAAAGCTCTATGAAAAGAGAACTTCTCGCTGATGAAAAATGTATTTTGGGTGAGGGCCCTCTCCGGGACCAGGAAGAAGAATATCTCTACTGAATCGACAGCATGGGCAAAGCAGTATTCCGGGTCCGGGAGAAGGGCGGTGGCCTGGAGCGGCGTTCCTGACGGCTCAACTGTTGATTCTGAAGGGTATCTCTGGAACGCCCAGGTCTACGGCGGTCTTCTGGTCCGGTACACTCCTGACGGAAATATTGACAGGCAGATCAGAATTCCAGTGAAAAAAGTTACCAGCGGTATGTTTGGCGGACAAAACCTGGACACAATCTCTGTTACGTCAATGACCCGGCCTTTTAATAATGTGGCACCCGGGGAAGCAGGGGGAGGCGGGCTTTTCGCCGTTACAGGCCTGGGGATACGCGGTGTTCCGGAACCGAGGTTCTGCGGGTAGGGAAAAAGAAACAGATTCTGTTAAATTGCATTATTTCAAGTAATTTGCAATAATAGCATAGAGTAATAGAATGAAAATAAGCAGATTATTTTTGCAGAATTGGAAAAACTTTTCACGGGTTGATATCAAATTAGAGAATAGAGCTTTCATAATTGGACCTAATGCAGCAGGAAAATCAATTTTCTGACGGAACTATTAGATTAATAGGACTTTTGTGGTCAATACTGGAAAATAAATCTTTGTTGTTACTTGAAGAACCTGAATTATCACTGCATCCGGGAATTGTAAAAAAAATCCCTTTAATGCTCCACAATATTACTAAAAATAAAAACAAAGGTTATCAAATATTATTAAGCACCCATAGCCCTGATTTATTATCTGATCCGAGTATAACAGCAAAAGAATTAATACTGTTATTTCCTAAAAAGGAAGGAACTGATGTAAAGAATGCCGATACAATAGATTTAGTTAGAACGTTATTAGAATCCGGATTAATTCCGGATGAAGTCATAATTCCGGCGGTTTCAAAATATGTAATTTAAGAATAGAGCAATGATTATTTTATCCATCGTGTATTTCCAAACTTACGAAGAAAGCATTCTGCACCAGGAAGCAGTTATATTCAGAAAAAGTTAAATGCCTTTAATAGAGCGGCTGAATTTGAAAAATGTTTAGTGTTAACTGATTTAGATGATAATGAATGTGCGCCAAAATACAGATTTGAAATTGTACCTGAAAAGATGAATAAAAACTTAATTTTTCAAATAGCAGTCAGAGAAGTTGAGACCTGGCTGATTGCTGATAAGAGTAATTTTGCATCATATATTGGAATATCGAAAGATTTAATGAAGGATGAACCGGAATTAGTCTCTGACCCAAAAGATCATCCAGTTTAAAAAGATTTATTAAAAAAATTGAATCTTAAATCCCTTTTACCCGTAACTATGCAAGCCCGATAAAAGAAAATTAACTCCGAAAAACGTAAACAGGGTAAAAAGAAATCCTATAATTGATAGAATCGCCGAACCTTTCCCCCGGAGTTTCTTTACCATCCGGGAATGGAGATATGCGGTATACACGAGCCAGGTGATCAAAGCCCAGGTTTCTTTCGGGTCCCAGCTCCAGTAGCTCCCCCAGGCATATTTCGCCCAGATCGCACCAAAGATGAGGGCACCGACAGTAAAAACAGGATATCCAAGGCCTACGGCAGTGTAGGTAATCCTGTCGCTGTTTCGCTTTTTCGTTTCGTCTTTCACGGTTAAATAAAGAATCGATGAAATAAAAGCAACAACAAAGAACGCTTCTCCGATAAAAGAGAAGGTTACATGAAGAACCAGCCACCCGGACTGCAGGGCAGGTATCGGAGGCTGAACAGAGCTCGGAGCAATTGGACTTGATGCAACGGCAAGAAGAGCTGCTGCGGTTATTATTCCTCCGAAAACTATTCCCTGGAGAATGGGAATTTTCCGCTGTTTTTCATAGACAAAAAGGATAAAGCAGACCGCGCATGCGTAAAATATCAGGGACTCATAGGTATTGGTAACTGCGAAAAATTGAATTTGGATGCTTCGAATAATAATGGAAATTATAAGAAGCACAGCGGATGATAAAAATAAATAGCTGGTGTACCGGTCTTTTTCTGCATTTCCCCGGATCATGAAAACAGCTTTGGAAACAGCTGCGGCAATGATAATTACAAATACAATAGTTACCAATATCATTGTGAATCCCTCAATTTCTGATAGTATGTAAGAAAAAGTCCCGCGGCAAGTAAAATCAATCCGATAAGAACAGGGACAAATCCGGGATCTGTAACAGCCTGGAGAACACTTGATCCTTCCGCTGTATATGAATGCTGATAGATGGATATTTCACCGACCTTCAGGGGTTTATTTACCTCGATGGGATAAGAGTCAAAGATCATCTTTCCGTCCAGCATAATATCAACCGTGGAAATCCAGTCCTTGGGCGTGCCGTTCTCATAGGTGAGAAACTCAAAGTCTTCAAGAATAAGGACATAGCCCCCGGGAAGCTGGATGCGTTCCCCTTCCCGCAGATTTACATATCCTTCCATGCGGCCGCTGAATGTCAGTACTCCGCCGATCAGCAGAACGAGGAGACCGGTATGGAGAAGATCAGGCCCGAACCTGCGTTTATCTTTTTTCCCCAGTTCTCTGATAAAGCGGTACAGAGTACAGGTTAAAAGATTGAGAAAAAAAATCAGGGCGGGAATGAGGAAAATCCAGGAACTGAAAAATCTGTAAATCCGCAGGCCAATAATAATCTTTGCTAAAAAATCAGAATAATGGGAGAGGTAATATGAGTTTCCCATGTTCTGGGGTATGAGAGTGGAAAGCAGGGAAAGTCCTGTAATAATCAAAATAAGGATAATTGCCAGTTTTATAGATTTAAAAAACCGAAAAAGTATGTTCATAAGCAGTTCAATGGGTTATGGAATAAATAAGTTTATTATAGAGGGAAAATACGGCTTTTGTTTCTTTTCTTTCCTGAGGGGTGCTGTTGGAAAAAATGACGAAACCTGATTTTCCCTCCGGATCGAAGGCCGTCATCGTTAAAACCCCCGGATCCCCGCCGCTGTGAGATGGAATCTTCCGGCCGTATAGAGAGATATACTGCCATGCTAAAGCTTGTTTTGCATTAGCTGCAGCATGCTGGATCCTCAGCATTTCTTCAGCAGTCTCCGATGATAGTATCCTTGTTCCCTTATATTCTCCCCCGTTCATGACTGCCAGCAGAAATTTCGAGTATTCCAGAACACTCGTTCTGAGCTGGCCGTCGGGATATGTGGCAAATCCGTAGTGACCGATGGGTTCCGGCTGAAAGGTCTTTTCATCACGGCCATAGGGCATGGCAATATAAGGAATTGATATCTCTGCAAGGAGCCATGCGGAAAATTCCATATCAAGGGGATTAAAGATGACTTTCCTGCAGTATATATTAAATGGCATTCCTGCTATTTCTTCGATACAATAGCCGAGAAGCGCAAATCCGCAGTTGCTGTATCCGAATTTCATCCCGGGAGCTGCCCGGTAGAAGTTTTTCCGCTTCTGATATAAATTCCCTTCTTCAGTCAGGTACCCACGGGAGAAGGCTTCCAGGCTGATGGGAGAGTCCCCGCCTTTCTCAAGAGTATAGAGTGAGTCGTATATTTCCCAGTTGTCCCGGATGCTTGATGTGTGGGTGAGGAGCATCCTGAATGTAATGGGTTCTTCAGGATGAAAAGGGTTCCGTACGGGAAACGGAAGATATCGGTTGATATCATCATCCAGATCAACAAGTCCTTTATCATAAAGGGTGAGAAAAGCCGCGGCTGTAACTGTTTTTGATATGGATGCAATCATAAACAGTGTATAGGGTGAGGCTTCTATGCTTTTTTCGATGTCAGCATAACCGAATCCCCTGGAATAATCGATTTTATTATTTCTGATGATGCTCACGGCTGTTCCGGGTATACCCGCCTGCTGCAGTTTAGTGTCGATGAATTCCGACAGCTGGTCAGGGTTCCGGGTGTCAAAGGTCATGCATGAGGTAGTCAGCAGTGCTGAAATGATAACAATGATAATACATACAGATGTTTTATATTTTTTTTTCATAGGGATATTTCCTTCCTGCTTTTTTAAAAAGTTCCCGAAACAGTGCCTCCACCTGTGGGCACCCGTAGCTGTTGAAATTATCAGTATACTCCCAGAATTCTTCAAGACTGCCCCGGTTTTCTTTTTCGTAGGCGAGGACCTTGCACATCATCTGTACTTTATCCAGGCCTCTGACGAGCCTGCCTTCCGCTGACTTTAATTCTAGGAAGTCCCGATACAGAGAGGTATACTCCGGGTTTTTCATAAGCTTTTCCAGGATGTTCAGTTCCGTACGGGCTTTTTCCTCTTTAAACTCCCTGCTTCCTGCGGGCATGGGGATATCCATAGTGACACACTCTGAAATATCGTGGATGAGGGCAAGGGAAACTGCTTTTTCTTTATCATACTCTTCAGGGTACCGGTCTGCCACCAGCATGGTGAGAAGGGCCAGGGCGAAACTGTGCGCAGCGACACTTTCCGGCTCAGTTACACCTCTGAGGAGGTAGCCTGATCTGGGTATGCGGTCCATATTGTGGGTTTTCAAAAGCAGGTCGATTGTTTCGGTAAAAAAAGAACTCATGCTGGTCTCATGTTTTCAGATGTCCATAGCCCTGTCAAGCCGTGGGTACTGTATCGAAGCCTGGTGTTTTGCGGGGGTTTTCCGGCAGATAAAGTTGACAAAAATACTAATAAATAGTTATTTTAGTTATGGATATGACTACTGATGGCCGAATTGAAACAGCTGAACTGAATCTCTACGGTATGACCTGCGCAGCCTGCGCCTCCAGAATAGAAAAAGGCCTGAATGAAATGGAGGGGGTGGATGCCCAGGTAAATTTTGCCAGTGAAAAGGTACGGGTGTCTTACAATCCTGAAAATGAAGATATTGATGCTTTAATAGGCAAAGTTGTTTCCCTCGGCTACGAAGCAGAAGAATCAGTGCAGAATTTTGAAGAGGAACTGCAGAAAAAAAATGCAGATACAGCAAAGCTGAAATGGAAGTTTTTCGTTTCTGCGGTATTAAGCCTGCCCCTTTTGGGGGCCATGATTGGAGGAATGGCCGGTATTGATGCACTTCATTTTCTTCATAATCCTGTTCTCCAGCTAATCCTGGCGGCGCCGGTTCAGTTTTTTATCGGATTTTCCTTCTATAAAAAGACCTTCCAGAGTATTAAATCGAAAAATCTCGGCATGGATTCCCTTGTGGCTATGGGTACCAGTGCGGCTTTTTTTTTCAGCATATATAATGGATTTTTCCGTATAACTATCCCGGGTGAACCTGTTCAGCTCTATTTTGAAGCATCCGCTATTGTAATTACCCTTGTCGTCCTCGGAAGGTATTTCGAAGCTGTTGCAAAAGGAAAAACATCAGATGCTATAAAAAAACTGGTAGGCCTTGCTCCTAAAACCGCCAGAGTTATCAGAGAGGGCGGCGAACTGGAGATCCCCTTAGCTGATGTCAGAAAGGATGACAATGTTGTTGTGAGGCCGGGAGAACGAATCCCTGTAGACGGTTTTATAATAGAAGGATATTCCTCAGTAGATGAAAGCATGATCACAGGAGAAAGCATTCCTGTTGAAAAAAGTGCGGGCAGCGAGGTTATAGGAGCAACGATAAATACCAGCGGGTCTTTTATTTTCACAGCCTCCAGAGTGGGAAAAGATACTGTACTTTCACAAATAATCCGAACAGTAGAGGAAGCCCAGTCTTCCAAAGCCCCGATACAGCGGCTTGCTGATAAGGTGGCAGGAATTTTTGTGCCGGTTGTAGCAGGTATTGCTGTTCTGACCTTTCTTCTTTGGTTTTTTATAACCGGAGATTTTTCGTCAGCCCTGATCAATGCCGTCTCTGTTCTTGTGATAGCCTGTCCATGCGCTCTAGGTCTTGCTACACCGACAGCCATAATGGTAGGAACCGGTAAAGGAGCTGAAAACGGTATCCTCATTAAAAACGGTCAAAGTCTGGAAACCGCCCACAAATTGGATGCGATCGTCCTTGATAAAACCGGGACAATTACCAAAGGAACCCCTGATGTTACGGATATTATTCCGGCTCCCGGTATAGATGAAAATGAACTGCTCCGTATAGCCGCGTCTTTGGAGAGGCGTTCAGAACATCCCCTCGGCCAGGCCGTCTGCAGAAAAGCTGACTCCCTGGGAACAGGATATGCTGATGTTTATAATTTTGAGGCTGTGCCGGGGAAGGGAATTCAGGGTGTGATTGAAGGGAAACCGGCAGCCCTGGGCACTCGGGTTTTTGCTGAAGAATCAGGGGCTGATGCCAATGAGCTTTCTTCAGCGGTCCATGGGATGGAGGAGAAAGGAAGAACCGTAATGTTTGCTGTTTATTCCCGTAAACTGATTGGTCTTATTGCCGCGGCTGATACAGTTAAGGAAGGCTCTCAAAAATCAATAGAAACCCTAAAATCCATGGGGCTGGAAGTTTACATGCTTACAGGGGATAACAATAGAACGGCCCGGGCAGTAGCCCGGAAGGTCGGAATAGATCATGTCATTGCTGAGGTCCTTCCCTCAGAAAAAGCTGATGCTGTTGTCCGGCTGCAGAAAGAGGGTTATACCGTGGCAATGGTGGGAGACGGCATCAACGATTCTCCTGCTCTTGCTGCAGCTGATATCGGCATAGCTATCGGTTCGGGAACAGACATTGCAATTGAAACATCGGATATCACCTTGATGTCCGGAGATCTCGAGGGAATCCCTGCTGCATTGCGGCTTTCAAAGAAGACAATAAAAAAGATCAGGCAGAATCTGTTCTGGGCGTTTTTTTATAACGTAATCGGAATACCTCTGGCGGCTTTCGGATTGTTAAGTCCGATATTCGCCGGGGGGGCTATGGCGTTCAGTTCTGTTTCTGTGGTTACAAATTCGCTGAGTTTGAAGCGTGCTGCAATTAGGAGTAAATGATGATAAATGAAATTATAAATGTTGAGGGTATGAGCTGCGAACACTGTAAAATGACTGTGGAGATGGCGGCCCGGAAAATAGAGGGTGTTAAAAAGGCGAAGGTGAATCTTAAGCAGAAAAATCTATCAGTCAAGTATGATGAGAGCCTGGTAAATCCGGATCAAATTAAGGAAGCGGTTCGGAGGGCTGGGTATATTATTAAATAGAAAAAAATATTTACAACCTAACTAAATTAGTGATAAGTTGTTTGTTGGATTGGTAAAGATAATTTTTTAATTATATATTATGATACAAAATAGTTTGGATTTTAAACCTAATGAAATTGCCAACAAACTCAGGAGTGTTAATTCTCAAAAAGCGGATTTGATTTTTTGTGAAAGATTTGATGAAAAAAGTACAATATGGAATACTACAGAACATAGTCATGAATATATGGAACTCATATATTTTCTTGAAGGCAAGGCTACGATCCATGGAACCCAGGATGAGTTGAGCATATCGGTTTTTGATGCATTAATATATCCTGAAAATATTATGCATCAGGAATCTGTAGATTTTTCTAAACATCAGGAAATAGTTGTACTCGGAATAAAATTTGAAAAGCCAACAAATATTCAAAAAATGTTCAGCCTGACGGATAGTAAAAGCCGGCTTAAATGGCTTTTCTGTGAGATTCATAGGCAGAATAAGAAGCATGAATGCGTTATTGTCTGTCATTTGATGCAGATACTTATAAATTATGTCCGACAATACTGTGAGGAAGGTTTCTTTAAAAAACAAAACAGAATTGAAAGAGTGAAGCAGTATATCCATAATAATTTTACTCATCACATTACTTTAGATGAATTAGCTGCAATAGCATGTGTGAGTCCTTCATATTTAAACCGTATTTTCCGCGGTAAAACTAATCAGACCCCTGTAGAGTACTTAAACTGGATTCGGATAAAAGCTGCCATGTATCTTTTAGCTACTGAAAATATATCAATATCGCAAATTAGCGAGCGGGTTGGTATTTCAGATTCAAAATATTTTTCCCGTCTTTTCCATAAGCATACGGAATTATCCCCTAGAGCCTATCGTCTCCAGCAGAGTAAGATACTAGGAACTTCAGGAATGATAAGTTCGTAAAAATCCACCTATCCGTCATTTTTAACAGTTTTTTTCTTGCCTTGTAAATATATAATAAAAATCATTATTTTAAATGAAGGGGTTCTGTTGTGAAACATAAAATTGGTGTAATCGTTGATGGCCTTGGTATAAATGAATGGGTAGAGGCCAATGTTTTAGGAGGAAAGTGGTATGCACAGGCTCATGACATTGAGCTTGATATTGCTGCTCCTAAAAGTATTGATCCAGATGAGCAAATGAAAGTGATACGGGAAGTTGTTGATCGTAAGCCTGAAGCAATTATTGTGATGCCTATTCGGGGAGAAGCTGTTGAGCCGGCATTGTCATTTGCCCGTGAACAAGGAATAGCAGTAATAACAGAAGATATGCTTGTAAGAACGGATTCTCCTGTTATGGATGTCCGGTTTGACAGTTTTGATGCAGGGGTGAGAGCTGGAACAGGTATGCTGGATAAATTAAATACACAGTATGGCAGTATCCCTGAAGGTAATATTATAGTTATAGTCTCGAAAAAAAATCCTCATCAGAGTGAGCGTGCAAATGGTTTTAAATCTGTTTTAGAAAAGAAAAAAGAATTGAATATAATAGAGTTGGATGTAACACCTTGTGCGGAAATGACGGATTTAGCCTATCAGGGAGTATCTTCTCTGCTCGATGAAAATAAAATATTAGGATGTTTTGGGTATGGAAATCTTGTAACAATAGGTATAGTAAATGCTATTGATAAAAAAGAATGTTTTAAACCAAGGGATATAAAAGATCATATTATAGTTACAGGTATCGATGCTTGCCCAAAGACAATAGATCTTATGAAGACTGGCAAGATAGATTTGCTCATTGATCAGCCCTGTTCATTTTATATACCTCTTAGTCTGCACTTTGCAATTAAGTACTTAGAAGAAGGTAATTCCGGTTTACCGAAGGAGGGAGAAAAAATTACAGAAGATTCACTTATTATTGAAGGAGCTGACCCCGGCAATGTAAACCCATGGAAAGTCCAGAGTTGGTCCCCTGCACAGGTTGAAATGGTATATGGTCATCGTTGGTTAAAGACTGGTACCGTAGAGGTTAACCCTGCAAATTGTGAAGAGTCCTGGCTCTGGGGAAATTTTATTCGTAAATTTATGTAAAGGAAAATAATTATGAAATCATTTGAATATACAGCACCGGTAAAGGTACATTTCGGAAATGGAGAAAGAAAAAAAATCGGAGAATATATAAAAAATAAATATACTAATGTCCTGTTGATAACAGCAGAAGGGCCTTTCCGTAAAAACGGGCTTTTTCAGGAAATACAAAAAAGTCTGGTTGACCAGGGAATAACTGTTCATGAAATGTCTGATATTGAATCAAATCCGAAATTGAGCAGTGCCAGGGAAGGCCGGCAGGTCTGTATTAAAAATAAAGTTGATTGTGTTATTGCTTTAGGCGGCGGTTCAGTGATTGACTGCGCTAAAACAATCGCGGCAGCGGCAAAAATGGATGTTGACCCCTATGACCTTCTTTGGGGCGAAAGACTGCCCGTGACAAATGCTCTTCCTGTTGTTGCTGTCCCGACTATTGCTGCTACCGGAACAGAAATGAATGACTTTTCAGTTATAGTAAATGATGATACTAAAGAAAAGTTTTATTGTCAGACGCTTTTTCCGGAGATGGCAGTATTAGACCCGGAGATAACACTCTCAGTACCGAAGAACCTGACGGTCTGGGGTATAATGGATATCCTCAGTCACATATATGAATTCTATTTTAACAACTGTGATGCTTCCCCTACTCAAACATTTGTATCTGAATCGCTTATCCGCGCGACAATGGCTGCTGCGGAGAAACTGCATAAGGATATGCAGGATGTGGAAGCAAGGGGAGAACTGCTTTGGTGTGCTGCACTTGCATGGGGCGGTTTAACGAAAGTTGGAAGGGGAGATCCTGACATGGCCTGTCATGGAATTGAAGAAAGTTTCTCCGGATATTTTGATACCCACCATGGGGCGTGCCTTGGTGTCTTAACTCCCCGCTGGATGGATCACACGATCCCCCATGTTCCTGGTCCCTTTGCCCGGTTTGCAAAACATATATTCGGCGTGAATAATAAAGATAAAGAAAAGGCCGCATATGAAGGATTGGAGCTTTATCATAAATGGCTTAAATCGATTGATGCGCCGAATATTTTTTCAGATTTCTCTGATATTGATTTCAATGAGGAAGGATTTGGGATTGTCGCTGAACATGCTTTGAAGATATATGGAGGGAAGGTCGGCAATATATATCCCTTCACGGAGAAAGATTCAATTGTTGCATTTTTGATGAAAGGACTGGAAAAATATTAGGGTTTGAAGAATGAGAGATTTTGTAGAAGCAATCAGAAACCTGGGTATACCGAGGCGGATTCTGCAATTAAAAGAAAAAATGCTGGATGAAAAAAGATATCTTTCTCTCGAGCAGGCAAGAATAATAACAGCTGTTTATAAAGAGAATGAAAAGGAACCGGCAAATATAAAGCGGGCTTTATCATTAAAAGAAGCCTTAAATAAAATGGAGATAAAAATTACTCCAGGTGAACTGATTGTGGGGAATCGTACTGCTGGTGTCAGGGGCGGGGTGGTCTTTCCTGAATCAGGAGTGTCGTGGCTTGATGAAGAGATAGAAAGTCTGGATAACAGAGTTCAGGATAAATTCGCTGTTAACCCTGAAGATATCGAACTATTCCGGGAAACGATTCTGCCGTATTGGAAAGGCCGGTCTCTTGAAGATTCTATTAAGAAGGAAATAGGTAAAGAAGTATCTGCTATCTCAAGGGTTGTAAAAATAAATCAAAAATATCATGCCCAGGGACATATCTGCCCTAATACGAAAAAATGGCTTGAATTAGGGCCTGCAGGATTAAAGAACCGGGTTGAGAAAAAAATAAAGGAAACAGGAGATCCTAATCATTTCTACGAGGGCATGGTCTTTGTTCTTGAAGGTGTCTCTGCTTTTATGGTTCGGTATGCTGATTTAGCGGAAGAAATGGCAGGAGACATGAAGAATTCGGCAGATTCATCTTTTCATCAGGACTTGCTTGAAGTTGCCAGGATCTGCAGGAAAATCAGCATTGAAGCCCCGGAGACATACCATGAAGCTTTGCAGTCACTCTGGTTTCTTTATGCAGTACTTCATATGGAATCAAACGCCTCATCCTTTTCTCCGGGGAGAATGGACCAGTATTTATATCCGTACTATAAGAAGGATTTCGATGAAGGGAAAGTAAATTATTCCCGGGCTTTGGAATTGACTGAGGCGCTCTGGCTCAAATTCAACCAGGTTGTATATATGCGCAACTCAAACAGCGCTCGTTACTTCGCAGGCTTTCCTATTGGATTCAATGTTGCAGTCGGCGGTCAGGATGCTGAAGGAAAAGACTCATCAAATGAACTTTCTTTTATTTTTCTCAAAGCACAGGAGCACATTGGACTCCCTCAGCCGAATCTATCCGCAAGGTTATTTGAAGGGAGTAAAGAGGATTTTATATTCGAATGCAGCCGTGTTATAGGAAAAGGCAGCGGAATGCCCCAGGTATTCAACGATGAAGCGGTTATTCCGGCTTTAAAAAACCAGGGGATCAGCGAAAAAGATGCCCGGAATTATGCGATTGTTGGATGTGTTGAACTTACAACTCATGGTACCAGTTTAGGCTGGAGCGATGCAGCGATGTTCAATCTTGTAAAAGCATTGGAATTGACCCTGACCGGGGGGGAATGTCTCATTGATAAAAAGATAATCAGTATTAATAGCGGTTCGTTAGATTCATATAAAAGATTTGATGAACTCGAAGAGGCTTTCAAAAAACAGATAAATTTTTTCACCTTCCGTATGATTAAATGCTGTGAGGTTGTAGAAAGACTTCATGCTGAAATACTTCCCTCACCGTTTCTGTCCACTGTAATCGATGACTGTATAGACCGCGGAATTGATGTAACAGAAGGAGGCGCGCATTACAACCTCTCCGGAATACAGGCTATACAAGTAGCCAACATTGCAGACAGCCTTGCGGCTGTGAAGAAACTGGTTTTTGATGAAAAATCTGTCTCCGCTGCAGAACTTTTAAGAGCGTTACGTGAAAATTTTAAGAATAATGAAGTTCTTAGATTACAGTTACTTAATAATGCACCCAAATACGGTAATGATATTGAATGGGTCGATAAAATCGGAAATAAGTGGATTGCATATTTTACAGCTCAGTTAAAAAAATATCGAAACCGGAGAGGAGGCCCGTATCATGTGGGACTGTATACAGTATCGGCCCATGTTCCCATGGGTAAGAATGTCGGCGCGAGCCCGGACGGAAGGATTGCAGAGGCTCCCTTGGCGGACGGCGGGATGTCAGCAGTATACGGCCGGGATACCCATGGACCTACTGCCCTTTTAAAATCAGTTTCCCGGATAAATTCAATGTATGGCAGTAACGGTACGCTCCTTAATATGAAGTTTCTCCCGGACCTCTTTGCAGCAGCGGAGGGAATCAATAAATTTTCCGCCATGCTTCGGGCTTTTGTAGCACTGAAAATCATACATGTACAGTTCAATGTTGTCCGCCGGGAAGACCTGATTGCGGCCAGAGAAAATCCTGAAGCTTATAGGAATTTAACGATCAGAGTTGCAGGGTATACAGCATATTTTACGGAACTTGCCGGTGACCTGCAGGAAGAAATTATTGCACGGACTACATATACTGAAGCAGGATGACCGGTAAAATATTTGATATAAAACGATTTGCTCTTCATGACGGAAGAGGAATTCGAAGTACGTTGTTTCTCAAGGGGTGCCCTCTTAATTGTCCCTGGTGCCAGAATCCTGAAGGACGCGATAGTTCTATTAATCTTCATTACTTTTCTTCGAAATGTATCGGCTGCGGAACCTGTGAATCAGTATGTCCGAAGAAGGCTATTAAATACCACGGGCAGTTTCCGCATGTACATATTGATAAAACCCTCTGCGATAATTGCGGAATCTGCGTTGAAAATTGCCCTGCCCAGGCCTTGTCCTTTGACGGGAAAATAATAAGTGAAGAAGTAGCTGTACAAGAATTACTTAAAGATGAATTATTTTATCAAACATCAGGGGGAGGAGTTACTCTAAGCGGCGGCGAACCTCTTTTCCAGCCCGAATTCAGTTTGAAGATATTACAGCAATGCAGAGAGAAAGGGATCCATACTGCAGTTGAAACCTGTCTTGCTGTTCCCCTGGATAATATCATTCCCGTTATTGATTTTACTAATAAGTTTATTGTTGATATTAAAATATATGATTCAGAAAAACATTGTGCTGTTACAGGAAAAGATAATAAACAGATATTTTCTAATCTGGAATATCTTGCAGAGCATGATGCAGAACTTTTAATCCGAATTCCTTTAATACCGGGATTCACGGCAACAGAAAAAAATATTCTGGCCATAGGACGTTATATTTCCAGTATCTCTGAAAATATTCCTGTTGAGTTGATAAATTATAATCCCCTTGCAGAAAATAAGTTCCGTTTGCTGAATCTTGAATATTGTGTTGAGAAAAATACTCTGCCTTATACAGCAGAGCAGCTTGATTTGTTTCGGTCAATTCTTAAAAAAACCGGTTTGTCAGAAATTATATAAAGGAAAGGAATGTGATAAAAAAACTTATTAATAAAGCAAAACAAGGAAAATCTGTATATATCACTGATGTCAAGAGGCTGTTTAAATCGGTTCCTGATGCTGTTGTTATCAAGGCTGTATTGATGCCTTTTGATAAAACTCCGCCTAAAGAGTTCACATTTTGTCTGCCTCCGGTATCTGGTTTTGATTCAGAAGAAATATCTTTTGTTCAAGAATATATAACCGCCGGAGTATACAATATAATTTCCACTTTCGGCGGCCGGCGCATGGATTTTTATATTCCGGAAGAATGTGAAGAAATACTGACATTATTTAAGAATCTTGAAAAAGATTTTTGTATCCATTTACCCCGGAGTAAACGGGAAAAATACGGAAGGAGTATAAATGTAACAGACAGAATGCTGGAAGGACTTTCAGATTCTTCTATGGGTACGGGAGAGGAAGGTTTTTCATTTAGATTTTTTACAGAGGAGTATGTTAATCAATCAGTAAAAGGGATTTCCGGCGATGGCCGCAAAAATCCTGCATCTGCTGTTTTTCAGTCAGCAGCTTCAGGATTGGATAAAAAGAAAATAATCGGTGTAGATGTCGGAGGAACAGATATAAAGCTTGTCACTGTAAGGAATGGGGAAATAGTATGTATTAAAGAGTATAATTGGTTTCCCGCCCGTTTTACGCAAATATCTGAAATCATAGAACCTATTATTCTGCTGATACGCTTTATGCGGAATTGGCTGTTTCTTTTAGAAAAATCGGATAATTCTGACTGCGCTGCGCTCTTAAAAGAGGTGGATCAGGCGCTTCCCGGAGATGCTCCTGATGATGTATTAGCGGCCGTTGCAGATAAGATAGAAGCTGTCCTTGGGACTGAGATTCCCGGAGTTGATGGAATAGGTCTTTGTTTTCCCGATGTGGTTATAAAGAATAAAATTGTCGGAGGAGAAGTGTATAAAACCAGAGGAATAAGGAACAATCCTGGAATAGATTATGAAAAGGATTTCCGTTGTCTTACGCATCTGGATAATGAGCTGAAAATATTTCTCAACGATGACGGAATAATTAAATTTACGAACGATGGGCCTATGGCCGCATTTACTGCTGCCGTAGAACTCAGTG
>Ga0272441_10007984_pt1 | contig 16966 bp, 12 predicted proteins | sample SSMProp6N_FD_193582 | JGI IMG/M metagenome (GOLD analysis project Ga0272441, IMG submission 193582) | Marine sediment archaeal communities from Little Sippewissett salt marsh, Falmouth, MA, United States - SSM-Prop-6N | ecosystem: Environmental > Aquatic > Marine > Wetlands > Sediment ...
CTGCGTTTGCCGCTGAAATTGGGACAATGAAAGTAAATGAGGAAATTGACGCCCTGACTACTATGGGCATTGACCCGGTTCGATTCCTGGTCATTCCGCGGATTATAGCGGCTGTATTTGTTACACCACTTTTGACTATGTTCAATAACCTCTTCGGTCTCATTGGATGTGGGGTAGTGATGGTTAGCATAGGCTTCGCGCCAGTAACATTTCTAAACCAGATTCAACAAGCCGCCGATCTGACGGATTTATTTACCGGCCTTGTTAAGACCTTCGTTTTTGGTGCCTTGATAGCTGGTATTGGCTGCTTAAACGGCCTTAAGACCGGAACCGGTGCCAGTGCGGTTGGCGACTCTGCCACACGTGCTGTCGTAACAAGTATTATTGCAATTGTCCTCGCCGACGGAGTCTTTGCTGTTGTTTATTATTTTATAGGCATTTAGAGCAGAATGGATACCAATAACAAACCTATAATACAGGTTCAAGACGTCACCGTTGCCTATGGTGATTTTGTTGTGATGAAGGACATTAATTTCGAGGTTCAGCAGGGAGAGATTTTTATTATTCTCGGCGGCTCAGGTTGCGGAAAAAGCACACTTCTGAAAAATATGATAAGTCTCATCAGACCTGTCAAAGGTAAAGTTCTTATTGACGGCGCCGACATCGTAACCGCCGAGGGTAATCAGCTTCGTGATATCCTCAGAAAAATTGGCGTGATGTATCAAAATGGGGCTCTGTTCGGCTCGATGAATATCATGGAAAATATCTGCATTGTCTTTGAAGAGTTTACAGACCTGCCGAAAGAGGCTATGGAATTGATAGCGCTGATGAAGTTGAAAATTGTTGGTTTGCAAGATGCCGCCTACAAAATGCCCTCTGAACTAAGCGGCGGCATGAGAAAACGTGCCGCCATCGCAAGGGCAATGGCCCTTGACCCCAAAATAATCTTTCTCGACGAGCCCGGTGCAGGCCTGGACCCTATCACCTCCGCACAGTTAGATGAACTGATTTTGGAACTTTCAAGAACTCTGAAAATTACCTTTGTCATAGTAACTCATGAACTTCCCAGTATTTTCGCCGTGGCCGACAGGGTCATTATGCTCGATAAAAACAAAAAAACGATTATCGCTGCCGGCAGTCCACAACAACTGCGAGACAACAGCGACAACCCCTGGGTACGCCAGTTCTTCAATCGACAGGCTCAGCCGGATTCTTCAACATAAGTAGTGAAAGTGCAAAAGCAATATGGTTAAATTATAAAATGACATTGGATGGATTAGTCAAATGAGCATGAAACCGAGTTATTTTAAAATAGGCCTTTTCGTAATCATTGCCTTCATCTTGATAATCATTGCTGTTGTCGTTTTTGGCTCCAGTTTATTTGCCGAGGAGAAAGTGTACTTTGAAACTTATTTTGATGGCTCGGTTAGCGGTTTGAATATTGGTGCGCATCTGGAGAACAGAGGGGTCCGAATAGGCCGCGTGGAAAAGATTACTTTCGCCAGGACCGAGTATGAAATGACAATTGGATCTGAGGATTATCTTAAATATGGAAATTACGTATTGGTTCTTTCTTCAATAGATTTAGAAAATCTTCAAGAAATGACGGCTGAGCAGAGAAAGCAAAATCTCGAACAGGTAATTCAACTTGGTTTTCGTGTCAGACTCGCATCCAACCTGTTGACAGGACAGGCTTTCCTCGAAGCAGATTATCTCGACCCCAACAGATACCCCGTACTTGAAGTACCATGGCAACCAAAAAATTTCTACCTTCCTTCTGCACCGGGCCAGTTTACTACAATGAAACAGTCCGTTGACAATATACTTACCCAGTTGGAACAAATAGACACCGCGGAAATAGGACGGTTGATTGAACAGATTCTTATTTCTGTCAATAAAGCTATAGACGATGCCAACGTACCTCAGATAAGCAGCGGGCTCCTGTCACTCGTTGCAAAAGTCAACGAGACGATTGATGACCCAAACTTGTCCGCTGCTGCCAGTGAGATTAAGAACTTATTTGCAGAGACGCGCCTTACAAATCAAAATCTCCAGAAATTGCTCCAAAGCCCGCAGGAAGATTCACAAATGGCCAACATAGCTGTAATGGTCGCCCAGCTTAATAGAACCTTGTCGCGTATCGATAAACTCATCGCAACTCAGACACCCAAGGCCGAACAGGCCCTGAATGATTTACAGAAAATCCTGGCAAACCTAAGTGACTTGACCGAAAGCCTCAAAAGGCACCCGTCCGAACTGATATTCAGCCGACCACCACCTAAATCGGAGGCTATAAAATGACATCTAAATCAATTAAATACGGTATTGGTTTGAACCTTATTATTGCCTCGTTGCTGCTCTCGGGATGTAAAAGCCCAAAGCCGTACAATAAAAAATACTACGTCTTGAATGTCAACCGCAGCGCAGAAACTCAAAAGCCCGACAATAAATTCATTTTGGATGTCCGCACATTCACAATCGATTCTGCCTTCGATTCGAAAGGCTTGGTATATCGCAAGGACAAGTTTGAGTATGAGACCGATTTCTACAATGAGTTTTTAATTTCACCTGCGATTATGATTACCGAAAAAACTCGCACCTGGTTATCGAACTCCGGCATCTTTCATCTCGTCATTGATAAAGGCGCCTACATTGAACCCACACACGCCCTGCAGGCCAATATAACCACACTCTACGCAGACCGAAGAGAACAAAAGGCCGTTATGGAAATCCGCACTTTTCTCGTCTCCAACGACGCTCCGGATGATTCTGTAATTATGACTGAAACCTATAAAACCTCTTCCGCACTTAAGTCACAGATTCCCGGAGCCCTGCTCGAGGCATTTGACGTCTGTCTCATCCGAATCCTGACAGATCTGGAAAATGACTTAAGACAAAAGCTTTGAAATTCAACAGGCAAATGTATATGATACCCACCTTTATGAAGCTTAAAAAAGCCTTCAGATTGTTTTGCTTAAGCCCTGTTCTATTGGTTCTTCTCACGGGCTGTGCCGCAGTGAAAACCTGCCGCATCTCTCTCGACCCCGAAAGACTCACAGCCCATTCACCCTGGTTTTATGTCTCTGATGATGATGTTGACATCCAGGAAGATTACAGCGGTTTTGACCCGCGCACTCAGCAGCGTTTCTCTCACCTGAATATTGGAGACAAGGCAATCGACATGATTAATAACGCCGATGAAGTAATACTCGCTTCGGTCTTTTTATTTGATGTCTTTTATTCCAAGGACCAGCCGCACCGCGATATCGTCGAGGAAATAACTACTTCTATTGTTCAGAAAAAAAAGGGCAATCCTGAAATTTCCGTCGTCCTCATTTTAGACCCTGTAAACCGCGCCTACGGCCGCCGTATCGGACCAGCCGTAAAAACACTCCTCGAAAACGGAGTCGATGTCTTTTACTCCGACCTGCTCTCAACCAGGAGTGCAACCGCTTTAGGTCTTGGCCAGTTGTCAAATAACATACTTCGTTTTGCCGATACCATTACTTTCGGAATAGTGGGAAAGATCCTCTCCATACCCGCCACTCCTAAGTTGCCCCTGGACAATCCTCTTGATGAGCAGGGTTTGTCCCTCGAAGCCCTGTGGAATGCACTCGCATTGAAGGCAAACCACCGAAAACTCCTCGTAACCGACTGTGATGGTACCTATGAAGCTATGGTAACTTCGGCCAATCCCCATAATGCCAGCATTCTAAATACAAACTTTTCCGTCACCGTAAAAGGTGACATCGCAAAGTACATTTACATGGTTATTCGCGAAGATATCATTTTCAGTAAAAAACTCGATTTGGTTGACTGGAGCGATAACTCCAAAGCATACAAAAAAAACTTCTTAACCGAAGTCCTGCCCCCCTTGCCTGAGGCCGATATCAACACCTCCGCTTACTCATCTTCATCTCCCGTGGCCGTCTCCTTCGTCACCGAAAGCTGCATAAGGCGAAGCGTTATACAAATGCTTGAAAACGCACGACAAGACGACCTCGTACGCATCCAGATGTTTTATCTCTCTGACTTTAAAGTTATCAAAGCAATCATCAAAACCGCAAAGAGACTGAAAAAACCAATGCTCATCATTCTCGACCCCAGCAACGATGCATTTGGCATGAAAAAGGACGGAACTCCAAACAGGCAGGTCGCAGCATACCTTATGAAGAAGAAAAAACAGCTTGGCCTCAACATCGAGATTCGCTGGTATGATACCCACGGTGAGCAGAACCACGCAAAGATTATGAGCATCATCAATAATAACCCCGCAAGACAAAAATACGAACTCATCAACGGCTCAGCCAACTGGACCGGAAAAAACCTTAAAGACATAAACCTCGAAGCAAACATCTGCCTCAGGGGCTCCAAAAAAGTCGTCAACAAATTTAACGCCCTCTTCGACCTCTTCTGGTGGAATTCTGACGGCATGGTCTACACCATCGGTTATCAGGGCAAATATGAGGCTCATACCGGCCTGAATAAATGGAAAAACGGAGAAAGATGGGGTTATGTCGCATGGTAATTAAGAACTTATTGGAATAGGCCCTAACACCCCCAAAACACCCCTTTATTTTCCTGTTCAGCCCTTCTCCGCTCTCTACTCAATTTTCTGCCTGGTAACTACGGTCTTTTATCAAAAATACACAAAATAAAAAACAGGGCTGGGCTGCAGAGGGAGAGAGGAGAAGCGGCATTACCCAGCCCTGGAAATAGCCTGCTGAATTATAGCAACTCTCGCTAAAATCTATATTCACTACTGCTCAATCCTTGCAAAGAATAATTCTACCTCAATAGCAAAGTTTGTCAACTATTTTTTTTATTAATTTATCTTTATATTTTTCAGACATAATTTCGGCACTCCCACTGCTTACGGTAGATAAAAGTCTTAATCACCCGCAAGAGGGCAAATCCCACTAAATAAAGCCTGTTCCGCTGCTTAAAGCCGTTCTCGTTAACCATTCACCGGCTGACTATAAACCATTGGAATACCGGCACCGGCTGCAACTCCGGCTAACGCAAATTAAAATATATACCTCTGTGCTTATAGCCGCCTAATGTTTTTTTACTTTTTGCATAGTTTTTTTACTTTTATCCCGCCCGATTTATGTTATAATTCTCCTCGCGAAATTGAATTGTAATAAACTCGATATATATAAGGGGTTAACAAATGTCAAATTATTCTTCTAAATACTCGCAGGAGGCAAATGATATCGTCAAAATTTATATCGAAATGCTTCTAAAAAAGGCGGGAATTAACTTAAAGAAACTTGGCATTACCGGCCGAAGGGTCTGCGTATCAACCGATACGGATATTCCGGAAAATATCAAGTTGGATATACATCAGTACACCGCCTTCAAGGGATTGGACGTCGATTTTTTCACCTCACCTTAACTAAAAAAACAGCACCCTCGAAGGGGTCGGAATGAACCTTCACACTCTGCAAATGCGGTATTTTCTCACAATTCAACTGATACAAGAACTTCACGGCAGGTGCAGTGATTACCTAAGTGACACAGGGCAAGTCTTGACGCCGTAAACTCTATCGGGAACGCCATACCCCCGCTCTCACCATACCCGATTGTGATATGCGGTGAAAAGTTCTCAAAACTTGATTTCTCCGGATAATTCTCAATCCACTCAAGCGTTGTTTCCGCAACCTCTCCTCCGCAATATATCATTTCGCCGCTCACATCATAACTAAAATATGGCCTCACCTTTTCCATAACCTCATAATGAAACCTCTCAAGCTGTTCTGTCCTTTCAACCTCAAACACAGACACCTTCTCCCCGAGCAAATTCTCCGAAACCTCGATACCGACAACAACAAGTTCCTCCAAAGCCGCCTCCTCTGCTGTTTCACCCAAAATTTCCCCAAAAGCATCAATGTCCTTTTCTTCGATACACCCCATTGCAAGCGAAATATGCGGCAGGCACTTCTCCTTATCCAGAACTATTTTCTCTCCGAACTTATCAACTAATTCTCTGTTCGCTTCGATTGTCCTCTCTGCCATTGCCCCCTCCGGCAACAACACAACATCAACAGCTATCTTGCTCATACCTGTACCTCAACACTTCCTGTTTTAGACTTAACTCACATTCATTTTCTTCTCGAAATAATCTCATCCACTTCATCATATTCCTTCACGACTTTTTTATTCTTCTGCCCCACTATCATATTCACTATAACAATCGTAAAGCAGTTGCAGAAAAACCCGGGAATGATTTCATACATAACATCGCTTAACCCCGTCTGCTTCCACACCACAAGAACCACCGTCCCTGCAACCATCCCCGCAAGTGCCGCCTGCCAGCTTGTCTTTCTGCTGAACAGCCCGAAAAGCACCAAAGGCCCGAATGCCGCACCGAAACCACCCCACGCGTAAGCAACTATCCCTAAAATCGTATCGTTCGGACCAAGAGCAAGTACCAGCGCAACTGCCGAAATTATAATCACGCACCCCCTGCCCACCATAATAATTTCTTTTTCCGTTGCCTCTTTTTTTATCGCCTTTTGATAAAAATCCTCCGTCAGCGCCGACGAGCTAACAAGAAGCTGCGAATCTATCGTCGACATTATCGCCGAAAGTATCGCCGCTAACATCACTCCCCCCATCCACGGCCCAAGCACCTCACCTATCATATAGATAAAAACCTTCTCCTCTTCGCCCCTGCTTAGATTATCAAACATTCCCGCACCGACAAACCCGACCGCCACCGCACCGCTCAAAGAGATAAAAACCCAAACCACCGCTATCCTCATCGACTCCCCCAGCTTGCCCACCGATTTCACGCTCATAAACCTCGCCAGGATATGCGGCTGACCGAAATAACCAAGACCCCACGCAACTGACGATATTATAATCAAAGCCGAATTCCCCCCACCCCTCGGCATCAAACTAAGCGACATCCCCTTCATCTTCACCGCCTCTCTTATCGACTCCATCCCCCCGACACTATGATACCCTAACACAGGAACCAAAACCACCGCCACAACCATCAGCATACCCTGGAATAAATCCGTCCAGCAAACCGCCAGAAACCCCCCTAAAAAGGTATATGCGATTATTATCCCGCCCCCCAGCACAACCGCAATCTTGTATTCAACCCCGAAACTCGACTCGAAAAGCTTACCCGTCGCCACCAGTCCGCTCGATGCGTATATAGTAAAAAATATCAGGATGATTATAGCCGAAACCACACGCAAAAGCCCCGTCGGGTCACCGAAACGCTCCTCGAAAAAGCTCGGCAGAGTTATCGTATTCGTCTTCTCCGTATAAACTCTAAGACGCCCCGAAACCAGCTTCCAGTTAAGAACCGTCCCCGCAAAAAGCCCTATCGCTATCCACGCCTCCGGCATCCCCCCGAGGTAAACCGCACCCGGCAGTGCCATCAAAAGCCACCCGCTCATATCGCTCGCCTGCGCAGATAGCGCCGTCACCCACGCCCCCATACCGCGCCCACCTAAAAGGTAATCCTCTATACTGACGCTTTTCCGGTAAAAATAAAATCCAACCCCTAACAGAAACACAAAATAAACTAAAAATGTAAAAAACGTCGGCCCTGACATCTAATCTCAATTCTATGCTCTCTCACCCTTGAACTAAACAAACGCCTCTTTTTTTATAATCCGTTAATCCAGCCGCACTCCCTTTTGCTCAAGCCATTCCTTCAGGTCACCCATTTCCTCATCGAAAATCTCATTATCGTAATTCTCTTCCAGCTTTTGGATATTTTCCGCTAATTCCGGCTGCTTCTCGACAACATCGTTTAATTTCTTCTCGAAAGCATCACTGACATTACGCATCGTGTCGAGTTCTATATGAATACCTAAAATCCCCGCCACCACTCGTGTCACCGACTCTATGCACTTCGGATTATTGCCCTGTATATAAGACGGTACCGCCGCAACAAGGCTCGCCATACCCAACCCGTGCTTATTTGCATTGGCGGAAAGGTATGTAACAATACTCGCCGGCCCCTCGTAGTTGGTAAATTTCAATCCGTAATCCGCAAAAACTTCTTTAACCTTACTGTCAGAAACAGAGCAAAGTATCCTCGGCTCCCGGGTATGCGGAACAAGCCCCGCTACGCTGCCTATAAAATATATCATTTCAACACCGAACTCCGAGCACAGCCGGAAAATACAATCCGCAAACTCCCCCCAGTTCAAATTGGGCTCCCTACCGGAAAATAATATCAGATTATTCTCCTCGCTGCACAACAAATCATTTCGAGCCGTCTCAAAATTTGTAATCAACCCATCCTTTATCTTCACGTGCGGCCGAAACAACGCCGTTACCTCCATCGAACCCGGAAAACTTTGTAGATAAAAACCTTCCGTCTCTATCTCGCCCATCTTCTCCGCACCCAGCCTCTTAACAAGCTGTTTCACCACCCCCGTCGATACCTCCCCGCTGTCCATCCACCCCGAAAATCCAAGCAGAACTCTCGGCTTCTCCAGCCTCACCCGTTTATAGATATTCAACTTGCCTCCTGACATCGTCCAATCTTTCCTTTCCTTATTTTTAAATTAAGCTGCCACCATTTTATACACCCCGCCGCAAGCTTCAAATGTTTTTTCTTTTCGACCAAATTTTTACACCTCTTGACAGCCCCCCAACCAACTGTTATTCTCTCCCCGAATAATTTCAACCGCTTTTGTTAAAACTGTCCTGGAAGGAGTTGATAATGGATTACAAAAAATTCATAGAGGAACAAATCGCAGAGCTAAAACAAACAGTAGGCTCAAATATCGCAATTAACGCTCTTAGCGGCGGCGTCGACAGTTCCGTCGTCACCGTACTCGGACACCGGGCCCTCGGAAACAACCTCAGAACCGTCTTTGTCGATAGTGCCCTCATGCGAAAAGGCGAACCCGAAAGAATCGCTCAGATTTTCGCCGATATGAATATCCCCATTGAAATCGTTGACGCAAGGCAGGATTTCCTCTCCGCCCTCGATGGCCTAACAGACCCCGAAGATAAAAGAAACGCCGTAACCGACACTTTCTACTCCAAGGTCTTCAGCCAGCTCGTAAAGGAATCAGGTGCAAAATTCCTGCTCCACGGAACAATACTAACCGACATCGAAGAAACCGTCGCCGGAATAAAACGACAGCACAATATACTCTCCCAGCTTGGCATAGACCCCGAAAAAGCCTACGGATACTCCGTCATCGAGCCATTAAAAACTCTGCGAAAAGACGGCGTCCGCAAGGTCGCAGAACTTCTAAATTTACCAGATGAACTCTCCCATCGAATTCCATTCCCAGGACCCGGCCTTGCTACAAGAATCATCGGAAAAGTCACCCCGAAACGCCTGAAAACTGTCAGCGAAGCCACTGAAATCGTCGAGGAAGAGCTTGCCGACAGCGGTGCATTTCAATATCTCGCCGTACTCCTAAACGACTGCGCAACAGGAATTAGAGAAAACAAACGCCAATTCGGCCAGATTATCGTCGTTCGCTGCATAGAGTCCACAGACGCCAGGACCGCTACGGCAACACCACTGCCATGGATTAAACTAAATCGAATTGCTCAGCGTATCACCGACATTCCCGGCGTAAATCGATGCCTATACGACCTCACACCGAAACCGCCCGCTACCGTCGAATACATCTAAAAACAACATTGCCGTCACGAACCTAAAATATTAAAAGCTGCCAACTTTGTTGGAAGCCTCTTAAATTCATTTACACCGTTTCTCAAAGAAAATCCGCATTTTATCAGCTTTTTTCTTGATATTTTTTACCTGACCCTATATATTGTATTCAGAGAATGGCAATGTGGACACTTTTTGAGCTGACAACCGGCTTTTCCCTGCAAAATCGCTCTTTATCGCAAAAGAAAGCGTTTTTTTAAGGAGGCTGAGACTATGAAAAAACAAATACCTTTTGCCCTGCTGATTTCAGCATTTTTGCTGTTACTTGCACCCACAGCTCTGGCAAATATCATCACAGTCGATGACGACGCCCCAGCCGATTTCGATAACATACAGGCAGCTATTGACGCAGCCGTCAATGGAGATACAGTGCTGGTCGCCGAAGGAACATACACCGGCCCAGGAAACCGGGATATTGACTTCGAAGGCAAAGCTATCGCCGTAAAATCGCAAACCGGCCCACAAAACTGCATTATCGACTGCCAGGCAACCGCTGGCAACCAGCACCGCGGCTTCTATTTTCACAGTGGTGAAAATCCAGCATCGGTTCTTGATGGTTTTACAATTACCGGCGGCTATCTGAAAGCTGCCGATATCTACCGAAATTCACCCTTTCCGGCACCCCCTGCGTACCCAGGTATCGAGTCTAAGAAATATGGGGGTGGTATTTACTGTAAAAACTCAAAACCAACAATTACAAACTGTATCATTACTTCCAATATAGCTGATGCCGGTGGTGGAATTGCTATGTGCAACCCGGCAAATCCTTTGCCTCTCCTCACCAACTGTTTAATTACTGCAAATAAAGCAAAATACACTGGCGGGGGAATCTATTGTGCACCAGGGGCAATTATAAAAAACTGCACTATATCGGACAACAAAGCCGAAGATGCAGGTGGTGGATATTATGGGTACGGTTCTTCGAATATTCCGCCGGATTTTGAAGATGGGGCGACGCTGTGGCGGCAGCAATACAACTCAAAAATTGAAAATTCCATCCTATGGAATAATTCTGCTGACCTCGGCCCGCAAATTGCATTTGCATATCGTTTACCTTCGCCACCACCTCCACCGAATCCCCCTTTACCACCTTGGTTAATTCCACTTGACTCAAGTCAATCTAACACAGTTGTCATTTGGGTTAAATACAGCGATGTTCACGGTGGCATCGATAACGTGTTCACTGGTGATTACATTAAGTTAATCTGGCTTGCCGGAAATATGAATAACGACCCCTGTTTTGTTGAACCTGGATTCTGGGATGGTGGACTCTGGAACGACGGCGACTTCCATCTAAACTTCGATTCTCCTTGCATCGATGCCGGAGACCCCTGTTATGTACCTGCACCGAACGAAACCGACCTCGACGGCAGCCCGCGCATAATTGCCGGCCGTATAGATATGGGTGCATACGAATTCAATAATACCCCTGTCGCAGATGCAGGCCCGAACACCATTGCTTATGCCGAACCCAATGGAATAGCCAATGTAACTCTCGACGGCACCGGCTCTTATGATGAAGATGCTCAGCCGCTGACTTACCTTTGGACATGGACCATTGACGGCAACGACTATGATGCTAACGGCCCAACTCCAACAATTCAACTGCCCGTAGGCGAACATATTATTCAATTGATTGTTAGCGATGGTATAGATGATTCCGAGCCGGACGAAGTTACCATAACAGTCATAGCACCTATTCAGGCACGCCTCTGCCTCTTACCCCGGAAAATAAACCGTCAAAGCAAAATGAAAAGAGTTATGGCCTGGGTTCAGTTGCCCGAAGGCATCACCAAAGACCAGATTGACCAGACCACCCCCCTACTGCTCTATCCCGGCCCTCTCGAACCCATCAAACAATATATCTTCGAGCACGGCCAAAAAGGCCGCAAACGCACAAGCATCTTTCTTCTTTACGACAAGGCCGAGTTGATGGCCGCCGTCCCCGATAACGGCCGCGTGGACGTACAGGTCGTGGGTATGTTAACTACCGGCCGGTACTTTTACGGCACCGACTTCGTTACCATAATTGGTCGCCAACAGCACCACCAATGGCGCTTGCTCAGAAAGAAATAACACCCTTACCCATAAATTTAAAACCAAAGGGCTGAGAGTTAAAAAACTCTCAGCCCTTTTGCTTCTACTTTTCTCTGCAAAAAATCAGCTTTTTAAAAGCTTTTTTCTTGATTTTTTTTACCTGACCGGATATATTGTATTAAGAGAATGGCTGTGTGGGAAATTCTTTGGCTAACTGCCGTGTTTTCCCGCAAATAATTACTTTTTGCTGTGAAAAAACACGTTGATTTTTGGAAGGAGACAAAGTTAATGAAAAAAACAATACTTTTATTAATTATTGTTTTTGTCCTTGTAATTTCTAATTACTCCGCGAAGGCTGAATCCATTGTCCAGCTCTATGACGTAAATTTTAGCTCGCCACTCCATACAGTTGGGCAATTACCAACCATCGGAACAGGTCCTCCACCAAGACAAACACCAACAAGAATAACTGGTGGAACCCCTACGGTTGTTGAGGCTTTAGGTGCGCTTACTGACCAGCCTCTTAGGTTTAACAGTAAGCTTTACGGCTCAGGTTATGTTTATGACAAACTGGAGTTTGATCTATATATGTACGAATTCAATTCTCCCTTCGATGAGCTTTTTCCGCGATATCTTATTGAAATGGATGTTCTCATTGAATCGCCCGGGGAGGGTTTTAGAGTTTTTGTTGAGACACCACAAATTCGAAGAATTGATTTCAAGCCTGATGAAACTGTGAGTGTATATGTACCCGATGGTAGTAATGAGACCATCGGAACCTACTCCTTGGGAGCCCCCAGTGCCTTACGTATCGAACTTGACCTCGAAGAAAAGTGGTGGTCTGTTTCTATTAATGGGTCTCGACTGTATGCCGGTCCGTTTCTAACTGATGAATTCAAATCACTTGATCTATATGATAACGTATATTGCCTTGCTGTGGTCGATAATATTAATGTGTATGGTCTCCGTGATTCCGCTGCTCTGTTATCACTTAATCTAACAGGTCCGAAACAGGTTCCGGTCAATTCACTATCACAATATACTGCTACATCTCTTTATGAAGTTGGTCGTACGAAGGATGTTACTGGTTCAACAATATGGCTTGTTGAGCCGGAAGATTTTGCAAATATCGATAAAAATGGTTTATTAACAACGAATTATACGGATACGCCTCAGGACATTACCATTTATGCCACTTACACCGAAGGTGATGTTACAGTCGAGGCCCAAATGGCGGTTGAGATTCTCCCACCCCGCACATTACTCGTTCCTTCAGACTTCAACACAATTCAAGATGCAATTGATATTGCCATTGATGGAGATACAGTTGTGGTCGCCGACGGCACCTATACCGGTCCCGGAAATCGAGATATCGATTTTCTCGGCAAAGCCATCACCGTTAAATCCGAAAACGGCCCCGAAAACTGTATTATCGACTGCAACGGAACTGAAGATAATCCGCACCGCGGGTTTAATTTTCTTAATGGCGAGAACGAGAACTCTATACTGGATGGTTTCACAATTACTAATGGATATGCTCCAGAGGAACGGTTCGTAAGTTCCCATGGCGTAATTTTTTATCGTGCCTTTGGTGGCGGAATCTTCTGCTACCATGGGAGCCCGACAATTACCAACTGCATAATCAACTACAACTCTGCACGTAATGGTGGTGGAATCTACTGCGAGCGTAGCTTCTCAAAAATCCGCAACTGCATCATTTGTTATAACCAGGCTGATGCAGGAGTCGGAATCTTTGGCAGGGATAGTGACTTGACTATCGAAAATTGCAATATAAGTAATAACACTCTCTTGCTTCAATTCGACATGGGCGGTGGGATTAAGGTAATGGGCAGCAGTTGTCTTATTAACAACTGTACTATAAGCGGAAACTCAGGGGCCATGTACGGTGGTGGTATTTGCTGCATTTTTTCGGATGAGTGCATCATTACCAACTGCGTTATCAGTGGGAACTTGGCTTACGCGGGTGGTGGAATTTACTGTGAGATACTGGTCAACCTCAATATCAATAACTGTAATATCTGCAATAACACCGCTGAACTGAGAGGTGGTGGTATCTTCTGTCGCGACAACACTGCCGCAATCATAAACAATACTGTTACCGGTAACATATCCTACGATGACGCTGGTGGAATATACTGCCGTAAAATTACTGCCGATATCTTCAACTGCACATTTGCCGATAATTCTTCATCAACTGGAAATGCTTTAGTTTGCTATTCTCGTAATAATTTAACTCCGAGCGACCTACGGTTAACAAATTGCATCTTGTGGGATGGTGGTGATGAAATATACAATTATGACAATTCAACAATAACACTTAAATATTGTGACATCCAGGGCAGTTGGTTAAACGAAGGCAATATAGATATTGACCCGCAGTTTGTTGACCCGTGTAACAATGATTATCATTTGCTCCCCAGTTCACCCTGTATTGATACCGGCGACCCATATTATGTCCCTGTTCCAAACGAAACTGACCTCGACGGCAACCCGCGCGTAATTAACAGCCGAATCGATATGGGTGCTTATGAGTTTGTGCCAATGATAGAAGTCCGAATGAAAATGACTCCACAGACCCTTAACCCAAAGAGCAAAGGAAGGTGGCTAAAGGCACATCTTGTCCTGCCCGAAGGCTTCACGACCGACGACGTCGATGCTGATACACCGGCCGTGATTGAGCCGTTCGGCATCGAATCAGACTACATTGATGTCTTTATCAACGAAGATGGCTTTGTTGAGATTGAGGCCGCTTTCAGCCGTACTGCTTTCTGTAGTGTTGCGACAAGTGACAAGCCTGTTGAGGTAACGGTCACAGGTCTGCTTACTTCCGGCCGACAATTTTACGGCACCGACTTCATTAAGATAACTTACCGCCGGCAGCCACGCCAATGGCAATTGCTAAAAAAGAAATAACACTCTGACTCACAAATTAAAACCAAAGGGCTGAGACCAAAAACACTCCCAGCTTTTTTACATCTGTTTGTTACCTGCTTTGCTTTCTAAGCACCTGCTCCGCCCCCTCCTCCATTACGACCGCTGAAGTTTTTTGTTCAGCAAAATCTTTCGCCGCTAATCGCATTCTCCATCTGACTCATCCGATATCACCAGCCGAAATCCACTCAAACCGGCTCCACATCTACCCACACCGCCGACCACAGCCGCTAACGCCGGAAACACCCATCACCACGCTCACCATTCCTCGCCACCGGCGAGGAACTCCCAACCGCCCGCGCAAGTCACTCCAACCACCGCCCACCCTGGCCGCTCCCGGCTCTACCACTCACCACGAGCCACAATCCATCCCAATCCCGATTCTTTCCATCGGGATTTGTCGGGAAACTTCTAACCCCTCGCCGCCGGCGAGGAAACCCCCGCCACACACGCACACCACAGCCACCACCAGCAGACCACCACAATCTACCAACTCCAAACCTACAATCTACGAACTACCTACTACGAACTATAAACTGAAAGTCCTTCCTGCCTTCGCCGCCGACTTTATATGTCCAATATATCCTCTCCAAAAACTCCCCCATAATCAGTGACTATCAGCCATTTACTCAGCCTCAAAGGTTCTTTTATCAATTTAGTTAGCTTTAAAAAAAAGTTGCATACGTCTTAATGCAACTGTGGACGCAGGCAAGTCAAGCTGATAAAACCTCCTTTAAGAGGCTTGTTTGCCAAGAACACAAAGCTGACTAAAATCTTTATTTTCTTGTTATCCTGTCTAAAAATATATTCTTTTTTCATCTTTTCTTCGCGTCCTCGGTGTCCTTCGTGTTTAAAAATAATATTAAAATGAGTCAGCTTTGAACTGTTTGGATTTTTGGTCATTTGGATTTAGAGTTTGTTTAGGATTTAGAAATTATGATTTAGAATTTAACTTCAGCCAGTCCCATTTCAACTTCTCTATCTTACCTATCTTACCCATTTTAACATTCTACTCGACCTCCACCATCATCTCCCCCACGCAATACGCGATAGGCGCGACGCGCGACGAAATATTGTCCGATTTTGAAAACACACCACAAATTGCACATCTTTTTGCAGCTTTTTTTTCAATTTTTCGTTTTTTTTGCACTTTTTTAGAACTTTTAGAAACTTTTGTTGAGTTTTTTTTCAATTTTTTGACGTTTTTTCCCGAGTCCAACTTACCGCTTTTGCTTCGGAAAATCGCACTAATTGCGCAAGTAACCAAAGACAAAATTTGATTTTTCCAAAAATTTTTTTACTGCTTTAATCACAGGCTCTTAAGCAAATTTCTACGCACCGGATTGAAACATTTTTCGTATCAAACGCGCAAGTCAACCCAATTACAGGAAGCCGTCTTTTTTTAATCCCCCCTTAAAAAAACTCTTTCTTCGTGCTCTCTTAAAATTAAATCTCTTTTTTCTTTGAGCCCCGGTGTCTTAGTGGCTATGACTCTTTTATGCAAAAAAAAACAATCTTCTAAAGTACCCAATAAACATAAGTACTTTTATGACAAACTATTATAAGCAAAGACCGCCTTTTCCTAAACCCGCAAAACAAACCCAATTCAAACCCCTATCAAACCCAGTCTCACCAGACATTTTCAACCTTGACTCATCATAATGAATTCTGTGCAACCCATAACTGGTTGGTTGTCCAGAAAAAATCTTGACATAGATAAAAAAAGATGGTAAAATGCTGTTTTGAAATGGGGTTTAGGGAAACTCACCAATTGCGTATTGCTATATGGCGCATTTTGTTTCCAAACATATTGTAATTTAGTAACAGGTGCCGCAAAAATGCTAAAGAAATCTGTTTTTATGTTGTTAATCACTGCAGCCGTGCTCGAAGCCTCTCCCACACAAGCACAAATCCTCTATAATATCACCGATCTTGGCACACTCGGTGGAAATGAAAGTTACGCCTCGGATATCAACAACAGCGGACATGTTGCAGGGGGGAGTCGTTACCAACTCGGTAATCTTGAAGTCCATGCGTTCATATACAATGGTACTACAATGAAGAATATCGGTACACCGGACGGAACCGGGAGTATTGCCAAGGCCATCAACGAAAACGGACAGGCCGCAGGATATAGCGGTCCCGTTAACCAGTCTCATGCGTTCTTTTACGATGGTACTACAATGAATGACCTCAGCACACTGGGCGGTAGCGAGAGCTATGCCTATGGTATCAATGACAGCGGGCACGTTGTCGGATGGAGTAGGAACAGTTTTGGGAGTGTTCGGGCTTTCCTGTATGACGGTTCAA
>Ga0272441_10007985_pt1 | contig 16965 bp, 14 predicted proteins | sample SSMProp6N_FD_193582 | JGI IMG/M metagenome (GOLD analysis project Ga0272441, IMG submission 193582) | Marine sediment archaeal communities from Little Sippewissett salt marsh, Falmouth, MA, United States - SSM-Prop-6N | ecosystem: Environmental > Aquatic > Marine > Wetlands > Sediment ...
TCCTCGGATTCCCTGTTTCACGTAAGTCCATTAGGTTAGCCGAGCCGACACGGGGAGTCAATCCCACAGCCGTCAGAGCGGCTAGTTGAGGCGGCGGCCCGAAAGCTCCGCGATCTGGCGGAGCCGCTCCATCAGCCGCCGAAAACTGCTGGGCAACATGGATTGGGGGCCGTCGGACAGGGCCTGCTCCGGATTGGTATGCACCTCAACCATCACGCCATGGGCCCCCGCAGCCATACCTGCCAAGGCCAGGTCGGCCACGAGCTCGCGCTGGCCGGCCGCGTGGGACGGATCGACGAAAACCGGCAGGTGGCTGTTCGCTCGGATCACAGGAACGGCGGAGATGTCCAGCGTGAATCGGGTCTGCGTCTCGAAGGTGCGGATGCCGCGCTCACAAACGATGACCTGATGGTTGCCGCGGCTCATGACATACTCAGCGGACATCAACAGCTCGTTGATCGGGGCGGCCATCCCACGCTTGAGGAAGACCGGCTTTTTGGTTTGACCGACCTCGAGCAGGAGGTTGTAGTTTTGCATGTTGCGGGCGCCGACCTGGTAGATGTCGGTGTAGTCGGCCATGAGTTCGACGTCGCGCGGGTCCATCACTTCGGTGATGATCGGCATGTCGAACTCCGCACGGGCCTGCGCCAGATATTCGAGCCCCTGCTTGCCCAACCCCTGAAAGCTGTAAGGGCTGGTTCGCGGCTTGAAGGCCCCGCCTCGAAGGATCGAGGCGCCGGCGGCCTTGACCTGTCGCGCGACGTCGAACAGCAACTCGCGATTCTCGACCGAGCATGGGCCGGCGATTACGGCGCAGTGCTCGCCGCCCACCTTCACCCCGCGAATATCCAGCACGGTGTCGTCGGGATTAAACTCGCGGCTGGCCAGCTTGTATGGCCGCATGATCGGCATGACCTTCTCGACGCCCGCGATCTGCTCGAGCTGCTCGGGCAGCGCGGCGCCTTCCTCACCGATGGCGCCGATGATGGTACGAAACTCACCGCGCGAGATGTGAGGGGTCAGGCCGAGCTGAGTAATGCGATCGGCGACGTGCTGAATGTCCTCTTCGCTGGAGCCGGATTTCAGGATAATGATCATGTTAATACCTGTGCGAAATACCTGGGCGCGTGGCTACGTGGACTCGGGCGCACGGGGGAACGAACCCAACACGTGCAGTTCCAGGCAGTGCTCCTTGCAGCGATCGACCGCGCGGGTGAGATTCTCGTTGTCGATGTGGCCCTCGGCGTCGACGAAGAAGTAATACTCCCAATTGCGCTTCTTGCTCGGGCGCGAAGTAATGAAGGTCAGGTTGATTCCCTCGGTCTTGAACACGTCGAGCACGTGAGCGAGCGCGCCGGCCCGATGCGCGGTGGTGAACATCAGCGCGGTCTTGTCGTCTCCCACGCGTTTGGCCCACTGCCGCGCGACGACAAAGAAGCGTGTGATGTTGTTGGGGTTGTCCTCGATGTTGCTGCATATGACTTTGAGGTTGTTCAGTTCGGCCGCGAGCGTGCTGCCGATCGCCGCCGTCCAGCTCTCGGTGCGGGCGAGTTCGGCGGCCTTGGCGGTGCTGGCCACGGGAATGGTCTTGTCGGCCAGGCCGACGCTGACCAACCATCGCTGGCACTGAGCGAACACCTCCGGCTTGGAGTAGAGGCGCTCGATCCGTTCGAGCGGGCAGTTAGCCAGCAGATGGTGATGGATCACACGGTTGATCTCGGCGTAGATCTTGACGTCGGTCTCGACAAACGCGTCAAGCGTATCGATCACGCCGCCGCCGGTGCTGTTTTCGATGGGTACCATGCCGAAGTCGGCGTGCTCGCGAGCCACCTCGTCGAACACACCGGCGATCGTGCTGACGGGCTCATACTCGACGCTGGCGCCGAATTTCTCGGTAGCGACCAGGTGCGAGTTGGTGCCCTCCGGCCCGAGATACGCGATGCGCAGCGGCTTTTCGAGGGCAAACGAGCCGCTCATCAGTTCGCGCCAGATCGCTACCAGCGTCTTGCCCGGGAGGGGACCCTCATTCAGCTCGCCGATGCGATCGACGACCTGCTTCTCACGGTCGGGTGCGTAGATGGGCGTGCCGTCGGACGCCTTGAGCTGGCCGATCTGCACGACGACCTCGGCCCGACGATTGAGCAGCTTGATAAGCTGGGCATCGAGTTCGTCGATCTGTCGACGGAGTTCGTCGAGGTCCATTCAGACAGCCCTTTCTCGGTGGGCACGGATTCCGGCCAGGGACGATCTCACGAAACAAGCTATATACGACCTGAGTGGGGGAAGGTCAAGACCGCGCGGGCTCCAGGCGGCTCTGCGGGCCGGGAAAGTCGCAGCTATCCGGCCGATACGCAGCGCCCGTCGGCCCATCGGTGCAGCGCATCGACTCGCTCGGCCATCGTCACCGACAGGGGGGGCGAGCCCTCAACGGCGGCAGCAACTCGCTGCGTGTCGAGCTCGGCGCCCTCGTCGAAGGCGTCGTGCAGCGCCGAAAGGACGGCCTGCTCGATCTCCGCGCCGCTGTAGCCTTCAGAAATGTCAGCCAGGACGTCGAGATCGAAGCTGTCCGGCTCGCGTTTTCGCTTGGCCAGATGGATGGCAAAGATCTCTTTCCGCGTTTGGCGGTCGGGCAGGTCGACGAAGAAGATTTCATCGAAGCGCCCTTTGCGCAGCAGCTCGGGCGGAAGCGCGTCGATCTCGTTGGCCGTCGCCACCAGGAACACGCCCGACTGATGTTCCTGCATCCAGGTCAGCAGCGTGCCGAACATGCGCTGCGACAGACCTCCGTCGGTGCTTCGACTTGCGGCCGAGGCGAAGGCCTTTTCGATCTCATCGATCCACAGGACGATCGGCGCCATCATCTCGGCCTGGCGAAGCGCCTCGCGCAGGCGTCGTTCCGACTCCCCCACGTACCGGTCGTACAACGCGCCCGGGTCCATGCGCAGCAGGGGGCGCTGCCAGGCGGCGGCGATCGCCTTGGCACACAGGCTCTTGCCCGCGCCCTGCACGCCGACCATGAGTACGCCTCGCGGGGCGCGCAGCCCGAAGGCCTCCCCCCTCTCGGTCACGGCACGTTCGCGCTTCTTCAACCATGCCTTCAGATTGCGCAGCCCGCCGATCTCACTCAGGTCGACCGGCGTCTCGACATATTCGAGCAGACCGCCGGTGTGGACCGTTTGCCGCTTCAGGGCGAGTACGGCGTTGATGTCCTTGGCGGCAAAGCGCCGATCCTCCATCACCGCGTCGATGATGATCTGCCTGGCCTGGCGGCGTGTGAGGCCTTGAAGATTCCGGATGATGGTGCGCAGCTCGCTGCGGGTCAGGTCGATCTTGATCGGGTAACGTCGATGCACCTGGCTCAGGGCGGCCCGCGTAATCGATTCCAACTCTTTCTCGTCGGGTAGCGAAATCTCGAAGCGCGTGGCTTCAGCGGCGATTACCGGGGGCAATCGGTCGAGATGATCGATCAGGATGAACGTGGCGCCGACTCGGCGGAAGTGGTGGATCGCGTCGCGCAGCAGGCGGAGGGTTCGTTGGTCGCTCAGGTGCCCGGCCAGGTCGAGCATGGCACAGAGCCGGGCCGCCGGTTCGGTCGCGAGCTTGTACAGAGCGGCAGCCGGATGCTCGGTCTCCGGCAGGGCGGGACTGTCGGCCACCATTCCATCGCGAAGACCGCCCACCACGCTCCAGACCTGCAACGGCTCGCCCAGTTCGGCGGCCGCCTCGACCACGAGGGGAAGCGCGTAGTCTTCCTCGTGGGTGGTGATCGCGATGCATGGGTGATTGGCGCGGACAAGGTGCTGTAGTTGCTGTCGGTCGCTCAACGCCACGAAACCGATCTCCTGGGGGATAGTCGGCTATGCCACGTGCGGTGCCACAACGAAGCCGATATCAGGTCTCGGTCGATGGTCCCGGATTGGCGGCAGACGCCGCAGCCACTCGGCCGTCGCCCGTGATGTTGGCGGCGATCGACTGGGCAAGCGAGCGAAGATCGACCCCGAGCACGCTGTTGAGCGTCGCGAGCGAGTCGCTGAGCATGCGTGCCCGCCCCAACGCGGCGCCGGAGATGGCTTCGCCTTTACCACCGTCAATCACCGTCACGCTGCCGAGTTCGACATTTGCGACGGTCTTGGTGATTTCGCGGACGATATCGGGCGTCATCTCGGTAAGCATGACTTTCAGCGCGTCCGGGTGGTCTTCGATGGCCTTGCCGATCTGCTCGATGGCGGTGGCGCGGGCTCTGCCCTCTTCAAGGATGGTGGCTGCGTCACCCTGGGCTTTGGCCTTGGCCACGTCGCGTGCAGCGTCGGCGGCCTTGACCTGCGTGGCCAGCAGACGTGCCTCCTCGGCCTTGGCGGCTGCGACCTGAGTTTCGGCCTCTTTCAGTTCGGCCTGCTGCGCCAGTTCGGCCTTGCGGATGCGCAAGGCATTGTCGGCTTCAGCAATCGCTTTTTCGGCAGTCAACCGGGCCTGCTCGGCCTTTTGATGGCCGGCGGCTTCGGCGGATCTGGCCTCGGCATCGCGTTCGGCGCGGGCACGTCGGGCCTGGGCGTCGGCTTCGGCTTCCTTGACGTCGGCCTCGGCCTTTCTCTGGGCCTCGTACTGGCGGGCATCGGCACGGACCAGCGACGCCGCCTTGCGTGCAATCGATTCGAGGTACTCCTCTTCGTCGTGGACGTTCTGGATGTTGACGCTGTCGATCACCATGCCCAGCTTGCCGAAGTCGTCGGTTACCTCTTTCATGACGGTGGCCACGAACTTGTCGCGATCCTCGACGATCTCCTCGGGCACCATCTTGCCGATGACGGCCCGCAGACCGCCCTCCAGCGTCTCGCGCGCCACGCGCTGGAGTTCCGCCTGAGGCTGTCCGAGAAACCGCTCGATGGCGTTGCCGCGGACCTCGGGCTCGGAAGAAACCTTGACGTTGGCCACGCCGGTTACGGTGATGGGCACCATCTTTCCGCCGCCCGACTGCGCCTTGACTTCCAGACCGACCTGCATGTTGCGCAGGCTCACGGTGGCGGCCTTCTCGAGGATGGGGATCACCAGCGTTCGTCCGCCAATCAGCGTACGATAGCCCTGACCAGCGCGGGTCCGGCGGCCGCTGATGACCAGCAACTCGCTGGGGTTGCCCACCACCATGAGTTTCGAAATCAGTATCACGAAGGCGATGATGACCAGCAGGATCCCCAAGCCGATGACCACCGCCGAGGCCGGATCGCTGCCTTGAGCAAGCACCATGTTATCCATCGTTATCTCCCGCTTTTGACTCGGCCATGAACTCGTCTTCCTTCTGCGAGATGACATCGGCTGTTCCGGCGATAAACGATACGATGACGACGGTCTGTCCGATGTCAAACCGCTCATTTTCGTGTTTGGCGACGGCAGGCACGAAGCGTTCGCGGTCTCGGATGCGTACGGCCACCTCGCCCCGGCTGGGTGGCACGATGGCGATCGTTACTCGCGCGGACTTGTGAAAGTAGTCGGAGATTTGAACGGAACTGTCGCCGCTGGTACGAGTGAGGTAGCGCAGCGTCTGGTGGACGGTCTGCCCGACCACGAGGCCCGCAACCACGGCCCATGCCAGAACGGCTGCGTTCTGCATCCCGGACATATAGGTTAGAACCGTGCCGATCAGCCCAAAGACGGCGATGAAGTAGATCACAAACCGTATGGAAAACCACGTCGTCAGCGACACGGCTGATTCGGTGTCGGCGTGACCTGCCGAGAAGTCATCGGCGTGTGCGTCGACTGCATCGGCGTGCAGGCCGTCGGCGTCGACGTCCAGCCCGCCCGCGTCGGCGTCCACATGGAGGTCGACGGCCGTTACCCCGTCCGCATCGACGTCGGCGTGGCCATGTCCTCCCAACGCGGTGGAGACCAGTAGCAGCCCGCCGCCGACCACCAGACACACCACGTAGATCCCAGCCAGTGACGGTAGCGCAGCGAGGATTGCCGCATCACTCAGGCATGCGATAACAAGGGCGACCATCGCCTATCCTCCTTGACCCAACCCCGTAGGCGCCGCCGATACATGCGCCCCCAGACAGCGATATAGTTTACCCGAAGTGGCGACGATTGCCAGTGCCGCCGTTGCCGAAAAAGTCTGGCCGCACGGCGCATACGGCGGGCGCGAGCCTATGTAAGTCTCTTCAGGAAAGTGACTTATCGCATATAGCGACCGCCGGCCAAATTCAGGTTGCCTTACCAGCAGCCGTCTGGAGGGTCTGGGTCTTCAGACCGTTGGCGGCGATCCAGTCGGGGTACCGCTCGGACCCGAAGTACTCCTCGCCATAGAACGGCCTGACCAGGAAGTCGGGCAACAGGGACGTCAGGAAGAACGGGTGTCGGCCTGCGTCGATTTCGGCCTCCAGGGCCGCGCGTTCGAGTTTGAGGCTGAACGAACGCAAGCGGCCGGCAGTTCGTTGAATGCAGTCGTGGTCGTCGGTCTGGTAGGCGGCAATCAGGTCCGAAACGTCGACGATCCGCAGCCGCTCAGCCGAGCCCGAGTCGATCGAAGCGTACAGGATGAACCGACCGCAGGGCGACCAGGCCACACACCGATCGGAGTTCTGATTGCTGGTGATTCGCACGGGGTGTTTACCCGAGGCCGTCATCACCCAAATGTCCTGGTCGCGGTCTGCCCATTCGTCACGTCCGGCGCCGGGATCGAACTGTCGGTTGGAGACGAACGCGATGAGCCGACCATCGGGGCCGGGGGCCGGGTGAACGTCCATGCCCGCATCGGTCGTGAGTTGGTGTTTCTCGCCGCTGGCCAGGTCCAGCCGCCAGATGTCACAGTTGCCGCTCCGATCGCTGCTGAACAGGACGGATTGGCCGTCGGGCATCCAGCAGAATGAGTTGTCGTCGCCCTGGTAGGTCGTGACCTGACGAGGGTTGCCGCCCTCGGCGTCGGCGATCCACAGATCGTTGTTGCCCGAGCGGTTCGAGACATAGCCCAGTTGCCTACCATCAGGACTGAATGCGGGAAAGTCGTTCCAGCGGTCGTCCTCCACGAGGGGGACCATCTCGCCGCCGTCGCCGGGCACTTTGTAGATGTTCGGCGTTCCCCGCACGTTGCTGACGAAGACGACCCAGCGTCCGTCAGGTGACCAGCGCGGCTTGTCGTTCCAGAAGTCGCCGTGGGTGAGTTGGACGAGACGACTGCCATCGAGGTCGAGCATCCACACGTCGTAGTCGCCTTGCTTGCCACTGGAGAACACGATTCTTCCGCTTAGCTCTGTTGACATCCGATCGACTCCTTATCGCCACCCAACTGGGCGCACACGCCTTCCGGTTACCCCATTTGCGGTTGATATCGACTCCTGGTGCGGGCGAGTTGCACGCATATTTGAGGGCGGCGCGATGAGGCCCTATGATCATGGGACGGTCCGATAGAGAGCCGACTAGGCGCAGCCGCGAGGCTTGGCACACGATTGGATCGGTAGTCGAGGCTGTCGATAATGGCAAGGCCGCAGAACACCGACACGGACGTTTCGTCAGCGGGGGAGGCACCGTCCCTTCGCCTCGTGTTCTGGGAAACCACATCCGGGTGTAACCTCGCCTGCGTCCATTGTCGTCGCCTCGATGTATCGCAGGAGTCGACCGAGCGCGATCTGAGCGGCGAGCAGGCCCGCCGCATGATCGCCGACCTGGCCGACTTCGCTCGGCCCATTCTGGTGTTCTCCGGGGGCGAGCCGCTGATGCGGCCGGACCTTTTTGATCTGGCGGATTTCGCACGTAAGCACGACCTGCGAACCGCTCTGGCCAGCAACGGCACGCTCGTCGACGCAGAGGTGGCGCGACGAATCTGCGATGCGGGCTTTGCTCGGGTGAGTATCTCACTGGACGGCGTGGACGCCGCCACGCACGACCGCTTCAGGCTTTTGGCGGGCTCGTTCGATCGGGCGCTGGCCGGGTTGAGACACGTCCAGCAGGCCGGCGTGAGCGTGCAGATCAACTGCACCATCGCGAAGCACAATGCCGGGCAGATGGAGGCACTGCTGACGCTCGCCGAGTCGCTCAGGGTCGACGCTGTTCATTACTTCCTCCTGGTGCCCGTGGGCTGCGGCGAGCAGATCGCAGAAGAGCAGATGTTGCCGCCCGATCAGGTGGAGACGTTGCTCGTGCAGTTGGCCAGGCTGGAAGGCAGAAGTTCGGTACAGATCAAAGCCACCTGCGCGCCACACTATTACCGGGTCGTGCGGCAGCTCGGCCGGCGCATCCAAGGCGGTGGGGGGGCACATCCGGTTGAGGGCGGCGGCCCACCAAAGACAGAGCAGCAGTCGCTCCACTCGATGACACGGGGGTGCCTGGCCGGGACGGCCGTCTGCTTCGTCTCGCACACGGGGCAGGTCTATCCGTGCGGGTATCTGCCCGTCTCGGCCGGCGACGTGACGCGCGAGCGCTTCGTCGACATCTGGCGGCACTCGGCGGTTTTCGCGCGCCTGCGGAACAGCGATCTGCTTCAGGGGCGTTGCGGGGTGTGTGAGTTCCGCCAGGTCTGCGGCGGGTGTCGGGCCAGAGCGTTCCACCAGCACGGCGACTATCTGGCTGAGGAGCCGTATTGCACCTACGTACCGAAAGGGATGACGAGCGGGCCCCATCCGCCCGGCACGTCAGACGGATCCGGCGAATAGCCAAAGGCATTGTGGTTGCGCGGGGGAGGCTCAGAGGTCGTCGAAGACTTCAGACGGCAAATCCTCCACCAGTTCGGGCAGCGGCTCGCCGAACAGGCGGCGCGACACCTCATCGCATCGCCGGCGCTGGTGTCCGATCAAAGCCTCCGGCGCCACCGCCCGACTGGCCGCCAGACCCAGCAGGCGAGGGCTCATGAGAATAACAGCGGGGTGAGCGTACCGGACCCTGCGTTTGATCTGCCGAAGGTAGTATACGTCGCCGGCCGACAGGTCGAGGCTGGTCAATATCTGACGGAACAGTCGGTCGGGACTGTTGGCCATCGACCGGCGATGGCGAACGATGTACGAAGTGAGCACCGCCAGGCCGATCAGCACAAGAACACCGGCGAGAATCAGCAGCAGCAGCAGCCATTCGCCCGAGCCGCCCGTCTCCTCGATGCCGCTGCGCATCGCGCGGTAGCGATCGACGTGGCCATACTGGGCGAGTACGAGGCGGGTCATACTTGCTGCTCCTCGAGTTGGGCGTGCCCACGGATGGCGGCCTGAAGGCCCTGGCGAACCATATCGGCTACGTTCTGTGCCTGTTGACGGAGCGGTGAATCAGCTTCGTGACGCGCCATGCCCAGCACGCAGGCCATCATCTCGGCCAGGCGCGTTTGCTCGACCAACTCCAGCCCGCACCGGCGTCGGGAGACGTCGTCGTCGCTCAGCAGTTCGATCAGGATGGCTGTGGCGGGGACGATCTGTGTGCGAAGCAGTTGGCGAACGGCATCGGCTCGGGCCTCGGTCTCCGGCGCGCTGAGCATTTGCTCCAACTCACCCAGTTTGCTGTCGGCCGCGTGCTCCGGCGGGACCGCCGGGTGCGAACCTGTCTGCTGTTGGGACGACGCCTGCGGCTGAGCTGCTTGGGGCCCATCCACCTCCGCTTGGGTTTGCTGTTGCTTACCGAGTTTGCTCAAGGCTCGAGCGGCGGCTGTGCGAATGCTCTGGCTGCGATGGCGCTCGAGACGTACCAGTGTCGGTGACAGCGACTTGAGCATGTTCAGATCGTCGGCAGCCTGCAATGCTCGCAGGATTTCTTCCGACCGCCCCCCCTCCAGTTTTCGGACGAGGCGATCGGCGAAGTCAGGGACCAGTTTGAGCACCGCGCGACCGGCGGAGACTCTTGCATCAAGCGGCAGGTCGTCAAAAGCCCGCCAGTACCTTTCGAAACTGTAGGAAGCGGCGTGTTGGGCGGCGAGTTGCCGCACGCGTGGAGATCGACTCGTAAGCTGCTGAACAACCAGGGCGGGCAAGTCGGGGGGAGAGCGACGAAGCAGTTCGACCAGCGCCGCCTCGGTAAACTCCTCATCGTCCCACGCCAGCACTTGCCGGAGCGTATCGGTGGTTTCGTCCCCGCCGTTGGCCAGAAGGCATTCCAGCGCGATCCGCTGGGCTTCGCGCGTGCCCGATAGCAGCACGTCCTGAGCAACCAGCAGTTTGAGCCGCTCGTCGATCGCCGCAGCCGAGATGATCGCCATGGCCGAAATTTGCTGTTCGGGTGCCAACCGCCGTATCAGGCCGGGGTTTCGCTCCAGCCACACCAGCCGACGCACCTCTGCCAAACCATATTGGGCGACGGGTTTGCAGAAACGGTCCTTATGCGACAGCAGGGCCTGAAGGAACGGCCCGTCCTCTGCCTGCGCGATGGCCTCGGCAGCGGCCCGCCGTACCCGTGACCAACCCAGAGCCAGACAGACGAAACCTGCCATACGGGGTGTGGGCTCTCGTCGAAGCAGTTCGCCGATGACCTCGATGTGTTGATCGCCTGCCGCCGCCACGTGCGCCTGGAGCACCCGCTCCAAAGGCAGGGCGAACCACATAGCCGCCTCGATCACCTCCGGGCGCCGGTGGACGCTCAGGCTGCTGAGGCCCTCCTGAACGATAGCAAGGATGATTCTATGTTCCGTACCGTGGTCGCCCGGAACGATGCCGGGTTGCCCGGTCGGCAAAAAAGCCGGCTCGCATGTCGCTTCGTCGATCGACTGCTCGACGGCGGTTAGCACATGGTCGGCAAGCACGCGAAGGGCTTCCGCTGCGGCGGAGCGCACTTCCGGCGCCGAGTCGCGAAGGCCTGCCGCCAGGAGACCAGCCAAATCGATGGACTTGGCCTGCGCTACGATCCGGTACACATTACTTCGTCCCACCGTGTCGGAGGCGCGGGCAACACGGTGAAGCGACTCGCGCAGCCTTCCCACCTCGTGCACCACCAGGCTCTTTACGGCGGACGGCAGACGGTGGAAAAACCGAATCACGCCGTCGGCGCCCCCGGCGCCGCGCGAGAGGATCGTCCGCACTACCGGCTCGGCAAACGCAGGCTCCACCTCCCCCAAGGCAGCGGCCAACGCGCGGTCGGCTGAGGGATTCTCCGTTTGCAGCAGATAGGAATAAATCGCCGGGCGCATACTATTGCTGACTCCAAAGCGAATTATCGGCAGCAAAACCGCGTCCCGTTAGCCGGCACAACATCGGGAGTCGCGCAGCGTGCATCGACCGATAAGAGGTTTGCTCACGGCAACACCCCGGCCCCGTCTCGAGTGAGAGTCGCCGGATGGGTCCGGGCGGTTCGGCGCGAGGCAGGGCTCGGCTCAGTCCATCAGATGGTACCGGATGATGCAGTAGAAGGCCTTGACGCCGTCGGTCCAGTTGATTTTCTTGCCCTGACTGTAATCACGCCCGTCGTAGGTAATCGCAACTTCGTATATCCGCCATGGGCCGCGGGCCACCTTGGCCGTGACCTCCGGCTCGAAGCCGAACCCGTTCTGCCGAAGGCGCAGCCCGGAGATGACCTCTCGGCGAAATGCCTTGTAGCACGTTTCCATATCCGTAAGGTTCAGGTTTGTGAATGCGTTCGACAGCAGGGTAAGCAGCTTGTTGCCCACATAGTGCCAGAACAGCAGAACGCGGTGCTCCTGCCCGATAAACCGCGAACCATATACCACATCGGCCTTGCCCAGTTCGATGGGGTGAAGCAGCTTCGAATAGTCCTGCGGGTTGTACTCGAGATCGGCATCCTGGACGAGCACCACCTCGCCGCTGGCTCGCTCGAAACCGCTGCGCAGGGCAGCGCCCTTCCCGCAGTTGACAGGCTGCTCGACGACGATCAACTGCTTGTCGGCATACTGCTCGCGGAGCTTGGGATACAGCTCGCGCGTGCCGTCCGTGGAACCGTCGTCCACCACGATCAACTCGATCTGATGGGGAATGGGGGCTTCGAACACACGCCGGACAATCTGCTCGAGCGTTGCCCGTTCATTGTAGACCGGCATGACCACGCTGACAAGCATCGCTGCGACTCCTGCTGCTGGCGAGACCGGACGTACTGTAGTGCCGGCACACCGCTGCTTCAACTGACACGGCGGTTGGCCGGCTTGAGGGTCGGTCCGGTTGCAATCGCTCGGGCGACGACTACACTCGTGCCGTGGCCGGCGTGCTCGGCCAATATGGGAGGACGGCGCCTTGACGATTCGTGTGGCTGTGGGGATCGGCGTGGTGATGGCGATCGCGGCAGGGGGGTGCGGCCCGAAGCGAGGAGAGGTGACCTCGCCCATCGGACCGCCGGAGCAGCCTGATTACAGTCGTCCGCTGCCTCCCGGCCAGTTGGCTCTACGGAAGGTGACCGACCCGGCCCAAATCCCCGACTTCGGACCCGGCTTTACCGATCAGGACGGACTGCGTCAGGCTGTCAACAACAGTCTCGCCTATCTGGCCAGACCTTCCAGCCGACGATTCTTCCCGTACGGGCAGATCTCTCACGAACAGGCCGTCGCGAGTCTGCAACAGTTCCTGCGAGTGTTGGACGAGGCGCGGACACCCGAACAGTTCGACGACCTGTTGCGGAGCGGCTTCGACGTCTATACGTCGGTCGGGTACGACGACGAGGGCACCGTGCTGTTCACAGGCTACTACTGCCCGATTTTTGATGCTCGCCTGAAGCCCGACGAGCGGTTTCGGTACCCGCTGCACAAGCCTCCGCCGGACCTGGCTCGCGATCGGCGGACGGGCATGACCCTGGGCCGGCGGACCGCAGACGGAAGTGTGGTGCCGTACTACACGCGGGACCAGATCCTGAAACTCGGGCTTCCCGGTAGCGAACTGGTCTGGCTGGCTGACGCGTTTGAGGCCTACGTGGTGTCGGTGCAGGGCTCGGCGCGACTTCGGCTGCCCGACGGTCGTCTTATGGAGATAGGGTTCGCAGGCGACAACGGACACGACTATGTCTCTGTCGCTGAGGCCATGATCAGTCACGGCAAGCTCGACCGGAACGAACTGTCGCTCGACGCCATGATCAGCTTCTTCAGGCAGCATCCCGACCAGCTCGATGTCTATCTGCCGCTCAATCCCCGTTATGTGTTCTTCAAGCCGGTCACGGGCGGGCCTTACGGGTGTCTCAACGTCCCGGTCCTGCCGTTTCGGTCGATTGCCACCGACAAGGAGATCTACCCCCGGGCGTGCCTGGCTTATGTAGTAACCGAACTGGCGAGGGACACCGAGGGTCCCGCGCAGACGCAGCCGTTCCGCGGCTTCGTCCTCGATCAGGATCGGGGCAACGCTATTCGAGCAGCCGGCCGATGCGACGTCTTTATGGGCATCGGTGCCCGGGCGGGACGGCTGGCCGGCAGGACCAAGGCCGAGGGCAGGCTCTACTATCTGTTTGCCAAGAGCCCGGGCGGCAGCAGCCCGGCGTTGGATGCCGGGGCAAGCGGCGAGGATGTCGATCGGGCCCGCCCTCTGGAAGACTGAGGATGGACGGCAGCCCGCCCTTGCCGAGCCGCGGAATGCCCATAGTAACGAGTCTTCTGCCGGGTGAGTGGGTCTATGGCTAACCAGCAACCAGAGTCGCCTGCGTCCGGCGAGCGGCCCGCGCGCATACTGAGTGCAAGGCTGACCGTGCTGTTGGCGGTCCGCGCTTCGTTGCGGATCCTTGCCCCCATCACGGTGATATGGGGTGTGGTGGCGTGGTCCTTTGTCGGATGGCCCTATGCGGTCGGATATGCCGCGGTCACCTGGAACTACGTGCTGGTCTTCATGTTGACGTGGATCGCTCGCACCGCCATGCAGGGACCGTGGCGAGTCCGCCCCATTCAGACGTTCATCGTGCTGGCCAACTCGTTCGTCCTGCCGTGGGTGTACTACCATCGCGGATGGGCGCTTCCCTGGGGGTTTGTGGGCATGTGCGTGGGGTATCACGTCGGGCTGGTGATCAGCACGTACATCTTTCTCTACCTTCGGGAGAGGCTGCCGATGGCCAGCGTGTTCGCACCTCAGCGTGAGGCGGCCAAGCGGGGCGAATTGCCCGCAACCCGGCAGGATCGTCCACGGACGCCCGGCTGACCGTTCGCGGCAACAGGGCGATTGTGGCGTGGGCGAGCCCTGTCTATAATTTCTCCCGCTGTTTTCGGCCCAATCAGGAGTCACTGGCGAATCAGGAAAGGGATGATGATGGCCAAAGTACGTTTGTTCACACCCGGCCCGACCATGGTACCCGAGGAGGTTCTGCTGGAGATGGCCCGGCCCATCGAGCACCACCGGACCAGCGAGTTCCGCGCCCTGACCGGAGAGGTGCTGGACGGGCTCAGACACGTCTTCCAGACAGAGACGCTTCCGCTAATCCTCGCCAGCAGCGGAACGGGCACGATGGAAGGAGCGATCGTCAGCGCGTGTAAGCCCGACCGCAAGGCCCTCGTGGCGCGGGGCGGGAAGTTCGGCGAGCGGTGGGCGGAGGTGTGCGAAGCGTTCAACATCCCCTGCGTGTGTTACGACGTGGAGTGGGGCCACGGGGCCAAGGCAGACGCGGTCAAGACGTACCTGGATAACGACCCCCAGATCGGCTACGTGATCATTACGCATAGTGAGACGTCCACGGCCGCGGTCAGCGAACTCGAAGCGATCGCAGCGATTACGCGCCAGCGTGACGTTCTGTTGCTCGTGGACGGGATCACGGCCGTCGGCGCCATCCCCTTCAAGATGGACGAGTGGGGCGTGGACATCGCGGTGACCGGCTCGCAGAAAGCCATGATGCTGCCGCCGGGGCTGGGCTTTGCAGCCGTCAGCGACCGCGCGTGGCAGCGCATCGAATCGTACAAGAGCCCAACCTACTACACCAACTTCGCTGCCTACCGTAAGGCGATGTCCGCCAACGATTCGCCGTATACGCCGGCCGTTTCTCTGATTCGCGGTACGCGGAAATCGCTCGAAATGATCTGCGGAGAGGGCATCGAGAACGTGTGGAAGCGGACGGCTGCGCTGGCCCGCGCCACCCGCGCCGGGGCCGAGGCAATCGGCATGAAGGTATTTGCGGCCGATCCGGTCGACTCGGTGACGGCCCTTCTCGTGCCGGACGGCGTCGATGAGGGAGCCTTCCGCAAGACGCTCCTCAAGCGTTTCGGCTGCAACCTGGCGGGTGGTCAGGCCCAACTCAAGGGCAAGATTGTCCGTCTCTCGCACATGGGCTACGTCGACATGGTCGACACCTTGGGCGCCGTAGCGGCCATGGAAGCGGTGCTCAAGCAAATGGGCCAGCCGGTCAAGGTCGGCGCGGGCGTGGCGGCGTTCCAGAACGCCTGGCCTCAGGAAGCGTAGACGGTGCGGACAAGCGGCCGCCGAGCGTAATGAGCAGGGTTATGTTATAACATGATATTGTAATAACATAACGTGCTTACGGACCGGATTAACTGTTTATGGCTGCCTTGACTCAACCGGACCACACGGCAAGGAGCGATGCGCGCGTCTGCGTTCGCGCCTAGAATCTCCGGGCTCTCCGGTCCCGACGGCAGCGGACAACCCTTGGCGGGCGACGAGGTGAAAAAAGCGTCTTGAGCGACGTACGGGTTACGGGAATCGGCATGGTTACCCCGCTGGGGTGGGGGACCGAGCCGACGTGGGTGCGTTTACTGGCCGGGCATACGGCGGTAGGGGGCCAGTGCATCGGTGACGGTAAGACCGCGGTCGCCAGGGTAACGCAGCACACGGGGCAGCAGGGGCTCGACGGGGCCGACCCGGCCATCGCTTTCGTGCTGGCCGCGGCGAGTGAGGCTGTCGCGCAGTCGGGGCTGGCTCCCAAGGCACTTGGTGGGGGGCGAGCGGGAGTGGTGATCGGGTGCAGCAAGGGCTGCGTACTGAACTTATTGACGGCTCACCAGGCGTTTCTTGCGGGCGACCGGACGGCTGCGGCGGAGCTGGGCAGGGCAGACGCGGCCGAGCCGGCGAGGGCGGTGTCGCGCAAATTCGCACTGAACGGGCCTTGTATGGGTATGGCGACCGCGTGTGCCACCGGGCTGCACGCCGTGATTCGCGGTGCCCAGCTTATCGCCGACGGGCTGGCTGACGTGGTGCTGGCCGGCGCTACCGACGCATCGATCCACCCACTGTTCATCAGCTCCTTCCGGCGTATGGGCGTCCTCGCCGAGGCCAACGGGGATGCGACCACCGCATGCCGTCCATTCGATCGTCGACGCCGCGGATTCGCCCTGGGCGAAGGAGCAGCCGTGCTCGTGCTGGAGTCACCTCAGAGCGTGGCCGCCCGCGACGGGCGGACGCTTGGACGGCTGGTGGGCTGGGGCATCGGCGCCGACCCGACCGGCTTGGCTGCACTCGGAAGCGACGGCGAGGCGCTGGCAACCGTTCTACGGCGAACCCTCCGTGCTGCGGCGATCGGCCCTGAACAGGTGGGATACGTCAATGCCCATGGCACCGCGACAGAAACCAACGATCCAGTCGAGACCCGTGCACTGAAGGGCGCGCTCGGTGTTGCCGCACATCGAACGGCCGTCAGCTCGGTCAAGGGTGCCCTGGGGCATATGATGGGCGCCGCCGGCGCCGTTGAGGCAGCCCTTACCGTGTTGGCGGTGGCGCGACAGGTCGCACCGCCGACAGCTAACCTGGTGGATCCTGACCCAGACTGTGACCTCGATTACGTGCCCGGACACGCGCGGCACCAGGAGATCCGGTATGCGCTGAAGCTGTCGACGGGGTTCGGGGGTGCTATTGGTGCATTGGTTGTGGGCCGGGCTGAGCCCGCACGACGATAGCGGCGAGCGCAACATAAGATATCTTATCGGACCTTACACTTAAGTACTGTAATAACATTGACTTACGCGCTAATCCTGTCAGATACCCTTCGCGTTGGATACATCATCACCTGTCGGCCTGCCAACTGAGAGCCGTCAGGATCGCTGGCAAGTGTGGCCTTAGAGCACATGGCGCGGGCCGCCTGACGGTCCGGGGGTCGGTCTGCTGTGGGCTTAGGCGGACGAGAAGGACGCCGCGGCGGCGATCGCCAGGGTCA
>Ga0272441_10007987_pt1 | contig 16964 bp, 16 predicted proteins | sample SSMProp6N_FD_193582 | JGI IMG/M metagenome (GOLD analysis project Ga0272441, IMG submission 193582) | Marine sediment archaeal communities from Little Sippewissett salt marsh, Falmouth, MA, United States - SSM-Prop-6N | ecosystem: Environmental > Aquatic > Marine > Wetlands > Sediment ...
CACGGCAAGCGCAACGGTCTATGCCGCCGAAGGCGGGGCCGCCGGCAGTACTTCGGTGGACAGCTCCAAGCGCTACCTGGCCTGGGCAAGAGAGAACCTGCTCGCCAACGGCATCGACCCCCACCGCCACGCCCTGGTGCAGGAGGAATGCCTGGACTGGCTGCGCCGGGAGACGGCCAGGTACGGTCTGATCTTTGTCGATCCCCCCACTTTCTCCAATTCCAAGGACCGTAAGCGCGTGTTCGAGGTCCAGCGGGATCACGTGGAGCTCATCGATCTGGCACTGAAGCATTTGGAGCCTGACGGGACTCTGATCTTCTCCACCAACTACCGCAAGTTCAAGCTCGACGAGGCCTCCCTGGGCTGGGTGAAGGTGGAGCCGCTCACCGAGATCACTCGCCCTCCGGATTTCTCCCATCGCCGGCCGCATCAATGCTGGAAAATCACATTTACAGGCGTTGCGCCTGTCACACCCGCCCGATCGCGACAGAAAAACGTCCCTCCTCGACAATAGCGGTCAGCAACCGCTACTTCGGTTCCGTATAGAATGCCAAGGTGCCCGGAGATTCCATGAGGAGTGAACTGTCGTTGAAACAGGCATGATTGACATTCCCAATTGGAATCATTATTCTTTTCCTGCAATACGCTGTGGTGGTGGAATTGGTAGACACGCTAGCTTGAGGGGCTAGTGGGAGAATATCCCGTGGAGGTTCAAGTCCTCTCCACAGCATGAGTTAAGTTCTTTTCTGCGAAGAGATTACGATTTCACTACCAAGAAAGTTCTGCCCGGGAAGGTCCACCGACTAGCGGAGGGATCGTCTTGAGCCTGTCAACTCCTGACGTTAGGACTTCGGCTGCGCCCGCTCAAAGAGGCCGGCGGCAAAGGCCGCCGCTGCTTCAAACGTACCATCGACAAACGGGCCGGGGATGGCTTTCACCTGGCCGGAGAGCCACTCGGGGTATACCTCTCCAATCCCTTCGACCTGCGACAGGCTCCGTTGCAGACGCTTGACCCTGCCTTCCACCGCTTTATCGGGCATCGCATGGGTGAGAAATACGGCGGCGTTTGGAATCTCTGCTTTGTGTCTGTTCAGTTCCCCCGCAAGCCGAGCAATCCACTTCTTTACCGGCGGACTTGTCATGAACTTCCTGACCGCAGCGCCGACGATCAGGAGGTCGGGCGCATTGCCGGCAACCTGATCCGGAGCTATTTCGGTACGGTGCCCCACCACAACCTGAGCTCCCCGCGACTCAAGCTCGGAGGCCAGCTTTTCCGCCAGTTGCTTGCCGTTTCCTTTTTGGGAATCGTGTATTATGCAAATGTTCATCGGATCTCCTTGGTCAGATCTTACCTGCCCACAGGTTTATGTCAACATCTCTGTTGGACATTAAAGTCGGAGACCCGGTTTATTTGTAACGCACCAAACCGGGGACGCTGGTCGAACGAAGCACGGGCCGATCTGCTTATTGCTTCCGCAACATTTTCAACTTCTCTACCGCGTTCTGATTGCCCGGATCCAGATCCAATGATTTCTTGTAATTGACGATGGCATCCTGTCGATCGCCGCTGATCGTACATGCTTGCCCGTAGCTGTCATATACATTGGATGAATCAGGGTACATCTCTATATTGAGCCGAAAAATCTCTTTGGCTTCCCGCACCTTTTCGAGGCTCAACAGGAGGTACCCCAATGTGTTCAGATGGCTTTCATCGAAAGCTCGGGCAGCAGTATCAGCATCGATCCGAAGCCCAGATCCCCGCCGGCATGAACCGCGGCTCTGTGCCCCTTGTGCTCACGAATCAACCAACTCAAACCTGCAGAGGCGGTTTCATTCACCCTGGTGTGGGCTTTCCATAGAACATCGTAACTTCCGGATTGGAGAATCCTCGAGCCCCCGTATTCTCCGCGATTCAAATTGGCCATGGCCCAGTTGCACATCTCCAACACGTTCGAATGAAGCGTGGAGCTAGGACCAAGGGCTCGATGGTAAGGATAGATTGGGCTCACCACAGGTGTCTGCGTTCAATACTCCAAATCCTTTGGCATACACCTCTGAGTTTCTCCGAACGACACCGACGGCTACACCCGGAAGGTTGAATGATTCTATAGTCTGGGAAATGAGTTTATCGAGATCTTCCGCAAGTTCCATCACTGATAACTCCTCCATCGTCTGGCAATCCACCGGGGAAAGCGCCGCAGCGGTGAGCAAAACCCTACGGGAGGGCAGTCCCTGAGCTTGGAAGAGAAGGGGGAAGGGTGTTTTCACCTACTCAACGGCAGAGATCCTCTGCCAGTCCAGGGGCTCGAAAGGCTTGGGCCTCTTCCCGTACAGCAGATCGTCCAGCAGCGGAGCTACTCTCCTGAAGATACCGGCATGTTTGACCAAAAAGCGAACCAGGCGGTGAAGCGGTGTATCCGGATGCGAGTACGGGCACGCGCCCATGCAGCGGCTGCAGTCGGTACCCACCTTGCACCAGTAGGTGTAGCAGCTCTCCGGGTTGATCTTCCAGCGCAGCACCCCGTTCTCCTCGGCTCTGGGACCCCTGGGTATCGACTGGCTGGGACAAACGGCGGCGCACTTGCGGCAGATCTCGCAGAACTCGATCATGGTGCTGTCGAACTTTCGAGGCTGCGGGATTAGAGGCAGTTCCGTGGTGACCACCGATATCCTGACCCTGGGACCGAGACGGGGCGTCATGAGCAGGCCCATTCTGCCGATCTCGCCCAAACCCGCATCCCGGGCCACCAGGGGACAGATCACCTCGTAGTGGCTGCTGATATGGGCCCGGGCCGAGTACCCCAATCGGCGGATGAAATCCGCTACCTGAACGGCGATCTCGGCAGCCCTCAGGTACTGCTTGGCTGTTTCCATGACCGTGCCCGATTTAGGCCCCTGCCGGGTCATGCGGTAGTCCATCTCAACGGTGAAGGCGATTGCGTGCTCGTGATCGTTTTTCACGGGCTTTCCGTACCACTTTCGGCGGCCTCGGATGGTGTAGAGGTGTTCGGGCTTGAGCAGCGTGAACCCCACCGAATGGGCTCCCAGATAACGTGCCAGTGCCCGGATGTACTCCGTGATCTTCCCGGGCTCCATCGAAACCCGTTGCGCCGACACCTCTCCGTCGGCAATGAAACGCAGATACTCCTCGGTGAAGAAGCCGGCTTCCACGGCGGCAAAAGCCAGGTGGTCGGCCTCCCTGGAACCCGGAGAGAGCAGCCCGGGCTCTGATCGAAAACGCTCGTCCGCCTCGAGATTCTGCGGACGCCGCTTGTAGTACTCCCGGAAGCGGCTGGTGCCCGCTTGTAGCTCCGCCCGGCTGAAGATCGTGTCCCGCTCATCGAACCTGTCCGCCGGTGCTCCGTCCCGTGGGGCGGGAGCGATGCGGATCGGGAGGACCAGAACCAGCGACGCTCCCCAGAACAGGCCGAGGATGATCCAACCCGCGATCTCCTGGCCGTGAAAGTCGAGCAGACCGAGAAGGACAAAAGGCAGGGAAAGCAGCAAAGCGGCGATCAGGGAGCGGCGACATGCGCGCTTCTCTCCTTCAACGCCGGAGGAAATCGCCACGACGATCAGACCGATGAGCACCAGTGCACCCGTGGCCAGAAGGAGGAAGTCTATGGCCGCCAATCCCCCGGAAACCGCGGCGAAGGATAGGGATTCAATCTTTCCCAGGATCTGATATGGCTTCAACTGTTCACCGTATTCTGTGCTCTTATTTTTTTACCCTCCTCCCTGTAGAATAGGGCAGAGATGAGAGGAGCGTAGCATATACGCAAACCCGGAGCAATGAGCACCGCGAAGGTCAGTTTCAAGAATATCGATAAACTTCTCAATCCGGAGTCGGTGGCCGTGGTGGGAGCCTCGAACAGGAAGGACAAGGTGGGGAGCATCATCTTCGAGGGTTTGAGACGCAGCAAGGCAAGGCTGTATCCGGTCAATCCCCATGAAGATGCAATTTCCGGGCACAAGAGCTACCCGCAAGTTTCCGACCTGCCGGTCACCGTGGACGTGGCGATCATAACGGTGCGGGCCGAAAAGGCGGCGGAGATTGCCGAACAATGCGCCCGCTGCGGGATCGACAACCTCATCATCGTTGCCGGAGGATTTGCCGAAGCAGGCGTTCAGGGCAGGGCCCTGGAAGAACGCCTGAGGGCGATACCGGAACAGTGGGGAAGTCGCATTCTGGGACCGAACTCACTCGGGGTTTTTGTCCCCGAGAACAACTTCGACACGATATTCGTGGAACACGGCGACCGGGCCCTGGCGGATGGCGGGGGAATCGCCTTTATCAGCCAGAGCGGTTCGGTGGGCGTGGAAGCCCTCGGGCTGGCGAGCAACACCGGCTTTCCCATGCGCGCCTTCGTCGGCCTGGGGAACAAGATCGATCTGAACGAGCTGGATTTCATCGAGTATTTCGGGGCGGAGGACAAGACCGATTGTATCGCCCTGTACATCGAGAATGTGGAACAGGGGCGAAGGTTTCTGGAGTCGGCCAGGGAGGTCTCCCTCGGCAAACCGGTAGTGGCTCTCAAAGCCGGAAGAACTCCCTCCGGGGTATCCGCGGTCAGTTCCCACACCGGGAAGCTGGCCGGAAGCGACAGGGTGGTAAGTGGAGCGTTCCGGCAGTACGGGATCCAGCGGGCCTTCGATGACGAGGAACTGTGCGACGCGGCCAAGACCCTCTCCTACCTGCCCCCGGCACGGGGAAACCGGGTGGCGGTGATCACCGGTGCGGGGGGGTTCGGGGTGATGTGCGCCGACTACATAGAGAGCGACAGTTCCCGGGCCAGGCTGCAGATGGCTGAGTTGTCTGAGAGAACAATTACGAGGATACGGGAGAAGGCCCCTACCTTCGCCTCCTGTCACAACCCGGTGGATCTGACAGCGGGGGTTACAAATGAGATGTATGTACACACGATGAAAGCGCTGCTGGAGGATAGGAGCGTGGACATCCTCATCTGCATCACCTTCTTCGCGCCCCACGCCGTGACCGACCAGCTGATCGACAGGATGGCGGATATAATCACAGGCAGTGACAAGCCCGTGCTCATCTTCACGGAGTACGGCCCCTTCACCGACAGCTATCTCAAAGAGTTCTACAAGAAGGGCATGATCGGCTTTCCCTCGCTGACGCGGACGGTCCGAGCTGTTCGCTTCCTGGTGGAGCGGGGACGGATTGTTTCGGCGCTACGAGTAGGATCATGAGCAAACCAAACACGGCAACTGTACTGAAGCGATGGCGTTCCTCGATTTCCATTCCCGGCAAACCGAACGAGTGGGAGAGTAAAAGCCTGCTCAGCAGTATGGGGATTGCCGTACCCCGTGGGGTGTTCATCGAAGCGGGCAAGAGCGCGGCCGCTGCAGTGGATCCGTCCGTATTGGGCAGCACCGGTCACTGGGTGGTGAAGGTTTGCTCCGGAGAGATCCTTCACAAGACCGAGCAGGAGGGAGTGATCCTTGATGTCACGGCGGAGGATCTGTCCGCCGGAGTGATCGCCCTGCAGAAACGCTTTCCCTCCGCCGGCATTCTGGTGGAGGAGATGGTGCCCTACCGGGGAGGGGAGATCATCATCGGGGCGCTCTACGATCCCACCTTCGGTCCCGCGGTCATGGTCGGCTCCGGCGGCATTCTCACCGAACTGTACAAGGACGTAGCCTTCCGCCTGGCTCCCTGCACGGTGAAAGAGGCTCATCGCATGCTCGAGGAGCTCACCATCTATCCAACGCTCAAGGGGTATCGCGGTTTGCCCGGCAATGCCGACGCCCTGGCCGAGATCGTGTCGAAAATAGCCGACCTGGCCGTGGATCTGATCGCCGAGGGCTGCCAGCTCGACATAAATCCCATCATCTGGAGCCGGGACCGCTGGGTCGCTCTGGACGTGAAGGCGATTATTACCGAGGATGAGTCCAAGCGAGTCGACCCGGTTCCGGTCAGTGAATAACAGTCTAGGGTTTTGAATCGGCCGTTCCATCGAATCCAATATCTGGAGTATGAGCATCTCCTCGATCGCCTCCTCGTCGTCCAACTGATACTTCCGCTTCTCTACAATTGCTCCGTCAGTCATACGACGGTAGAATATTGGCAGCTCAGGAGGTGCAGAGATGAATGCGAAAAGGAAAAAGGTTCCACAACCCGGGCTGCCCACGGGATTCGTCGGGTGGCTGGTGGCTTGGATGATGCCGCTGGCTCACGGGTCGATATACAAGAGCATGGCCAGGGCTTTGAATCTGCAGCCTGAAGATACCCTCATAGAGGTTGCCTGCGGAAGCGGACGCTTCTTGAAGGTCTATGCATCCGGCGTCCATAGCATCGCCGGCCTCGATCTCTCTGATATCCAGATCAAGATGGCAAAACGGAGGCTCAGAGGCCGGATCGCGGCAGGAACAGCAGAGATTATTCAGGGCGATGCCTCCCGGCTGCCCTGGAATGACAGTAGTTTCAGTGTAGCTACCACGATGGGCAGTTTCATTGGATTTCCCAAGCCACTGGAGTCGTTGAAGGAAATGCATCGTGTGCTGCGCCCAGGGGGAAAAGCGGTGGTCAGTATCGAGTACAATGCTGAAGACGGAAAGGACCATTCGAAAGAGATCAAGAAGCACGGGATGTGGATCTGGACGGAAGATGAGGTGCGAGGGATGATGAAAGAAGCCGGCTTTTCCGAAGTCTCTATAACCTACGACAAAGCGTTCGGGACTCCTAAAACGATGCTCGCCCATGGTGTGAAACGCTAGCCGAGATTCACACCAGGTGAGGCGGCTCATGTGGATTCTAGGCGGCTCCATCACCTTCGACACAGCCCCAGCTGATAGTCCTTAAAACACGAAGGTCCGCAGGAACAATCGCCCCGCCGGAGACCTGAGAACGTTGCCCCGCTGCAAGCCGAAGCCCCGGCTCAGGGCCTCGGTGTTGCCCAGGATGATGAAGCTCAAGCCCTGCTGCGGCACTTTGAGGTACAGACTGGAGACGTGGGGCGGCCACCAGCCGTAGTGCCAGATCAACCGGGTTCCCCGGTAGCGTTGGGTGAACCAACCCAATCCGTAGGGCAGTTGTTTTCCCCGGGTGGAAACCGTGGGAGCCCAGGCCAGCTCCTGGGTTTCCGCACGGATGAAGCGATGACGATCCAGGGCGATGTCGTAGCGGGCAATATCCGCCACAGAGGCCATCAGGCCCGCGGCGGAGCTGAAGTGCTCGGGGTAGCTGCCCACGACAAAACCTTCTTTCCTGGAGTAGGTGTAGGGCCCGGCCAGCGGTACTGAAAGATCCCGGGGATCGGCCGCGGTATTATTCAAACCCAGCGGTGCGATGATGATTTGCCGGAGGTTGGCGGCGAAGCTCTCTCCGGTGGTCGTCTCGATGACCCGATCCAGCAGGCTGTAGCGATCCCCGCTGTACTTGTAGCGTGTCCCCGGGGTACCTTCGGAGGTGTGGGAGAACAGATGCCGCACCGTGATCGTCCCACTGCCCTGCATTTCGATGCCATACCCGGACACCGGATCATCCAGATCCAGCTCTCCCCGCTCGACCAACCGCATGAGGATAGTGGAGGCATAGGTTTTGGTCACCGAGGCCAGGTGAAAGGGAGTGTCCGGGGTTACCGGGATACCGTTCTCCAGGTCCGCAAAGCCGAACCCTTCCGCCCATACGACCTGCTGATCTTCCACGATCGCCGCGGCCATACCCGTAAGCTTGAGCCTGTTTCGTAGATCCTCCAGCTCCCTGCTGAATCGATCCAGCCTGTCAGGGTCGAACGAATCGTCGGAATGAAGGGCCGCAATACAGACCGTGAAGGCCAACAGCGCGCCGATCATCCGCATCCCCATTATCTGTCTCCTGTCTTGCTCCTCAGATTTCGATATCCCAGCCGGTGCGGGGGATCAGTTGCCTCAGCTCTTCGACCGTGGGAACGTTTCGCCCGCCGCCGAGCTTGCCTGTTGCTGCCGCCCCGGCGATGTTGGCCAGACCGGCACACTGTTCTGGAGTCCGGCCCTTGAGATGGGCCCAGATGTACCCCGCATCGAAACAGTCCCCGGCCGCGGTGGTGTCCCGGAGGGTGACCGGTAGTCCGGGTAGATCTGCGCCTGCAGTGCTCTTCATATACACCCGGCAACCGGCCGCTCCCTGTTTCACCACAACGGTGCGGGGACCTGAACGCCCGGTTGCATCGGCTGGCCCGGTTGCTTCGGCTAGTACGCTGGGACCAGAAAGCGCGGCTGGTACGGTGGGCGCGGCTGGGCCGGGATTCCCATCGAATATTGGGCTGAGTGCCGAGGGTAGTACATCTTCCATTCCGGTGCGGGACACTTCTTGAAGTTCTTCTTCGGTGAGCAGCAGAACGTCGCTGCCGGTCAGCGCTGCTCGCTTCACCCCCGGCGGGAGCCCGGCAAACGCCGGTCCCGGATCGAAGAAGCGGGGAACTCCTCTCCGCCCCGCAACTTCCAGGGCCGCCAGGGTCAGATCCCTCAGCCGCGTTTCGGCCAGGCTGTAGCCGGAGGCGAACAGGGCGGCGGCTCCGGCCACCGCTTCGGTCTCCCGAACGCCGAAGGCGAGCGCCTTTCCCCGCCCGTAGGAGCCGACAAAGCTGTGCCTGCCGCGGCTGTCCACCAGTACAAGCGCCACGGTGGTGGTTCCTTCACGGCGGATCAGGGACACGTCGACTCCTTCACTCTCCAGGATTTGGATTACGTGTCCGCCCCAGAGATCCTCTCCCAGGGTGCCCAAGGCCACGGCCGCAGCACCCAGGCGTGCGAGAAGTATCAGGAGGTTGGCACTGCCCCCGGGTTCCAGGCGCATCTGCTCTGTAATGAAAAAATCATCAGCCCGGATCGGTAGATCCGGTACTTCGACGATCAGATCCGCTGTCAGATCGCCGATGGAAACGACACGCGGATCGGCAGGGTTCATCCCGGCTTTCCCTTCAGGTTCCGCTCGGCCAGCCGGCTCAGCTCTCCAGCCACCCCCTCGAAATCCAGCTCGGGATTCGCCCTGCGGAGCTCCGCGACCATCTGCGCAGGAAAAGCGCCGGCCCCTCTCCAGGCTCCGGCCACCGCGCAGGCCATGGCGGCCACGGTATCCGCATCCCCGGACAGGGCGGCGGCGTAGCGGGCGCAGAGAAGAGGATCGCCCCGGGCCAGGGCCAGGATGCCGAAGGCGCAGGGCACGGCATCGGCGGCGGCCAGTGTGGCGCCGAGTAGATCGTAGAGATCCCGGATACGGCTGAACAGATCCTCCGAATCATCCACATCCGCCCCCCGCACCAGCTCCAGGGCCAGGTCGATCTTGCGGGAAACACTGGCTCCGAACCAGGGTCTTCCCAGGGATCTTCCCTCCACCGCGGCCCGGCGGCCGGCAGCGAGGATCCGTTCAAGGGTGATTTCCGGTTTCAAAGCCTCGGCTACGGCTCCGGCTACGGCTGCTGCTGCGGACACGGCAACGTCCGTGAAGTGGCTGGGGCGGCAGGCCGCGGCCGCATCCCGCACCGCCGCCGAAGGGTTTCCCGGATGGAGCAATCCAACCGGGCTTATGCGCATGGCCCCCCCGTTGGTGTCGCCGGTCAACCCGGTCTTTCCGGGATCTGCACCCTGCATCAACGCCTGACAGGCCCTGCGCGTGCTGGGGCCCACAAAGGGGGCGGTGTCCCCGTCTACCGCTTTGTACCAGGCCAGCAGAGCCCGGGCCGCTCCCTCAACGGTAACTGCACCGTCCCGGATGATGCTCGAAGCCAGGGCAAAGGCCTGCTCGGTGTCATCGGTAACCCGCGCGGCGGGCAGTCCTTCGTGGGCCGGGTGCCCCTCGGGACCGGGATGAAAAGTGGTGATCCACCCGTTGTAGCGTTTCCAGGTTTCCTCGGGATGAAGCAGGGCGGGCATGGCAAAGGCGTCTCCGAAGGCCTGGCCCAGCAATCCGCCCAGGATATGCTCGTAGAGAACGTGGGACATGGGGAATTGTACACGAAGAGAGGTGAAAAATAAAACGGCTGACAGACGACGATTTCAGTGGCACGCCGCAGGTGTAGAAAGTTCGCCGCCTGTCAGCTCGTATTGAATTCTCTGGTCGGGGTTTTCGATATGAAACGCTCCGTCGACCTATTCGCTCAGGGTGGTCCTGAGAAAGCTCACCATCTGGTTCCAGGCCTGCTCCGGGGCACCGCCGGAACGGTAGGTGTCGCTCTTCACGAAGGCGTGGCCTACGCCGGGGTAGATCGTAATCGTACTCTCCACGCCCTGTTCTTCCATGGCCTGTTCGAACGCCCGCACCTGCTCGACCGGAATACCGCGGTCCTCTTTGCCGTAGATGCCCAGCACGGGCCCGGCATCCTTCATGCTTCCCAGCTGCGCCGCGTCCTGGATCGGTCCGCCGCCGTAGAAGATCACCACGCCGGCGAGCTCGGGATTGCGGGTGCCCATGTACATCGACTGGGTCCCGCCGAAGCAGAAGCCCATGGAAGCGACACGGTTCGCATCGACTTGAGGATGGGAACGGAGAAAATCCAGTGCCGCATCCAGATCCCCAGCGATCTGTTCTCCGGGGGTTTCGGTAACCTGCTTGCGGGCTTCGGCCACGGTACCGGCGACGCTACCGCGGAAGGCATCCGCTGCCAGCACGACGAAACCTTCCCGGGCCAAGGCATCGGCCAAAACCGTGGTGTCGTGATTCAGACCCCACCACTCGTGGATCATAACGACGGCGGGCGAAGGCCCGCTGCCTGCGGGTGTAGCCAGGTATCCACGCAGGGCCACTCCACCGGGGCCGGGAAAGGTGACATTTGTCTTGCCGGGATCCCGGGCATCCTGAGCAAAGACCGTGGCGGCGGCGCCCAGTATCAGGAGCGCGAAAAGGCTGCCGGTCACTATTTTCAATAACCTATTCATAGTTATACCCCTATATAGCGTTTCGAGCTGTGTCTAAGATGATAATCCTTATAAAAATAGTCAACATAAATCGCTTTCGAATGTTTTCATCAGTCTGCGCTGCGTCTCCCGCATTCCGGATGGCTCGCGTGTCCCGGCCGTGTAGCCCGGCCATGACAGGCTGCGTGCTCGTTGTGTACATGTAGACGCACGCACGGGCAGCAATACGGGGGAGTCTGCATGATCAGTACACGTACCGTAACCCTGAGCAACGGTTTGCAAATGCCCCAAATAGGATTCGTGGTGTTCAAGATCCCTCCGGGAGACAAGACCTACGATGCCGTTCGCACAGCCCTGAGCTCGGGATATCGAGCGGTGGATGCCGCCGCTGTATACGGAAACGAAGCGGATGTGGGACGGGCAATCCGGGATAGCGGCATCGATCCCGGGGAAATCTTTGTCACCACCAAAGTGTGGACCTCCGACCACGGCTACGACAATGCCCTGCGGGCCTTCGAAGAGACTAAAACCAAACTCGGTCTGGATACGATCGACCTGTACCTCATCCACTAGCCGGCAAAGGCGGATTTCGCCGAGACCTGGCGAGCCCTGGAGCGGCTATACCGAGAGAAGCGGGTGCGGGCGATCGGAGTGAGCAATTTTCTCATCCATCACCTGGAAACCCTGCTCGCTGGCGCGAAAGTCACACCGGCTGTTGACCGAAGATCAATCAGATCGAGTTTCATCCGTTCAACGTTCAGGCGGAATTGCTCGCGTTCTGCAGGAAGGCCGGGATCCAGGTGGAAGCCTGGAGCCCTCTGGGCAGAGGTCAGTTCTTCGATCATCCGCTCATCGCGGAGATCCCCCAACGGCACGAGCGCAGCCCTGCCCGGGTTCTGATCCGCTGGGACCTGCAGCAGGAGGTCGTGACCGTCCCCCGTTCGACCCGGGAAGCCCACATCCGCGATAACAGCGAGGTCTCCGACTTCGAGCTCTCCGCGGAGCAGATGTTCCGGCTCGACGGCCTGGACGAGGGGAAGCGGGTCGGCCCGGATCCCGATACCTTCATCGGATATTAGAGATCCGCTGCCCCCCACTACCTACAGCGAAAAGATCTTTCCCGGATTGAGAATCCCCTTCGGATCGAAGGCTCTCTTGATGGACCGCATCAGCTGGATGTTGGTTTCGCCGATGTTGTTGATCAGGTAATCCCGCTTGGCCAAACCGATTCCGTGCTCGCCGGAAATATTGCCCTTGCGCCGTATCACATCGTCGAAAATCTCCCGGCGCACCGCCTCGTGCTTGGCCGACCACTCCGGGATCTCCTCCCCGATCACCCCCTCTTCCAGCCGGTTGCGCATGAAGTTCGTGTGCACATTCCCGTCCGCAGCGTGCCCGTAGGTGGGCAGGGGCACCTGATACTTCTGCTCCAGGGTATGAACAAACTCCACGTGGCCGGCGATCTGGGAGCGGGGCACGCAGACATCGAAGAGCTCCACCGTGCCCGGCCGCAGCGCCTCGTAGATCATGCTGCGGATAGCGAGGATCTCCTCCTGCTTCTCCCTGTTGTCTGCAAGCAGGATGTCCAGCGCTCCCTGCTGCTCCAGCACCTCTCCGATCGCCTCGGCCTGGGACAGGACCAGATCCTCATCCGGGCCGTCGAGCATGAGAAGCAGGGAGGCCGGGCCCTGGGAGGCGGGCCAGGTCTTCTTTAACAGACGCTCGGCACTGGCGATGGCCGAACGCTCCACAAACTCCACGGCAAAGGGGACGATGCCCCGGTTCAAAACGGCCGGAACACTCTCGATGGCCGCCGCCACGGTTTGGAAGGGAGCCAGCAGGGTTTGGATCGAGCCGGGCTTGGGAAGCAGAGCCAGGGTGACTCGAGTGACGATACCCAGAGTCCCTTCAGAGCCGATCATCAGCTCCATCAGGCTGTAGCCGGTGCTGGACTTCATGAAGCTCCCGCCCAGCTCAATGATCTGCCCCGATGCCAGCACCACCTGCAGGCCCAGCACGAAGCGCTTGATGGTCCCGTACTTCACAGCCCGGGCGCCCCCGGCATTGGTGGCCACCATGCCCCCGGCCATGGCGCTCTCATCCCCCGGATGGGGCGGAAAGAACAGACCGATCTCCTCAGCCGCCGCGTTTATCTGATCAAGGGTGACCCCGGCCTGAACCGTGAGGGCGTAGTTGGCCGGGTCCGCCTCCACCACCTTGTTGAGCCTCTCCAGAGAGAGGACGATACTCTCGGCATCGGGAACACAGGCCGCGGCCAGTCCGGTCCCGCCGCCCCGTGCGGTTATGGGAACGCCGGTCTGCGCGCAGAGTTTCACGATCTCGGCCACCTGCTGTTCCGTGGACGGCCTGACCACGGCCTTTGGTATCTGGAGGTACATCTGAAGGGCGTACTCGTCGTGCCCGTAGGCTTCCAGATCCGCCTCCTCCACCAGAACACCATCAGAGCCCACGATATCCGCGGCTCGCTTCAACCAATCCTTGTCTACAGACATTGCTTGTTCCTTCCTACCCGGAAAACGCCTCGATGGCGGCCTGCAGTTCCGGGTGGGTCTCTGCATATTCTTCCAGGCTGACCTTCCCGGCCACCGCTTCCCAGCCCTGCAGCAGGCTGGCGGCTCCCGCCCCGGGCCCCTGGGGGTGTCCGAACACGGCCCTGCCGGGAACGATACCGAAGTCCACTGTCTTCAGCCGCTCGTACAACCGGACCGTGGAGCCGGCCCACTGGCTGCCGGCCGGCACGGGCAGACAGGGCTTCATATCCCCCAGCGGCTTCAGACACTCCTCGACGCTCTGAAGCACTTCCCTGTCCGGCGTCTTCATGCGGCTGCCGAAGCCGGGGAAGATGACCGCGTCGAATCCCACCAGTCGCTGAAGCTTGGTTATCAGTTTGGAATGTACCCCGTGATAGGGGGCGCGGGTCAGCGGGGCTATGAAGTCAAAATGGCCCACCAGCGGCACCCGGGTGTGCCGGCGCAGCATGCGGATGGCGCTCAGCCCCGTAGCCATTCCATTGACCATGACCGCATTGGCACCCCCGGCTACGGCCGTATCGTGGAGCTCCAGCAGGCGGTCGACCTCATCGGTGATATTGGCCAGGTAGATCTTGGGCGACCCGGTCTGTTCCTCAGCCCGCTTGCGGGCATCCCCGACCAGTCGGGCCCGGCGTTCCAGGGGCGACCAGGGCACATCGCAGAGCATCTCATCATCCTTGGCGATATCCAGTCCCCCCAGAAAGGCCTGGTAGGCCAGTTCAGCGAAGGGCGCCGGATCCAGTCCCAGGTTCGGCTTGATCACTCCGAAGAACAGCGGACGATCATGGACACCCAGCATCTCCCGCAGACCGGCAACTCCGAACTTCGGACCTTCGAAGTTCTCCAGATAGCTTTGAGGAAACTCGATATCGAAGAGCTTGATAACCGATATTCCGGGTGAGTAGTAGGCCCCCTCGCCGCCTGCGGCGGTCAGGAGATTGGGCAGACGGGGCCCGAAGTTTCCGTGGGGGTGGGCGATCTTAACCCGGCAGCCGTAGGATCTCAGCTCTCCCGGGGTCAGCAGGGGATAACTCGGCTTGTCCAGGGTCCGCTCCACCTCCAGATCGATTACCTTGGCTCCGAACCGGGGCCGGAAATCTTCTTCCACGTCCACCCGCTTCCACTGGGCGGTGGACTGCTCCTGGCACAGATGGGCGGCGGCTTCCTCGGGATCCACCGTGCATTCGAAGTAATAGTCGAACACCACGTACTTGTCCATATCCAGGTCCCGGGAATCGGCAAAAAAAGCTCTCACATCTCTGTCCGTCATTCGGCAGGTTTACCTCGCTTTCGGATCAATTCGTGCATCATCTCGGCAGCCTGCTCCGCGAAGGCGGGATCGTTGATGTGGAGGTCGACCTGGCGAATCGGGATCTCCTGCTCCGGAAGCCGATCCAGCACCTCCCGCAACCCCTCGAGGAAACCACGGTCCGATTCCGGTTCGTACATCGGTCCGTCTTTGATGTTGAGCTGGGTAAAGCCGCCGTTGGGAATTAAAACCGCGGCGGGACCGGTAGACTGACTCAGCCGCTCGGCAATATATCGTCCCACCGCGGCCATTTCTTCGCGATTGGCTCGAACGTGGGTGTGCAGAGGATTGTGAATGATATGTTTTCGTTCGAGCATCTGTTTGGGGGTTTCCTCCACCGGACCGAAGAGGATGAAGTCTGCAGCCCCCGGGATTATGAGCTGCGGCACCCCTCTGCGGGCGCTGGCGCCCATGCGATCCTCATGAGCGGGAAAAATCCCGCCGAACAGCACATCCGGTATGTCGTGAGGGCTCAGATCGAGGATCCCGGCCAGTCTACCCTCCTCGGCCAGTTCTTCCATGGCCTGGGCGCCGATACCGTTGCAGTGAAAGGCGATCACCTCATATCCCCACTCCACCAGGAGCTCCCGGATCCGCATGGCGCAGGGTGTGGTAACCCCGGCGGTGGTCACGGCCACCGCGGGCCGATCCTCCAACTCCGTCGCCCCTTCGTTCATCTCCACCATGCCGACGATCGCTCCGGCTCCTTCGGCCAGCACCCGTCGGGTCACGATGTTCAACCCCAGGACATCCGCCACCGAGTGGATGATGGTGATGTCCCGAATGCCCACGAACGGTCCGAAGGGCGCTTGCCCGTTGGCCACAGCCGAAATCATCACCTTGGGCACCCCAAAGGGCAGAGCCTTCATCACCGTGGTTCCCATCACCGTACCCTGACCTCCCCCCAGGGCGATGATCCCGGCAAGCTCTCCCCGCCCGTGCAACTCCAGGACCAGTTGCTTTGCTCCTTCGGTCATGGCGCCGATGGCGTAGTTCTTGTCCTTCCTGGCCAGTATCTTCTCGATAGAGGTGCCCGCCGCCGCGGCCACCTCCTGGCGGCTGATTCCGGGTGGGAAGGCCGGCTGCCCCATGATGCCGCAGTCCAGGGTACAGGCCTCATGGCCCTTGGATTCGATCCGCTGCTTGACGAACTCCAGCTCCTCTCCCTTGGTATCGTGGGTTCCCATCACAATGATCTTCACCGCACGCATCCTCCCCGTACCAGCCAGGCTATCTGAGCGGTCTCCTCCACCAACTCGGCATGGTGCTCGGCCGTAATGATACTCTCCGCCATGGCGAAGATGCCGTGCTTGCTCTGAATGAATGCCCTGACATTCGGGTTCTCTTGCAGAAGGGCTCTCACCCCTTCGACCACCTGTTCATTCGCATGCCCCTCGATATGCAGGATCGGTATTTCACCGACCTTGTCCCGGGCATGAAAGGCGTGCAGGGGAAGCTCCCCGAACAGTTCCCCGCAGGCGATGGCCCAGGGCGAGTGGCTGTGCAGGATGCCGTGAACATCGGCTCTTAGCCTGTAGATTTCCAGATGGGTCTGCAGCTCCCGGGAGGGACGGCCGGAACCCTCGAGGACTCGGCCTTCGAGATCCACCGCCACCAGGTTTTCCTCCGTAATCTCGCCGAAGGATGTGCCGCTGGGCTTGATCAGGATGATCTGCTCTCCCGGGGCCCGGGCGCTCAGATTCCCCCCATTGCCGCCCTGCAGCCCGCTTTCATAGGCACGTCGGGCTGCGCGAACCATCTGCTCTCTGAGGGTTTTCAGCTCCGGCTTCATCCTAGGGATACAGGTCCTTTCCCAGCTGGGATGGCTCGTGGGCCAGGAGAATGTGGTCGGCCCGACGCATCACCTCTTCCATGCTCTTCCAGACCTCGATGATGTTGGCAAAACGCCCGGGAGGTGTGAGGGGCCACCCCTTGTCCTTGTTGGGCTGGAAGTTTTCCTTGAGCAGCACCAGATCACCCACAAGAACATAGACACCCCCCTCTGTCTGCACCTGCACGGCCACGTGGCCGGGGCTGTGCCCGGGGGTGGGGAAAATGCGGATACCGTCCACGATCTCCGCCTCCCCCTCTACCAGGTCGAATGTGCAACCCTCGAAGGGGCAGCCGATTCCCAGAGCCGGGGCTTCATAGGAGTTCCAGTAGAAGGGAATCGGGTCGATGGCGAAGCGGTACTCGGTCTCACTTGCGATGTAGCGTGCCTTTGTGAATTTCTTCATGTTGTAGGTATG
>Ga0272441_10007988_pt1 | contig 16964 bp, 9 predicted proteins | sample SSMProp6N_FD_193582 | JGI IMG/M metagenome (GOLD analysis project Ga0272441, IMG submission 193582) | Marine sediment archaeal communities from Little Sippewissett salt marsh, Falmouth, MA, United States - SSM-Prop-6N | ecosystem: Environmental > Aquatic > Marine > Wetlands > Sediment ...
GAAGGGAAAAATGACTCAATACGTCTGGAGATTCCCAAGGGACATTATGAAATCAATTTTGAACAGGTTCAGAAGCAGAAACGAAGCCTGCTGCCTGATCGTCTCGTTTGGATCCTGTTGGCTGCTATTATATTAAATTTCCTTTATTTATACTGGCATTTTTTTCATAACGATTTTGCCGATACAAAACGTCTTTTTAAAAAGGATGCAGTTTGGGGCGATTTTTTTAAGAGTCAAAATCCGAAACAGATTGTATTGGGTGATCATTTTTTTTATGTTAAGGACGATGGCGATTTGGAAAAAAGAACCATCATGCGTCGCGATGATATCAACAACACCTATGAATTCGAGCAATTTCAATCATCACATGCCACGACAAGTAATTACATTCCTTTAACCTATCCCATGTTTCCGAGAAACAGTGTATGGCCTTTTTCGGATATCTCAAAAATGCTCGTCATGGCTGAACAGTCCTATTCATTAAATTATGCTTCAAACGTAAAAGCCTCTGACCTGAAGGAGAATGACATTATTTTTACCGGCAGTTTTCATACACTGGCTGCATTTGATCAGACATTCAGAAAATCCAAATTTCGATATACGGTTTACCCCAACAGCCTTACATGCTGTGATTCTGAAAATGATACGGTTTATACTTTTGTGGATGAAAGCAATCCTGTCTATTATCATACGGATTACGGTGTGGTCAGAAAAATTCCCGGACCCAATAATAACATTTTTATCATTTTTACAAGTTTTCATGAAACCGGTACCATAGGTATTATCCGGTATTTTACCGATCCTGAATCCTTAAAGGCGCTTGAACAATATATGATGGAAGAACTGGGTTATGTCCCTCGCTATTTTGAAATGCTTTTTAAGTCAACAGGTTATGACCGTACGGTTTATACAACGGAATTTGAGCAAATTTTTGCTATTGATGAAGATGAACCATTATGGTAACGAATCTTTTTGCAGAAAAAAGCCGCCAGTCAGAAGAACCGGCGGCTTTTTTGTTGAAAGAAAGTCAATTTATTTGACGGAAAAACAATATACAGTTGTTGACTTGTAGACTTCACCCGGATTCAGGATGGTGCCCGGGAAGGACGGCTGGTTTGGAGAGTCGGGAAAGTGCTGGGTTTCCAGACAGAGCCCGCTACGATGCGGATAAATTTTTCCGCTCTTGCCTGTCAGTGTGCCGTCCAGAAAATTACCGCTGTAAAACTGCAGTCCGGGTTCTGTTGTCCAGACTTCCATATAACGGCCGCTGTAGGTTTCATAAACAGTGGCTACCCGCTGCAGACCTTCATTTTTATCAAGAACCCAGTTGTGGTCATATCCACCGCCGAATTTAATTTGCTGATCATCCGAATTGATTCTTTTACCGATCGTATTGGGTTTGGTGAAATCAAATGGTGTGCCCTTTACCGGTCTGATTTCGCCGGTTGGTATCAATCCCCTGGTGACCGGTGTGAAATTTTTCGCCTGCATAAACAGAATGTGATCCAGGATATGACCGTTCCCTTCACCGTGCAGGTTGAAATAGGTATGATGGGTCAGGTTTACGGGTGTGGATTTGTCTGTTGTGGCAGAATATTCTATAACCAGTTCATTGGAATCTGTCAACCTGTAACAGACCGTGACATAAAGCGTTCCCGGGTACCCTTCTTCGCCATCCATACTGGTATACTGGAGTTCCAGCTGGGGATTGTTTTTCTTGAATCCTGGCCGGGCATCCCATACAACTTTGTCAAATCCTTTCAGACCCCCGTGCAGATGACACGGGATACCACCGGGCTCATTGTTCGTGGCCAGTTTATAGAGGGTGCCATTCAGCGTGAATTGTCCGTTTGCAATACGATTTCCGTATCGTCCGACGATGCAGCCGAAATATGGCGACTTTTCAACATATTCTTCAAGGGTATTGAATCCCAGTACCACATCCGCCATTTCTCCCGTTCTGTCCGGTGCAAAGAGCCGCACAACGGTACAACCGTAGTTCATAATATCCACTTTCATCCCATTGCTGTTCTGCAATGAGTATAAATAGACAGATTTACCATCTTCTGTTTCACCGAAAGGTTTCATGGTTATGCGTGATTGACCGTTTCCGGCATTGAGCAGGGATATGGCTGCCAATAACAGGCAAAGAACCATCATTTTTTTCATATTCATATGACCTCCTTCTTTTTTATCATACAATATTTTGTATGTAAAATAATGTATTTCAGCTTCTTAAAGCCTCCAGAAATGCATTAATCTGTTCCGTGGAAACACCCGGCGGCATGCCTCCGCCGCAGGAAAAAAGAATCCGTGATTTATCGTCCAGACCGTCAATCAGCCGACGTACAGATTGTGATATATCGGCCGGGGTTCCTGAAGCCAGCACATCCCGGGGTGGAATATTACCGAGCATGGTTATGCGGTTACCGGTTTTGTCCTTTAATGCATTTAAATCTGTATCAAAGCCCATATTGAACAGGTTAATACCGATTTCAGGAAGGTATGGAGCAGATATCTCACAGGGCGCATCATTATGAAGAAATTTTACAGAAACATTAAAATCATACAATTCCTTGAAATAGGGAAGACCGAACGTTTTAAATTCTTCCTCACCCACAAATCCGATGATATCGTCCAGCAGAAGAATACCATCGATGGTTTTAAATGTTTCCATCTGCAGGGACAGCCAGTCTTTCAGAAACTTTGTAATTTTTTGCATTAAAAGAGCTGCTCTGTCCGGATCCATCATCATGGTGGTTAAAAATTCTGTGGAACCCATCAGGAAGCTTGCGATGTTCAGTGGACCGCGGGCAACAGCAAAACGAATTTGATGACCCTCTTCTTCGATGATTGGTTGAGCCAGTTTCAACCGGTTCAGGATAAACGGCAGCAGTCCATCGATTGCAGGATTCGGAACAATCAGGTCATCAATTTCAGACGCGGACCCCAGTACTTTATGGGCATGGGGGAATTCATTCTGCGGAAAGTTGGATCTGGCTCCGAATGCGGACGGTTCGGTGCACATGCCGTATTCGGACCAGAAACCGGGAAAAAACAGGATATCCGGGAATTTTTTTAACGCTTTTAGATTGGCTTCCATCCATAAGGCATCGTTTGAAAAGTAATCCAGTATGGTCATACCCGCCCAGTTCGGCAGCCAGGGACTGTCAATAATAAAGCCTGCCGGGAGTGGTGATAATATTTCTCCCTCAATAACTTTCAACAGGTCTTGCCATTGCTTATCTGTCATACAAGCTCCTTCAGGTTATCCGGTTTTATCTTTTTATATTGATTTCATGCCCTGTATAGGTAACCACTGCATGCGGTTTGTCTGTCAGGTTCAGTCTTTTCGGATGTTTTGGGTCCATCCAGACGATTTCGAATGTCCGTGTTGACAGCATGCCCGGGTAATTTCCATTTCTTTTACCGATGGTGAGTAAGCCCTTCTCTTCATGGTAATCCAATTCAATTTCGCTGAACATTCCCTTTTCATAATTGTAATTGGTGCCTTCATCTTCATATAATGTAAAATAAGCATTTTTCCCGGTATAAACAATCAGACGGATTGGATCTGCCGGTTTTTCTTCCGTATATTGAAGTTCCGGGCCAACCGGAACAATGGATCCTTCCCTTACAAAAACGGGAATATCGGTATACGGCGCATCCGCCTGCATGGTTTTTCCGCCTCTGAAATATTGACCGGTTCTGAAATGGTACCATCCGGTTCCGGATGGAAGATAGATTGTCCGCGACCGTGCCTGATATTCTGTAACCGGACAAACAAGCAGGGCCGGTCCGAACATAAACTGATCTTGAATATTCAATACGTTTTTATCATATCCAAAATCCATCATCAGTCCGCGCATCATGGTATAATTCCGCTGTGTAATCCATCCCGCCATTGAATAGATATAGGGCATTAACCGGTAGCGCAGTTTGTCATAGGCCAGCATGGTCTGGTATGCAATATGATCATCGGATGCGATATTGAACATTTCCCGGTAGGGATATTGTCCATGAACACGGAAAATGGGACAAAATGCGCCGTACTGGAACCACCGGGTGTTGAATTCGCGCCATTCCTCAAGATCTTCCGGTTTGACATTCCGCTCAAATCTGGGTTCAACCGCGAATCCCCCGATATCCGTGGTCCAGTAGGGAATACCGGACATACAAAAATTAAGTCCTGCCGGGATCTGCGCTTTTAAATCGTACCATCGGGTTGCAATATCACCGCTCCAGGTTACGGCTGAAAACCGCTGCTGACCCGCATAGGCTGAACGTGTAAGAATAAAAACACGCTGGTCTGGATTGATTTGGCGCTGGCCTTCATAGATACCTTTTGCATTCATCAATGAATACGTATTCAGATACCGGGCGAAAGAACCCAGGGCTGTCGGGCCAAGACGCAGCCGGGTTTCAGGCCTTGACAGGTTGGAGTGGATATCCGGTTCCGTGGCATCAAGCCACCAGGCATCTATTCCCTTTGAAAACAGTTTCTGGTTGATTTGTTTCCAGAACAGATCACGGGATTCCTGACTATAGGGATCATAGAAAGTGGAGACATAACCCCGTCCCACCCAGTCGCGCTGCTGCTTTTGCACATTACGTCTGTACAGGAATCCGTTATCGTTCATTTCGTTATAATGTGTTGTCCCGACATAAAATTTGGGCCAGACGGAAATCATGAGACGTGTGTTTAGATCCTGATGCAGGGTTTTAATCATACCTTCCGGATCTGGAAAGCGTGAGCGGTCAAACTCGTGGCTGCCCCATTGATCCTCCTCCCAGTAAAACCAGTCCTGAACAATATTGTCCAGAGGAATACTCCTTTTACGGAATTCCCGGACCACACCCAGCAGTTCATCCTGCGTCCGGTACCGCTCGCGGCACTGCCAGAGTCCAAGTGCCCACTTGGGCATCATAGGCGCTGATCCGGTTATGGTCCTGTATCCCTCTATAATATTATCCGGATTTTCACCATAAATAAAATAATAGTCAATCTGATCTCCCACTTCTGAATATAGAGACATGCATTGATTATAAACGGCGTCCTGTGGTGTCAGGCATTTCAGGCCTATAAAACCTCCGGTATGTATCCATTCAATTCTGATGGAATATTGCCGGCCGGCTTTCATCTTCAGTTTTGGCAGATGGGTCCATGGCAGCCAGTTCTGGCGCCAGCTGTCCACGACCAGTTCATCATCCAGCCACATCCTTGTATAACCGGAACAGTACAATCTGAATTTATACGTTCCCGATTCGGATACCTTTATTTGGCCGCTCCATCGAACAGCTTTTACATTCTGCCTGAATCCGTCGGGATAGGGATCATTCACATCCAGAAATTCATGCTCAATGCGGTTTTCCTGCCTTGATGTGTACAATGTATCAAAATGGGTGTCGGAAAAATAATCTGCGGTTAATCCTCCGGTTTTCCCCCCGCTGTCTATGAGCTCAAGAGCAGACAGGGATTCGAAATCCCGGATGTCACCGAATTTTGTGCGTGAATTATTGTCCCATAGTATGCCGTAATTGCGGTTGGACAGCAGGAACGGGACCGCGGCCACTATATTGTACTGGAACAGATCCACATCGTGATTTTTATAGTTCATTATATTGTTCTGATGCTGTCCCAGACCATAAAAGGCCTCATTGTCCGGAGAAAGGAACAGCTGCTGCACGTGATGGGTCTGTTCTCCCATAACCACAGCCGGCGTAATGATTTTTCCATCGGATGGTTTTTCCATTAATACCAAACGATCATCAGCATCATAGAAAGCAACAGAACCGGTTTGTTTATGAATATGGACGGAACATTTTGATGTACGGACAATCAGATAATTTTGTTTTTCCTCTAAAAACCATTCCACGGGGCTCCAACGGCATTTGCTGACAATCAGGCTCGGGCGATCCGAAAACTGGTTCCGTCTTGAGGCAGTGACACGAATGATATTGTCTGTGCAGACCTGGATACGAAGCAGATGGGCATCTGCAGGTTTTGAGGGCTTTAATTTGAGAACAATACCGTCGGTCTGGTGAATAAAATCTGCTGAACCCGCCAACAATGTACTGCCTGCCAGAATACAAAAGATGATTATCATTTTTATACGCATTACTGAATCCTTCCGAAAAATAATGTCTAAAAAATAAGGTGCATCGATGTGAATGTCAAATCCGGGTATTCTGAATCTGAAATTCAAAGTACAAAAACGAATAATGAAAAGCAACACCCGTCATGTTGTTTTAAACGGTTTTAACAATTTATTACATTCTTTGTGACGAGTTTCATTTTTCGAATATGAAAAATGATTTGTCATGGGAATAAAAATCTATTACATTGAAATGGTTCTATTATAAAAATGAAAGGGTATGTGTCCCATGAGAGTAAAACTGACCCAAAAACCGGCAGGATTTTTTACGGCCGGTCTTATCACGGTTTTTCTGATCCTGTCCTGTCAGCAAGCGGAAACGATAAATCGGATCAGGATTGAAAACAGTTTTAATCATGACTGGAAATTTCATCTGGGCGATGTGGATCATGCACAGGATCGTTTATTTGATGATTCAAACTGGCGAACCCTTTCATTGCCGCATGATTGGAGTATTGAGGGAGATTTCAGTCCCGATCATCCGGCCACACCGGGTGGAGGCGCGCTGCCGGGCGGTGTGGGATGGTACAGGAAAAGTTTCCGGATTGCCGATTCGCTGAAGGTTAAAATGATTTTTATTGAGTTTGACGGTATTTATATGAACAGTGATGTATGGATTAATGAATTTCATTTAGGCAATCGTCCAAACGGCTACATATCATTCCGCTATGAAATTACACCTTATTTAAGAAAAGGTAATCTGGAAAACGTCATTGCTGTACGTGTGGATAATTCCAGACAGCCAAATTCCCGCTGGTATTCGGGTTCCGGTATATACCGAAATGTACGCCTGGTGGCCGTCGATCCGGTACATGTGGATCATTGGGGAACTTTTGTGACCACACCTGATGTCGCAGACCAGTCGGCTGCGGTTGAAATCAGGTCCACGGTGCGAAATGGATCCGATGGGGACAGAAAAATTGTAATAAGAACGGAACTGTTCAATCACGCAGGTCAAAGCGTAACCTCTGCTGCCTCCGATACGCTTGTTCCCGCTGAATCGGCTGTTGAAGTCACCCATCACTGTGTTGTGGCCGAACCTGAAAGATGGTCTGTTGAGCATCCGAATTTATACACTGCGCGAACCTCCATTGAAGCAGAAAACAGGGTAATTGATGATTACTCAACGGTATTTGGTATACGCACCTTTCATTTTGATCCGGACAGCGGATTCTTTTTAAATGGGAAATCTCTGAAAATCCAAGGGGTCTGCAATCACCATGATCTGGGATGTCTCGGCACCGCTGTCAACCGGAGGGCCCTTGAGCGGCAGATCGAAATCATGAAGGGGATGGGTGTGAACAGTATTCGCACATCACACAATCCGCCGGCACCGGAGCTGCTCGATCTCTGTGATCGAATGGGTATTCTGGTTATGGATGAAATGTTCGATATGTGGAAGAAAAAGAAAACCCCCTATGATTTCGCATTGTACTGGGACGAGTGGCACGAACAGGACCTGAGAGATTTTATTCTCCGTGACCGTAACCATCCGAGTGTATTTATCTGGAGCATCGGGAATGAAATTCTTGAACAGTGGGATGAAAGCGGTACACGCATAGCCGGAGAACTGGCTGAAATTGTCCGTTCACTCGATCCGACACGTCCGATCACTTCCGGTCTTAACGATCCGAAACCGTCCAACCATATTATCCGTTCCAATGTGCTGGATCTCATAGGATTCAATTACCATCAACAGGATTTTGAAGCTTTTCCGGAAACATTCCCGGATCAGGTGTTTATTGCCACGGAAACAAGTTCCGGTCTTGCCACCAGGGGACATTATGATATGCCCTCAGACAGCATACGGCGATGGCCCATAAGATGGGACCTGCCGTTTACCCTCGGTAATCCTGACAATACCTGCTCTGCCTATGATAATTGCAGCGCACCCTGGGGATCCACTCAGGAGGAAACGTGGAAAATTGTCAAAAAGCATGATTTTTTGTCCGGTGTCTATGTGTGGACCGGTTTTGATTATCTTGGTGAGCCGACCCCATACGGCTGGCCCTCACGCAGTTCCTATTTCGGTATTGTGGACCTGGCGGGTTTCCCGAAAGACACTTATTATTTTTACAAAAGTGAATGGACAGAGGAGCCGGTGCTTCATGTTTTTCCGCACTGGAACTGGCAGGAAGGGGATACTGTGGATGTCTGGGCCTATACCAATTGCGATAGTGTGGCGCTTTCCTTAAATGGTATAAACATGGGTATACAGGAAAAATCCAATGATGCCCTGCACCTGATGTGGCGGCTGCAATATCAGCCGGGCACATTAAAGGCGCTTGCCTGGAAAAATGGAAAAGTTTGTCTGGTCAAAGAAGTCCGGACAGCCGGAATGCCGGTCCGTCTTATTCTTGAAGCGGACAGAAATATCATTTCAGCAGACGGGAAAGATTTGTCCTTTGTTACCGTGACTGTTTGTGATAAAAACGGTGTGACGGTTCCGAATGCGAATAATTTGATACAATTTGAACTAACCGGCAGCGGCACAATCGCAGGCCTGGATAACGGACTGCAGACCAGCCATGAACCGTTCCGATCCGACCGAAGGAAAGCATTCAATGGTCTGTGCCTGGCTGTACTGCAGTCAACCACTCAGAGTGGAAAAATCACATTAAAGGCATCCGCGGAAGGATTAACCGGGGGTAGGGTAACCATTCAGGCACGATAAGCGAAATACCAGTACAAATCCGGCAGGTGAACGGGATTCTTATATCCCGAAAATCTGCCGGTATTTTTTTCGACAAAATTTTACAATTGTTTACATCATTGTGATAATTGAATCCTTTTTATATCATACATAAATACTAATTCTCCCAAATCGGAAAGAATATGCATAATATGAAAGCAAGGCGTATTGATTTCATCGTGCTGATTGCAGTTCTGCTGTCGGTATTTGCAGAAGCTCAGCTTATGGATAACTGTTTTCTTGAGTATTCAGGGACGAAAATAATTCGAATGCCGCCGTATATTGAGACCAGTAAAACGGGTTTGTCTCCTACAGTTACGGTCACCATTTACGCAGCAGATGGAATTTATATCTGCTCAGCTGCGATGATTTTTTATTCATAAACTGTTGGATTATTTGTAAAAGAATGCATACATTTTGAGCAATACGAAATCAATTTACTATCTGTTTTCTGCTACAGCCGGCATATGTTATTAAACGCAATTACGTATAAACCATAAAGAGTCCTGCCATGAGAAACAAATACCGCACAAGGTTTTATAGTTTTGTATTTTTCCTGTGTCTGCTGACGCTGCAGACCGCGGAAGCATCCTCCGGGCCGGAGCGAGGATTCACAAGCTGGATGCCTGCCACCAAATGGGAGGAGGCATTACTTGCCGGCAACGGCGTTATGGGCGCACTTGTTTTCGGACGTCCGCATGATGAAACCATTATTCTCAGTCATGCCGGACTCTATCTTCCGGCAAGTGACCGGGTCAGGCCCATTGATCAGGCATCCCGTCTGGATGATATCCGGAAGCTGATGCTCGAAGGCCGATATGCCGAGGCGGCGCAAATTCCCGTTGATCAGAGTATGGAAGAGGGATACGGCGGACAGCGCTGGTCCGATCCCTTCATGCCGGCTTTTGATATTCGGCTGTTCATGAAACCCTCCAATATCAGAAGATATCAGCGTTCCGTAAACTATGAAACAGGAGAAGCCATTGTACGCTGGAGAGATGCAGACGGGCAATATGAACGGTCTCTCTTTGTTTCGCGTGCGGACACGGTTGTTGTTCTGAACATAAAGGGGACGGGGCCTGTCAGCGGTCATATTCAATTTACGATGAGGCATTATGCCTGGGAACAGAGACAGGTTGTAAGGGACAATATCAAGGATACAAAAATCAGAGCAGAAAAAGACTGGCTCGTATACCGGTCGGAATTTGTACGGAAAAAGGAGGACAATCCGCAGGGCTATGAAGGTGCAGGAAAGCTTATTGTAACAGGTGGATCTTCACATGTAAAGGGGGAATCCATTGTTTTTAATAATGCGGATGAGGTTCTCCTTCTGGTCAGGATTGAACCGAATGATAACTGGGATGTCTCGAATATCTCTTCTATACAGAAAAAGCTGGAAAAAATACCTTCTGATTATGAACAGCTTCTCAGCCGTCAGGTTCAGGTTCATGGTGAGCTATATAACCGGGTTCGTTTCAATCTGGATGATGCTGATGACCGGAAGCTTGATTCCGAAGCCATGGTCCTTCAGGCAAAGGATTCGGTGGACCTGGGCATGATTGAACAGATTTTTGATGCGGCGCGATACAATAATTTATGTGCCACAGGTTTACAGCCTCCCAACCTGCAGGGTATCTGGACAGGTGTGTGGACACCGCCCTGGGCCTCGGACTATACACATAACGGCAATCTTCCTGTTTCAATATCCAGCCTGCTGTGCGCCAATTTGCCCGAGCTGATGATGTCCTATTTTAACTATCATGACCGCATGCTTCCCTGTTATCGGGACAATACCCGATATCTGTACGGAAGCCGGGGAATTCACATCCCCTCCCATACCAGTACCTGCGGATGGGATGTGCACTTCGATCCCACATGGTGCATGACATTCTGGACAGCCGGGGCAGGCTGGGCTGCTTCTTTCTATTATGATTATTATCTTTATACCGGAGATATCAATTTTCTGAAAAACCGGGCCTATCCCTTTATGAAGGAGGCCGCATTATTTTATGAAGATTTTCTGACGGAAAGTTCGGACGGTCTCAATCTCGTTTTTAACCCATCCTATTCCCCGGAAAATACGCCGAAAAATTCAAATTCACAGGCATGTATCAATGCCACCATGGATGTGATGGTTGCCAAACAGCTTCTTCGCAACTGTGTTCAGGCGGCGAAGATACTGGAAACCGATCAGGAAAAAGTCTGTCTCTGGTCGGCTATGCTCGGGAAAATGCCGGCTTATGAGATCAATGAATACGGTTCTCTGCGTGAATGGCTCTGGCCGGGGCTGCAGGATAATGATGCCCATCGGCACGTATCGCATCTGTATGGTCTGTATGACCGAATTGATCCCGATTTGGCGTCAGATCCGGAACTGCTGAAAGCGGCCGCCAATGTCATTGAATCGAGAATGAGAATAAGAAGAAGGGATAACGGCGGCATTATGGTTTTCGGTATGGTCCAGATGGCTTTTGTGGCCGCCAATCTGGATGACGGAAAAACAGTTGAAGAACTGATTCGCTGGATGGCAGGACAGTACTGGACCAATTCTCTGGCCAGCACCCATGATCCGGGCAATTTATTCAATATGGATTTAAGCGGGGGCTTTCAGGCAGCTGTTGTCAGAGCGCTTGCCAGGGGGGAGTCCGGACATATTTATATCTTGCCTGCCTGCCCGCCTTCCTGGAAAAAGGGCTCAATTGACGGAGTGCTTTTACGTGGACAAATAGATTTGCATAAACTGAGCTGGCGTGAAGGGGCCCTGTCGATAAAACTGCACTCTGCAATAGAACAGATAGTAACCATTGATCTGCCTGCTCCGGTATCATCCTTCCAAATGAAGGGTGACGGAGAAGTAAAACAGTCGGAAACCGATCCTCATCAGTTGATTCTGAGCTTTACAGGGAATAAAACTGTTTGCCTGGAAATCATTCTGTCTTTATAATATAATATGGACCAAGTTAAAAAATCAGGAGGAAACCGATGATCAGAAGGTATCGAATCGGCTTTTTGGCCGGTCTGTTGGTGTTTACATCTGTTCTGGCCCAGGAATATCCCGGATTTCGTGTTATTGGCCGCCACTTATATGATCCGTGTGGTGAGAAGGTTGTTCTTCGCGGTGTGGCCAATCCAAATATCTGGTATCAAAAGGACGGAATGCCGCAGTATGAGGAGATAGAACAGACCGGTGCGAATGTGGTGCGTATTGTCTGGGATACAACCGGTACAGCGGATGAACTTCGACAGGCTGTGGAAAATTGTATTGACTATGAAATGATTCCCATGGTTGAAATTCATGATGCGACCGGGAAATGGTATCTACTGGATAGGGTGGTGGCATACTGGATCAGGGAGGAAATTCTCTGGGTGATTGAGGACTATGAAGAGTATTTACTGATCAATATAGCCAATGAATGCGGTGACTATTATGTAACCCCATCGACCTTTCGAACCGATTATGAAGCCCATATCCATACCATGCGCGAAGCCGGTATTCATGTACCGCTTGTGATCGATGGTACAGACTGGGGAAAGAATATCAATATATTGCAGTCCGAGGGCCCTTATCTTATTGATGCGGATCCGGATCACAATCTGATGTTCTCCATCCATATGTGGTGGCCCGCCAAATGGGGATGGAGTGAAAATGATGTTGTTGATGAAATCTCTGAGTCCGTGAATATGGGGTTGCCGCTGATCGTTGGTGAATTTGGACATTTTACGGATGCCGAGGGTGTAACCGAGATAACAGCTGCCAACAGTATTCCGTACCTGACCATCATTGAACAGTGTCAGCTGAATGAAGTGGGCTACATTGTCTGGTCCTGGTTCGGCAACAGCAATCCGCTTTATGATATGAGCTCGGATGGAACTTATAACGGCCTGGAGGGCTGGGGCCTTGAAGTGGCGGTCACGGATGAGAACAGTGTTGCCAACACTTCCGTGCGTCCCTATTTTATGGAGAACGGCAATTGCGATCCTTCGCCGGTTGTCACGGCCGGTTCATCTGTTGGAAAGGATTTTACATTGATGTCCGGTTACCCCAATCCTTTCAATGCAAATGTGATTATTCAGTATTCAGTTGACGAGCCCTGTAGGGTTGATCTGGATATTCTGAATATACAGGGACAGATCGTTCAAAGACTGGACCAGGGCTGGAAAACAGCGGGACAGTACACAGTACACTGGGATGCCGGGGACCATTCAGGAACGGATATGCCATCCGGAACCTATTTTTGCCGTATGACAGCTGCGAAGGAAAAAGAACGCTCGCAGAAAATGATTAAATTGCTGCTGATTCGATGAGGATAGCCTGTTTAAACGGGAAGTGATGATAGACTCAAAAAAACCGGATCTGATATAGAAATTGCTGTATCAGATATGAATCATTGTTAAAAATACGGGAGAACCTGGAGCGATGAAAAAATTTTTAATTTTATTATGGCTGGTTGTTTCAATGTCGGTTTACGGACAGAAATTTAACGGGCTGGCCACATCGCCGCCCATGGGATGGAACAGCTGGAACCGTTTCGGCTGCGATGTGGATGAATCATTGATTATGGAAACAGCGGATGCCATGGTTGAAAACGGCATGAAGGATGCCGGTTATCAGTATATTGTGATTGATGATTGCTGGCATGGTATGCGGGACAGCCTGGGATTCATTCATCCGCATCCGGATCACTTCCCATCCGGCATGAAGGCCCTGGCTGATTATATTCATTCCAAAGGATTAAAATTTGGTATTTATTCCGATGCCGGGTGGCGCACCTGTGCCGGACGTCCGGGCAGCCGGGGTTATGAGTACCAGGATGCGCTAACCTATGCTGAATGGGGTGTGGATTATCTGAAGTATGACTGGTGCAACACGGAGGGGCTGAATCCTGTAGGGGCTTATTTAACCATGCGGGATGCGCTCTATAAAGCGGGCCGGCCCATTGTATTCAGTATTTGTGAATGGGGAACGGCCAGTCCCTGGGAATGGGCAAAGGATATTGGCCATTGCTGGAGAATTTCGGGCGATATCGCGGTGCTGTTTGATGGAAAAAAGGGACACGGCAGCTGGGATTCATGGGGTGTGCTTCAGATTCTGGACATGCGAAATGACATCAGGAAATATGCCGGACCGGATCGCTGGAATGATTTTGATATGATGGAAGTGGGGAACGGGATGACAGTGGAAGAGGACCGGGCCCATTTTTCATTGTGGTGCATGATGGCTTCTCCGCTCATGGCCGGAAATGATTTGCGGCACATGTCCGAAGAAACACAGGAGATTCTGACCAATAAAGAAGTGATTGCTGTGAATCAGGACAAACTCGGCATTCAGGGCTTTAAATGTCATCAGGAAAATGTGTGGGAAATCTGGGCCAAACCCCTGAAGGGCGGTGATCTGGCGCTCTGCTTTTTAAATCGTGGCAAAGAATCGGTTAAAATTGAGTACAACTGGCTGAAAGAAGTGATAAAGGACGATCTGAAGGGTATTCATTACCGGTTCATTGATCAGGAATATAATGTTCGTGACCTGTGGGCGAAAAAGGATATCGGATCCACCAATCAGGTTTTCAAAAGAAAATTGAAATCCCATGATGTGATTATGATGAGATTGACGAAAAAGTAATCATGTGGTGACATTGTGGAATACCGCTTTTGGGACGGGCTTTCTCATTTCATGGCTATCAGATAAGGAAACGATATGCGAAATCCATTGAAACGGTTAATTTTCAATTCAATCCTCTGCATTTTTATCGCCGCCGGAACCGTGATTTCATTTGGAAATGTAACAAAAGATGAAATTGAAGCGAAAGCGGACAGTGTGCTTCAGTTATTAACACTGGAAGAAAAAATTGCCCTTCTTCATGGAAATGCCAGGTTTTCATCCGCCGGAGTGGAAAGACTGGGTATCCCTGAACTCAAATCCGCTGATGGACCTACCGGTGTTCGTGAGGAAATGGAAAGACATTCCTGGGAGCCGCTTGGTTTATCGACAGATTCCGCCACTTTTTTTCCGGCCGGACCGGCTTTATCGGCCACTTGGAACCGCAACCTTGCTCTGCGGTATGGAGAGAATCTGGGTGAAGAAACCAGGGCAAGGGGAAAGGACATTCTTCTCGGTCCGTCCGTGAATATTATCCGTACGCCAATTTCAGGAAGAAACTTTGAATTCTTTACAGAAGATCCCTTTTTAAACGCAGCCATTGCCGTGGCCTATATCAAAGGGCTTCAGAGCCGGGACGTAGCGGCCTGTGTCAAACATTACGCGGTGAACAACCAGGAAATGTACAGGTGGCGAATCGATGTTAAAGTGGATGAAAGGGCATTGCGTGAAATATACCTGCCTGTGTATAAAGCTGCGGTTCAGGAAGCCGGTGCGCTTTCGTTTATGGGTGCTTATAATAAATTCAGGGGATGGTATTTGTGTGAAAATGATTATCTCTTGAACAGGGTGTTGAAAAAAGAATGGGGATTCAAGGGTGTAGTGATTTCCGACTGGGGCGCAACGCACAGTACCGGGAACGCTGCTCTGCACGGTCTGGATATTGAAATGGGCTCGAGGCCGGAGGATTATAGTGATTACTATTTTGCGGACCCCCTGTTAAAAGCTGTTCAGGATGGTGAAGTTCCACTCAGTGTTATTGATGACAAGGCCCGGCGTGTTTTATATCTGATGTTCAGCTGCAGAATAACTGATAAAGACAGGCACACGGGCTCGTTATGTACTCCTGATCACTTCAAAACAGCCTACGATGTGGCGGCTGAGGGAATTGTCCTTTTGAAAAACAGTGAATCCGTTCTTCCCCTGAATCCAAAGAAGATAAAAAGTCTGGCCGTACTTGGCGAAAATGCCATGCATCGCCATGCCAAAGAGGGTTTTGGCGCCGGTGTAAAGACCAAATATGAAATAATGCCGCTTGAAGGCCTTAAAAACAAAATGGGTGATCGGATTGAAATTAATTATTCACAGGGATACAGGGAAAATTATATCTACAAGGATGTAGGAAGACGATGGAAACTCAGGCTTCCGGATCCAACACCGGATTCCCTGCTCATACAGGAAGCCGTTGAAATCGCATCTCGGTCAGATGCGGCTGTTATTTTTGCCGGTTCAAACCGAAGTATTGAATCCGAAGCCATGGACCGTCCGGATATGCGCCTTCCTTTTGCCCAGAAAGACCTGATCAGGGCTGTTGCAGCTGTCAATCCCAAAACAGTGGTTGTGATGATTGCTTCAGCGCCCTGTGATCTGACGGAAATAGACTCGCTGGTCGGAACGCTGGTCTGGGGATGGTTTAATGGATCTGAGTCGGGGAATGCCATGGCGGATGTCCTGTTCGGAAATGTGAATCCTTCAGGTAAACTGCCGTTTACTATGCCGTATAAACTGGAGGATTCTCCGGCCCATGCGCTTGATGCTTATCCCGGTAATGCGGATTCTGTGGTCTATAAGGAGGGCATTCTTGTCGGCTACCGATGGTTTGATACCAAACAGATCGATCCGATCTACTGTTTCGGGCACGGTTTGTCCTATACTGAATTTAAATATTCCTTAATGAAATCCGACAGGAAAGAATACGGGATGAAGGACACCATTCAGGTTTCGCTGCGAATTGAAAATATTGGAAATTATGCAGGAGGAGAAATCGTACAGATCTATATGCACGATCACGAAGCATCGGTTATGCGCCCTGTTAAAGAATTGAAGGGATTTGATAAAGTTTTTCTTCATCCCGGTGAAAAGAAAACAATAAAAATCAATCTGCCGGTTCAGAGTCTCGCGTACTTTGATGATCAGAATATGGCCTGGGTTTTGGAACCGGGGGCATTCGAAATCATGGCAGGCGCATCGTCCAGAGATATCAGGGAACATATTCAAATATCAGTTCAGTAAACCCTATTGCTCATTTTAAAGAATCAACTTGAATAATAAAAACAGCATAAGAAAATACGGACAGCCGCCATATCGGATTTGTCTTGTCCACGGCGGTCCCGGCGCAGCCGGAGAAATGGAATCCGTTGCGCAGACACTGTCCTCTGCGGCAGGTATTCTGGAGCCGTTTCAGACTGCAGATTCTGTACAGGGGCAGATCAATGAGCTGAGACATCTGATCGAAATTCAT
>Ga0272441_10007989_pt1 | contig 16959 bp, 12 predicted proteins | sample SSMProp6N_FD_193582 | JGI IMG/M metagenome (GOLD analysis project Ga0272441, IMG submission 193582) | Marine sediment archaeal communities from Little Sippewissett salt marsh, Falmouth, MA, United States - SSM-Prop-6N | ecosystem: Environmental > Aquatic > Marine > Wetlands > Sediment ...
TGCGCCGAATTCTGTTTTTCCCGCTGATGCCCCCTTGCCATTGGCGACGGCCCCCGCTTAAATCGGAAAAAGGGCTCTCGCCCGGGAGGCTTCCATGCAGGACAGACTCGTTGCGGAAGGTATCACGTTCGACGACGTACTCCTGGTTCCCGCCCGCAGTTCGGAGATCGCCTCGGAGCTGGACACCTCCACCCGCCTGACGCGGCGCGTCAAGCTGAACATCCCCCTGGTCTCCGCGCCGATGGACACGGTCACCGAGGCCGAACTCGCCATCGCGCTGGCGCAGGAGGGCGGGCTTGGCCTGATCCATAAGAACCTCTCCATCGAGGCCCAGGCCCGGGAGGTCGAGAAGGTCAAGCGATCCGAGAGCGGTATCATCACGGACCCGATCGCCCTGCCGCCAAGCGAGTCCACGGCAACCGCGCGGCGCCTGATGAGCCAGCACGACGTCTCGGGCATTCCGATCGTCGGCGAGGCCGAGAAACTCGTAGGCATCCTCACGCGCCGGGACCTGAAGTTCCTTTCGGAGGACACGGTGATCGAGGCGGTGATGACCAAGGACAACCTCGTCACCGCCCAGCCGGAAACGTCGCTGGAGACCGCGGAGAAGGTCCTCAACACGCACAAGGTCGAGAAGCTCCTGCTGGTGGACGAGGCCGGCCGGCTCGCCGGGCTGATCACCATGCGGGACATCGACCGCCTGCGTCAGTTCCCCCGGAGCTGCAAAGACGCCCGCGGGCGGCTCCGCGTGGGCGCGGCGGTGGGCGTGCTGGAGTTCGACCGGGTCGAGGCCCTGATCGCCCGCGAGGTGGACGTGCTCGTGATCGACACGTCCCACGGGCACAAGGACATCGTGCTGGAGACGGTCCGGCAGATCAAGGCGGCCCATGACCTGGACGTGGTGGCCGGGAACATCGCGACCGCGGAGGCCGCCGAGGACCTGATCGAGGCCGGCGCCGACGCCCTGCGGGTCGGGATCGGCCCCGGGGCGATCTGCACGACGCGGGTCGTCACGGGCGTGGGCGTGCCGCAGATCACCGCGGTCAGCGATTGTGCGAAGGTGGGCGACGCGCACGGCGTGCCGGTCATCGCCGACGGGGGAATTCGCCACAGCGGGGACATCACCAAGGCCATCGCGGCCGGGGCGTCCACGGTGATGATGGGCAACCTGTTCGCCGGGCTGGACGAGTCGCCGGGCAAGCTGATCATCTACCGCGGACGGCGGTTCAAGACCTACCGGGGCATGGGCTCGATGGACGCGATGGTCAACGGCTCGGCCGACCGGTACAACCAGGAGGGCGTGGACCGCAGCAAGCTCGTGCCCGAGGGCGTCGAGGGTCGCGTGCCCTACCGCGGGCCGCTGGCGGACTTCGTTTGGCAGGTGCTCGGCGGGTTGCGGAGCGGCATGGACCACTGCGGCACGCACACCATCGAGCAGTTGCGGACGCAGGCGAAGTTCATTCGGATCTCCGGCGCGTCGGTCGTCGAGAGCCATCCGCACGACATCCAGATCACGCACGAAGCACCCAATTACACGATCGTCACCGGCGACGACGAGTGACCCGCCGGCCCGGCCGTTCGCCGGGTGCAGCGTGTCGATCGTGGAACCTGCACGGGAGAGGACAGATGATTCGCACCGTTTGGATCGCCGCCACGTTGATCGGGGCCGGCCTCGTGGCGGGCTGCAACCAGCCCATGCCCGGGTCGAGCCTGCCGCTGGGGCAGGTGGATTACACCTCGGCCTTCGCCGCGGGGAAGGAGGTCATGTCCCAGTACTACTCCGTCGAATCCGCCAATCCGCATACCGGCGTGATCACATCCCGGCCCAAGGCCGTCGACGCCGAGAGGGAACGCATCCTCGGCGGCTCGCCCGCGAGAGAGCTGGCCACGCTCCGCCTCCAGGAAGAGGGTAGCCAGGTGGTCGCCTACGCCACGGTCGCCCTCCAGCGTCAGGGCTCGTCCGTGCTCCGCCAGCCCCGCCCCGGGCTGGAGAGCTACGACACGGTCCCCAACCAGACCCCCGCCGAGGACGAGGCCGCCACGACCATCGAGCAGAACGAGTCCTGGCGCACGCACAGCTACTCGCACAGTACCGAGCGGAAGATGCTCCAGGACCTGCGGCGAGCGGTGAGCCCGAAACCCAAGGAGTGAGCGCCCTGAAAGCCCGGGGACCCGGTTCCCGGGGCTTCCGGTCCGATGACCCCAACAGCGAGCCCCTCCCCCAACGGAGCGAGACCATGAAGCCCATCGCACTCCAGCTCTACACCGTTCGCGAGCAGATGAAACAAGACTTGCCCGGCACGCTCAAGCAGGTGGCCAACTTCGGCTACGTCGGCGTCGAGGGCCTGCCCGGCGGGCAGCCGCGGGAAGCCAAGCGGATCCTCGACGACCTCGGCCTGAAAGCGACCAGCCTGCACTGGGCGCCGGCGACGCCGGACAACATCCAGGAGATCGTCGACGCTGCCGGGCTGCTGGACATCCACGTCGTCTGCTCCGGCTGGAAGAACCGCGAGGACTGGGACTCGCCCGACGGCGTCCGTCGTATCGCCGCGGGGATTCAGGAGTCGGCCGCCCTGCTCAAGGCCCACGGGCTGATCCACGCCTATCACAACCACTGGTGGGAGATGCAGGACCTCGACGGCACGCTGGGGCTGGAGCGGTTCCTGGCCGCCGCCCCGGACGCCGGCAGCGAGCTGGACGTGTACTGGGCGTGCAACTTCGGCGCGGTGGACGTGCCCGCCCTGCTGGGCAGATGGAAGACCCGCTGCCCCCTGCTGCACATCAAGGACGGGCCGCTCGTCCGCGACGAACCGCACACTGCCGTCGGGGCCGGCAAGATGGACATCCCCGCCGTCGTCGCCGCCGCGGACGAGGACGTCTGCCAGTGGCTGATCGTGGAGCTCGACCGCTGCGCGACGGACATCGTCGCCGCCGCCAAGGACAGCCTCGACTACCTCGTCGCCAACGGACTGGGCCGCGCGAGGGACTGAAGGACGCGCCAAGGGCAGGGCCGGCGAAGGGCCGCTCACGACGGGACCTCGACGCGGAGGCGCTGAGCGAAAGGGACGGGAGGCCGGTCTTGTCTCCGGGCTCTGGATAACGCAGCGCCTCCGTCGCGCGTGCGTTCTTCGAAGAAGAACCTCGACATACACCGAAGGAGAAGAGACGGATGGCAAAGGTTCGCGCCGCGATCATTGGCTGCGGGCGGAAGGGAGATTCCAAGCTCAGGACCGGCTGCGGAATCGCGCACAATCACGTCGGCGGTTACAAGGCACACAAGGACGTGGAGGTGGTGGCCCTGTGCGACCTGGTCGCGCCCCGTGCCAAAGCCTTCCGCGACGAGCACAAGCTCAGCAAGGTCGGGATCTACACCGACTACCGGGAGATGCTCCGCGGCGCCGACCCGGACATCGTGTCGATCTGCACCTGGCCCGCCATGCACGCCGCCCTGACCGTCGGCTGCGCCGAGGCGGGCGTCCGGGCGATCCACTGCGAGAAGCCCATGGCCGTCACGTGGGGGCAGGCCCGGCAGATGGCGGCCGTCTGCGAACAGCGCGGCGTCCAACTCACGTTCAACCACCAGCGGCGTTTCGGCGCGCCGTTCCGCGCGGTGCGCGAGCTGGTCGAGGACGAGGCCGTCGGCGAGTTGCTGCGCATCGAGGCCTACACGGGCAACCTGTTCGACTGGGGCACGCACTGGTTCGACATGATGTTCTACTTCAACGGCGACGGCCCCGCCGAGTGGGTGATCGGCCAGGTCGACCTGCGCGGTGCCCGCAGCATCTTCGGAGCGCCGATCGAGAGCCAGGGCCTGGCCCTGCTGCGTTTCGCCAACGGCGTCTACGGGCTGATGTGCACGGGCGAGAGAAGCCCCCGGAACGTCGAGTTCCGTCTGATCGGCACGAAGGGCACGATCGAGCTCGGGCGGCCCGACGGCCCGGGCCTGCGCATGATGACGGAGAAGCGGAAGGGCTGGAACGTGCTGGACCCCGAGCCGAAGCTGCACGGTGCGGACCTCCACGCGATGGCCGTCGCCGACGCGATCGACGCCCTGCAGGCCGGGCGCGAGCCCGAGCTTCCCGCTCGAAAGGCCCTTCAGGCCACCGAGGTGATCTTCGCGACGTACGAGTCCGCGCGCCGCGGCGGACGGATCGACCTGCCGCTGGAGACCGACGACTCGGCCCTCGCCGCACTGCTCGCCGCCGGGGGCAGATAGACCGGAACCCGCCCCCCCGCCAGCCCGTTGCTGATAGCGAAGAGCCCAGGCTTCTGAACAAAGGAATCCGCCATGAAGAACGCACTGCCGATCGCGCTCGTCCTGCTCGCCGCCGTTCTCCCGCTCCGCGCCGAGGAGAAGGCCAAGGTCGTCGAGCCGAAGTTCGACAAGGCCAAGGCCCTGAAGGAAGGCTACGTCTCGCTGTTCAACGGCAAGGACCTGACCGGCTGGGTCGTGCCCAAGGGCGACAACGGGCACTGGAAGGTCGTCGACGGCGTAATCGACTACGACGCCGCCAGCGAGGCAAAGGGCAACAAGAGCCTCATCTCGAAGCAGCAGTTCGAGGACTTCTCGCTGCACATCGAGTGGCGGTTCAAGAAGACGACCGGCCTGTATCCCATGCCGATCATCCTGCCCGACGGCTCGCTGAAGAAGGACGCCGACGGCAAGGTCATCAAGACCCCCACGCCGAACGCCGACTCGGGCATCTTCCTGCGGGGCGCGGGCAGGGCCCAGGTGAACATCTGGTGCTGGCCGTGCGGCTCGGGCGAGCTCTGGGGCGTGCGGAACAACAAGTCCCTCAAGCCCGAGGAGCGAGCCGCCGCCGTGCCCAAGTGCAAGGCGGACAACCCCGTGGGCAAGTGGAACGCCTTCGACATCACCGTCGTCGGCGACCGCGCGACGATCCTGCTGAACAGCAGGAAGGTCATCGACAACGCCCGCATCCCCGACATGCCCCCCGCCGGCCCGATCACCCTCCAGCACCACGGCGGGCTCAACAAGAAGACGGGCAAGTACAGCCCCGCCTCCAGCCTGATCCAGTTCCGGAATGTCTACGTGAAGAAGCTGAAGAAATAGCCCGGATTATTCGCCGCAGGGAACGCAGAGGGCGCAGAGGTAATTGCATAGGAAAGACTTACATCAGAGACTACCCCTTCTGATCGCGAACAGTGTGTTCCTGCGCGGGAGCGACCCAGAAGAGAGAATCTAATCTAAGTTTCTATGCATAATCGTCTTACCTCTGTGACCTCTGTGACCTCTGCGGGCTCTGCGGTTGCTCTGCATTATCCGGGATAGGGGGGAGCAGAGACCGGGGAAACGCGAAGAGGAACGCCCAACAGCGAACAGTCAACAACCGACCGCCAACGGACCGCAGCGGGGACCGAGACGCCGTCAGGCCGCGCCGCGGCGACGGCGGACCAGGGCGGGGATCAACGCGGCTGCGAGCAGGATCGCCGAGCTCGGCTCGGGCACAAACGTCGAGTTGACGGCCCACTTCTCCTGGAGGTAGTACCCCACGGCTTCGAGGTCGTCGGCGCCGAGCTCGCTGCTGTAGACCAGCAGTTCGGCGATGTCGGCGTTGGAGTTGTTCGTGGGGTTCGAAAGGCTGCCGGCGGTGTAATACCCGCCGCCGATGATCGTCGCCTCGTCCGGCATGTTCACGACGTTCGTTTCGTTGCCGGTCCCCGTCGCGACGGCGGGGGTGCTCGAGTTCTTGAAGAACTCCGTCGCGCCGTAGTTCTGCCCCGCGTCCGTCCGCCAGATGCCGATCAAGCCCTCCGTCGTGCTGTCGAGCTTGTCGTTGGCGAACACGTGGTTGCCGTTGTTGTACCGCCAGCTCGAGTCGTTCGACAGGGCCGTGACCAAGCCGCCGCTGCCGCTGCCGTCGTCCGTGCCGATCTGGAACAAGCGGTGATCACTGACGGCTCCGTCGTTGTCCCGGGTGACGATGAACACCGTCAGTGCCGGGTTTCCCGCCAGACCCATCGCGTCGGCGCGGGACAGGTAGGCGTCGCTGCTGAAATCCACCACGGGCAGCCCGTTGAGACTGCCGGCAAGGTCCAGGATCGGGGCGCGGGCCGCGTCGGCGGCGTCCGTCACGTCGTTGCCGTTGACGGACTTGTCCTTCCAGACGCTGACGACGCCGGCGGTCTGCCCGTCCTCGGCAAGTCCCTCGGCCGTGCCGTCGCCGTCCAGGTCGCCGGCGTCCAGCCACAGGACAAGATCCGCGGTCACGGGCAAGACATCCGCCGTGGCGGGCGCGCAGCAGGTCAGGAGGAGTCCGGAAACCAGAACCGACAGCAGTCTGCCTCGCGTGGTCATGAGACAGTTCCTCTCCAGGAAGGCTGAGCCACCTTCAGCGGATGTACGTAACCCGAACGGAATGAGCCGATGCACGCCGTACAACTCCTCCACCCATACCAGTATATGCGCGACGGCCCTGTGCGCCAAGCGCCGAACCGGCCCGAACCCGGCCGGACCGGACCGGCGGTAAGACCTTCCGCTCTCCACTGCGCGGACCTCCTACCGCCCTTCCACCGTGGCGGCAAAGCCGTGCAGCCACTCTTCGAGGTTGGTGTAGCCGTCGCCGTCGTCGTCGGCAGAGGGGTTGGCGGGGACGGTCAGCGCGCGGCGGTTCTTGGGCAGGTCGGGCCAGCCTCCCACGTCCTGCTGGCTGGCAATCGTATCGCCGGTGCGCTCGGCGACCGACGCCACGACCCGGCGGTCGACCGGATCGCGGTCCGCGGGCCGCGCGCCGGCCGTGGCCAGCACCCGGCCGCGGACCTCGCGGCTGGGGAGGATCTTCAGCCCCGGCACGACGACGGGCGGGCGGTCCGCCCTCGACCGCTCCGGGAAGATCGCCACGCCGACCCACTCCCGGAAGATGCGGGTGTTCGGGCGGGCGCGGTCCTCGCCGGGCCGGGAACGGTAATCCCAGAGGTCCGGAACGTGCTCCTCGACGCGCCGGCCCTGCGCGTCGGTGTACGCGATCGTGCAATCGGCCAGGTGGATCCGCCCGACCGACCCGTTCCGCGCGATGATCCGCACGAGCGTCGGCGTCCGGTCGATGGAATTGCCGATCACGCTCACCGCCGAGCCCCCGCCGCGGTCCGACGGCGGGCTGTTGCCGAACGTCATCGCGATCCCCGGCTTGGGGGCCGCGTTGTAGACGAGGTTGTTGATGACTGCCACCTTGCAGCCGGACCCGGCCGTGGGACACCGATCCTTGTTGTGGGCGAACAGGTTGCCCACCACCGCGACGTTCTGCGAATGCCCCTTGCCCTGGTTGAGGATCAGCAGCCCCTTGGAATGCCCGCCCTTGTGATGCTTGGGGCTGTCGAGTCCCTCGGCGAAGATGCACCGCCGGAACGTCGTGTCGCTCGCGGTGGACTGCACGTTCTCGTCCGTCGCCCAACTGAACGAGCAGTGATCGACGACGATCCGCTCCCCGGCCACCTTCAGGTTGTCCCGCTCGCTCCACTGCGTCCAGCCGGCAGCGTTGCGCAGGGGGCGCTTGGGGTCGTGCAGGTCGCCGACGCGGATGCGGAGGTGCTGGAGGAGAACGTCGTGCGTGCGAACGTGCAGTTGGCAGGCCTTCAGCGTAATGCCCGGTGAGGGCGCGGTCTGGCCGGCCACCGTGACGTACGGGTGCCGGAGGAACAGGTCGCCGCACGGCGTGAAGTCGATGTTGCCCGAGACCTCGAAGACGACCGTACGCGGGCCCTCCGCCTCCAGGGCCGCCCGCAGCGACCCGGGACCCTCTCGGCGGAGATTCGTCACCTTGATCACGCGGGTCCTCGGCGGCTGGATGTGCCGCCCGCTTCCCCCGGGCGTCTCCATGCCGAAGCCCGCGGCCCCGGGCACGATGGGCACGGCCTGCCCGGCCTCGGAGCCGGACGCTCCGGCCATCGCCAGAACAGCCAGAATCACCGCGGGCCGGACTGCCCATGCTCTCGTGCCGCTGCGCAGGTGTACGGGAACCGTGCTCTCTGTTCGTTGGATACGCATCGTCACCTCCATATCGGCTGGGCGTTGGCGCGGGCCGATGCGCTCGGGCAACCGTGACCGTCTTCTTCCCGTGCCGCGGGCGCGCACCTATCCGCCCCCCTCGCGGAGGCCGTCCTCGGAAACCGACGACGGTTCCGGCCACATCCCCGCCGCCTTCCAGGGCTCGAGCCGCGCGACGGACAGGTGCCTCGCCCCGCCGGCCGACAGGGCCGCCGGGGCGACCTCGGGCAGCCGGCTCGGCCGCTGGAAGCTCAGCCCGTCCGCGCCCCCCCGCACGTCCTCGGCGCGCTGCGCTCGGGCGCCAATGCGGTTCTCGGCAATGCTCACGCCCCGGCAGCCGGGCTTGACGTGCACCGCGCCGCCCTTGCCCGGCGTGACGGTGTTTCCGAGAACGTGCACGTCCCGCAGGCCGCCGGCAAGGACAATCTCGCCCTGCCCTCCCCCCGCGCCATTGGGGCCGATCCGGTTCCCGGTCAGAACGACCCGGTCGCCGCCCCGGTAGCTGTACCCCCGCCACAGAACGCCCTCCCCGGCGTTGCCGACGACCTCGTTCGCCTCGATCCAGTGGTCCGTGTCGCGCTCGCCGATGCTGATGCCCTGCCGCCCGTTGGCCCGCAGCTCGTTGCGCCGGCAGATCGAGTGCGTCGTCCGCAGGCAGTAGTACAGGCCGCAGCCGCCGTTGTCGTGCACGCGATTGTCCTGCAGGACGTACCGCACGCTCCCGCTGCCCGGGTGCAGCCCCGTGCCGGCGTTGTCGTGAATGTGGCAGCCCTCCACCAGGATGTCCGTGCACTGCTGGAAGCTGACCGCATCGCCGCGGTAGTGGCGGACCTCCACGCCGCGCACGGCCACACGCCCCGAGCGGATCAGGAACACCCCGCCCCCGCGGCATCCGTTGAGGAACACGGACTGCCTCTCCGCCTGCCCGTCGACCGTAAGTCCCTCCACGGCGGCGTCGTGGACGTCCTCGGCCTCGACGAGGGGGAAGACCGACACGGCCCGCGCGTTCTTCGCCGCATGGTAATCGTGGTTCAGCATCCGGTTGATGAGCAGGCGGTCGCCGTCCCGGCCGACGACCGTCGCGACCGTCGTGTAGAATCCGCCGGCGTTGTTGTCCAGGATGTGAACGCCCGTGCCGACGGGGAACTTGTCGGGCTCGGCCACGATGATCTCGTAGTGCCCGTAGCCGAGGTAGGCGGGAATGCGGCTCTCGACACTGGGCGCCTTGCGAAGGACCGCGCCGGGGCGGCCGACCACGCGTACGCCCGACCGCAGGTGCAGCGCGTCGTGCATCTCGTAGACGCCGGGCGGGACGATGACCGTTCCCCCGCCCGCCGCGGCGACGTCGTCCACGGCCCGCTGGATCGCGGCGTTCGTCGTGCCCACGTACCTGCCCCTGCCCACCGTCACCGGGGTGCTCGATGATTGGCTCAACGCGTTCTCCTTGGGACCGGCCGAGCCGTAGGCACCGCTCGTGCAGCCGATCAGTGTTCCTCCTGCCGCGCCGGCCAGGAACCCGCGCCGCGAGAGTCTCGATCCACCCATTGCTCTGCTCCTTCGCCCGGGCTCGACAGCCGGGGGGGGTTACCGGTCGGACAGGATGCGGCCCGCAATCCGGCTGACGCGGCCTTGCTGCTTCCTGTAGACGCACAGCGCTCCGCCGGCCCCGTCCCCGGCCAGGGCGGGGTCTTGTTCCTCGGCCTCGCCGGCGGCCAAATCGATGCCGGCCTCGTCGATCGGGCGGAACTCCGCCACCCGCGCCGCGACCAGATCGCAGTTGACGAAGTTGGTTTTCTTCTCGCCGCACAGGTGGTGCCGCTGCCAGACGACGAGCGAGTGTTTCCCGGTCCACACGCTGGCGCTGGCGCCCCACGGCCAGGTCGCGCCGGGCTTCTTGTCCCGGCCGATGTCCAGCCAGCACGGCAGCTTTTCCCTCACGCCGGCCGGCTCCTTGACGGCGTTCTGGTTGACGAGCTTGCCGTCGGGCCCGACAAAGGCCGCCCGCATCGCGCCGGGGCCGCCCCAGCCCCACGGGTCCGGTCGCGAGCGATGGGCCACGACCAGCCACCCCGTCCCACCCGCGTCGGAGAGGCTGAAGATCGCCGGCCGGTGCCGCCGGACGACCCGGTGCCCCCACTTGCTCGGGTTGATCGGCTTGCCTTGTCGGTCGAGCAGGACCGTGACGACGCCGTCGGCCCCGTAGGCGGCCAGGTAGCACTTCCCGCCCCAGGCGATCTTCGGCTGGGGGGCGGCGCCGGTCTCCACCGTCGCGCCGACTTTCCCGTCGGCACGGACGGGCACGGCGAAGCCGCGATAGGCCGCCTCCCCGTCCCGCAGCCCCTGCCATACGACCAGGAAGCCGCGCCCGTCGGAAGCGACCTCGGGCAGCGCCTGGGTTCGCGGGGCGACCGCGACGGCGAGGGGCTGGCGGTCCAGCATCTTGCCTCCGGCGCTGACCCGCGCCGCCAGGACGTCGTAGTCCCTGCCGTTGCGCAAGTCCTGCCAGACCACCAGGAACACGCCGGCGGCGAAGGCAACGCGGGGCCGCTCCTGGACCCCCCTGCTGCACGGGGCGACCTCGATCCCCGCGGCGTCGAGGACCTTCCCGGCCGGCGAGACGCGAGCGGCGTAGATGCGGCTGCGACCGCCCAGGCCGTGCCAGCCCTCACGCCAGACGGCAAGGTAGCGCTCGCTCCCGTAGGCTGCATCGGGGCTGGCCTGCACGTCCCGGCCGGGGCCTTCGGGCAACAGGAGGAACTCCTCGCCGATGCGGAGGGCGCCCCCGGCCCCGACCGCCGCCAGGAAGACGGGGATCGTCAGGGCGATGCGCGTCATGGCCGGACCTCCTTCGGGTTGTACGCCCGCCACAGGCCGCTCTTTTCGGCCGAGCAGGAGGCGTAGGCCCGTCCCTGTCCGTCCACCGCCACCACCGCGTTCCAGCCGAGGAAGACCGTCTCGCCCGGCACGCCGACCCCGTCCCGCGGCCAGCGGTTGCGGTCCGGCTTCGCGCCGATCACCGTGCGGACCCACCCGTCTCGCAGCCAGCGCAGGCGGCTCTCGTCCGGGCCGCCGCACCAGAGCGCCCCGTGGACGGGGTCCCAGCAGACGTACGCGCAGCCCGAGTTGAAGCTGGCGTGAGTCATCGCCGGGCCGTCCGAGTTGGCGTTGAAGCGCTTGGCCCGGCCGGTGGGCCTCTGGCCGCGGGGCACGACCGGCCGCGGCATGCCGGCCACCGTGGTCACGCGACCGGCCTTCAGGTCGATCCGCCGAACGCAGTAGTTCCAGTGGTCCGACAAGTACAGCGTGTCGTCGTCCGCCCCGCCGCAAAGGTTGCCCCCCAGCCCGAGCATGTGGAACGACGCTTCCCCGAGCGGCCCGTCCACGCGCTTGCCGCTGTGGACCTTGGCGTTGAGCGTGGTTACCGCCCCGTCCCCCACGCGACGGATCCGCTCGTTGTTGTCCAGCACGAAGATCTCGCCCCGGCCGTTGATCACGATACTGTCAATCCGCGTGAACGTGGCCCTCGCGGCCGGGCCGTCCACGAAGCCCGCCTTGCCCTCCACCCCGGCGACGTGTTCTGTAGTCGGCCGCTCGTCCGGCCGGATCACGAGCCGCCGCAGGCAGTTCCTCCCGGCAACGTAGAGCCGGCGGTCCTTGGGGTTGTAGGCGATGCCCCCCCCGGCGCAGACCTGGTTGGTGGTGCGCTGCAGGACGTCGCGGTCGGCCAGCACCAGCCGGCAGGTGCCGTCGGCGCCGACGGCGGCGATCCCCTCCTCGAAGTGAATGTAGACCGTTCCGTCCGGCGTGGGGCAGGCGCCGCACCGGCCGAGCCCACCGACCTCCCGCGCGGGGCCCTGGAAGAACTGCGGCCCCGCCGTGCTGTTGCCCGCGAAACGGTCCACCACCCAGTCGGCGGCGGACGCGTCAACGACCACCGGCGGTAAGCTCTCGCTCGCCGCGGATTCAGGCGGCTCGCCACGCGCCCCCGTCGACACCGCACCGCACACCCCCGCCGCCATCGCCAGGATCCATCTCATCCTTCGATCCTCCCGATCGGGCCCTGGGGTCCGCTTGACCGCCGACCCGCAATGGGAGGATACCCCGGCCGGCCCCGCCCCGCAACGGTCCCCCAACGGCGCTTGCGCGTGCGTCGCATTCCCGACAGGACCTTGGCCGACCGGGTCGGTCCGGGCAGAATGGGCACTTGTCGTCGAGGTTTCCGCAGCCGCCATGCAAGGGTCTACGGAATCGGGCATGTCCGTCGGGCGGCATAGTCCAGCCGGACCCGGGCCACGCGCATCCCGATCGTGTCGTTGACGTAGGCGTGCGTGTCACTGACGGCGACATACGTCGGCCAGGCCAGGGGGATCTCCGGCTTCCGGACCTGCCCGCGGGGCCCGGAGTCCTGGTTGCCGTACCTCCCGAAGTGGGCCAGCGGGTTGTTGCTGCCGTCGACGACCTCTACGCGAAACTGGCAGACGTTGGGGTAGAACACCCGCCCGAAGCCGTCGACGTCGAAGCCCGTGCCCTCGCACATGCAGACGGGCGTCCCCGCGCCGTAGGTCTCCGAGTAGGGGGCGTAGCCGAACCGCACCCACTCGGCCCCTTGGACCTCGCAGACCTTGTGCGGATACCGCCCGCCCTGGAAGTAGTGGTACCGTCGTGCCGGCTTCGACCGGATCGATTCCGGCAGGCCGGTGAAGTCGTTCTTCATCCTCTGGGTCTCGATCCACCGGAACGCGCCGCCCTGAGGCGGGAACTTGACGATGCTGCCGTACATGTACACGTACCAGTACTGACCCTCCCCGATGCTGCGGTAGTACTCGGGGACCTTCGGGAACCTCCCGTCGAAGAACGCCGGGAAGTCCCGCCCCAGCGGCCGTAGGGGAACGGTCACGTACACATTGCCCTGTGCGTCCACGCGCGGGCAGCTCCCGCGGCGGACGTTCCAGACGACGCGGCGTTTGACCTCCAGGTCCATTCCGTAGACGTCCAGGTGGTGCGGGCCCTTGTTCGCCTTGATCAGGTAGATGTCGTCGCCGCGGAGGGCCATGTAGTTGAGCTGGAACGTCATCATGCCGCCCCACTTCGTGCGATGGGTGCCCTTGCGGTCCCAGTGCAGCGGCCGGAGGCTGCGGGTCCATCGCATCAGGCCTCGCCCCTCGCCCCAGCAGTGGGTGATGTAGTGCCCGTCGCTCGCCACGCCGAGGTCGGCGCCGTGGGCCCCGGAGTAGGGCCCGCCGTCGTTCTTCGGGAACCGAACGACACGTCGCAGCTCGGCGGTCTTCTCGTCGAACTGATACCACTGCTCGCCGGAGACCTTCACGTAGACGTCGCCCCGCCGGCGGTCCACGAGCAGGTCGCGCGGCCCCTGTCCCCACGGGGTGTGCGGCTCGGGCAAGGCGACCGGTTCGAAGCCAGCCCCGGTGTCCCTATAGCAGCTCATCCGCAGCGCCGACGCGGGGCGGGCATAGGGCAGGCCGGGCACGTAGATCCGCGGCGGGTCGGCTGCCGCGTCCAGGGCGATGCGGTGCGTCCCGCCGTTGGGGCTTAGGCCGGTCCGGGCCAGCGCCACCTGCCCGACCGGCTTTCGGGCCTTGTAGCTGGCGAACCTCAGGAGGTTGGCCTCCTTGATTCGACACTTGCCGTCCCTGCGGGGATTCGCTTCCGGCACGTAGCTGCACACGTACACCGCGCCCGTCCGCGGGTGGACCTGCACCCCGTGGGGGAGCGTGACCTTCATCTCGCCGACGAGGGACCGGTCGGCCTCCCGGAAGACGGCGATCCGGTGGGTCGGGGGATCGGCGACGTACAGCAGCCCTCCGGCGACGGCTACGCCGCGAGGCGCGGTGAAGCGGTCCTTCTTCGCCCCGGGCTGGGCGGGATCGCCCAGGAAGACCTCCGCCTTGCGCGTCTTGACGTCTACCCGGTATACGCAGGGGACCGGCTTGGCCTTGTCCCATCGGCCGTCGGTGATCCCGGCGACGTAGAGCGTCTCGCCGTCGTCGCTGAGCGCGAGCGCCGGGCGCCCCCCGGGATACTCCAGGCCCGCGAACAGCGGCGGGCTGAGGAACGAGTCGTAGGGGATGCCTCCGTCGGCGTCGATCGCGCACAGCCGCCCTCCGGTGACCACCCAGTACAGCCGCCCGTTGGGGTCGACCACGGGGCAGAGGAAGTTCGACGCGCTCCGCCCCCGGGCGAGGACCGTGTCCGGGTAGTAGCTCAGCGAGTGCCAGTTGTGCACCTGCGGGACGAGGTGGCCCGTATCGTCGACGAACGCCCCGGTGGCCTTGACCCGCCCGTGCGGCAGGTCGGCCGGAAAGGGCAGAAGCTGCCGGACGAACCGACCCTCGCGGTCGATGATCCGAACCTTGTGCCCGCCCTGGTTGCCGTTGGCGGTGGGGTCCTGGTAGAAGGCGTAGACCGTCCCGCCCGGGCCCACCGCCAGGGCGGCGACACGCGGCATCGCGTCGGGCTCATAGAGGAGGAAGCGGTCGAACCGCGGGCGAAGGCCCGCCGAGACGCGGACCCGCAGAGGCCCGCCGATCGCAGCCCGGCCGGCGTCGTCCTTGCCGTCCCAGTCCAGCGATTGCGACAACTTCCTGGTCAATGGCGCCGGCGGGGGGTTCTCGCCCCCCAGCACGCCGGCGGCAAGGTGACGGACCACCCCGCCGTTGGCGTCCAGGACGGCGACCTCCACGTCGGTGGGGGCGGAGACCGTAAAGGTGACCCTCGCGCCCTCGCCGAACCGGCTGACATCCGGCCCGGCCGTGAAGGTGACCTCGCCCGCAGCCAAAGCCGCAGCCGCCGAGATCAGCCCCGGCACGATCAGGCATGCACGCAGTCTCATCTTCCGTGTCCTCCCTTCTCTGTCGGGCGGGACAAACCGTCTGCCGCGCCGTTGTACCGCGTTCCGCCGCAAGCTGTCCAGAGCCCCCGCCCCGTGGTGGGGGGAAGGCTCGGCTCACGGCTTCGCTGCGGGCTCGGCGCCCAACTGCTCGACCGCCGCCCGGTACTGCTCGACCGCCTTGCGCAGGCGTTTGATGCTCTCCTGTACGCGCTCGTCCCCGAGGACCCGCCCCATCTGGTCGGGAACGTTGCGGGCCGACCCCAACCGGGCCTCGTCGCAGCGGCGGAGGGTCCAGTCGGTGTGGTCGAGCACCCGGAGCTTGTCGTTACGGTAGAAGCCGGCGCTCATCTCGTCGAGGATGGCGGCGGTCTCCTCGCGGATCATGCGCTGCACGTTCGCCTGCTCGATCTGCGTGAGCTGCTCCCAGGAGCACCAGTCATTGCCGAACGCCCCGCCGGACGCGGCGTTGATGATGTCGACGGGCGCGCCCAGCTTGCGGTGGAGGAACTTGCCGAAAAGGTACGGGATGGTGGACAACATGTTCGTCTCCATACGTTCGCGCGGGACTCGCTGGCGAGCCGGGCCCGTAGAGGCGGGCCGCTCACGGGGGGACGCTTCCTTCCAGGCCGAGCCGCACCGGCCGGAGGAGGATGACTTTCTTCCGCCGGGGCCGCCCGGCGAGCCCGGGCCACTGCACCGTGACCGGGCCCTTGGTCCTGCGGGCGAAGAACGCCTCGGCGGCGGGGCACACCACGTTCCAGGCGCCGAGGCATCGCCTGCCGTGCCAGCCGATCACCCGGACAGGCCCCGCCACGCCACCGTCCAGTGCCATCGCCACCCGCAGGGAAGGCACCGAGCCGCCGGCCGTCTCGCGGAAAAACGCCCACACCTGGCCGTCGGTCGTCGCGACGACCAGGTCCTGGGCGCCGTCGCCGTTCAGGTCCCCCACCACGCCGGCTTGCAGGCCCTTCTCGGCCGCCGGCAGGAGCTTCCTCTCGGCGAGGTCCAGCGTGTGCGAGTGGCCGAAGCTGCGGAAGCCGCGGTTAAAGAACAACTGCGGCGCACGCGTGCCGTAGACGATCAACACGTCCTGCCGGCCGTCGCCGTTGACGTCGCACGTCTGGGCTCCGATGCCGCCGGGCTCCGTGATATAGTCCGCCTCGCCCGCCAGGGCCAGGGCCTCGACGAACTGTCCCCCGCCCACGTTGTGCCACAGCCGGCACCCATCCTGGCCGGCGATGAACACGTCGAACAGGCCGTCGGCGTCGTAGTCGCCAAGGCCCGCGCCCGCCCGGCCCCCGCCGGCCGAGATGCCGTCGCACCGTCTCGGCGAGGCGAACCGGCCGGGCTTCGTGCCCCGGTAGAACATCGCCCCCCCGGCGAACGGTTGGAGGATGTCGGCCACGTCGTCGCCGTCGAAGTCGGCCACCATGCACGGCAGCGCCCTGCCCAGGCCCGGCGGGAGGGGGTCGCCCGCCGGGCCGTCCACAACGGGCGTGGAGACGAACGCCCCGTCGGCCCCGGCGACGAGAAGCACCGGGGTGCTTGCCGTGCTGACGAGCAGCCCCGGGCGCCCACGGTTGCCCGCGCCCAGAGCCGACAGGCCGATGCAGCCGCCGGGCAGGGCGGCTTTCCGCGCCTGCGCCGCGAACGTGCCGTCCGCCGTCCGCAGGTGGACGAGGAGGCACCCGCCGTCCCAGGAGGCCAGGTCCGCGACCCCGTCGGCGTTGACGTCGGCCCAGGTGGCGCGGCGCGAGCGTGCGGAGAGCTTCAAGGCGGCCGTTCGGTCGGCGAAAGCCCCGGCCTTCGCGTCCCACTGGATGATCCGGTCCCCCCCCTCGCACAGCAGGTGCAGCACGGGCAGTGACCGGCCGTCGGCGCTCAAGTCCACGACGGCCACGCCGTGTACCCGTCCCGGCACCCGCGAGACCTTCACCTTCTCCGCCCAACCTGCCCCCGTCCGCACGGGCACGGCGGGGTCCGGATCGGCCAGGACGTACTCCACGGCCCGCAGGAGCATGTCGGTCCCGCCGGCCCACGTGGCCTGCAAGCCGTTGTCGAGCTTCTCCAGCAGCCAGGGCGCGTTGGGCGTCGGCTGGTAGAG
>Ga0272441_10007993_pt1 | contig 16952 bp, 12 predicted proteins | sample SSMProp6N_FD_193582 | JGI IMG/M metagenome (GOLD analysis project Ga0272441, IMG submission 193582) | Marine sediment archaeal communities from Little Sippewissett salt marsh, Falmouth, MA, United States - SSM-Prop-6N | ecosystem: Environmental > Aquatic > Marine > Wetlands > Sediment ...
CCGTACCAAAACTCAGATTCCCGTTCACATCTATCCCGCTGTTCAGCGTCACCAGCGCGTTGTTTCCCGCCGTCCCGATCTGCACCGCGTTGAACGGATTCGCGTTCGAACTCACCGTCTGCGCCCCGGCGTTATCAAAGGTCACCGTTCCTGCGCTTATCGTCACCGTCCCCGTGTCGCTCCAGTCACCGGCCACCGTCATGCTCTGGGCACTCACAAAGGTTCCTGTAACCGTCACATCATCAAAGTCCCCTGTATCGTTGAGTGTCATCAGTCCGCTCACGCTGATGTCTCCCAGATCCTGACTGTTGGTCAGCAGCGTCTTCGACGGCGCTATCCCGTCAGACTCAAACAGCCCGGCTCCCTTCGTGAAGCCCCCGCCGCTGAAGTCCACGTTCTCACTGCACCGGATCGTCCCAGCTCCTCCCAACAGGCTCCCGTTCACATCCAGCACCGCGTTCACATCCAGCACATCAACACCCGCGGAGTTCGAGAAATCCAGCGTCCCGTCCACCCGCGCCGTCGTCCCCCCGACGGTCAGATTATTTGTCAGCGTGTCCAGTATTCCGCTGCTGACCGTCAGATCACCGTTCACCAGCGTGTCGCTCTGCAGCCGAAACCTCACCAGAGCCCCTCCGGCCACCGTCACGCTGTTGAAATCCTGGCCCCCTCCGGTTCCACCGCTGGTGATGTCCAGCGGCCCCGCCGTCCCGTCAAAGGTCACCAGGTTCGCCCCGCTGGTAAAGGTCCCGCCGTTCGTCCAGCTGCCCCCAACATCCAGGTTGTACGGCCCGACGCTCGAGTCCAGCGTCCCGGAAGTTATTGTAAGTGAACCGTCTACGTTCAGCGCGTCCTGCAGGGTGACGGACACACAACTCAGGGTCACATCGTTGAAGCTCTGGGAATCGCTGGTCAGATCCTGGTTCGCCCCTCCGTCAAAGATGAAGGTGCCGGACAGAGTCAGAGTGCCGCCTGTACTGTCTACGGCTCCACCGGCATTGATCGTCTGTCCTCCATCGTTGAGAATACCCCCGCTCACCGTCAGTACCCCATCCACATTCAAAGCGGCCCCGAGAACAAGAGATCCTCCCGCCGCCCTCGTCAAATTCGTGTAACTGTAACCGAGGACCGGGGGATTGGCTGTTCCCGTGTATTCCACCGTCCCCGGTATGGGAGAGCCCAGGCTTGCGGCGCCGGTCACTGTCTCCGTTCCCTGGAGTCTGAGGGTTCCGGCGCTGGTATAGGTGATACCGCTGAAATCGGCGTTATTTCCATTCAAATCGAGCAGGTTATTGGCGTTTATAGTCAGAGAATTATTGACCGTCAATGAAGCCCCGGACTGCCACACCGAGGGAGCTCCGCCGCCGGAAAAGAGCAGATCGAAGTAATCTCCTCCTGCGGGCAGGCCGACCGCCCCGGCATTCCCGTAATACTCCACGAGACCTGCTGTGCTGTCCATGGCGAGACTCACCGTCTCGCCGCCCTGAAGCTGAAACGTACCGCTGTTGCTGACGTTGCCGGATACGGTAATACTGTTGCCGGCGAGATCGAGTACGTTGTTGGCCCCGATATCCAAATCGTTGTTCACGGTAAGCCCGGCATCCAAATCCCATGCGCTCGGAGCTCCGCCTCCGCTGAAGGTGAGATTGTAATAAGAGTTCCCCGCGGCAAGGCCCACGGCCCCGGCATTACCGTTATATTCCACCGTTCCCGAGTTGGTATCGTTGGTGTAGTTCACCGACTGGCTCCCATCGAGCTTGAGGGTACCGTCGTTGCTGAAAGTACCGTTTACCGTCAGGTTGAAGTTGGCGATATCCATATCCGCGGCGTTCGAGATGCTCAGGTTATTGACCGTGATCGCCGCAGCATCGGCTATCGGCTGGGATTGAGCTGGGGTCACATCGGGGATGATGACATTGTCCGTGGCTCCCGGGATTCCGTCGTTACCGGGGGTCGGGTCGCCGATATCCCAATTCGTCTGGTCCGACCAGTTGGTGTTTCCTCCGGAACCTGTCCAGCTGAAGGTGGGTTGATCATCGAGGATCGTGATGGTCTTGTCATCGATAACCGTGTAGTTCGGCCCCGCGTCGTAGGCCATCTCAAGGGAAAAAGAGATTTCAGAGGCACCGGTCGCCAGTTCCAGTCCCCGGATTACCATGGTCTGGCCGGCGGAAAAATTCGCCGCCGGGGTGATCCTGAGCAGATCAGTTGTAACAAAAGAGGTGAAACTGGATCCGATATCTCCGGTAGCAAAGGTCGGTAGGGTCGCCGAAAAATCCGCCGCCGTCGCTGCGGCCCCCGGCGGGATGCGGATCAGGATATCGTTGCCCGTGGTGATACTAGTAGGCCCCACTTCCGTAATGGTGATGTCGGGCAGCACGACGACGGCCACGTTGTTCTCATCGAAACTCGTATTGGAAGCGGAAGACATCGTCGGTTCCGGATTCGCCTGAAAGTCTATCTGGACCGTATCATGGGTGGAGGAAATATCCCATTCTGTCCCATCGGCTCCCGGAGCCGTGCTGCCGTTGGTTGTAATGGTGACATCGACTATTTCTGTTGAGTTGTCCCTCACTCCGATCGTGGCAAGCCCGAGACTATCAGTATCCACATAGCCGGCGGAGAAAGCAGCGACCGATGCTCCGTCCACTTCGGCTATTTCCCCGGATCCGCTTATATTCACCCACACCCTTTTACTGTAGGGCTGGGGAGTATTCGATGAATCAACCACCTGGAGGGTGACCGTTTCTATATCCGTTCCGTTGTCGATGGCGATCCCGTCTTCCACGGACATGGCAATATGGTTCGCCGTTCCCACGGTAACGTTGGCCGAATAGGTGCGCAGCACCTCCTGTGTGGAGGGTTCGAAAGGCTCCACCGTTTCGGTACTGTTCAGAGCTCCTGATGCTTCCGGCTGCAGCCAGGTATAAAACTCGGAGGTGTTGATATAGGCCATGGTTGAACCTTCATCTACCTCCACCTTCCAGGTACCGTTGTCGTCAGTCCCTTCGGTAATCTGATAACCGGTATGAGAGACTTCACCTGAATCAGAAATATTCAGGGGAGTTATGAGGGCTGTAACCTGATTGGTCTTCGTATAAACCGACCCTGCAATATCCCCGGCGTCTACCTGATCGAAATCAAAGGTCGAAACTTCCAGATAATCATCTACACCAATCGGCAGATCCGGGACGAAGGGGAAAAACTCCCAGATATTACCCCCGTCCTGGAGAGCTATATTCCAGGCGTAGCAGAAGGAGTTGGCGTCGGAGATCTGGCTCGGATTCCCGCTGTTGGCCAGGGAAACATCGAGCTGATAGCTGTTCTTGTAGCCGCCGCCGAGAACTTCAATGACCACTTTGAAGTAGTACTTGTTGCCGATATGTTCACCCTGGGACGGAAGAACTCCCGGGAAATAGACCCAGCCTGAAGTCGTGTCAATATAGGACAGCTGTCCGAGCTGGGTACCCTGGTAAGCTGATCCTCCGCTGTTGTATTCAAGCTGCCGTGATTCGGGATTGCTGAGAGCCCCCGATCCGCCGAGGAGGGTAAAAACCGTATCCTCTCCGGCGCCGGCGGTGTTCTGATCAGGATCTGAACCGGTGATCCCGGGATTGTTGATGGCGAAATAAAGGGTCGATGTAACGGTATCGGGGATTTCAAAAAAAACGACGTTCAGCTGGTCCCGGTCACCCGATCCGGATGTGGAACCGCTGGACAGCCAGTTGTTCGAATCAGCGGGGATCCGGCTTGTCTGAGCGCCTACTACCACCGGAAGCAGTGCTGTAAAGAGAAAAAGAATTATCAGACCTGTACTTTTTCTTTTCATCGAACTCCCCGTATCTCAGATATATCATCGGCCCATTACTACCTAATATAGACCATATAGGGACATAGTTCCAGATTTTTAATTATTAGAGCATGTGCGACCAGTGATAAAAAGAGCCGGGGTTCACTGAAATTCCAGATTTTTTTAACTGAATACGACCGACAGGGTGACGGTGACTGCCGAGTCCTGGGTATCCGCCCCCCGGGCGTCTTCGCTCCAGAACTGAAAATCCTGGGCTCCGTGCGAGTCTACGGTATCTATGGTAACAATACCGGTGTTCTCATCCACTGTGACCCAGCCGGTTCCCATTGGCGAGAATCGGAAATACACCTCATCTCCCTCCGGGTCCTTCTTCCCGTCCTGTTCATCGATCAATAACTGAAAGGTCTGATTGCCGCTATCCTCCGCGTATTGCTTCGAGGCAAAGGGTGCGATTACCGGATATGGCTTGCTGTTCACCGGGGCTCCCCCGAGGAAGCATCCGCCGAACAGGAGCAGTAATGCGAGGAAAGAGGCAAGGAAAAATATCTTTTTCACTTCACGCCTCCCGAACAAAAAATACGCCGGCTTCCCTGCAGGGGAGGCCTGCATGCTATCTATCAGGAAGTATAATACATGAAAAGAGTTATTTCATATGGAAAGGATATTTTTTTTGAGGTATAAAAAAAAACCGGCCGAAGTCCAAATCCGGGTGAAACGGGCTTGCCCGGCCGGTACTTTTCCCATCAGCTGAAAATGACCTTCAGGTTTACAGTAACCGCCTCATCTTTGGTGTCCGCTCCCTCTGAATCCTCACTCCAGAACTGAAAGTCCTGAGCCGCATGGGAGTCGACGGTATCCACAGTGACCACACCGGTGTTCTCATCCAGACTGACCCAGCCGGTATCCGCCGGTGAAAACCGGAAATAGACGCTGTCATCGTCGGGGTCCTTCAGACCATTCTGCTCATCTATGCTGAGCTGAAAGGTCTGAAATCCCGAATCTTCGGCGAAGGTTCTGGCGGTATAAGGAGAGATGACCGGATACGGAGGATTGTTCGTTACAGGAGGAGCATTCGGATCGATGTAATTCAGATACCATTCCTGTTTCAGATTTCCTTCGTTAATCCGCCATTCGGTAAAATCCGGGTAGTAATCCTCTATCCGTTTCGTCTCCTCCGGAGAAACCCAATCGGTCGGAACGAGAAGTCCCCAGGGGAAGTTATTGGCGTCCATATAGGTTGCGCCGGGATTGATCGACTTCGTAAGGGTCTCTTCGCCGACCAGGTGAATATCATGCCAGGTGTTGTAGATGAAGAGGTAGGGATTGAAGGGGGCCCTGTCCACGATAACCTCTGCGGCTTTCGGATCGATATTCTGAGGTGTGTTGAAAATAACAGTAAATACCGAAGTCTCCCCCACCGCGTAATTGGTATCGGCGAAAACAGGAATTTCAAGAGGCGCGCTCACGCAGCACTTCTTGTAGGTGATCCTTTTACCGAAGAGACCTGATACTTCGCCCTCTACCGTCGCTTTGCCGTCGAAATCATTCAGGCGAAGGCCGAAAAGATGCCGGTATCCGGCAATTTTTTCCCGGCCGGTTATTTCAAATCTGATCCTGCTTACTTTATCGGCTGTACTGTTCACCGTTTCAACTACCGAGTAGACCGCGATGAAATCATTATAATCCGCGTCGCCAGCATCTTTCACACCGAAGAGGTCCTCGAAGGCGACCGAAAGTTTACCATCCGCAGGTATACGGATTTCATATGCTTCATTTTCATCCCAGGGATTTATATCCTGATCATCGGGAACTCCGTCACCGTCGCTGTCGATACTCCCGTTTTTCACCGCCGTTGATGATCCGGTCTTTTCCAGGGATACGATCCGGGTGATTTTTTCGTAGTTCACCATGTCTTCGATCACCAGCTCCCGGGAAGCGAAACCTTCGGCTTCTATCAGGAGGTTGATATCCTCCGGGGCCGCCGGAAGGAAAGCCTGGGCACTGAGTTTGCCGTCTTCCCCGGTTAATCCTTCGAGAACCGTGTTTCCCGAGGTATCCATCAGCTCAACATGCACCTGTGCCGCTTCAGAATCCAGCTGTACTGTTCCGGTCTGTCCGTCCCTTCCGGGGCCGTACAACGCCGTTTCGATTTCCACGTCCACGGGGAAAAAGGTTTTGAACTCGAATTCCGCCGCCCTCGATCTCGGCGTATCTTTGACGATATCATCGGGCAGATTAAAATCATCGGAGGAAAATCCCGGTTCAAAATCCCCCTCCTCAAAGAGCGAAGTATTCATCGGACATCCGATGATGAGAATCGCCAGGGCAAGCGTGCTGATGATGATAAGGATTTGTTTCACTTTTCCAACTCCTTCACCTATGGAATAAAATTGTACGCGGAGCATGGTGTATCAATTGTTTCTATATATCAGTATAGGACAGATTTTGTACTTATTCCAGATAAGTTTTTTGTAGTGTCCACGAAACGGCACTTTTTTTCTCTACTAAAAGTATTCAGCCGAGGAACAAACCGGATATTGTAATTAAAAATAAAAACTTCTCCTGACTTATCCTCTATTTCGCTCCTCAAGAGAAGATTAGGAAAAATTCAGGTGCCGTTTCGGGGACACAAATGAAATTTTACCAGAAGTTTCGGAAATTACCAGCTTTCCAGCTGTGTCCGGCCCTCTTTAGTCAAGGAAATGGAGAAATTTTTTAATTTTGAGGTTGAGATGGAAAAATTCTCCGGCCAGTTGACTACTTTGAGAATGAGCCCTCTCCGGTCGAAACCTATTGCCACCAGGTTTTTCTTCTGCATGCCAAGGAGGGTGTTCTTGAAGAAATGTTCATTCATTTCGAGGAGACAGTAGTACTGCTCGAGGGGGATAGTCCGGGTCCTGTATTCATGAAGATGGGCAGAAAGTGTTTTGAGAAAGAGATATTCGTTCAAATCGATTCGCAGTGCCATGCTCCCCTCCCGAAGATATAACCATATCAATGTAACCCGGAGCGGAGGGAATATCAGGTCCGATATTCTAAAATCTGAAGAAAAATGAAAACACTCCGATGAAGTTCACAAAGCTTCGTCAACTGTTCCCGATTCGGCAGGAAATTTCTAATCCCCCACTATTACGTCTCCGCCATCACCATCCTTATCCCGAATCTTATTCATCAGAACGGCTGTACAGGCCAGGAATTTCAGCCGCAGATCATCTCCCTGAGGTTTGAACTCGTGCATCCGAAGGTATTCACTGAGATACCGGAACCAGGGTTCATGGTTGGAAAAGCTCGTCGTCGAAAGCAGTAATTCGGCGGGTCCCAGGGACCCAAGGTCGGAAGGTTTCAGGAAAACCCGGCCGGTGAGCCGTCTGAGGTCCATCTGCAGAAGGGTAAACCCCTGATCGGGATCTATGCTGTATTCCCTCAGGAAATTATAAAACTCCTGATCACAGCCGCACAGAGCAGCGACGGAACTCAACAGCTCATCAGCCACCTTCGGGTGAAGGGCCTGGTTATAGACTTTGTCCAAAATACCGGGAATCCGGGATGGATCATTCAGTTGCTCAAAAGCATTGGCCCCATGGATAATGATCCGGGGATTTTCGGAATTCCGGAACAATTCCTCAATACGGGAAAAGGACTGAGTGTCCCCGAGCCGGGCCAGGGCGACCATAGCTTTGCCTGCCAGAAAAGGATCCTCCGATTCGAGGGATTTCCTTAATTCCGGTACCGCAGCGGTAATATTATGTTCCCCGAGAATTTCAGCGGCATTCCATCCGGAGGTAAACTCTCCGCATCGCAGTTCGTGGATCAGGGCTTGGGCCGTTTTTTCCCCGAAGTTTATCTCCCGGAGGGCATGCATGGCATGAACACGTACCGGGAGCCGATGAGAATCGAGGAGGTGCCGCAGGGAGGGCTCACTGAGGGTCGAGGCGAGCTGCTTCAGCTGCTGAGCGTGTACTACCTCCTCCAGCGAGTCATGACTCTGCTCGAGACGGTTCATAACATAGAGGGCTTTGATATCCCGCATGGAAAAAAGCAGTCCCAGGACGTTTCGGACCGGCCATTCCTTGAGCGGTTCAAGTCGAATCATCAGAACCGTGAGAGGAATAAGCAGTATAAAAATCACGAGAAAATAGCTTCTGTATAGGGGCAGGCCCGAGAGCCCGGAACTCTGAAGGATCTTCAGGATAGTACCCCCTCCCACCGAACCGGCGAGGCCCGCCACCGCTCCGCTGAACATACGGGCGAACATGGAGATCCCTACCCGGTCCTGAATATCCACGGCGGACAGAAAATAGTGGGAGATTCCCACGTTAAGACCGGTCTTCATGAATCCCGCCAGAAAAAATATGCCCCCCGCGATTACAGGCTGGAAAACGGAAGGAGAGATGATCCAGTATCCTGAAACGATGAAAAAACCGAAGATATAGATGATCAGCAGGGGCCTCGGTCCGACCCGGTCGGATATCCCCGAATTGATCAGGGCGGCTGATATCCCGCCTACCAGGAGGAGAAGGGAGAAGGACAGCGCCGTGTGGTCCGAAAGCCCGTAGCCGTTTTTTATCAGTATGATTGAAAAAGGAACCACGAGAACATAGGCAGAAAATCCCGCGGCCCAGGCAATCAAAGTCCGCCGATACCGGGACCGCCGAAAGGATATCTTCAACGATTCCAGCATCGGTTTCCGTGCTGATGTTCGAGGAGCCTCGGTTTCAGGAATACGTATCAGAAGGAGGGAAGAATAGAAACCGATAACACATCCAAGGCCGATGAGAACCTGGTAGACCCAAACCTGACTGTAAAACCGCATGACAAGAATAACCACAGTCATGGATAAAAAATTGGTAGCCTGGGCATACATCCAGTTCCCGGAAATGAACCGGCCACGGTCACGGTTGTTTGTAATCTCTCCGATGAGAGGTGAATTGGCAGTCAGCCCAATACTCCGGCAGACGGCAAAACCGAATGCACCAAACAGTATGACCGCTACGACCGCCCCTTGCGGGGCAATTCGGCCGACCAGGGGGGCGAAAATAAGGACTGAACCGAAGAGATAACGGCTGAACCAGGCGGCAGCCCAGGTCTTCGATAAACCGAAGCGCGGTATCATCACCTTGCCCAGGATCATGAAGGGCATCGCCAGATGCATGAACGAAGCAAGCACCGCAATCTGGGGATCCGTAAGACCATTTCTGATTCCGTACAGAATCAGTATATCATTCATCAGAAAGGCGACGGTGATTCCGTTCAGAGAAATATACTGCCTGAAGAAACGCTGTCCCGCGCTTCTTTCCCTCTGAGACAATTGTTCCGGTGGACCAGTCTGATTAATCATGGACGGGACGGCCTAGGACTTCCCGGTCTTTCTGCGCAAAATCAAGGCAGCAGCCTCATCGCTGTCCATATCTTCAGTCAGGTCGAAGGCCGGCCCGGTTTCCGAGTCCAGGGTCACAACAGGATTTTCCAGCAGACCGTCGAGCTCATCCCTGTTCATCCCCCCGGCGAGAAGCCGCCCCCCGAACTCATCATTTTCCGGGTCCGTATTCAGCCATACCATCCGTTCCCTCAGGCCTTCCAGGGGTCCGGCACTGGCATGAACGCCGTTTTTGCTCATCACCGGCCGGGCAGTAAGATCGAACTCGATAAACCGTTCATAGAGCTGGTTGCGGAGAGAGCCTCTCTCAGCCTTGCTCGGATCGGTTGCCCCGATAATCTCCTGCCGGAACCGTCTCCAGGGTACTTCCTCGGGAGAAAACTCCGCCTCGTACAGGAGCAGTTCCGCCCCATCGGAAGTGAAGACTTCCCGTTGTCCGGGATAAAACCCGTTTATACAGTAGAAATCGTCCCCGGTGAAGTGCCCGGCATAAAGACCGGGGGCCATTTTCACCTGCCGGGACTGCTGCCACAACTCATTAAGCTCGATCCCGCTTATCCCGCCGAGACGTTTCTGTGCATCAACGCTATTGAAGATCCTGCCCTTCCGCAGAGCATCGTCCCAGGAAATTCCAAAGGCTTCTTCGAATATCCGTCTGGCTGGCAGTCCGAGGGAATAATCTGCCGGTTTTGAAAAAACCGCCGTCCGGGCTATGGCGAAATAGTGGCGGTCTACAATTTCTTTCCGCTTCACTTCCTGAGCCCCGATGCGGCAGGGCTCGGAGAGAGAAATATGATGGTCCTTCAGGAAGGTTTCGACGAACTGATTAAAGCGGTCGGTGATCGCGTGGGGTTTTATAAACACTAGAGCTCGGTTCTTCACAGCAGCCTCCTCTCATGACTATTGTAGGGGAAGGTGACGAGATTGCCAAGCATGGAGAGCAGGCTGGTTGGTAGTGTCCCCGAAACGGCACTTTCTTTCTTACTAAAAGGTATTCACATACGGCATCTGACACGATTTTTCATGAAATGAGAAAATTACCAGTTGCTCATGCTGTATGTCCATCATAAAGAGGAACTTAGGGATGCTTCAGGTACCGTCTGGGGGACACTATTCTAGAGAAACTGTTCCGCGAGACTGGTAATCTCACTATCCGCGTTTATCCGAACGGCTTCATTCAGAGCTTTCCGGCTTTCAGATTCATTCCCGTTCTGCTGCTGGGAGAATCCGTAGAGAAAATGTCCCAATTGCAGCTGTGCAGGGGAACTTACTCTGTCGATATACTCCTTGAACTGGACCGCTGCTTCGCTGAAATCGGAACTCTCCATATAGAGTCTTCCCTTCAGGAGGACGAACTCCGGATAGACCCTGCTGTATTCATCAGCCTCATGGCTCAGAGCGATCTGAAGGGCCGGTCCCTTTTTATCCATATTCAAATAGGAGGAGGCGAGATAGTACCAGTAGGCCGATTCATCACTGAGCAGCATCGGATCCACTTCATTTTCAAATATATCGACGGCCGCTGAATAATCCTGACGGTCGTAGGCCGATTTGGCTTTTTCAAAACTTTGCGTATCCTCTTCCACCCAGGTTAGCTCGAAATTATCACCGGCTTCAGCGCCCCTGACGCCCATTGCCTGGCTCTGTCCCTGTTCACCGCTCCGTCCGATTTTAGCGACACGGTTGAATACGGAAGAAAGCCCGCCTACCTGCTGAGCCTCCTTCTGTTTAACCGCGGATTTCAGCTGATACGTTCCAGGTTTTGAAAAAAGCACCGATGCGCCGGCGGAGGCGAACTCAGCTATTTCTCCCCGGTCCAATCGAACCACACTGTTCTCAGGGAGCAGATCTCCGGGATAGATATCCACCCAGGATGATCCCTGTTTCACCGATATTTCACCTTCATTGTATATGAGTTGAAAGTCCTGCGCATACAGCGCAGCAGTAAACAGAAGAAAGAGGAGTATGAAATAGGGAAGAAATCGTGTTTTCATGGGATCCTCCATATATTTTAAACTATAGCAATTTTCTCAAAAAAAACAACCGAAACCGGGATATTTCACCGGGAGATCCCTGCGGGGATGTCGAATTTCCGGCAAAAGATGGATAATCGTTCCAAATAATAATAGGTTCTCTGTATGAATATATCGCAATTTCTGAGTATCGTGGAGATCAGGACAAAGATTGTCTCCATGTCCACCTTTTCCATAGCCGTTCTCTATACCCTATACGCTACCGGCCACATTTCCTGGCTGCATCTCATACTCATGGGTCTGGCAACTCTCAGTGTGGATATGGGTACTACCGCATTCAACATATTCTTCGATTACCGGCGGGGTGTGGACCATGCAGACCACACCGTCGAGACAGAAAAGGTCCTGGTGCATGAAGGAGTGGCACCCGGAGCGGCTTTTCTTACGGCTGCCGCTCTTTTCTTCTTCGCAGTCCTTCTTGGTCTTGTTCTCTCCTTCCTGACGGGCTGGCAGGTTGGGGCGGCGGGAGCCCTCAGTATGATGATTGGATATCTTTACACGGGAGGACCTTACCCGATCAGCCGCACCCCCTTCGGGGAGCTGTTTGCAGGGGGTTTTCTTGGACCAGTTCTGTTCCTCCTTACCTACCACGTCATTGCAGGCTATCTCCCGGAGTTCCGGTCGATCGGCGTCCGGCCCTTCGCCGTGAGTCTGCCCTCATTTTTTCTGATCTCCTCCATCCTTACAGTCAACAATACCTGCGATATAGAAGGAGACAAGTCCGCCGGAAGACGTACCTTCTCCATTATCTTCGGCAGGCGTGCGGGGGAAACCGCCGTTTACCTCCTCGGTGCAGGCTGTTACGGATCCCTGATTATTCTCGCGCTGCACGGCGTACTCCCCCGGGGAATGATTCTCTGGACAGCCGGAGCGGCGGTACTGTCCTTTCCGGAATACCTGAAAATGCACAGGCGGTCCTATACCCACGCAAGCAAAGGCCCTTCCATGAACAGCATCTCAAAGATTTTTCTGCTCTATACCCTGGCCATGTGGGGAGGACTCGGTATTCCAATGGTCCTGTCAATTTGAAAAAGAACCTGCCGAAGAATTAGTATCCGATTTTCTCGCCTGGTTTTTAAAAATATCTGAATAAAATGCTTGACAATTTTCGTGTATCTACATATAGTAACATCGTAATGAGCAAGAGATTCAATTTGAAGCACATTACTGCTATATCCTCCTGGTGGCGGAACAGCGGAGAGATGCCGCGTTCCGGACCGCTATACATGTAGTATTTCCGGTATAACCGCGGGTTTATCTCTCGTTGAGATGAGGACCCGCGGTTTTTTTTGGCAGTACAAGCCCGGGTTCCAGACCCGGGCTTTTTTTATGCCCCCGGATAAACATGGTTTCCCGCGGCTGGATCGGACGACCAGACAGAGAGAAGAATACAGTGGGCCCGGTAGGGGCACACAATAAATAAAAGGAGAGAAAAATGCAGAATGAAGGAAGAATTTTTCAGCTTACTACCGGGGACATTCCAAAGAAATGGATAAACATTATTCCTGACCTTCCGGAACCCCTCAATCCTTTGATCAACCCCGCCGACGGGACACCGGTCCCGCTGGAAGCGATGCAGGCCATCTTTCCCGCGAACATGCTCGAGCAGGAGGTCTCATTGGAAAAGGAGATCCCTATCCCCGAGGAGATACTGGAGGCTTACTCCCTCTACCGGCCCACCCCGCTGATCCGGGCCCGGTTCCTGGAAAAGGCCCTGGGAACTCCGGCAAAGATTTTCTACAAAAACGAAGGAGCCAGCCCGACGGGAAGTCATAAAACCAACACGGCGATAGCCCAGGCTTACTACAACCACAAGGCGGGAATCAGAAGGCTGACCACCGAGACCGGCGCCGGACAGTGGGGCAGCGCCCTTTCCTTCGCCGGCTCGATGTTCGATATGGATATCCGTGTATTTATGGTGCGCACCAGTTATGAACAGAAACCCTACCGGCGGGTGATGATGCAGACCTACGGAGGGAATGTGGTAGCCAGTCCTTCCAATCAAACCGAGATCGGGAAAAGGTTTCTGGAAGATAAGAACAATTACATCGGCTCCCTCGGCATGGCTATCAGCGAGGCGGTCGAACTGGCAATGAACGAAGCCGGCACCAACTATTCCCTCGGCTCGGTGCTGAACCATGTCCTGCTTCATCAGACGGTAATCGGACAGGAGGCGAAACTCGTACTGGACCGTATGGGTCTGAAACCGGACATCATTATCGGCTGCCATGGAGGAGGAAGCAACTTCGGCGGTATTGCCATACCCTATCTGCAAGAGAAACTGGACGGCCGGGACATCGATATTGTCGCCTCCGAACCTCTTGCCTGTCCTTCTCTCAGCAAGGGTGTCTTCGCCTATGATTTCGGAGATTCGGGGAAGTACATCCCGCTGACAAAGATGTATACCCTCGGTCATGACTTTGTACCACCGGATGTACATGCCGGCGGACTTCGCTATCACGGAGCATCTCCGATCATATCGATTCTCAAACACGCCGGGGTCATCCGGGCGGAAGCACTCAAGCAGCTCGAGACCTTCCGGGCCGCCGTGCTTTTTGCTAAAAATGAAGGGATAATTCCGGCACCCGAATCAGCCCACGCTATCGCCTCGGTTATCAGGGCGGCTGAAAGATGCAGAGAAACCGGCGAGGAGAAGGTCATTCTCTTCAATCTGTCCGGACATGGACACTTCGATATGAGTTCATACCAGACCTATCTGAACGGAGGACTCGAAGACTTTGAATATCCGGAAGAGGCGGTTTTAAGGGCCGAAGAACAGCTCCCGAAAGTAAAACTCGGGGTTTAAAGAAACAGGAAAATACAGTCAAAAGAAAAGGAGAAACCAAAATGAAGGAAGCTAAAATCAACGTGCAGATGCTGGATAAGGAAAACAACGAACAGCCGAGGGAAAAAAGAAAATCAGACAATTCGACGTATCAAATCGCCGGAACCATGAACGGATTCCACCGGAGCTATCATCCGGACCAGGAACATCCCCGAAAAAGACATCACTCCGGCAGTCTCAGCTGAAGCTTTTACTCCGGAATTCGGCGCGGCCGTGCTGAGAGACCTTTTATAGGGTCTCTCAGCCCTTTTTCACGCTTACCGTATCACCCGTAGCAATTGTCGGGTCATCCAGAGCAGCCGCGATCTTTCTGCCGGTTTCCAGCGGGTCGGCGAGGTAACCCATCTCCCGATATCTGATGAATGTTGATTTGTCACGGAACCGGCTATCCTCGACTGCCCGGATTTCTGCCTGCATATCCGTATCCACTATTCCGGGATCAATGCTGAAAATGATAACGGGATTTTCCAACTCTCTCTGTTCGACTCCGACGACCTGGGTAAACATGTTGAGTCCTGCTTTTCCGGCACAATAACTGCTCCATCCGAAATAGGGATGACGAGCAGCGCCGGATGAGACATTGGCAACCACTTTCCGGCAGAAACATCCGGAAGATCTCGCAATAAAACCCGAGGTCAACCGCATGGGTGCCAGCAGGTTTACCCGAATGTGGTATTCCGTCTGTGTGGCATCATTGGTTTCCACCGGTCCCATGGGCGGCAGTACTCCGGCGTTATTTATCAGATAGAGCCCCGATGCCTCTTCGAAATCGATTTCGGAAAAGATTTCATCCAGCAGCCCATCGATAGCCGTTGTCTCGGCCAGGTCAAAATTAAAAGGTGCAAGTCTGCCCCCTGATTTATCAGCAATCTTTTCCATCTCAGAGTTATTCGTTCTCGCCAGAGTGAATACCGTCGCATCCTGACCGAGGAGGGCACGGACTATTCCCTCACCCAGGCCCCGGGAAGATCCTGTCACAAGATAATACCGCACTTCGTCCTCCTTATAGCTGAGAAATCACTTTTATGTTAATATTTTTTACGCTCATGGAAAAGAGACCGGGACCAGCCCAACTTCTTACAAGCCTGCTCAGACAAAACACCTACAGCCGGCAGGAACTCGACCATCTCTTCCGACTGCTGTCCAAGCGAAGCCACCCCGATGCCACCGGAGGCAGCGGCGAGGAGTTTATCAGACTCCGCAGTATTTATGAACGGGCCCGGCTGAGGCTGAACGACTCCGGCGGTGCCCCGGCTGTGCCGTCCGCCGGAGCAGTACATCCCAGCAGAAAACCCTCTCCGTCTCACTCACCCTCTCCCCCGGCCGGGAATGAATCCCGGGACTTCGATCCGGGGAAAATTATAAGGGAAGCGGGATTCGATGACTCTCTCTCTTCACGGGGATGCCTCTTTCTCAGTCTTCAGGCATTCTTCAATCTGGGGATGTACAACTACCGTATCCGCGCGCTCCCCGGTCTGCAGCGGAGAAACAACGATGTATTACAAACTATAACCTACTGGGCCAGAATTTACGATCCGGAGGTAGTCGAGATATTCAGAGCCTACAGCAGCCGTACTTATCAATCCCTCAGTACTACCTGGGAAATTAAAAACTTCAACTACGCGAAGCGGCTCTTTCTCGACGGGGTCACCAGTTTCTTCAACTACCAGGCTTCGGCCCGGATCGGTACAGCCGAAGTCGCGAAAGATAAATTCTCCTGGTGTTCCTATACGTTGAAAAAAGTAATCCGAAATTCACATCCCATGACACCCATGGCTGAGTGGTTTCTGCGCGAACTCGACCTGCCGCCGGAATTAAAAACCCCATGATGCAGTAAGCACCGGAGCTAAAGCCCCCCATAGAATATGCCATACGAGATAATCCGCCAGACGCCACGAAACAGCCGCAAGCAGACCGTACTTTTTCAAGAGAATAAGAGGTAGGAGATTTGCCGTCCAGACCAGCAGAAAAGGAAGAATCCCAGCAACCGTGCTGTTCAACAGTTCCAGCCGGATCATCATCGTCAACTGGAGGACCGGCTCCCATACTGAAATGAAAATCAATATGAACCAGAAAGCGGTCTTCCGAACCCCTCCGTCACCGATTATAAGGGTAATGATGTATCGAATACCTACCAGGGGAATGTAATGCAGAATCAGCTCAGAAAGTATTCCGACACTCATATAGACTGGAATTGAGAGGGGAAATGGTACCATAGGAACATTTATGTTCTGGGACAGCACGAGTCCTATCTGGAGAAGCCCAAACAGGATACCCAATCCAACCGGAATAACGAATCGCTGTACCTTCGTTACCCCGGAGTCCCAGAGGCCGGGGATTTCCGACTTTTTTGACAGAAGCAGTGCAAAATAACCGAGGAGGGCAATCAAAGTCATGACCGGCCAGGTGGTCAAGGGACGCTGAACTATGGGATCCGCAAGGTTATATGCTGACCAGACTATTTTTCCTATCATCATAATGATTATTAGTTCAAAATAGCTTATCCGTTCACGGTTTATTACTATCATAGCGACCTGCCTGAGTTTGATTTTACCATTATAACATCTTATCTCCCCCAAAGCTTACGGTTCCTCTGAAATCAGCCCTGAACAGCCCCCGGAGCCCTCTACAGCAGGGCAAAGGCAGGCAGCGGATACCAGTTCTCCCCGAAGGGCGTCTCCGTCTGCCGCTTCCACACCTTCAGAAAATATTCGGGCAGCTGCGCCTTCGAGAGAAAAAACCGCTTCGAGGTAAACAGAGCCTTCCAGAACAGCAGCTTCTGCTGCGAAATCCCCAGATCACCGTAGTGGCGCTCGGTGCACTGCTCGGCCTTGTCGGTGATAACGCGGGGTTTGAAGAAATTATGCGTTACCATGTACAGCGCTA
>Ga0272441_10007994_pt1 | contig 16951 bp, 11 predicted proteins | sample SSMProp6N_FD_193582 | JGI IMG/M metagenome (GOLD analysis project Ga0272441, IMG submission 193582) | Marine sediment archaeal communities from Little Sippewissett salt marsh, Falmouth, MA, United States - SSM-Prop-6N | ecosystem: Environmental > Aquatic > Marine > Wetlands > Sediment ...
CACCGGGGCCTGTGGTTCTCATGGAAATACATAAACGGCCTGAATTACTGGGAACAGGACCGGAAAACCGGTCTGTCCGAGGAATTTACCCACGTGAAAAATGTTATTGTTAATCCGAACCCGGATTTTTCCGCACAAATAATCGTGGATATTGAATATTCTCCGCCGGACAAACCCGCGGTGTTAAATGAGAAACGCGTCCTCATTACCAGTTTACCCGACAAGAACGGTAGTTATTATATCGACTGGCAAAGCACCTTTACCGCCGGTCAGGATCCGGTTTTTCTGGAACGCACACCCATTCCGGGTCAACCGGACGGCAAAAGCTGGGGCGGATACGCCGGTCTCGGATGCAGAATAAATTCCCGCCCGTTAACGTCAATAAAATTTCTGGACAGTGAAGGCAGGCAGGACCTGAACATTCATGCCCAACCCGCCCGCTGGATACATGTTACCGGTTTAATCAAACAGGACACTACCCGCTCTGCCGGTATCACCATTTTCGATTGCCCGAAAAATCCGCGCTATCCGCCGCCGGGATTTGTGATAAAGGACTGGCTGGAAGATCATCAGCTTTTATTCGTCTATATGAATTCGGGTTTTTTGTTTGAAAAAGGATTCACCCTGAGAGCCGGGGATTCTTTTGCATTAAAATATCGAATTTTAATTCACAACGGGTTTACGGAGCCGGCAAAAATCGAAAAAAAATTTGAACAATTTACCCGTGAATAAAAAATATAATTTATAAAATCGGAGCGTTTATGGGCAAAAATGATTTGACAAGACGCGCTTTTCTGGGTAAAGTGTCCGGGGCCGTTACCGGCGCGCTTTCGGCGCCGTATGTAATTACATCTAATGCCCTGGGCAACGAAAAAATCCCGCCCGCCAGCGACCGGGTGACACTCGGCCACATCGGCGTCGGCGGACAGGGTAGCTGGCTGTTGAGGAACTTTTTACAACTGGACCATGCGCAGAGTATCGCGGTGTGCGATACGTTTCAACATCGCAGAGAAGAACGGGTCGCTGAAATCAATTCCTTTTACGCGGAAAAACGGGCAAAATCCTCTTACAAAGGATGTAAATCCTTTAAGGATTTTCGAGACCTGCTGGCGCAAAAAGATATCGACGGCGTCATCATAGCCACGCCGGACCACTGGCATGTGCCCATTGCCGTTGCCGCCGCCAAATCGGGTAAAGACATGTACGTTGAAAAGCCTCTGGGCATCAGCGTAAAAGAAAACCAGGTATTGAGGGAAACCATACAACAATATGGCAATATCTTTCAATACGGCACCCAGCAGCGTTCCGGTTATAATTTCAGGCTGGCCTGTGAATTGACGCGCAACGGTCTGGTCGGCAAGCTGCATACCATTCATGTGTGGTGCGCCGATATCAGCAGTCAGACTCTTGATTTCAACGAACCCGGCGGTTCCATGACACCCATTCCGGTACCGGAAGGATTCGATTATGATATGTGGCTGGGACAGGCCCCGGCAACCCCTTACACCAGTGACCGCTGTACAAGTTACGGTTCCTGGCATGTTTATGATAACAGTCTTGGTTTTATCGCCGGATGGGGCGCGCATCCACTGGATATAGCCCAGTGGGGCAACGATACGGACGATACGGCCCCGGTCGGGTATGAAGGAACAGGGACCATCGCATCAAAAGGATTGTACGACACCGTGAGCAGTTGGGACATGAAATGCCGCTATAAAAACGGCGTGAATATGCTGTTCATGAACACGGACACGGCGCGGCCTCTGGTGCAAAAATATCACCCGGATTTTATCGACCACGGCACCACGTTTATCGGTACCGACGGCTGGGTGAGCGTTGACCGGCACGGCATCTTTGCCGGCCCCGTTTCTCTCCTGCAATCGATTTTCAGACCGGATGATGTTCATTTGTACAAGAGTACCAATCATTACAAAAATTTTGTCGATTGCATCAAAACGCGTCAACAGGCCATCAGTCCCATAAACGCCGCCGTTCAATCCGATATTATCAGTCACCTGTGTGACATATCCATTCGTATGAACCGTAAAATCACCTGGGATCCGGACAAAGAAAAGATCGTTGGCGATGAAATGGCTTCCCGTAAATTAAACCGGGCCATGCGGAGCCCGTGGCGTTTATAATAATTGAACACTCATTTTATGAACCGGATTGAAGGATGAAAAAGATATTTCCATATTTGTTCGCAATAGTATTATTACTGGTTTTGATCTTTTTGTTTACGGCAAAAATATCAAACAACCGGTCACATATCATTGAATTGAAAAAATCATTGACCGGCCCCGGTTTTGAAAACTGGCGGCCTGAAACCGGGGATTGGAAAATTTTTGCCGCTGTCTCTCCGAACCCGGACAATAAAAAACAATTGCTCACACAACCGGGAACGGGAGTTTTCTTCAATGGTAATGAGGGCAATACCGTCCCGCTGATCAGCAAAGATGAATATGGCGATATCAGGGCGTATATCGAATTTATGCTGCCAAAGGATTCCAACTCGGGCATTTATTTTATGGGACGTTATGAAGTGCAAATCTATGACAGTTGGAATAAAAAATCCGAATATCCGGGCATTGAATGCGGCGGTATTTACCAGCGCTGGGATGAAAACCGGACGCCCAAAGGCTATGAGGGCCATTCGCCGCGGATCAATGCCTCCCGGCCGCCGGGTACATGGCAGTGGTTCGATGTGGTGTTCCGCGCCCCGCGCTTTGACAAATCCGGCAACAAGATCAGCAACGCCGAATTCGAAAAAGTCTATTTTAACGGATACCTGGTCCAAAAAAATATAAAACTCAGCGGTCCCACCCGCGGCAGTTTATATAAAGATGAAAAACCAACCGGCCCGTTGCTGATCCAGGGCGATCACGGCCCGGTCGCGTTCCGCAATATTTGGGTCTCGTCCGCTGACATCAATCCATTTTTTGCCATGGATACCGGCACCCGGGACGAAAAACACCGGTCAGCGCGGGAACAGGTGACGATGCTGACGGAGCTGGGATATGACGGTATCGACCACACCGGCTGCGAGGGTCTGCCTGATCTGCTCGAAGAACTGGATAACAACGGCAAGCGGCTATTCGCCGTTTATCTTGATGTGTGGATAGATGATATATCCAACAAATACAACGCCGGCCTGCCGGAGGCTATTCAGCTATTAAAGAACAGGGATGTGGTGCTATGGGTTCCCCTTCGCAGTAAGAATTTAAAGCCGTCTTCTCCGGCGGGGGATTCGTTGGCCGTAAAGATTGTTCGTGAAATAGCGGATATGGCCGCCGAATCCAAATTAAAAGTCGCGCTTTACCCGCACAACAGGTTCTGGATGGAACGGGTGGAAGACGCCGTCAGGATAGCGGAAAAAACGAATCGTGACAATGTCGGCGTGACCTTTAACCTGTGTCACTGGTTAAAATCCGGCGATGAACCGAATTTAATTTCCCGTATACAAACCGCCATGCCGTATTTATATATGGTAACCATAAACGGGGCCGATCACCGGGGTGGTTGGAAAGAGTTGATCCAACCGCTCGACAGCGGGGCCTATAATGTTTATAACTTTCTACGCACATTAAAAACCGGCGGATATAGCGGTCCGGTTGGTTTGCAGGGTTACGGGATCGGCGGCGATGTATACGACAACCTGAAACGGTCCAAAACGGCCTGGCAAAAAATGAACTTACAATATATGACAGAAAAGCAAAACGAGCATTGAGAATTTATTGAAAAATCTTTTACCTTACTAAATATTGGAGGCAGGTTATGACTGTCAAAAACATTATTTCCTATAAAAAAAATAACCGTTTGAACCGTCGCCAGTTTATCACCGGCGCCGGAGCGGCGGTCCTCTCCTTCTCAATCATGAAACCGGAGCTCGTACGGGGAGCGGCGGAAAATTCGAAAATTCAACTTGGCCTGTTAGGCTGCGGCGGCCGGGGAACCTGGATCGCGAACCTGTTCCAAAAACACGGCGGTTACAAATTTGTTGCTGCCGCGGATTATTTCCAGGACCGGGTTGACACCTTCGGGGACAAATTTAATATCGAAAAAACGCGCCGCTATACCGGGTTATCGGGTTATAAAAAACTTTTGGACAAAGTGGACGCCATCGTCATTGAAACGCCCCCCTATTTTCATGTTGAACAGGCGGCCGGCGGCGTGGATGCCGGGGTGCACGTTTATCTTGCCAAACCGATTGCCGTGGATGTACCCGGCAGTCTGACGATCGGCGAGTGCGGCAAAAAAGCAACCGAAAAAAACCTGTGCTTTCTGGTCGATTTTCAAACCCGCACCCACGAATACTACCGGGAAGCGGTCAAACGTGTACAATATGGCGAAATCGGCCGTGTTGTTAACGGCGAGGCCAGCTATTTCTGCGGCCCGACATGGGACCGTATGTTTAAATATTATGAAAACGGCAACATAACCCCGGAAAACCGTTTGCGCGCCTGGGGCCTGGACCGGGAGCTTTCCGGAGATGTCATCACCGAACAAAACATCCACGCGCTCGATGTGGCATCCTGGATACTTGATGTCGAGCCGTTGTACGCCACCGGAACCGGCGGGCAGTACCGGACAGTCGGCAATTGCCGGGACTATTTTTCCGTGATCTATACATACCCGAATAATGTGATTGTGACTTTTAACTCCAAACAGTTTGGTAAAGGTTATGACGATATCCTTTGCCGGATGTACGGCGAAACCGGTATGGTCGACACCCACTATTTCGGTTCGGTCGGTATCAGCGGCGACAAGCCGTATAAAGGCGGCGATGTGGGTAATCTGTACACCAGCGGGGCGGTCAGGAATATCGCGGACTTTTATAACAATATCACCAAAAAACGATACGCCAACACCACCGTCGCGCCAAGCGTGAGAAGTAATCTGACCACAATTTTAGGCCGTGTGGCGTCATATAATCACGGTCAGGTCAGCTGGGACAATATGCTCAAGGCGAATGAAAAATTTACCCCGGATCTCACCGGGCTTAAAGCGTAAGGGATAACGATGTCAACCAAAAAATTGATTTTTATTCTATTGTTCATCTTGAATATTATCATTGCAGATTTTATATTTGCGGACGAAAAACCCGGCCACAGGATCACGAATACAATCGGCGTTCAACTTGCCTGGGTTCCCGCCGGAGATTTCCTGATGGGCAGCCCTTTTGATGAACCGGGCCGTCAGGATGATGAGTTTCAGCATAAAGTGACCATCACCCGTCCTTTTCGTATCGGCGTCACCGAAATAACGCAGGCGCAGTGGCAAACCGTTATGGGAATAAACCGCAGCCAGTTCAAAGGTGACAGCTTACCGGTGGAAAAAATAAGCTGGAAAGATGCCGTCAAGTTTTGTCAAAAACTCTCGGAAAAAGAAGGCCGTACCTATCGCCTGCCCACCGAAGCCGAGTGGGAATACGCCTGCCGCGCCGGCGGCACAAACCGGTTCGCGGGCAGCGACATGATTGATAATATTGCCTGGTACGTCAAAAACAGCGGCAACAGGACCCATCCGGTCGGCGGCAAGGAACCGAATGCCTGGGAGCTTTATGACATGACGGGCAATGTATCGGAGTGGTGTTCCGATCACTACGCACCCGATTATCCGGAACAGGCCGTGTCGGACCCAGGTGGTCCTGTCGAAGGCAAATATCATGTTTTTCGCGGCGGCGCCTGGGACACATTTCTTCCGGGTTGCCGTTGCGCCGCCCGCAGCAGCGCCCCGGCATCTTATCAGTTCAAACAAACCGGATTTCGCTTGCTGCTGGAGGTAAAATGATAGCGTTTTCAGTAAGATTGATTTTATGTAAATTTAAATTGTTGAATTAGTCTTAATGATGAATTATATTAAATATTAATTATGTCAAAAAAAATAATTAGAGGTAAAATCAGATGTCTAACATAAATACATTGAACCGGCGTAACTTTCTTAAAAAAACAATCGGCGCCGCGGCCGCGGCATCCGTTTTTCCCTCCATCATCCCGTCTTCGGCATGGAGTGCGGCGGAGAACGTTCTCCCCGGGAACCGGATCACGCTGGGATTTATCGGTTTGGGTAAGCAGGGCGGCGGTTTACTGAGAGGATTTCTAAACATGCCCGGTTTTCATGTTGTTGCCGTTTGCGATGTTGATGAACTCAAAATGAATATAGCCAAAAAACGTGTAGAGGATTTTTATACCGAAAAACAGTCCGACAGTTCATATAAAGGCTGCGCCGCGTACAGGGATTTCCGTGAAATTCTGGCGCGTAAGGATATCGACGCGGTTGTCATTGCCACGCCGGACCACTGGCACGCCATTCCGGTCATCATGGCGGCCAGGGCGGGCAAGGACATCTATTGTGAAAAACCGCTGTCATTGACCATAGCCGAGGCGCGGGCCATGGTGAACGAGGTGAGACGCTACGAAAGAGTCTTTCAAACCGGCAGCATGCAGCGTTCGGATGGTAAATTCCGGCTGGCCTGCGAGTTGGTACAGAACGGATATATCGGAGATCTGCAAACCGTACGTGTCAGCATCCGGACCGGGTTTATTCCCCATCCTATTGTTTGCGAATTGCCGGGGGAACCAAAACCCAGCGAACTCGATTGGGATATGTGGCTGGGACCGGCCCCCGCGAGACCGTACAATTCAATCCTGGCCCCGCCTGTCAATTACAACGGCTGGCCGCACTGGAGAGACTATATCGATTACTCCGGAGGCGGCATGACCGACTGGGGCGCCCATCATTTCGATATTGCCCAGTGGGGTATGGGTATGGACCACAGCGGCCCGGTGGAGATCATTCCCCCTGACGGGAAAGATCATGAACTGCTGACCTATCGTTACGCGAATGGTGTGGTCCTGACAACCGACTTTGATAATAATCGTATTTTGTTCACCGGTACAAAGGGTACCGTGGACGTCAACCGCCAGTATTTACATACAACCCCGGAGAAACTGGTCACGCAAAAAATCGGGGCAAATGAAATTCATCTTTATGAAAGCAACAATCACAAACTGGACTGGCTGCAGGCTATCTACAACCGCAGCAAACCGGTATCCGATATCGAGATCGGCTGCCGTTCGGTAACGGTTTGTCATCTGGGGAATATTGCCGTGCAATTAAATCGGCCCTTGAATTGGGACCCTGAGAAGGAAGTGTTTGTAGATGATGACGAGGCCAATCGTTTTCTGTCACGATCCAAACGGAGCCCATGGAGAATTTAATCAATATTATATGAGATAAGGAGTAAGCAATGCCAGAGAAAACGAATATAAATCGGCGCAAATTTTTCAAGCGAACAACCGGGGCCGCGATCGGATTACTGGGATTTCCATATATCGTGCCCGCTTCCGTGCTGGGTAAAAACGGCAACATTGCCCCCAGCGATAAAATAACCATGGGCTGTATCGGAGTCGGATGGCAGGGTACAAGCAATATGGAAAACTTTTTAGAAGAGCCGGACGCACAAATTGTTGCTGTCTGCGATATCGACAAGAACCATCTGCAAAACGCCAAATCAATTGTTGACGGAGCCTATGGCAATAAAGATTGCGCGACCTATCATAACTTTGAACAAGTGCTCGCGCGGGACGACATTGACACAATTTCGCTGGGTCTTCCGGACCACTGGCATGCCATCCCCGCCATTGCCGCGGCAAAAGCGGGCAAGGATATTTACGGTGAAAAACCGCTGTCTCACAGTCTTATTGAAGGCCGCGCCATGTGCGATGCCGTCAAACGGTATAACCGCATCTGGCAGACCGGCAGTTGGCAGCGGTCGCAGGCCAATTTCCGGTATGCCTGTGAACTGGTGCTCAACGGCAGGATCGGCAAGGTGCATACTGTTGAAGTTGGTCTGCCTGCGGGGCACACGGATTTCGCCGGCACCAAAGGCCAGGAAGCCATGACCGCTCCCCCGCCGGAACTGGATTATGACAGATGGCTCGGACCGGCGCCATACGCCCCCTACGCGGTCGCCCGTGTCCACAAAAACTGGCGCTGGAACCTGGACTATGGCGGCGGCCAGATCATGGACTGGGTCGGTCATCATCTTGACATCGCCCACTGGGGCCTGGGACTGGATTACACCGGTCCGGTTGAAATCGATGGAAAAGGCGAATACCCGAAATCCGGTTTGTGGAATACCGCGACAAAATACCGGGTCGATACTAAATATGCCAATGGAGTAAAAATCATCCTGGCCGGAGGTTACTCCGAATTCCGCCGCGGAACAAAATGGATCGGCGAACACGGCTGGGTCTGGGTAACCCGGGGCGAGATTGACGCTTTTCCCAAATCCTTACTGCGTGAGATATTGGGCCCCGACGAGATCCATCTGCTGCAGTCAAAAGGACATTTTCGTAACTTTCTGGACTGCGTCAGGACGAGACACACCACTTTAACACCCTGTGAAATTGCCCATCGCTCAGCCACTCCGGGTCATTTGGGACAAATATCCATGCTTTTGGGCAGAAAAATACGTTTTAATCCGGATACCGAAGAAATAATTAATGATCCGACTGCCACACGCATGCTGGGTAATTCGATGCGCAGTCCGTGGCACATATAAATTCATTACGATGTGAGGTCATCTCATGTATAAACAAAAAAAATTAAACAGACGTGAATTTTTCCGCAAAACAGCGGGAGGCACAGCAGCGACGCTGCTTGGTTTTCCTTATATCGTTTCATCATCCGCGCTTGGCAACGGAAATCGCCCGGCCCCATCCGACCGGATCGTGATGGGCTGTATTGGTTTGGGCGGCCAGGGGACTTATAATCTCCGGGCATTTATGAACCAGCCCGATGTTCAGATTGTCGCGCTGTGTGATGTGAACAAGGGCAGTGACGATTACGATATGCTGTACCAGTTCAAGGGATCGTCATCCGCGGGGCTGAAACCGGCGCTGGAAAGGGTAGAATCTTTTTACGCGAAACAAACAACATCCGGTTCTTACAAGGGTTGTGACACATACCATGATTTCCGCGACCTTCTGGCCCGGAAAGATATTGACGCCGTTACAGTTTGTACCCCGGACCACTGGCATGGTTTGATCTCAATAGCCGCGGCAAAAGCGGGCAAGGACATTTATTGTGAGAAACCCTTAACGAACACCATCGCCGAAGGCCGAGCCGTCAGCGACGCCGTCAAACGTTATAAACGTATCCTGCAAACCGGCAGCCATGAACGGTCCAATCACAGTGTGCGTTACGCCGCGGAATTGATCCAAAACGGCCGTATCGGTAAAATGCATACCATTCGGGTCAATATGCCGATTGACAATGATGTCGAAATTCCGCCGCAAAAAACGATGCCGGTACCACCAGGTCTGGATTATGATTTCTGGCTGGGTCCGACGCCCTGGGCGCCGTACACCAAAAAACGAACCCATTTCTGGTGGCGTTATATATTAAGCTACGGCGGCGGCGAGATGACCGACCGCGGTGCGCATATCCTGGACCTGGCGCAACTGGTACTTGGAATGGATAACAGCGGGCAGGTCGAAATTTCCGGAACCGGCATAGCGCCCAAAGACGGACTTTTTAACACATTTATAAACTATAACTACCAATTTCGTTACGCCAATGGTGTTCAATTGATTGGAAAGTATGACAAGCCGCGCGGAATTAAATTTGAAGGCACCGACGGCTGGATATTCATCCATATTCACGGTGGCCGCCTGGAATCGGAACCCAAATCCCTGGTTCAGGAGATTATTGAACCTAACGAGATCCATGTCGGCCGCAGCCCCGGGCATCAACGTAATTTCCTGGATTGCGTGATCACGCGTAATCAGCCCATGGCACGCGCCGAGACCGGGCATCGCACAGCAACGATTTGTCACCTGCTGAATATTGCCATGCTGACGGAACAAAAACTGCAATGGGACCCAAAACTGGAACAAATCACCAACAGTCCGGAAGCCAATAAAATGGTTGCTCCGCCCATGCGCAGTCCATGGCGATTGTCATAGCCGTCAAAACAGATTATAAGGTAAGTATTTTATCAATTACTTTAAGGAATAAACAATCTTAATTTTAACCTAAAAATTGGAGTCAAGAATGAGTCATATGAAAAAGGTGTTCTCAGTTGCTGCGCTGGCAGTCATCATTTTAATGATTGCGAATTTTGCCGTGAGTGCGCACACGCCTGAAAAGTCGGACAACGATACCATTTCTCAAGTTGTACAACTATTAACGGAAATAAAAAAATATGATTACGGCTCAAGCCGCGAATCGTTAACCAGGCTGAGTGATCTGGTTCGCACGGCCCTGGACAAACCGGAATTAAAAGCCGGCATTGAAAAAGAAATGCTCAACTTTTTAAATTCGGAAGCGCTGTTCGCGGGAAAACAATTTGTATGTAAACAACTCAGCATAATCGGCACCGAGACATCCGTTCCTGTACTGGCAAAAATGTTAAAAGATGAAAAAACCGCCGATATCGCGTTATACGCCCTGGAACGCATTCCGGGCCCGGCTGCCGATAAAGCTGTTTTAAAAGCGCTTTCTAAAGCTAAAGGGAAAACCAAAGTCGGTATCATTAATACATTGGGACAAAGAAGAGTGATTAAGTCAGTCAAGAGTCTTGGCAAACTGGTTTACGATTCCGACCGGGCTGTAGCTGAAGCGGCGATTGCCGCGCTGGGTAAAATTGGCGATGGAAACGCGACAAAAACTCTCGGCAAAGCCAAAGACAAGATCACCGGTTCATTAAGGATTTTTGTGCTGGATGCTTATTTAAAATGCGCGGACAAGCTGGCAGTTCAGGGAAATACATCCCAGGCGAATTCAATTTATCAATCGTTATACAGTAAAAACGAATCAACGACGATCCGCGCCGCCGCGTTGCGGGGTTTGGTTAAAACCAACACACAGGGCGCCGTTGACCTGATCCTCACTTCGCTGAAAAACGATCCCAAAGAGTTACATCCGTCGGCAATCGTTTTGTTACGCGAATTACCCGAAAATACGGCTGTTCAGCCTGTTGTGGCCGTATTACCCGGTTTAGCAGACCAGGGAAAGATACAATTACTTTCGGCGTTTTCGGATAGAGGGGATCTATCGGCCCGTAGCGCAGTTGTCGCCGCTGTAACCGACGACACACAACCGGTTCGTATAGCCGCGCTCAAAGCGCTGGCTAACGTCGGCGCAGAAGCCGATATCGCGTTATTGACAAAAATAGCGGCGGAAACAAAGGGCGAAGAACAGGAAGCAGCGCGGGAAAGTCTCAGCCTGTTGCGAGGAGCTTCGATTGACCGGAAGATCATCGCCCAAATACCGGATGCCGAAACCGATAAAAAAGTAGAATTAATACGAAGCGTCGGAGAACGCAATATGGTTACAGCAACAAAGGCGCTCTTAAAAACGGCGGCAGACCCGGAACGGTCCGTGCGTCGCGAATCTTACAGAACTCTGGCTGTGATAACGAATCCCGAATATATAAATGATGTTATTCAGTTATTGGTCAAAGAAGAAAACAGCGGTGTCCGCAAAGAAGCGAAAAAAACGGTCGTAGCCATTGCGCAAAAGAGTGAAGACAAAGATAACCGGGCAAAGCCGGTTTTAACTTTTTTACCATCCGTAGAAAACAATGAAGCCAAAAGTTCACTGATGGAAGTTTTGGGCAAAATCGGCGATAAAAATGCGCTGCCCGTTTTGAAAGAAGCATTAAACAGTGAAAATGCTGATCTTCAGATAGCGGCTATTCGCGCATTGACCAACTGGCCCGACGCCGGACCGGCCGGTGAATTGCTGAACGTTGCCAAAACCTCTGACAACGAAACCCAGCGTATTCTGGCGCTAAGAGGTTATATCGGCCTGTTGAAAATTGAAAGCGACCGGTCCGATGCCAAAGCCCTGAAATTATATCAGGACGCGATGACCCTGGCCACGAAACTGAATGAAAAAAGACTGGTCTTATCGGGAATGGCAACACTGCATTCTATGGAGGCATTTAATACAACGGCACAATATCTCGATGATCCCGAACTTCAACCCGAAGCGGAAGTGGCTGTTGTAGGACTGTTACGCAATATCGAAAATGGCGATAAGGTAAAAATTAAAGAGACATTGAATAAAATCATAAAAATCACCAAAAATAATTTGCTGCGTGATAGAATAAAAAATATGCTTAGCAGATCAGAAGATTAAATTGTTTTCATAATAATGAAAAGTCAAAAGTGACTCGAAATTCACTCGATGTTAAGATCAGAACAGGGGGAGGTCTCCCCTGTTCTGATTAACGGGCATCATATTGTTTAAAAAAATTTTTCAATTGCATTTAATATAACTATCGTATATTCTCATAAATTAACAGCCACAAACTGATTGTTTTTGAATGAAACTCACATATTTCCATCTTGAGGCAACTCCTAAAATGAATAAATGTTAAAATTATTACTAACCCGATACATAAAAAAAGTATAATTTTGGGATTTATCCAAATAACGCTGCTCTCATAACTTAAATATTGATTTCAATAAATGTAAAATGTTGTAATGTTGGCAATTTTCTCATTGAAAAACATACAATAAATTAGTAATTTGTAATCATTATTATAAAATCAAAGATAAAAGGAGATTGGAATGAACGAACAAAAGCAAAATAAGAATGCGGAAAAAGAGATTTCCCGGCGAAATTTTCTTGGCGGTTCCGCGATAGCTGCTGCAGCGTTTACGATTGTCCCAAGCCATGTACTGGGCGGCCCCGGCAAAAAGGCGCCGAGCGACAAATTGAATATTGCCTGTGTGGGTGTTGGCGGCAAGGGGAAAACCGATATTAAAGAGGTCAGTTCCGAAAATATCGTCGCGCTCTGCGATGTCGATCAAACCCAGTTCAAAAGTTTTGAAGAAGAGCATGAAGATAAACCTGAATTGATGGCGCAATATAACAAAGCAACAAAATATCGTGATTTTCGTGTCATGCTTGATAAAGAAAAAAATATTGATGCCGTTGTGATCAGTACACCCGATCATACACATGCCGTGATCGCCATGAAAGCAATGAAAATGGGCAAACATATCTATTGCCAGAAACCGCTGACCCATACCATATATGAAGCCAGGTTACTTGCAAAAACCGCCAAAGAGAACAAAGTCGTTACACAAATGGGTAACCAGGGCCATGCCAGCGAAGGCGCGCGTCTCATTAACGAATGGATCCAGGACGGCGCCATCGGCGATGTCCGCGAAGTGCACGCCTGGACAAACCGCCCGATCTGGCCGCAGGGTATTGAAAGACCCACGGAGATTCCATCCGTTCCGCCCACTTTGGACTGGAATTTATGGTTGGGACCGGCGCCATGGCGTCCTTATCATCCGTCATATTGTCCGTTTGCCTGGCGGGGCTGGTTCGATTTCGGTACCGGCGCGGTCGGCGATATGGGAGCACATATACTGGACCATCCGTACTGGGCTCTGGGACTGAAATATCCGGAAACAATTCAATCTTCTTCCACACCCATGACGGAAGATTCTTTTCCGCTGGCTTCAATTGTACATTACACATTCCCGGCAAGAGGCAAAAAACCGCCTGTAAAATTAACCTGGTACGACGGCGGCCTGACTCCCGCGCGTCCTGAAGAACTTGAACCCAACCGCAAAATGGGCGACGGCGGCGGCGGCGTTATTTATATTGGCGATAAAGGTAAATTAATGCATGGCACTTATGGGAGTAATCCACGTATTATCCCTGAAACCAAAATGAAGGAATACAAACGTCCGGAGAAAACCATGCAGCGTTCACCCGGAATTTACCTGGAATGGATCGAAGCCATCAAAGCCGGTAAAAAATCAACCACCGATTTCAGCTATGCGGGTCCGTTAACGGAAACCATGCTGCTCGGTAATATCGCGACACGTATGAAAGACAAAAATACTGTCCTGGAATGGGACCCGGATAAAATGGAAATTACCAACCTGGATGAAGCGAACGAATATCTGAAAATAGAATACCGCGAAGGCTGGTACCTGTAAACCGGTCTTTATCATTAATTGGCAATTTAATAATGAAAATTTGCAGGTTCATTAATTTATTATTTTAATCCTGTCTTTGGGGTTACCGGTAGCAATTGCTTCCGGTTCCCCAAAGCGGGGATTGCCGGTTAATTTTTTACTTTAATCGAAACTGAACCATTCCAAACCAGCCGATTTACGTCAACAGTTCGAACAGAAATTCACCATGACCGGGTTAACCTGGTACGGCAGAGTTCACATCCGGGGAATGTATTTATTCGAAAAAATATCATTTTTAAATTAACTGTAAAATTATTACATTAATATTCTTTAATAAATTCATGGCAACATGAAACAAAATAAAAAAAAACAGAGTAGAACATATAAATAAAAGTTAAGGAGAATTAAAAAAATGATTAATACCAGATATGCAAAAAGTATTTTGATCTTATTCGCTATCCTGCTCGCGGTTAGCTTTATCGGTCTGGATCAACTCGTCAGCAAAGCAAACGCCCAGGACATGAAACCGATTGAAATCAAACTGCCGAAACCCATGTTTGTGGGTACGCCGCAAAATTTAAAAGTACCGAACCTGGAAAAACCGTTAGGCAAAGCCCGCCCGCCATTTCTGGCCCCGGCAGGCACTAAAAATGTCGCCCTTGAAAAAGCTGTTGCCAGCACGGACGAAGAACCGATTATCGGCGAAATCGATATGATCACCGATGATGACAAAGAAGCCGCTGACGGCAGTTATGTGGAGTTGGGACCGTTCCTGCAGCATGTCACAATTGATCTGGAAGCACGTCATAATATTTATGCTATAATCGTATGGCATTTTCACAAACAACCGCGCATCTATTTTGATGTTATTGTCCAGGTTTCCGATGATCCCAATTTTGTTAAAGGCGTTAAAACCATTTTCAATAACGACATTGATAATTCCGCCGGTTTAGGTGTGGGTAAAGATATGCATTACGTTGAAACCGCAGAAGGTAAACTCATCGACGCAAAAGGCGTGCAGGGTCGTTATGTGCGACTGTACAGTAACGGCAACAACAATAATGATCTGAATCATTATATTGAGACCGCCGTTTACGGTACCCCGGCAAAGTGAAAAATTCTTTAAATAAAACACTCATTTTTATCCTTATATTGCTGAGCGCGGCAGCTCTCCGGCTGCCGCGTCTTTCTATGCGACCCATGCATACCGATGAGGCCATTCACGCGGTCAAATTAGGTTTGCTGCTTGAAAAAGGGGAATACACATACGACAGCCATGAATATCACGGCCCCACGCTCAATTACTTTACACTGATCCCCGCCTGGTTAAGGGCGGAAAAAACTTATATCGGCATAAACGAGACCACCATGCGGCTGGTCACTGTTGCTTTCGGTATCGGATTAATTTTACTGCTCTTACCGGCCGTTGACGGGCTGAGCCGGCCGGTTGTCCTGGCGGCCTCTTTTCTGACCGCGGTGTCGCCCGCCATGGTCTTTTACAGCCGTTACTATATTATGGAAATACTGCTGGTATTTTTCAGTTTCGGTGTTATTGTTTCCGGTTACCGGTATTTCAAGAGCAAAAAAATCCTCTGGGCCGCCTTCGCCGGGCTCTTTATCGGCCTGATGCACGCGACCAAAGAAACATGTATTATCGTTTATGGCGCAATGGGGCTGGCATTGTTACTTGTCTGGTTACTCTGGTACAGAAAAAGTTTTCCCGGGTCCGGTCCGGACAAAAAGTTTCGTATTTCACACCTGCTGGTCTTTATTATTTCCGCCGCGTTTATTTCAGCGATTTTCTTTTCCTCGTTCGGCAGCAATCCCAAAGGCGTGCTGGATTCCATCCTCACCTTTAAATCCTACTTTGTCAAAGCCGGTAATTTTGAAACACATATTTATCCCTGGGATTATTATTTTAAACTGCTGCTCTATTCAGAAAGCGCCGGCGGTCCGGTATGGACCGAATTTTTCATCCTCATTTTAGGAGCGCTGGGATTTTTGGTCGCGGTTTTGAGCCATGGCGTAAAAAACGTTAATTCCGCTTTTCTGCGTTTTATCGCGCTTTACACCTTTATTCTGGCCGCTGTTTATTCAATAATTCCATATAAAACACCCTGGATCATTCTGGGTTTTTTACATGGATTTATTCTATTGGCCGCTGTTGGGGTGATCTATTTACTTCATGTGCGCGCCGAAACAGTGCCCAGAGTGATTATGATACTTTTTTTAATAGCGGGCGGCCTGCACCTGGCAATGCAAAGCTATTTTTCAAATTTTAAATATTTTACCGATCCGGGCAATCCATATGTGTACTCCCACCCAGGCAATGATGTATTTGCCATTACTCAGCGCATCAAAGACCTGGCCAAAACGAGTCCCGACGGATTCAACACTTATATCGAAGTGATTTGTCCGGATGATGATTACTGGCCGCTCCCCTGGTATCTTCGGGAATTCCCCAATATCGGTTGGTGGAATAAAGTGAATATGCAGAATCCCGCCGCGCCCATAATCCTTGCGTCCCCCAGGGTCGAACAGGATGTTATGTATAAACTATATGAAATACCGCCGCCGGGACAAAAAAATTTATATCTCCCTCTGTTCGACACCTATATGGATATACGGCCCCTTATTGAAATTCGGGGTTATGTACAAAAAGAACTCTGGGACCGTTATTATTATCAGCAAACATCGGACACTAATCAGTAACATACGTTGTCGATCATGAAAGATATATCAATTCACAATATCATACAACAAAGCGGATTTTCCGCCCACCATACGACCAACAGATACTCTCATAAGGCGATGGCGACCATTTATGAAATTTTTATTTGTGATGAAGACCCGTCCTACGCGCAGCAGGCCTCCTGGGAAGCATTTCAACTTTTAGATCAACTGGAAAAAGACCTGAGCCGTTTCCTGGAAAACAGCGATATCGGGCGAATAAACCATACCGCGGCGCATGAACCTGTACGAATTGGACTGGATGCTTA
>Ga0272441_10007995_pt1 | contig 16948 bp, 12 predicted proteins | sample SSMProp6N_FD_193582 | JGI IMG/M metagenome (GOLD analysis project Ga0272441, IMG submission 193582) | Marine sediment archaeal communities from Little Sippewissett salt marsh, Falmouth, MA, United States - SSM-Prop-6N | ecosystem: Environmental > Aquatic > Marine > Wetlands > Sediment ...
ATCAGCAGACTATGATCAGGGAAACCCTTTCCGGGCCTCCCTTGCCCACAGAAAGATGAAATAGTATAGTGCCTGTATGAAATCAGCTTTTATCGCTGTCATCGGCAGACCTTCTTCCGGAAAATCCACCCTCATGAACACGCTATGCGGGCACAAGGTATCCATAGTCGCGGAAACTCCCCAGACAACCAGGAACAAGGTGCGGGGAATTCTCACTGCGGAAGAGGGACAGCTGGTTTTCGTTGATACACCGGGATTCCACTTAAGCGAGCGGAAGTTCAACATCCACATGTCGGACCTGGTCTTCTCCGCCCTGGATGAGACTGATGTAATCCTCTACGTAATCGACGGCAGCAGGGAACCCGGGGAAGAGGAGCAGGTCCTGGCTGATACAGTGAAGAAGTTTCCGGAAAAAACAATCATTGCAGTTAATAAATGCGACCTGGAGAAAAATTCTTCCGACGATGTAAAAGGGTTTCTCCGTTTTGAAGAGATGAATATGCCGGTTTTCGAAATTTCCGCCCTTAAGCAGACGGGTATAGAGGCCCTGAAAGCAAAGCTTTTTGAACTGGCCCCTGAGGGAGAGATGATGTACCCCTCGGAATATTACACGGACCAGACTCCGGAGTTCAGGATCGCGGAGATCATCAGGGAGAAGGCCCTTTCCAGGGTGAGGGAAGAGGTTCCCCATGCTCTTTACGTAGAGATTGCCGATATGGAGAAGGATGAAGAAAAGGACAGCCTGTGGGTCCGGGCCTTCCTTATGGTGGAGAGGGAATCCCAGAAAGGCATCCTGGTGGGGAAAAAAGGGTCCATGATCAAGGCGATCCGCCTCGGGGCCCAGCGGGAATTGAACAAGCTGTTTCCCTATTCCGTGCACCTGGACCTGCGGGTAAAGGTAAACCCGAAATGGCGGAGAAAAGACAATCTTTTAAATAAGCTGATTCAGTAACTATCAGGATAGTTTCTTGATGTAGCACCGTCTCCGCTTATGCTGGCGCTTGGGAAAGTGCTTCCACATGCTCTGTACTTCTAAGTTTTCTTCCAGTTCAGCAGCGGTTTCCGCTGTTTTTATATCGTTCCGGATGCATGCCTGGGTGACTTCAGCGAGAAGGACCGCCGGGATGCCTTTGTTCTGAAATTCTTTCCGCACACCTACCAGATACATGTCTAAAGATTTCGGGTTCTTAAGGGCGTAGAGCATATGGATCCAGCCGAAAGGGAAGAGGCGGCCTTTTGCTTTCTGCAGGGCCCTGGACAGGGACGGCATAGTGATGCCGAAGGCCGCGACTTTGTCATTTTCATCTATGATGATCTTTGTGTATTGCGGGTCGATAAAGGGGAAGTACTCTTCGATGTAAGCGTCTATCTGCTTGTCGTTCAACTCAACAAAGCCGTAGAGGTCCGCATAGGTATCATTTATCAGTTCAAAAACTCCCCGGGCATAGGGCCGGAGGTCTTTCGCTTTTTTTGCGGGAACAAGATGGAGCTTGTTCCGTTTCAGGACTATTTCATTCAGCCGCAGGATCTTCTCGTGGATCTCCTCAGGCTGCTGAATTTCGAATTCCAGCCAGTCAGCGTCCTTTTCATAGCCCAGGGTTTCCAGGTGCTTGGGATAATAGGGGAAATTATAAATCAGCGCCAGAGTGCCGAGTTCCTCAAATCCTTCTATAAGCATCCCTTCCTCGTCAAAGTCCGTAAAACCCAATGGCCCGAGGATGCCTTCCATTCCATTCTCTTTAGCCCACTCCTCGACTGCTCCGAGGAGGGCGGCAGAGACCTCAGGGTCGTCAATAAAATCGATCCAGCCGAACCGGGCGAATTTGTTTTTCCATTTCTTTATATATTCATGATTGATGATTCCCGCAATTCTGCCTGCGATTTTTCCGTCTTTATAGGCCAGCCAGTATTTTGCTTCGCAGTATTCAAATGCAGCATTTTTATCCTTTCTGAGGGTATTTATTTCCCCGCTGATAAGGGAGGGGATATAATACGGATTGTTTTTATACATTTTTAAGGGGAATTTCACGAACTTTTTCAGATCACTGTTTGTTTCGACCTCTTTCAGCTGAACCATAACAACCTCTTATTCAACAAAATATTCAAAAGTATATCCCATCTTCCCGTCCGGGGCTACAACTCTTTTTTCCGAAGAAACGAGAGAAAAGCGGGCAGGAAAATCAGAGTGCCGAGGCAGGTAGCGGACAGGGCGAAAAGGACAAGGAGCCCGAAGTATATAATGGGCTTGAAGCTGGCCAGGACCAGGACGCTGAGGCCTCCCACAATAGCTACTGTAGTCAGGAAAATCGGCCTGCCGGAAACAAGGAGGGACTGGACAACCACATCCCTGGTTGTTTCATGGAGGGGCCACTGCCGCCGGAACTGGATTACGTAATGGATAGCATCATCAACACCTACACCGATAACAACACTGGAGACCATAATAGTCAGCAGGTCCAGGGGTATGCCGAAAACCGTCATCAGAATAAAGTTCAGCATAATGCCGATTCCAAGGGGAATCAGAGAAAAAAGGCCGTATTTCAGAGACTTGAAGGCTGCCGCTGCAATGATGAAGACTATCAGAAAGGAGATAATCATCGAAAGCTGAAGGTCCCTGCGGATGATCCGGGCCAGAGAGAGATAGCGCATGCTGGTGCCCCAGAGTTCAGCTTCCATCTCCTCAGGAAGAGTATCGGCAATGCTCTTTTCTATTTCTTCGATAACAGCTTTCAGGCCCATTTCATCAATGAATCTGCCGGTTTCACTGTTGTATACCCGGAGGGTAAAGGTTATCTGTCTGCCGTTATCCCGGAATATGTCTGAAACGATCCTGTCCCCCTCCCCCTCTTTGGACAGAGCATTGATATACCTGCTTAACAGCATGATAAGGGATCGTTTTTCCGGAATTTCAAAAGCTCCGAACATAACCTGGTTCAGGCTCTTTAAATACGTCACAAAGGAGGAAACATAGCTGATATCCGGAATTTCCCGGAGCCGGTCTTCCAGAAGGGAAACCGGGGCCAGAGCTTCCTGGTCAAGAAAACCCTGTTCAATCCTTTCCGGAGCTGTTACTGTCAGTTTCAGCTCGTCAAATCCTCCGAGCTTGTCCGTAAGGGCGTACATGTCCTGAACTGTCTTCTCTTTATCGGGAAAGTAACTGATTGTATCGGTATTGTACTCCAGCAGGGGATAGGTAAAGGCAAAAACAATGACGATTATTCCCGCAGTCACTACCAGGACAATCCGGTTTTTAAATACCCAGGAACCGAGTCTCTTCATACCTAATGACAGAGGGCCTGAAGCTACCCGCTCGGTGTGGGATTTTTTCGGGGGCTTCAGCAAAGTAAGCACTGCAGGGAAAAAGATCAGGGAGAGAAAGGCACAGGCAAAAATCCCGAAACTTGCAGCATAGGCGAATTCCCGGCTCTGCTTCAGTGAAGTAAAGGCGAGGCTCATAATTCCCCCCATGGTGGTTGCAGCGGCCATAAGAACCGTGCGGTTAACATGGAGTACAGCGTCTCCCACCCAGATACCTTCGAGTTTCAAGCGCCCGGCTTCCCTGTAATACTGGTTGAGTATGTGGATGCTGTAGGAACTCCCCAGGGTAAGGACCAGGGGCGGGGTAATAATGCTGATGATCGTTATATCGAAGCCCATAAGGCTCATGAAACCGATACACCATAGGGCGCCCAGAAGCACCACCAGGGTCGGGAGGATCACCGACCGTTTGGACCGGAACCCGATAAAATACATAATCAGCACAATCACTACGGCAAAGCCGAGGAGCCGGATAAAGTCTCTGGAAATATAGGTTTCCATCCTCTCAACAAAGGGGATGGACCCGCTCACATAAGTCTTTGCTACTTCCTCCAGGGGGCGGACAATTTCCCGGACATCTTCGACCAGGTCCAGATAGCTGTCCCGGGCTTCAGCCGGAAAATAGGCGCAGAGAAGAGTGGAATCTTCGGAAATCACCAGGTTCCTGGCGAAGGGCGATTCCTCCAGGCGTTTGCGGAAAAGGGCAATTTCCTCTTCTGTTCCAGGAGGGCCGTCTTTTTCCGGAAAAGCCCGGGTTACTGCAAGACGCTTTCCCTTTTTTTCAAAGACTGTAAGGTTAAAGGGGGTTATGCTCTGCTTAAGGCCCGGCAGTGTGCTTATCTCCTCCAGGACCTGGTAATAGCGGCTGAGTATCTCCGGGTCAAAGGGATCTTCAGTTTCAATTGCCACCACAAGGGATTCTTCACCGACTTTGCCGCCGCCGTATTTTTCGATCAGCCTGCCGATCTCCTCATCTTCAGGGAGAAGGCCCGCAGTATCGGGGTTGATATCAATCCGGGCGGCAAAAAATGCAAAGAAGATAGAGAGGCAGACTGTGATGATGATTATCAGGACCGGTTTTGTTACGGCAAAATTGATGATGCCGGATAAAACCGAAGGATGTTCTTGGGGCTTCATGTTCCGGGCCGGATAACCTCAATGCTTCCGTCGGAACTTCCGGTAATGACATCGGGTTTTATCTTTGTAAAAAATCCGTTTTCCACAATTCCGGGAATCCGGTTCAGAATGCCTTCATACTCTTCAGGGTCCACCGGACTGCTGAAAGCCGCGTCTATCAGAATGTTCCCGTTATCTGTGATCACGGCTCCCATCTTTTTAACCGCCATCCTCACCTCAGGTTTCGCGCCGAGGGCTTCAACCGCCCGGATAACAGGGACCCGTGCTTCAGGGATCACTTCCAGGGGAATGGGAAAGGTGATGCCGAGATGCTCGACAATCTTTTCCTTGTTCACGATTATCACGTACTTTTTTGAAGCATAGGCTACGATCTTTTCTATAAGAAGGGCACCGCCGCCGCCTTTCGTGCAGTTCAGGTCATGATCAACCTCGTCCGCCCCGTCGATGGTCAGGTCAAGGACCCCGTCAATCTCAGGATCATTGATGCTCCGGATGGGGATTCCCAGCTTCTGGCATTCGATAATTGTCTGAGAACTGGTGGAAACAGCAAGGATGTCTGACAGCTTTCCCGTCTTCAGGAGTTCTCCCAGTCGCCGTACGGCCCAGACTGCAGTTGATCCTGTGCCGAGGCCTATTTTCATGCCCTTTTTCACATATCTGTCTACAGCCTCTCTGCCTAACAGCTGTTTTACTTCATCCTGACTTTTCATTATTACTGCTCCTCGTACTAGTAGTTCTTCAGGATTCTGACAATCCTCTCCGGACCGGCGGTAAGGATGAAATTGGCAAGCCGGGGGCCCCGCTCTTTCCCTATCAGGGCTCTGTATATAATAGTAAAAAACTCTTTCGGTTCTATGGTATTGTCCCGGGCAATGGTATAAATTGCTTCGCCGAGGGCCTTTTCATCAAAGTCCGGGCTCATCCCGCGGAGGGTTTCCCGGAGGGCGGCAAGGGCTTTCTTCCGGTTATCCTCCAGACTGATCGGGGCTTCATCCTCATGTTTGAGGGCAAAACGGAAATCCTCAGGAGCAAACTGGGTTATCCAGTTCCAGCCGCACACAGCCCTGACTGTAAACCGCCGCTTCTGCTCTTCATCCAGGTCCGGATACAAGGCTGTCACTGCATCAATGTCTCCGTCATTAATCTGCAGGAGGTTGCAGAGGTGGCGCAGGGGCACCTGGAAGGGCATTACCTCAGGCACGCCGTGGACCTGGGAGAGTTCATAAATCCGTTTCTGTTTCGCCCGTTTTTTCTCGCCCGCTTCCTCGGCGCCGAAATAAATCCGCTCGCATTTATCATAATCTTCATAGATTTTCAGTACGTCCAGGTCAAAGGATATGGCGAATTCAGTATTGGGACGGGTGCCTGCGAAAAGATACCGCACGATTTCCGGCTGGTACACGTCCAGAACGTCCCTGAGGCTTACAACCTCTCCTGCTGATGAGGACATCTTTCCGCCCCTGCCTTTTATACTGATAAAATCATACTGAAAAGTAACCGGTGCTTCCCCGCCGTATACCTGGGAAACGATTTTCCGGGCTGTGTCAAAGGAACCGCCTTCGCTGTGGTGGTCCTTTCCGGCAGGCTCGAAATCGACCCTTTCCTTTTTCCATCGCATGGGCCAGTCGATCCGCCAGGGCAGTTTTACTGCCGGGGTTTCTCTCAGATCAACAGCTTCTGAATTTCCGCAGGAATCACATTCATAGGAGAGTTCCCATTCCCCGTTCCAGGCGGTTACCCGGGTCGTGTCCTTCAGGCACTTGGTGCAGAAAACAGATGCCGGCCACCAATCCCCGGGCAGAGGATTTGAGCGGTGCTCATCAAGAATCCCCCGGATTGTCTCTTTTTTTTCAAGGGCGGTGCGTATTCCTTCTGCATAGGCGGCAGACCTGTAGGCCTTTGCCTGATAGATGTAATCAGGGTCAATCCCAACAATATGGAGAAGAGATTCCAGTTCTTTTTCATGGCTCCGGGCATAGCTCTCCTCTTTACCCTCGGGGTCCGGCACCAGGGTAATGGGTTTGCGGAGATATTCCTCCAGCATCTCCCTGTTTTCCGCGTTTGCAGGGACTTTCCTGAATACATCATAATCATCCCAGGAATAGATAAACCGGACATTTTTCCCCTTCTCCCGAAGGGCCCGGACAACCAGGTCTACGGAAATGATTTCCCTGAAATTTCCGATATGAATGATGCCTGAGGGGGTAATCCCGGAGGCGCACACATAAAGATCCTTATCGCCGTGCTGGCGGACAATTTTATCAGCATTAATGTCAGCCCAATGTATCGATTGTGAACTCATGGGGGGATTATATCCTCAGGGACGGCTCTGTTCAAGATTGCAGGGCATCCAGTCGATATAGAAATAGCATGAGAAAAAGCATTCTTTTTATCTTCTGCCTGCTGATGTGTAGTGCCCTGAGTTTCAGCGAAACCGGATATGCCTCCTGGTACGGCGGAAAATTCCAGGGCAGAACTACAGCCAACGGCGAAATCTTTGACACAAACCTGCTGACAGCGGCCCATAAAACCCTGCCCTTTAACTCCATGGTAAAGGTAGTCAACCTGGAAAACGGGAAAGAGGTGATTGTCAGGATCAATGACCGGGGGCCCTTTGTCAAAGGCCGGATTATCGACCTTTCCCGGGCTGCTGCGGTACGAATCGGCATGTCCGGATCAGGTGTCGCACGGGTCTGTATTGAAATAATCAGCATGGAGGTGAAAAAAATCTGCTCCATCCAGGCGGGAGCCTTTTCAAAACAGGAAAATGCCCTCAGGCTCCTTAACAGCCTTACAGCAAAGGGATATACTGCAGGTATAGAAAAAACGGAAAACGGTATTTCCCGGGTGATCATCCGTGAAATCCGGATTGATGACCTGGAGAATGTAAAAAAACAGCTGTCCGGGATGGGCCTTCATTCAGTGCTTGTTCGGTATCATTAGAGCTTATCCATACCGAATTCCGCAATTTTCTTTGTTTTTTCCTTAAGGAGAGATATATTATACCATCGAAAGTAGGATGTCGATGGAAACAATCTTTTCGGCCAATTCTTTCACCTCATCATTTTTGGTAAATCCAGTACAAAGGAGCAAATATGATTGATATTCTGCAAAAAGGCGGTCCAATTTTATGGATTATCCTTGCTCTTTCAGTTGTGGCAGCTGTGATCATCATTGAAAGGCTGCTTTTTTTCCGGAAAATCCGGGTTGATGAAGACAAACTTATCTCAAGACTGAAATCCTCCCTCGAGAAAGGGCATTACGATGAAGCCCTCTCAATCTGCGACAGCAACCCCTATCCCATCACTAATTTGATGAAAGTAGGGATAGAACACAAAAATTTTCCGAACCATGTGCAGAAAGAGGTCATTATGGACGCCGCGAACCAGGAAGTTCCACGGCTGGAGCGGTTTCTCTCCGCCCTTGGGACTATCGCCCATATTGCTCCGCTTTTAGGCCTCCTGGGAACAGTAACCGGAAACATTCAGGCCTTCGGGGTTCTGGGGAAATTCGGCTCCGTTGGGGACCCGAGCATCCTGGCAAAGGGAATATCAGAAGCCCTTATTACAACCGCCGGGGGAATTATTGTCTCAGTACCCACCATCGTCTTTTATAATTATCTTGTAAATAAGGTGAATCATATTATTATCCGCCTGGAAAACCGGGTGAACGAGCTGGTCCTCTTTTTAGGCGGCAAGGAGACAGTATAATGCGGTTCCAAAGGCGCCTGAAACCTCAGGCAACTGTTGATCTGGTTCCCATGATTGATGTTGTATTCCAGCTGGTCGTTTTTTTCATGGTCTCCACCACCTTTATCGTTACCCCGGGCATAGGCCTCACCTTCCCGGCGTCAACAACATCAGAAGACATCGCCATGACCAAACTGGTTGTTTCAGTGAAATCCCGGGATGAGATTTATCTGAATAAGGAAAAGGTGGAACTTGCAGATCTGGAAGCAAAACTTGCGCAGATCCAGGCGGCGCCTCAGGAAGACCCGGAAATCAGGAAGACCATCATCCTTGAGGGCGATAAAGAAATCTCCTATACCCTTATAATCGAAGTCCTTGATGTGCTTCGTAAAAACGGATTTATGGAGGTAAATTTAAAAACAAGAAAGGTGTTTGGTGATGAAGAGAGCGGCAGCAGTCCGTGACCAGGACCGGAAACGGTTCCTCCTCAGTATTGCAGTTGCTTTTGCAGTACACGGGCTGATAATACTGGGAATAGAACTCTCGGGCCTCATTCAGCAGGAAGAGGCAGGAGAATTCTTCGGCCCTGTTACAGTACATCTCGGAGATTATACCTCCTTCCCGGAACCTTCTATTGAGGAAAACGTTTATACCGAAGGAGAGACCCTCCAGGACCGGGAGGAAACCCTGGACCAGCCTCCCCAGGAAGAACGCACAGGAGAAGTCCCTGAACAGACTGTGGGGCCCCAGGAAGAATCCCCCAGGGAGAAGACTGAGGAAGTACAGGCAACAGCCTCTGAACCGGTCTATTCACCAGCCCAGACCACCCCTGCCCCCACGGAAGAAAAAAATATTTTTTCCGACAGCGATTTAAGCGGGACTTACACCATATCCATGGGAAACACCCTCGACCGGGCAAAACCGAATTTCCGGATAGAAGTTGCTGTCCCGCAGTGGGCAAAGGAATCCCGGGAAAAATATCAGGTAACTGTTTCCTTTGTCGTCGGACCCGGCGGCAATGTGGAAAACATAACAATAGACAAGCCGTCAGGCTCACAGGAAATTGATCAGGCTGTGGTGGATTCGGTGCTTCAGTGGAAGTTTGCCAATCCTACCAGCGCAGACCGTATTATCGGTACGGTAACCTACCGTACTGACTGAACACAACGGAGTTTTCTATGAAAAAAATACTGATAATAAGTTTACTTTTATGCTCAGCAGTATTTGTATATTCCCAGAGCGGAATTCAGGACCTTTATTCACCGATGTTTCTCGGCCAGGGGGAAAACAGCGCTGATACCTTCTCCCCCCAGAGCGACACCCTTAACCCCGCCGCATCCGGCGGGCGGCAGAACCCGGCAATCGATGTCAGCTACATCAGCCTTTCCGGTTTCGGCAGCACCTCCGGTTTCGGCCACGGTGTGAACCTCGGGGTTTCAATACCATCGGGTATCGGGGTATTCACCGGAAGCGGCCGGTTCATCACCTCCCCCCTTGCAGGGGCATACCAGGACACTTTCGGCACCTTTAACGCCTCCTTTGCAAAGGACCTGTACAGGAACCTTCTCTTCGGTTTCGGCATTCAGTCACAGTTCGGTTCAGACTGGGGACTGGGCCTCGACCTGGGAATTATCCATCACTACGGGCCCCTCATCAAAAAGGACACTCCCCTTCTCCAGGATTTTTCCTGGGGATTTGCTTTCCGGGGAATCGGGAAAGGCTACAAACCGGACCCTGCCGGCCTGTCGTCCCCGACAATATTTACCCCAGCCATCGGAGCAAGCCTGACACTCCTGGACACAAAACCGGTAAAGATCACTTTTATGCCGGATGTCAGCTTTCCGGCCTTTCAGGACATCAGAACAACAGCGGGACTCTCTATATCCCTTTTTGATATTGTCTCCGTCAACAGCGCCTATACCTTTGACCTTAGGGATTACAACAGCGGCAGTTCCAGACCCTTTCCTGTCTCCTTCGGTGTTACCACCTCCTTCAATCCCTTTGCAAAAGAAAAGGAAGCCCGGTTCACTGAAGCAGCAGAAGAAGGCCGGGAAGGAATGGCGGTAAATATTGCAGCAGCCAACCTTGCCCAGGATGTATGGGCCTTCGGTCTAGGCTCCACCCTGTTTCTCGGTTTTTACGACAGAAACCCGCCGAAAATTGAAATGGGACCGACAGAGCCCTATATCTCCCCGAACTACGACGGTACTCTGGACGAACTCACTATCCCGGTAACTATCACTGATGAACGCTATATCAGCGGATACCAGCTGACAGTTTATGATGATAATGGAGAAGCGGTCCGGACCATCAGGAACAAGGAAGAACGGCCGGAAAATGAAACTTTCCAGAATATTGTCCAGCGGTTTGCCGCAAAAAAAGCCGGTATCCCTGTTCCGGAAACCCTGCGGTGGGACGGGAATTCAGACTCAGGAACTGTTGTTCCTGACGGTGATTATACCTTTGTTCTGGAATCCTGGGACGACAATGAGAATGTCGCGGCAGCTCCGGAGAGAAAAATTACCGTGGACACGGCGTATCCGGAGATAAAGGTCACCACACCCTATACAGTATTTTCTCCGAACGGTGACGGCAGGCAGGACCTGCTTATTCTTCAGCATACCGGTTCTAAAGAGGACCTTTGGAAAGGTACCGTTCTGGACAGCTCCGATACAGCAGTAAAAACTTTTACCTGGAAGGACAGCAAGCCGGACGAAATATCCTGGGACGGCAAGAATGAAGAGGGGATACTCCCTCCTGACGGAGTTTATCATTACACTGTTGCCAGCACTGATAAAGCGGGCAACAGCACCTCCCTCTCTCTGGAAAATATCATCATCAATACAACTCCCACACCTATAACGATAGCCATTGAATATCCCGAGTTCTCCCCCAACGGAGACGGAGTCCAGGACACCCTTGCCTTTTCTCCTGATGTTCCGGTAACAGAGGGAATTACTGAATGGAGCCTGGAGATTTCCTCCCCGGACTCCGAAGCCGGCAGGATAATAACCGGCGGCAGCGAGGTCCCTGATACCATCATATTTGACGGCAAAAGCAATGAAGGAACCATGCTCCCTGAGAGAAGCTATCAGGCGGTTTTTTCTGTTCTCTATGAAAACGGAAATCTGCCGAAAGCAGAGGTCCCTTCCATTATAGTGGATGTTACTGCACCGAAGCTTGGTGTTTCTCCGGAATATCCGGTTTTTTCTCCCAACGGCGACGGGAGCAAAGACACCTTTCCTCTTTCCCAGGACACTTCAGAAGAGCCCCGCTGGAAAGGTACTGTTTCCGATTCCGGCGGTACTGCAGTTTTTACTGTTGAATGGCAGGGCAAGGCCGATCCGCAGTATGCATGGGACGGCAGAAATTCGGACGGAGAAGTTCTTCCTGACGGCGAATACACCTATCAATTATCTGCCACTGATGCCGCGGGAAATTCCAGTGTCTCTGAACCTGTATCCGTAATCCTTGACACCACAGAGACGCCCATCCGCCTCACTGCCGGCAGAGACTATTTTTCACCGAACAGCGACGGCGTCTGGGACACTATGCCCTTTGCTCTTTTCGCAGCAGTACAGGAAGGAATTGAAACCTATTCCCTCACTGTCCGGACAGAGGAAGGCAAAGCCGTTACATCTTATTCCGGGAGGAAGATTCTCCCCAGTGATGTTTCATGGGACGGAAAAACTGATACAGGTTCTTCCGCACCTGACGGCACCTATTTCGCTGAACTCTCCGTAGAATACATCAATGGCAATAAACCCCTTGTTAAGACCGGACTGTTCACCATAGATTCTGTTTTTCCCAGCGTAAGCCTCTCTTCCGTAGACCCGGTATTTTCTCCTGACGGGGATGGAAGGCAGGATTCCTTGAGCATCCGGCAGCAGACCAGCGAAGAGGATCTCTGGGAAGGGAGTTTTCTGGATTCCTCGGGTGAAAAAGTGAGGACCCTGTTCTGGAAGGGCAGGGCTGATAATTTTGCCTGGGACGGAAAAGATGATAACGGCAACAAGGTCACTGACGGCAGATACTCATATATTTTGACGTCCAGGGACAGGGCCGGAAACGCAGCCCAGGCTAAAACAGCTTCTTTCCGGATTGACACAAAACCGACTCCTGTATCCCTTGCCGTGGCATCTAAAGCTTTTTCTCCCAACAGGGACGGTGTCCTGGATGAACTGATATTCAAAACCGATGTTCAGGAAAAAACAGGAATCACCTCCTGGACCCTGGAAGTCAGGAACACCTCCGGAAATGTTGTCCGGGAGATTACAGGCAGAGATACCGTGCCCGGAGAAATTGTGTTTAACGGCCGGAACGCCGGCGGGGCCCTTTTGCGAGAAGGAACATACACCGGGACTTTATCGGTAATCTATGAAAAAGGCGCGAATCCCAAAGCTGATTCCCCGGGATTTCAGCTGGACCTTACACCCCCTTCTGTTGATATATCCTTAAGCACTGAGGTTTTCTCTCCCAACGGCGACAACCGAAAGGATGAAGTCTTCTTCCTCCATACTGCCAGCACGGAAGAAGAGTGGAAGGCTTCTATTACAAACGACGAAGGGGAAACAGTGAAAACAGTCCAATGGAAAGGGACTCCTGACAAGGAGTATTCCTGGAACGGACGTACTGACGACGGGGCCCTTGTCCCTGACGGGAAATATTTTTACCGGATCGCCTCCACAGACCTTGGGGGGAACGAAACTGTATCCCCCAGGATTCCTGTTATAATAGACACCCAGGAAACTCCGGTAACCCTCACTTACAAGCCTCAGTATTTTTCACCTAACGGTGACGGGAAAAATGAATCTATTACAGTAAATGTGACACCGGGAAGAAACGACGGTATAAGCCGTTACGCCTTCGCGGTTGTTGATGCCTCCGGAAAAAAAATCTGGGAAAAGGATGGCTCCGGAAGGATCCCCGGGTCCTTTGTCTGGCGGGGAGAAACCGCCTCCAGCGGGAAAGCTCCGGACGGGGAATATCACGCGGAAGTCTCCATCGAATATGAAAACGGCAATTTCCCGGAAGCCCGGACATCATCATTTTTCCTTGATACCAAAGTTCCTGAGGTTGCCATAACCTACGATTTCCTCCTCTTCTCTCCTGACGGAGACGGAAACAAAGACAATCTTGTACTCCGGCAGCGGTCTTCCGAGGAGGAAACCTGGGAAGCTAAGATCAAAGACGCTTCCGGGAAAACCCGGAAAACGGTTTTCTGGAAAGGAAAAACTTCGACCTTCTCATGGGACGGCAGGGACGAAAACGGCAACAAGGTAGCTGACGGAACCTATCAGTATGAATTATTCTGTACTGACCGGGCAGGCAACTTTACCCAGGAAACCATACGGAACATCAAAATCGATACAAGGAACACCCTTGTATATCTCACAGCATCGGAGACGGAATTCTCTCCCAACCGGGACGGGAAACAGGACACCATCACCCTTACACCCTACCTGAGCCTTACTGACGGGATTTCTTCCTGGAGCCTTAAAATGGTCCACGATAGTTCCTTTGTACCGAAGGAGTTCAACGGCACTGGTGTTCCGCCGAAATCCTTTATCTGGGACGGCTCGGGCACAAGACGGGCAGGAGAAGACGGCAGTTACACAGCTGTTTTCGAAGTGATCTATGAAAAAGGCAACCGTCCAAAAGCAGAGGCGGAATTTACCCTTGATACAAGTCCCCCGAACGTCCGCCTGTCCCTTTTTCCCCAGCCCTTCTCTCCTGACAATGACGGTGTTGACGATGAGCTGAATATTGACATCAGCGTTAATGATGTATCAAAGATTAAAGGATGGCAGATTGAGATTTTTGATCCTGTGGGCTCTGTTTTTACCAGCTATTCCGGAAAGGGTGAACCTTCCTCACGGATTATCTGGGAAGGTATTTCCGACCGGGGAGAACTTGTTCAGTCAGCGGAAGATTACACCCTCCGAATGACCATTGAAGATGAACTGGGTAACATCAGCGTTACGGAAGAAATAATTCCTGTTGATGTCCTTGTCATCAGGGAAGGGAACCGGCTGAAAGTCATCATCTCCAGCATCATCTTTGCCCCCAATACCTCGGATTACGAAGGGGTGGAAGAAGAAAAAGCCCTGAAAAATATGAAGACCCTGCGCAGGCTTGCTGAAATCTTCAAGAAATACAACCGCTACCGGATCCTCATCGAAGGCCACGCTGTAATGATCAACTGGAATGATCCTGTAAAGGGACAAAAGGAACAGGAAGAGGAGCTTATTCCCCTTTCCAAAGACCGGGCAGAAGCTGTGAAAAACGCTCTTGTTCAGCTCGGCATTGACAAGAACAGAATTACCACAGAGGGAATCGGCGGCGCAAAGCCTATTGTTCCCCACAGCGACCTTGAGAACCGGTGGAAGAACAGGAGAGTGGAATTTATCCTCGTCAAATAGTTCAATACTTAGTATGATTTCTTTCCCTGCAGGTCCGGGAGACCGGGTCTGCAGGTTTTTTCACTCTAATGGACCTGCAATTCTTAAAAAATAAACTGTTTACATTTGGTCAGAAATGTCAATAATCATTATGGGGCAGTACATTGAAATTTCTGCATGGTTGTACGTTTAAGATAATCCTCATTTTTCTGCTTTTTTCGGCAGCTTCCGGTTTTACCCAGGAAAACGGCAGAATCCGTGTAGCCGCAATTCCTAATATATCCCCGATTTCAGTAATCGACAGCGAAGGCAATCCCGCCGGCTTTTTTATCGATATCATCAATCAAATCGGCAAAGAAGAGGGACTTCATATTCAATATGTGGTTACATCCTGGCAAAATGCAATGGAAAGAACATTATCAGGAGACATCGACCTGATGCCCGGAATAATATGGACAGAAGAACGGGAAAAGATCATGGATTTTCATGAAATTCCGGTACTCAGCTCCTGGGGCCAGGTATTTGTACGATCAGGTTCGGAAATTAATACCCTCTTCGATTTAGAGGGCAAGACCATAGGTATAATGAAAGATGATGAAAGCGCCAGGGCTTTCAAAGAACTCTGCAGGGGATTCAACATTTCCTGTGATTTTATTGAAGTTGAACATTTAGACACTGTCACTGAGCTTATTGAGAAGAAAAAAGCTGATGCAGGAGTTTTTTATAATGCTGTTAAAACAGACAGCAAGCTTGTCAAACGAACGGATATTGTCTTTAATCCTGCAAACGCTTTTTTTGTAAGCAAAAAAGGTGAAAACGAAGAAATTCTCCGGCTTATTGATGAAAAACTGAAGAAATGGAAAAACGACAGAGATTCTTTCTATTACAAATCAATCAACAGGTGGTTCGGTGTTGAACCTGGAGAAAAGAGCAGTTTTCCTAATTGGCTCTACTTCATTTTCGGCGGAGCAGGCCTCTTTATTCTGATCCTTTTTCTCTGGTCCTGGACCCTCAGGAAGGCTGTACAGGCTCAAACCCGGGAACTCCGCAGGAGTGAACAGGAAATCCTCAGCAGTCTCCAGGAGAAGGAAGTACTTCTCAAGGAAATACACCACCGGGTTAAAAACAACATGCAGATTATCTCTTCCCTCCTCAGCCTCCAGGAATCCGCAATTACGGATGACTCTACCCTTGAGCTTTTCCAGGCCAGTAAAAACAGAATCCAGGCAATGGCATTAGTCCACGAGGAGCTCTATAAATCAGAGAATTTTGCTTCTATTGAAGCCCGCGGATATATGCAGAACCTCTGCAGCAGGAATATTTCAAGCTATGGAAACAGCGGAAGAGCAATAAATTGTATCATCAAAATTGATGATACAATCCATTACCCTATTGAGACCATGATTCCCCTGGGGCTGATCATCAATGAGCTGTTAACCAATACCATTAAACACGGCTGTATCGACTCTTCTCACTTCGGAATCTCTCTTGAATTAACGGAAGAACAGGGAAATCATATACTGCGCTATACAGATGAGGGCAAAGGAATTCCCGAAGATTTCGACTTTGAAGAATCGGCTAATCTCGGCCTGAACCTTATTCAGCAGCTGACCAATCAGATCCAGGGAAACCTTTCTATTCAGAAAGGAAAGCCTACTGTTTTTACTATTAAATTTTAATACTCCCCTTGCCCTTTTCTTTAGTAATAAGGTAGAGTTGCGGAACAAATCTTCGATGAAAGGGATTAAAAGGTGATAAACGTTCTCCTCGTGGGATCAGGCGGATTTATCGGCTCCGCCCTCAGATATCTTATCGGTTCAGGCATTCAGAACTTTTTTATACGGCACAGGATGCCCTACGGCACAATATTCGTCAACATCCTCGGCTGTCTTATCATCGGCTTCATAGGCGGTATAAGCGACGGCAAAGACTGGATGGGCCAGAAACAGCGGCTCTTCTTTTTCCTGGGCATTCTGGGCGGGTTTACCACCTTTTCCTCTTTCGGGTACGACACGGTCAACTTATTCCGTTCCGACGCCGGTGTCCTGGGGTTTACCAACGTCATTGCACACATCATCCTCGGCTTAGGAGCAGTCTGGGCCGGCCTGCAGCTTTCCCGGCTTGTTCATTAATTTCGCACAGATTTACCCGAAATAATCAGGTTCATTTCCTTTTTTCCATTTGATATTACAGCCCATACTCGGTTTCTGATATTCCGGCACCGGTTTTCCGTTCAGCACAGCATCAAGGGCTCCTCTCAGGTCCTTTCCAGTTAAAGGCTTATCATTTCCCGGCCTTGAGTCGTCCATCTGGCCCCTGTACACAAGCTTTCTTTCCTCATCAAAGAGGAAAAAATCCGGTGTGCAGGCGGCTTTGTATGCCTTTGCAGTTTCCTGGGTTTCA
>Ga0272441_10007996_pt1 | contig 16945 bp, 18 predicted proteins | sample SSMProp6N_FD_193582 | JGI IMG/M metagenome (GOLD analysis project Ga0272441, IMG submission 193582) | Marine sediment archaeal communities from Little Sippewissett salt marsh, Falmouth, MA, United States - SSM-Prop-6N | ecosystem: Environmental > Aquatic > Marine > Wetlands > Sediment ...
CTCTGCCATATTTGCATCTCTAATGCCACCGCCTAGTTCTACCAGTAAGCTAGTCGTCCTTATTATTCCCTCGATCACTGCTATGTTTTTTGGTTCACCAGTGGCTGCTCCATCTAGGTCAACTATGTGAAGCCGCAGTGCACCTTGGGATTTCCATCTCAAAGCTACTGCCTCCGGGTTTTCGTCGAAAACAGTTTCCTGGTTGTAATCACCCTGATACAGCCGAACACACTTACCGTTTCTAATATCAATAGCTGGTATTATTTCCATCTTCAACTTTCTCCCAGAAGCATGCCGCATTAGATTATAACTGAACAAGTTACCTCTGTCATAGTGAGAAATGTGTATGATAAGCTTTTCTTGACAGCGGTACCAATAAAGATATGCTAGCTAAAGGTTATTGCCTTTTCCATATTCTGGGTATATTATATGAGCTAAGGAGGTGATAAACTATGAAGATAAAAGGATTGTGGATAGGAGTAGCAGCCATCGTCATGGGGGTGATGGTGCTCGCCTTCCCCGAGTTTATTCGCCTGATAGTAGGCATTGGGCTTATTGTGATTGGTATATTAGCAATTGTAAGGAGGTGATATTATTATGCAGCTATTCGGTGTAACAGGACTAGCTATGGGAGTGATAACTCTCATATGTGGCATTGTAGTCATGATTTTTCCTAAGATCCTGAACTATTTAATAGGGATTTACCTTATTATAGTTGGGGCAATAGTGATTATTCAGGTAGTGTTCTAGCAGGTGGTTGCCCCCTAAGTTCTTGTACTTTACCTGAGCTTACTCGCATAATGTGGAGGTATCTTATACGAGTAAGCTCAATTCCATTTGAGGCAAACTTGTTATATGAAATCGGAACGAATTTTTGGGCTTAATCCTAACGTGTTTTTCCTTGGTTTAATTAGCTTCTTCACTGATGTTAGCAGTGAGATGATTTTTCCTATCTTCTCATTGTTTTTGTTCAATGTGCTTCATACGCCTACGATGGTTATTGGTTTAATTGAGGGAGCTGCTGAGAGCATAGCTTCACTACTCAGGGTCTTCAGCGGTTGGCTTAGCGATAAACTGGGAAAGAGAAAGTCACTGACGTTCCTGGGATATGCCTTATCTGCCTGTGCCAAACCATTCATGCTCTTGGCTGCAACCTGGGGCATAGCCTTTGGGGTGAGATTTGCTGACAGGGTGGGCAAAGGTATTCGCACAGCTCCAAGAGATGCTTTGGTAGCCGATTCCTTAACTCTTGAACAAAGAGGCAAAGGGTTTGGTATCCATCGTGCTATGGATACCCTTGGTGCTGTTATGGGCATTGTTTCAGCGATAGTTGTTGTCCTCTGGCGCCAGGGTGGGAGTTGGGCACTTACCATGGGCACCTATCAACAACTGGTGTTAATTGGCATTATCCCAGCGGTGTTGGCTTTATTTGTGTTCTTCTTTATTCAAGAACCCAAAGATGAAGTATCGAGAGCTAGTTTCTCCATCGCCAAGCTTAATGGCCTGTTTTCTAGCTTTGATAAACGGTTCAAAATTTTTCTTGGTGTTATTTTTCTATTTACACTAGGTAATTCCAGCGACGCTTTTCTGGCACTACGAGCACAAAATCTGGGCAACTCTGTTGTTTATGTACTTCTGATGTTGCTGCTGTTCAATTTTGTCTATGCTTCCTTATCTACACCAGCAGGAGTGCTATCGGATAAGCTGGGTAGGAAGCGAGTTATACTTTCAGGCTGGCTGGTTTATGCCATGGTTTATCTTGGACTTGCCTTAGTTCCGCCAAGAGGCGGCTGGCAAATATGGCTGTTGTTTGCTTTTTATGGAGTTTACTACGGATTAGCAGGGGGCACAGTCCGTGCTTTTGTAGCTGATTTAGCGCCAGTGGAGAGGAGAGGAACTGCTTATGGTCTCTTTCACGGTGTAGTGGGGGTTACACTACTTCCAGCGAGCCTCATTGCCGGCTGGCTATGGCAGATGGTTAATCCAGCAGCCCCCTTCCTTTTCGGTGCTGCTATGGCATTTCTGTCCATGATAGGACTGCTGGTGCTAATCAAGGAGTGATTGTTGCTGAAGATAGGTGGCAAATTCATTGTGTCTCCTTTTGTAATTCAAAGTTGCATGAGAGGAACATCTATTTATAGAATCATATTATCTATCAATCTTATTTTGCCTATTCTAACTGCTAGAGAAGCTAGAGATGGATGGACAACAATCTCTAATTCTCCTAAATCATTGGCATCGGCGATGCTGACATAATCAATCTGTGCCAGAGGTTCTTTTTGAATAAGTGAGGTCATTGCTTCGCGGATTTTGTTGGCGTCTTTTTCTCCACTTTGTCGTAGTTGTTTGGCTAAGGTGAGAGCCTTGAATAAAATGGTCGCTGCCTGACGTTCCTCAGGATTGAGATGGGTATTGCGGCTGCTCATAGCCAAGCCGCTATTTTCCCTAACAGTGGACACAGTTATGATCTCCAGATTCATGTTGAGGTCAGCTACCATTTTCTTTATAACAAGTGCCTGTTGGGCATCCTTCTGTCCAAAATAAGCTCTTGTAGGTTGGACAATGTTGAATAGCTTAGCGCAAATTGTGGTTACCCCCTTAAAATATCCTGGGCGTGATGTGCCTTCAAGATGTTCTGTGAGTCTCTCTACATCTACCCAGCTACTAAATGCGTGTGGGTAAATCTCCTTATCAGGGGGCACGAAAACAATATCCGCTTCTGCTATCTCCAAAAGCTTCAAATCGTGGTTGAGGTCACGCGGGTAAGCTTTAAGAGCTTCCCCGGAGCCAAACTGGGTGGGGTTGACGAAAATGCTGACCACAACGGTAAAATTTTCCGCCCTAGCTTTCTTTACTAAGGCTAGATGGCCCTGGTGGAGAAAACCCATAGTGGGGACAAAGCCAATCGAACCACTAATTCTGTGTCTTAATTCCTTTATCTCTGCAATTGTTCTTATTATGTCCATGTTCTCAACCACATCTTTGGGTAAATTCAGGGCGGGCTCTCAACCCTCTCCACTGAGTGGAAGGGAAATTGCGTTCGGAAAATAACAACGGATGATTTTGCCAACGCTGCTCCTTATTTGTCGAGGGAAGATAGGGTGTTCTCGTCCATTGAGGTACTATGTTTCATTGTAGGGAAGCTAACAGATTTAACTTCAGCTACGTAATCAGTGATAGCGACTTTTATTTCGTCGGCTAATCTAGCGTAGCGTTTGGTATGTTTGGGTATAAAATCGGTGTAAAGCCCCAAAACATCACTGATTACCTGAACTTGCCCATCACAATCGGGTCCAGCACCGATACCAATCGTAGGGATGCTTACCTTCTGGGTGATTAGTTTAGAAAGGGGAGCAGGAACGCATTCCAGAACAATAGAGAAGGCGCCAGCCTCTTCTAGAATCTGGGCGTCTTTAATTAAATGCTGGGCTGCCTGTGTAGCCTTTCCTTGTACTTTAAAGCCGCCTAGCTGGTATATGGATTGTGGGGTAAGTCCAATGTGTCCCATGACAGGGATGCCACAGGATGTGAGGCGTTTCACCGTCTCTGCGACGATTTTACCTCCCTCTAATTTCACTGCCTGCGCTCCACCTTCCTGAATGAAGCGTGCTGCATTATGCAAGGCGTCAGAAATACTCTTATGATAAGTCATAAATGGCATGTCGCCTATTACCAGGGCTTTCTTGGTACCTCTGACTACAGCTTTCGTGTGGTGAAGCATTTCATTAATGGTTACTGGTATGGTTGAGTCATATCCAAGCATTACCATGCCAAGGCTATCGCCAACCAATATTAAGGGCACGCCGGCTTCATCTACTAGCTTGGCTGTTATGTAATCGTAGGCAGTCAACATGGGTATTTTTTCCTTATTTTGTTTCATCTCTTTTAATTCATTGATGGTTACTCGCATTTCTGGTGCCTCCTGTTTTTATCTTATTTTCTATCTTGCCCCTTAAGCAGGGCTTTTAATTCCTCAGCTCTATCCGCATCGATCTTTCCTTTGGCTAAAGCAATGGAGATGGTTTGAAGCCCCAATTCCTGATATGTAGTAAGTAAAGGAGAGCCTATAGCTTTAAGGGCATTCAAGTGTTTATCTATAGTACCCAGGTCTCCACGCGCTATGGGGCCAGTGAGGCAGTTGGGTAAGCCGATATTTTCAATATTGTTGACCGTTCCCTTAAGTAATGGGAGCAAAGACTCTGTTGACTCCTTTGCTGGCACTCCAAAATCCTTCCATAGATCCAGGGCTAACTTGACCAACGTCACCATGTAGTTAGATACAAAGACAGCCGCTGTATGATATAGTACTTTATCTCCTGGCTTAAGTTCTACACACCTGCCATTTAAAGAGGAAGCTAATTCCTTTAATCTTGATAGCAGCGGTTCGTCAGCTTCTAAGGCGAAAGTAGAGCCAGGCAGATTCTTTATAGCCTCGTTAATGCTGGCGAAGGTTTGTAATGGGTGGATAGAGCCTACATTAGCACCGCATTGCCTCGCTGGCTCTAAAATATCAATGGAATGAGCGCCACTGCAGTGCAGAACATCCTGCTCTTCATGCCAGTCAACCTCGCTGGCTATTTTAGAAATAACATCGTCGGGAGTAGTGATGAAGATTAGCTCAGCAGCATCAGCTACTTTTTGGGCCGTTTGGCAGAATTGGCAGCCGTGCACTAATTGAGCTAGCTTTTGTGCTGAGCTCGGCGTGCGACTATGTACAGCAAGCACTTTGTATTTCTTTGGAGGAAGACTTGATGCTAGTGCTGTGCCTACTGTTCCGGCGCCAATAAACCCAATTGTTAGCATTGCTTCGTCTCCTTGACTGTGTGGATGTTAGCTACAGGTTCAGCAATTCCATGGGTATTCATTAAAGCTATGTGCATAATCATAAATCAAAACCCTCCCGGCATCGCCGAGAGGGTTATCATGCTAAACTCTCCTTGCCGTCTCGGTCGTTGCCAATCCAAGCGGAAATTCCTGCTTAACTTTGCTTTAAGCTCACTGCTATACAGGTCAGTGGCAAATTCTATACTAGCAAACTCTGTCTATTTCGTCAACTATGCTGATTTAGGCTGCCAAGGCTCAATAGAAATGTCCTCTGCTGATCTCATACAGCTAATGCCTATATAGGGGGCGTAGCTTTGATACTGAATCTTCTCCAGTGGTGATCCGCAGCAGGAGCGTATTGCTTCCTTAGTTCAGGGGATTGTTGTTTTTGATAGGGTTTCGAGATTTTATGATGCTTCTCTTATAGTCATTGCTCTATCTTGCCCCCTCGGCATAGTTAGCCAACATCTCATAGAAAGATGTAGAATATATGGCGAATTCGATTGATGCGGCTGGGTACTCCCCATGGCTCTTGAGGTGACTCTGTGGAGCTACTTGGGGGAATGTTTCACAGGAACTGGAGCCCAAGCATCAGGAGATGTGAAATGGCGGAATTAGCGAAGATTAAAACACAAAGAGTAGCGAATCAACATAGGGAAATTGACATTGATACAGTTGCCTCGGAGGCTGAAGTCCTCTTTAGACTCAATGGTAAGCACTACAGGACATTTTATTGTTTACCAACTTACCTGGAGGAGATGGTCCGGGGGTATCTGGTCTCTGAGGGGATATGCGGCTTATCTGACATAAGGGATATAGAAACTAGGTCGCAGGGGGAGAGGCTTGGAGCTGAGGCTGTTGTTGATAGCAGCAATGTAGAGTTGGATGAAATTAAATCAGAAATAAAGATAAGTGTAGCTGATATCTGGGCGGCAGTAGAGAGGCTCAATGAGCGCAGTATTCTATTTGTGAAGACTGGGGGCACCCACGTTGCAGGGATACTTAACAAGCGTGACTCAGTCTTTGCTGAAGATACAAGCAGGCATTGCGCTATGGATAAAGCCATTGGCCTTGCGCTCCAGAGGAATATAAATATTGCTAGCAGTATATTGGTAGTATCATGCAGGCAGACAGCATCAACAATCAGTAAGATAATCTACAGCCGAATCCCTATAGTGGCTAGCACCTCAGCCGTTACCAGCCTGGCTATAGAGAGCGCACAGCGCTATGGCATAACGCTTATTGGATTTGCCAGAGAACACAGGTTCAATATTTATTCTCATGAAGAAAGAATCATTGGTAGTGACTACACGGGATACGAGCCTAAGCGATAGCTTCCGCAGGTACAGAGGATGATAACATCAATTATCCTTGCTGGTGGGAGAAGCCTGCGGCTAGGCAGATGTAAAGCAGTGGAGGCTATCTGCGGCAAGAGCCTGCTCGAACGTGTTATCGAAAAGCTTAAAACAATAAGCAACCAGATTCTGGTGGTAACATCTCAGGAACAGCTCGGACTTTCAGTAGCTTGTGAAGCAGAAGTTGTAGTAGATATTTACCCTGGCAAAGGCCCTCTTGCAGGCATATATACAGGGTTGCTTGCTTCCAAATTTCCTTATAGTATTGTGGGTGCCTGCGATATGCCTTTTCTTAATGTTGAGCTGCTGCGTTACATGATTGAGTTGTCCGAGGGCTTTGATGTTGTTATTCCTCGGTCAGGAGAGGGGATGATTGAGCCCCTGCACGCTATTTATTCCAGGAGCTGTATAAATACAGTAAGAGCAGAATTGGAGCGAGATCATTTAAAGATAAGCCAGGTACTTGATATTTTGCGAGTCAGGTATGTCGAGCAGGAGGAATACCAGAAATTTGACCCTCAGCATTTAAGTTTTTTTAATGTAAATTCCATGCTGGATTTGAAACGAGCCACTGCGATTGCCACGAACGTGCAAGAGCAGGGTTAGCTTTAGAAATGGAAGCGACTTGAGCATCACCATTTTGCGGAAGACAGGTGCGCAGGGCAGTTTATCATCTACCCCCGAGCTTGTTTCGTTAGATGACGTGGGTTGGTTTAAATAGACAGATAATAAATAAGGGCGTAGGCTAATTATGGCTGGAATGGAAAATCTACAGTTGGCTCAAAAGAAGCAAAATACCTATAGGAAAGAAGCATCTATTATTGGCAAGATAAGCAATACTTATTCTGGAAGGGTAATTGTGAAGACGAGGCTAGAATCCTCCCGTATTGTTGATATGCTCTCTGGAGAGCTACTGCTGGAGATATGTTAAAATGAGCTTTATGCAGCAAGTTGGTATTCTGTATAACTCTGAACTGGAAAAAGCCCGAGATGTAGCTGCTAGGCTGGGGGAATCGCTATCTACTCTGGGGGTTTCTTCGTGGCAATGCCCTGCATGGGAGGAAAACAAAGCTAAGCAGCAGGTAACTGGTTCAGATTTGCTCTTGAGTGTTGGTGGTGATGGCACCATGCTTCATGCTGCTCACATTTCAGCTCCCGCAAATGTGCCCATACTGGGTATAAATTTAGGGAAGTTAGGTTTCATTACTGAGCTAAGCGCTGACGAAGCTGTATCAAAATTACCTGACCTGCTTAAAGGTGCTGGTTGGATTGAGGAGAGAGCCATGCTTGAAGCTCGACTTGGAGATGAAAATTTCTATGCCTTGAATGATGTGGTAGTGCGAAGCACTTCTGCTCGGTTGATTAATGTAAAAACAGAAATTAACGGCGGAATGTTAGCCATTTATAGGTCTGACGGAGTTATTATAGCTACGGCTACTGGCAGTACTGGCTATTCGCTGGCAGCCGGCGGGCCGATTCTTCATCCCCAATCTAAGGAAATAATCCTTCAGCCAATATCCTGCCATCTCGGATTGAATCACACTCTGGTCTTGCCCTCACAAAGTGTGGTTGATTTAAAGGTTGTGGCTGGAGATAAGGGCATACTTAGCCTTGACGGCCAGGTCGATATATCTATCTATAGTGAACAAAACATCAGAGTAAAGCTTAGCACTTATGTAGCACGCTTCTTGAAAACACATCAGCCAAAATATTTCTATAGCTCGCTGAGGCGTAAGTTAAGAGGGAAGGAGCAATTATGAAAATTGAAAAAGCAAAAACAAGCGATGCTACCTCAATTCAGCGATTAATCAATCACTTTGTTAGCCAGGATGATATATTACCCCGCGCCTTAAGCGAGATTTATGAGAATATTAGAGATTTTTTTGTAGTCAGGGAAGGGGATCGAGTTATTGCCTGTGCTGCATTACATATAAACTGGGTTGATTTGGCTGAAATAAGGTCACTGGTTGCTATCGAAGAAGGCCAACATCAAGGGATAGGTTCTTTGTTGATTCAGGCATGCCTTAATGAGGCTAAAGAGTTAGGTATAACTACTGTTTATTGCCTTACTCGCAGGCCAACTTTTTTTGAGAAACAGGGATTCCATTTGGTTGATAAAATGGAATTGCCACGTAAGATATGGGGAGATTGCTATCACTGCCTCAAGTTTCCTAACTGCGATGCATCAGCCCTTATTTACCACATCTGAAAACCGTTGTGGCTTAAATTTCCCTCTCCTATATAACAAGAGAGCAGGGCAAGGGTGGTAAGCAAGACAAAGTAATTTCTGAAAGGGGAGTCATGTTACCGGAGGAAAAATTAACTGGCCAGCAGATTTATCACGGTCGGGTGGTGAATTTATGTGTAGATACTGTAGAGAAACCCAACGGCAAAAGGGCTACTCGAGAAGTGGTAGAACATAGCGCTTGTATAGCGGTAGTAGTCCTTGATAACCAGCATAATGTGCTTTTAGTCCGCCAGTTTCGTTATCCAGTAGGTGAATTCTTATTGGAAGTACCTGCCGGGGGCATAGATGCTGGTGAAAAACCTCAAGATTGTGTACGTCGTGAGCTACAGGAGGAAATTGGCTATTTGCCCAGGAAGATAGATAGGCTGGGCGGTTTTTATTCTATCCCTGGCTACGGCACAGAATATTTACACTGTTACCTGGCTACCGCCCTTGAGCCCAACCGCCTCGTAGCTGAGGATACTCAGGGTATAGAACTTGTCCGTGTTCCTGTGAGTCAAATACCTCAGCTTATCGCTTCAGGAGAAATCTGCGATGCCAAAAGCATCGCAGCACTGCTTGTCTTCCTCTTTGGTGCAAGGAACGCAAAAATTTAACATAAGAGGAGGTAAAAATGAGCGGTAAATTTAGAACACGTAAGTCGTGGCAGGAGAAATTAACAGACAGCAAAGGTTTGCCTAGGGTAGAAAAAATCACTGATAAAATGAGTAAAAGATGGGGGACAGGCACAGTTGTTATCCCAGCACCAAAAGAAGTAGACGAAATTATGAGAAAAATCCCCGTGGGTAAACTTACTACAATAAATGAAATCCGTGCCAAACTTGCCCAAGAACATGGAGCCACTATTGGATGCCCTATGACTACTGGAATTTTTGCCTGGATCGCGGCTAATGCAGCGAATGAAGCAGCAGAAGAAGGAAAGAGAGACATCACTCCTTACTGGCGGACATTGAAATCCGGAGGGCAACTCAATGGAAAATACCCGGGAGGAGTAGAAGCCCAAACAGCATGTTTGGAAAAAGAAGGGCATATAATTGAACCAGGCAAAGGCAAAAAACTGCCAAAAGTAAAAGATTTTGAAAAACATCTGGCAAAATTATGAGAATCTATCTGTCGCTTATGTTCAGTTAGTATTGGCTACTTAGATGTTATTTACGTAACTCTTTCACGCCTGAATGGCATAAGGTTATTTCTCAGCCTGTCTCAGCTTCTCTATCACGGCATCAGCAACCTGGCTGGTCTCTGCAGCAGTGCTATCATTGCGATCAAGCTTCAAATCGTAAGTGACGCTCTTACCCTCTGCAATGACATCCGTTATGGCTTTCTCTAACTTGTTAGCGCTATTATTTTCGCCCAGATGGCGGAGCATCATTACACCGGAGAGCATTGTTGCTAGAGGATTAGCTCGATTCTTCCCGGCGTACTTAGGAGCGCTTCCATGAGTAGGTTCGAAGACAGCTATGTCGTCCCCTATATTAGCTCCTGGAGCCAGCCCTAAGCCACCTATAAGCCCAGCGCACAAATCAGAAATGATGTCGCCATAGAAATTAGGTAAGACAAGAACATCAAATTGCTGAGGTCTTCTCACTAATTGCATGCATGTAGCATCCAGAACCATGTCAGTAAATTCTATATCCGGGTAACTCTTAGCTACTTCGCGAGCCGTGTCCAGGAAAAGCCCGTCGGAGAATTTGAGTATGTTGGCCTTATGAATCGCCGTTACTTTCTTTCTGCCATTCTGCCTGGCATATTCGAAGGCAAATTTAGTAATTTGCTCACTTGCTGTCTGTGATATCACCTTTAAACTTACTGCGGAGTCTTTCTTTATCCTTTCTCCAGTAGGATGAACAACTAATTCCAATAATTTCGCAGTTTCCTGATCTCCCCTGGCGAATTCAATGCCGGAATAAAGGTCTTCTGTGTTTTCCCTGACCACGACTATATCCACGTTCTTGTAGGGGGTGTGAACGCCAGGATATGTTTTGCAGGGGCGTAGGCAAGCATAAAGGTCTAATTTTTTGCGCAAAGCTACATTGACACTTCTAAAGCCACTGCCTATGGGCGTGGTCACTGGTCCTTTGATGGCGATTTTATTTCTCTTTATTGATTCCAGCGCACTTTCAGGGAGGGGTGTGCCAAACATATCCTGAGCCTGGCTACCTATGATAGCAGTATCCCACTGAAACTGGACTCCCGTAGCCTCCAACGTTCTCTGGGCTGCCCTGGCAACTTCAGGGCCTATGCCGTCGCCGGGAATGAAAGTTACTTCAAGTCTCATAATGTTTATCCTAAAATTGAGCTTGCCTTGCTTCGCTAATCACCTCCGCGTGGCTCCTCTCCAGAGTTTTTCTTTATAACAAAATTCTTGTGCTTCTGTATATAGGGAATAAGCCCTCCTTCGCTGAGGATAGCAGACATTAGTGGTGAAACTTTACTGCAAGTCAGCCTGGTCCCAGAAGCCAAGTTAGCTACTGTGCTATGAGCTAAATCTATCTCCAGTTTGTCACCATCACTAATCTTAGTAGTGTCACACAGCAACACAGGCACTCCTTGATTTATAGCATTTCTAAAGAAAATACGAGCTGTTGATTCAACTAAAATAGCGCTTATACCTGCCATTTTAATTACTACAGGAGCATGCTCCCTGCTGGAGCCTAACCCGAAATTTTTCCCAGCTACCAGGAAATCGCCTGGTTTTACTCTGGAGATAAATGTGGGGTCAGCATCTTCCAGAGCATGTTTAGCCAGCTCAGGTAAGTTGCTTCTTAAGTGGGCAAACCTGCCAGGAATGATGTGGTCCGTAGAGATATTATCACCCAGTTTGATGGCTTTGCCTTTAAATATTATATCAGACATTTTGCCCTCATCTTAATTCTCTTCTGTCAGGAGAGAGAATTTTGTGGATAACACCCTGTCACATTATCTCCCTTGGGTCAGTAATCTCACCTCTTATAGCTGAAGCAGCAGCTGTAGCCGGGCTGGCCAAATATATCATGGCTTTGGGATTGCCCATTCTCCCCTTGAAATTGCGGTTGGCAGTGGAAAGACAAATTTCACCGTCTCCTAATACTCCCTGGTGGAGGCCAAGGCAGGCAGCACAACCCGGGGGCAGAATAATAGCCCCAGCTTCTATCAGTGTTTTAATATAACCATTATCTATGGCTTGAGTAAGCACTTGTCGCGAAGCCGGTGCAACAAGTAATCTGGTGCTAGGAGATCTTTTCTTGCCCTGTAGAATGCGGGCAGACACAGCTAAATCTTCGAGGCGTCCATTGGTGCAAGTACCGATGAATACCTGCTGGATTTTGATTCCCTTTGCCTTGCTGACAGGGTAAACATTATCTACAGTGTGGGGAAAGGATACCATCGGCTCAAGCTCGAGCAAATTTAAAGATATAAATCGCTCATAGTGTGCGTCAGCATCGGGATAAAGCGGGCTATAGCTGTCGCTGCGTCCTTGAGTGGTCAGGAATTTTTGAGTTGCGTCGTCACTGGGGAACAAACCGACTTTAGCGCCGGCTTCTACAGCCATATTGGCTATCGTGAGTCGTTCTGGCACCGTAATGTGAGCTAAGGCTTCGCCGGAAAACTCTAACGCTTTGTATGTGGCACCGTCGGCTCCAATTTGATTTATGAGATACAGAATCAGATCTTTGGCATAAACTCCTTTTGGAAGTGTACCTTTAAGGTTGATGAGAAAAGTTTCAGGAACACGAAACCATGTCTTCCCCAGGGCTAAAGCTACTGCCACATCGCTGGAGCCCATGCCAGTAGCGAAAGCACCTAAAGCACCAGCGGTAACAGTATGAGAATCAGAGCCGACAATGATATCATCAGGTTTGGCGAAATATTCAGCTACTAACTGGTGGCATACTCCATCACCTACCTCGTAGGCACGGCAGCCTGTTTCTCTGGCGAAGCGACGCAGAAGCGCATGGTCGTTAGAAAATTGTCTTGCAGGGCTAGGGGCAGCGTGGTCAAGGAAGACCACAGTGTTCTGTGGCTTAGCTATTCCCTGAAAGCTAATTTTCTCGAATTGTCGTATCGTTAGGGGGCCAGTAGTGTCCTGGATAAAAACTAAATCTACATTGGCAACAACAATATCTCCAGCACTGGCATCGGTCTTTGATTTTTTGGTTAAGATTTTTTCCGCTAGAGTTTTAGCCATACGGTCACACTATTATTGCCAGCACATCATTTGTATTTACTTTATCTCCAGGCTTAAAATTTATGGACATGACCTTGCCATCATCATGGGCAGGCAGGACATTTTCCATCTTCATTGCTTCTAGAATAACCACACCATCACCTGCTATAACCTTATCTCCTTCTTTAACCAGATAACGTATAATTATGCCGGGCATTGGTGCTGCCAGGGGAGACCCACTTGCCTCTCCATCTTTCTCTTCTCCCGCTTCGACTTGGGGTTCAGCTATTGATGCTGGCATAGTGGAAGAAGAACCGCTGGAAAGCCCGATATCTACCTTATGGTATTTGCCATCGATGAGGACATTAGGGGTTATGCTACTTGCTCCTTGAGGTGATGTCTTCACTTCTGCTTTATCAACCAACTCTCCGGCCTTAGCCTTAGCTATTAACTGGTCTTCACGCCTTACATCTTCCATGGATCTCGCTTTCGTTTCCGCTGGTGCTTCCTCCAGGCCATATTTCCATCTCAGGAATGTCATTCCGCTAGTGGGGTAGAGTGCATAGGTAAGAACATCCCCAATGTCTCTAGAAATATCTTTAGTTGCTTCTTTGGCTTTAGCTAGCTCTGGCTCCAGTATATCAGCAGGCCGGCAAGTGATCGGGGTCTCCCCTCTTGCATAATCCTCAAGAACGATTTTCTGAATTTTAGGGTTGATAGAGGCTGGCGGTTTACCATAAAGTCCGTAAACGTAATCCTTAACCTGTTGAGAAATAGCTTTATATCTGCCAAAGAGAACATTGCTGATCGCTTGTGTGCCAACAATCTGGCTCGTAGGTGTAACCAGAGGGGGATAGCCCAGTTCCTCACGAGTTCGTGGAAGTTCTGTATAAACTTCGGCCAACCTGTCCAGCGCTTCAGCTTCCTTTAGCTGACTCACCATGTTAGTAAACATCCCACCAGGAATATGATGCCACAATACCCCGGTATCAATTACCGACATTTTTGTTGTATCTAAGAAGTCGCGATATTTAGGGGCTATCGATTCAAAACACTCGCCTAGTTTAAGAAGCTGTTCTAAATTAAGCCCTGTATCCCGCGATGTCCCGTGAAGAGCTAGTACTATTGGTTCTATTGCTGGGTGTGAAGTGCGTAGGGCGAAAGGGGCAATGCAAGTATCAATTATATCCACTCCAGCCTCAATAGCCTTTAAATGGCTCATAGATGCCATACCGCTGGTAAAATGGCTGTGCAGGCAGACAGGTATTTTTAGAGATTGCTTTAGAGATTCTGTTAAATTGTAAGCATCATCTGGGGCGATGAGCCCGGCCATATCCTTAATGCATAAGCTATCTGCTCCCATGTCCTGAATTACCAGAGCCTTTTTGACATAATAATCAATATTGTAGACGGGTCCGCCTAATTTCTGTTGCGTGAGAGAGTAACTCAATGCTCCCTGTATATGCTTGCCGCAGTCTTTGATAGCTTTAAATGCAGTCTCAAAATTACGCTCGTCGTTAACAGCATCGAAAACACGGAAAACATCTATGCCGCAATCAGCGGCATGGTGAATGAAAGCAGTGACCACATCATCGGCGTAATTGCGGTAGCCGACAAGATTTTGCCCACGGAGCAACATCTGAAGTTTTGTATGAGGCATTAGTTCTTTCAAAATACGAATTCTTTCCCATGGGTCTTCGTTCAGAAATCGAGTCATAACATCAAAGGTAGCTCCTCCCCATACTTCCATAGACCAAAAGCCGGCTTTATCCATTTCTGTAGCGATGGCTTCTAAATCCTTAGTACGCACTCTAGTAGCCAGCAAAGACTGATGGCCATCACGAAAGGTGAGGTCGGTAACTTTCACCGCATTTTTGTTGCCAGCTAAATTCATATTGCCTCCTGTAAACAAATTGTCTTGCATTACCCGCAAGTTTAGTTTTTACTAGGTGAGATTATCAGAGAGGAATATTACCATGTTTTTTAGGTGGATTGCAGCTGTCCTTGTCTCTTAATATCTGTAATGCTTTGATTAGCTTAGTGCGTGTTTCTCGAGGGTCGATGACATCATCGATATAGCCTCTAGCTGCTGCCACATAAGGGTTGGCAAACTTACTCCGGTATTCCTGGATTAGCATCTGTTTTGTTTCCTCAGGTTGTTTCGATTTCTTGATTTCGTTACGGTAGATAACATTGATGGCCCCCTCAGGGCCCATCACAGCAATTTCTGCTGTAGGCCAGGCATAATTAATATCTCCTCGCAAGCTCTTGCTGCTCATAGCGATATAAGCTCCTCCATAAGCTTTGCGAATAATTATGCCTACCTTGGGCACAGTAGCCTCTGCGTAGGCAAAAAGGAGCTTCGCTCCATGTCTGATAATGCCTCTGAATTCCTGGTCCATCCCTGGCATATATCCTGGAACATCAACAAAAGTAACTAGTGGGATATTAAAACAATCACAAACACGTACGAACCTGGCTGCTTTATCACTAGCATCGATATCCAAAACTCCGGCCATGTACATTGGTTGCTGGGCTAGAATGCCTACGCTTTGACCACCTAGGCGAGCAAAGCCAACAATAAAATTGCGAGCAAACTTCTCTTGAACTTCCATGAAGTCACTATCGTCCACCGCCTTTGTAATGACTTTCTTCATATCATATGGCTGAGTGGAGTTAACAGGAACTATGCTGAGAAACTCTTCGTTTACGCGATTAGAATCATCGTTGGTATCTACCGCGGGTGGCTTTTCTTTATGGTTTTGAGGGAGGAAGCTTAATAACTTGCGTACCTGCTCAAAACATTGTTTCTCAGTTTCGTACATGAAGTGGCAGTTGCCACTTTTGGTAGCGTTCACTATAGCTCCGCCTAGCTCCTCCAGGCTGACTTCTTCCCCTGTTACTGCTTTTACAACTTCAGGGCCAGTGATATAACTTTGTCCTAGGCCTTTAACCATGAAGACAAAGTCAGTAATAGCTGGTGAATAAACGGCGCCTCCGGCAGTTGGGCCAACTATCACTGAAATTTGGGGAATGTTTCCTGAATAGAGAGTATTTCGCGTGAAAATCTCACCGTAGCCAGCAAGGCTATCAGCACCTTCCTGAATACGAGCTCCTCCAGAATCCAATATGGCTATAAAAGGGGCGCCGTTTTGGGCAGCTAGATCCATCACCTTGCAAATCTTTTGAGAGGCTACTTCTGACAATGAGCCACCGAAAACAGTAAAATCCTGTGAAGAAGCAAAGGCGGGTCGATTATTTATCCAGCCGTAACCAGTGACCACTGAATCACCAGGAAATTTCCGCTCCGCCATGCCAAAGTCAGTACAGCGGTGAGTTACAAAAGGGTCGATTTCTTCAAAAGTTCCTGTATCGAAAAGAATATCTAGTCGCTCCCTGGCGGTTAATTTTCCCTTGGCATGTTGTGCCTCAATGTATTTAAGTCCTCCCCCAGCACTGGCTTCCTCTCTGAATTTTTTTAATTGAGCTACCTCTTTCTCGATTCCCATTTCTCTTTTTCCCACTTGGCCTGAGGTGATATTTTAATAGCCTTCTTTGTTATAATCAATGATATGCTTAAGCACAATGATGACAGAGTAAAGGAAGTTGGTCAAACTCAGTGTGGCAGGACAACTTTTCACTGGGGCAAGCGAACCTATATTATGGGGATTATAAATCTTTCTCCAGATTCATTCGCTGGTGATGGACTGGACGACGTTGAAGCTGTTGTACGCCAGGCAAAGCGCATGGCCAGAGAAGGAGCGGATATACTTGATATAGGTGCCGAATCTACTCGTCCCGGCTCGAGGCCGATTTCAGTTGATGAGGAACTTGGTCGCTTAATTCCAGTTTTGGAAAAGTTGAGGAAGGAGGTAACATTACCGCTGAGCGTCGATACCTACAAACTGAAGATAGCCCGAGGGGCTTTAGATGTCGGTGCCAGCATGATAAACGATATCTGGGGACTAAAACAGGAACCGGGGCTGGCAGAGTTAGCAGCTCAGAGAAATGTACCACTTATTTTGATGAGTAATCAGCGCGACGTTTCCCCACACCATGACGTTATCTTCCCTGATATTATTTCTGTGGTTAGGGCTGATTTGCAGAGAGCTATACAGCAGGCTTTGGCTGTTGGCGTACCTGTGGAGAATATCATCATTGATCCCGGGATTGGCTTTGGCAAAACGCAAGAGCAGAATCTGGAAATTGTACGGCGCTTAGAGGAACTCAAGGGATTAGGTAGGCCTATTCTTCTAGCCTGCTCGCGCAAATCAATGGTAGGCCGCGTGCTTAATTTGCCTCCTGCGCAGAGTTTGGAGGGAACAATGGCTACTGTAGCTATTGGCGTCGCAAATGGCGCCGATATTGTCC
>Ga0272441_10007997_pt1 | contig 16945 bp, 11 predicted proteins | sample SSMProp6N_FD_193582 | JGI IMG/M metagenome (GOLD analysis project Ga0272441, IMG submission 193582) | Marine sediment archaeal communities from Little Sippewissett salt marsh, Falmouth, MA, United States - SSM-Prop-6N | ecosystem: Environmental > Aquatic > Marine > Wetlands > Sediment ...
CACGCCCTTCTCGCCGTAGATCTCGGTGGTGTTCTCGCCGACCATGACGGTCGAGCTGTTGAACAGAATGCCCATCTCGCCGTGGCCGAAACGGTAGAGGGCCACGCCATTGTCGTCCGGCGCGATGTTCGTAATGACGTTGCCGATTTCGGCCATAACGCTCACCGGCGTGCCGAAAGTCCAGTGAAACCAGTCCGCGGGATGGGCCGCGTCGTCCATGAACATACCCAGGTTCTTGTCGGCCTCGATGTGCCAGTGCGTAAGCCCGTTCACAAACGATTCCATGAAAAGGACGCCGATGCAGTGGCGGCGCCGCACCACGGCTATCCGGCCCAGTTCGCCGGACTGCACCACCTCGCGCATCTTGATGTTGGCAGGGTCGTGGCGCATTTGGAACGCCATTGCAAGCACCACCCCGGCCTTGTCCGCGGCCGCGGTCATCCGGTCGCAGTCCTCCAAGGAAAGCGCCATGGGTTTCTGACACAGGATGTGCTTCCCGGCCTGCGCAGCGGCCACGCACAGTTCGGCGTGATAGCAGGTTTCGCTGCCCACCATGACGGCCTGGACGTCCGGGTCGTTCAGAACGTCTTCGACGTGCGGCGAGTACCGCATGCCCGCGGCCTCGCAGGCGCCCTTGCCTCGTTCCTCTTTGTCGTCATACCCCGCAACAAGCCGCACGTCCTCGAACTGCTTCATCACGTCGACATAGGACCCGACGTGCCCATGGGCGAAGCTCAGTACCCCTATCCCGATTGGCGCCTTCATGTTTTCCTCCCGTCTCCCGTACGCTCAACGGCTGCGTTCCTCGTGTCAGGCTGCGATTCTATCACACGGCCAGTCACCCCGGGTACCGCTCAACAAACCGCAATGCCGGCAACTTCAAGCGCGTCCGGGAGATCGATCTGATTATGGGCCATTTGTCAAGAGGAGCGACGCTCGCTTACAATCGCGCAGGCAAGCGGGAGTCGAGAACAGTGAAGTTTTTCGGTGTTGCGGCCTGCGGCGTATTCCTCACACTCGGGACGGCCTTCCATGCGTGGGCCGCGTTCCCGCCGCTGTGTGTCGAGATTTCCGCGGAACACCCCTTGTTCATCTTTCCACACACGGGGGCGGCCGGCGACGATCCATCCGGCTATGCGCAGCAGGTAGTCCAGGGGTGGCGCGACTTGCCGCACGCCCTGAAGCCGTTCTCGACCATGCAGGTGCAGGCGCGCGGCGCGGATGCCGCGACCCGGCACCAGTGGTTGCGCGAACTCCTCACGGGGCTCCAGGAAGCGGATGTGCACACGGTGGTCCGGCTGGCGGACGCGGACCTGAGACGCATCTGCCCGCTTGACCTCGCCGAGGAATTGGTGCGCGAGTTCACCTGCATCAAAGGTATTCAGGCCGTAGACCTTCCCTTTGAGGAGTACTATGAGTTTGGCGCGCATGATTCCCTCGGTTCGCCGCCGGTCGTCCGCTGGCTCGTAGGCGCGATTGACCTGGCCGCGCGGTACGGCCGGTTCATGTCCATCGAGCTTGGCGAGGTGCGGTGGCCGCGGGTCATGTCGAACACCTGGTGCCGGCCGCTCTACGAGAAGTTCCGCGAATGCCGCGCCTATGTCGTGCCCACGTGCATCTGCCGCGGCCCCCACGTCATCCCGCAGATCGCCTCGCTCATGGGGCTTCGGCTCGAGGGCGCCGTGGCCCAGTGGGGCGTCAGCGCGCAGTCGCATTGGTACACGGACGCCCACTTCATCCAGCCCGGCGTCTTCGGCGTTGCCGGACAGCCCGGCACCATGCCTTCGTCGCTCTACCGCGCCATGATTCTCACTGGGGCCATGACGGGTGCCACCGTCTACTCATTTGCCCCGGACAACGACCTATGGTTCGGGGCCGCGCGCCACTTCTGGGATGCGGCGATCTATCCCACCCTGACCGAACTCCTGGATCGTGGTTTCATCGCGCGCCATGGCTTCGTGAAGAAGAAAGCGCACGTGGCCTATCAGCTCGCGTCCTCACGCACGGCCGAGGATTTCCATCTCAACCTGCGCGATATCGACGCCGTACTCGATAGGGGCTTGCTTGTGTGGGGGGCATACGGCCTCGAGCGCCCGGGGCAGATCCCGGAACTGATCGCGAACACCGGCCGCCATTACTGGGTGCCCATTCTGTCGCCCTATGCCCCGCAGGAGGTGCTTGAATCCTTCGCCTCGGTTGTTCAGCCCGCGACACAGACCTCAGCCGAGTCTTGGCGCGAGTTGCTCGATCAGCACTACGAGCCTGACGGCCAAGGGACCGCGCATATTACGAGCATCGGACGCGGCGTTTTCATCATGAATACCGCCGAGAACCGCTATGAGCCGCAAACCTTCCGCGTGCCCGGCCTCCCCGCCCCGGTGCGCCGCATCGAAGCCACCCGCCGCGATGACGGCATCCTGCTTACCTGGCCGTTCCGCGAGGACGACTTCTCGTACAAGGTGTACAAACGCGTGTTGCCCGGCAAACGGCTGGAAGTGGTCGCAGAAGATATCGACGCGCGCAGTTACCTCGACGCGAACGTCGACCCGTCCCAAACCGTCGCCTATGCAGTGACCGCGCTTACCGACGAGCAGGAGCCTTACGCGGGCACGGTAAACTTTGGCGACTACCTGGCCCTGAGCATCGTGGAGAGCCGCATTGCTGAGGAGGTGTCTATTGGCCCGCTGCTGGGGTTTGCCCTGAGCCAACCCGTTGAAGCGCCCCTGCCGCCGCCAGACCTCCAGCCCTGGTGGCCCAACTACACCGGGCTGACGCAAGTGGAACTGCCCACGGCACAGACCATCGTAGAGCGGATTGAGGCATGGGACCGCGCCTTTGCCCGGGAAGACCTCGACGGCGTTCTCGACCTGTACTCGACCGACTACGAGGACGCCCAAGGCTGGCGGTTCCAATACGTCCGCCGCGCCTATCAGTGGTTCTTCGAGCATTACAATGCCTGCGCCATGCACCGGCAAATCCGGCAATGGGATTTCAGCTCGTTCGACACGTTGCGCCAGGCCGGCGTCCTCCTGTACTGCCGCTTCACCGGGTTCGCCTTGACCGACCCGACCGGCCGGATTGCCGACGTGCCCGCCGAGTTCCCCCGAACGGATACCTGTGAGGTCTGGATATATCTCACGGACAAGGAAGGGCCCTGGCGCATCATTCGCACCAACCCCGCCCTCCCCAATTTCAAGGATATCCTCAGCTTTTCCGCCAGCCCCTATGACAACCTTGTCCCAGGCCCGGACCTTTGATTTTGGATTTTGGATTTCAGATTTCGGATTTCGGATTTCGGATTTCGTAATTGTTTGGCCGATTGGCGAGGGTGGTCAGCTCAGCCCCAAATACTCCGTCATTGCGAGCGAAGCGAAGCAATCTCGCTTACCTATGGCGTGATCTCCGGTCGAGATTGCTTCGCTTCGCTCGCAATGACGGAATCACATGGCCTTCACGCCAATCCGCTAAACAGTTACCAGATTTCGGGTTTCGGGTTTTGGATTGAGACGTGAGAACTTCGAACTCAGCCGTGCGAGAACACCGGGCCTCACTGTAGTCAACACGTTTTCGGCACGGCCGCAGGCGGAATTTGCAGACGCACTATGCGCATCGCTCTTGTCGACCTCTTCTTCTCGTGGCCCCCCCATGGCGGTGCTGACGCAGACCTGTACCACACCGTATTGGGTCTTCAGGCGCTGGGGCATGAGGTGCATCTGTTCGTCGCGGGGTGTGTTGCGTCGTGGGAGCGCGGCACCGTGGACGCAGCGGAACTGCCCTTCCCGGCCACGTTGCTCGATTTCGCGCCCCGCGAGGTGAATCCACGCGTCATGCCCGCGCGGTTTCGACAGGCGGTGGACGCCTGGCGCCCAGACGTCGTGTTCGCCGGCGACGGGTTCTTCCTGAAACCTTACGTCGTCCAGGCCCTGGCGGACTACCCGCTCGTGTCGCGCTACTACGCCTACGAACTGACCTGCCACCGCGACCACTGCATGTTCAAGAACGGCGCTCCGTGCCCTGCAAACTACCTGCGCACCCCGAACGCGTGCCGGACGTGCGCCCTCGAGGGCGTCGTGGGCGAGGAAGTCCGCCGGTGGCGGTTCCACTCATGGACGGAAGAGTATCTCGCCGCGCACGCCTTCATGCCGGGATATCATGCACGCGTGGTGGCTTCGCTGCGGTGCTGCAACGCCATCGTCGTGTACAACCGGATTCAGAAGCGGCTTCTGGAAGGGCTCCACGGGAACGTCCACATCGTGCCCGGGGGTGTCAACACGGACGCGTTCACGTTCCGACCGCTCCCCGAAAAGACCCGCAATGCGCGCAAGGCCATCCTGATGACGGGCCGCGTCGAGGATCCCGTAAAGGGGCTGCACACCCTGCGCGAGGCGGGCGAACGCCTGGCCCAAGAGCGGGATGACTTCGAGATCCGCGTTACGCATACCGACTTCACGATCAACAATGCCTGGTTCAAGGCCATTGGTTGGCACGACCACGACGCTATCATGGGACTCTATCAAGAGGCCGACGTCTGCGTCGTGCCGTCGGTGTGGGAGGAGCCATTCGGGCTGGTGGCCGTCGAGGCGATGGCCTCGGGCAGGCCGGTGTGCGTCAGCCGCGTGGGCGGGTTGCAGGACATCGTGGTCCACGGCGAGACCGGCTTCATTTTCGACCGCGAAGACAGCGCCGGATTGGCGCGCCATCTGGCTATGCTTCTGGACGATGCGGGCTTGCGCCGGCGCATGGGCGAGGCGGGACGCAAGCGGGCCGAGCGCGAGTATGACTGGCAGCGGCTCGTCGCGAAGCACTACCCGCCCCTCCTGGAGGGCCTTGTCACGTGACCGGCCTAACGGATAGCGCAACGCCCCGCATCTGCGCGTATTTCAGCGTGGGCCGCAACTACCTCAAGGTGCTGCGCGCGATCCGCGCGGAGGAACCGAACGCACGCCTGTGCGCAATGGTGCCCGCGGGCTATCCGGTATCGGAGGCGGAGGCGTCCGTAGCGGACGAGATTATCGAGACACAACTGGCGCGCTACTCGGCCTGGAACGTGCCGGCCTGCCTGCGGCTGGTGCGTCAACTGCGCGCCGGCCGGTATGACGTGTTCGTGGTGATGTTTGACAGCACGGAACTGCAGGTCCTGTCCTCATTGGCGGGCGCGCGTCGGCGCTCGTATTGCACCATGGACGGCCGCCTCGTGCCGCTCACAGCGCCCATTCCGCGCGTCCTCGCAGGCGCCGTGGCCCGCACCGTCCGGGGCCGGTTGGCCTACGCCCTGCTCTGGCTTGCGGTGCGCGTACTGCGTGTGCGCGGCCAAAAAGAAACCCCCAAGCTGGATGCTTGAGGGTTATACGCGCAATATCACGGGCGAAAGCCGCCGCTATATCCTGCGGTAGATCACCTTCGGGATGACTTGTTTTCTGTCCGTCAGCACCGCGCCAAGCAACTTGCCTCTGGCATCGGCCAGCCTTGCCATGGCGCGGGCGACCACCTCTCTGCGCGTACTGTCCGCCCGCACGACCAGCACGACGCCATCCCCGAGACTCGCCAGGCGCAACGTGTCCGGCGTCTGGAGCACGGGGCCGACCAGAAACACAATGTAGCTGAAGCGTGCGCGCAACTCGGCCAGCACGGCCTTCATCGGCTCAGAATTCCACAAGTACGCGGGACATTCCGCATAGCGCCCCCGCCCCAAGACCGCCACGTTGCCTTGCGCGGTGAGCGCCTCGTCCAGTTCCGCCTCGCCAAGCAGCACATCTACCATACCCGGCCTTTCGGGCGTGGCGCGCTTCCTGCCGGTGGCGCCCGCGACAAAGTCGATCAGGAGCACATCGGACTGGGCATCGCTCGCGTAGGCGTCCGCCAAGGCCACGGCGACCTTCTGTGCGCCTTCCCCGGCCACGGCGCTGGTCACTTCGATGAACTTGGGCGGGGCCTCGCTCTCGAGCACTTCGAGGACGGTGCGGATCCGCTGGCTCTCGGCCGGATCGAGCTTCTTGCCGCGCGCCCTGAAGAACGATCCCAGCGTGGGCATATCAAGATAGAAATCCACGTCTTCGGGGGTCTTGAGTCCGTGGTCGAGGTATTCGAGGAAGAACGCGAGCGCCAAACCGCCCACAAGGCCGGCAATCAGGCCGAAAACCAAGTTGAGCAGCTTGCGGGGGCGAATCGGATCGATGGGCAGGGTGGGCGAAGACGCGACCCTGACATTCGAGATCTGCGCCTCGGCCATCGCATCGGTCACGCGCGACTCCTCCAGTTTCTCGGAGTAGTATTCGAGGGCGTTGGACTGGACCGTGACCTCGCGCTCGAGGTTCTCGAGTTCGGCCATAATCTCGTTGAGCCGGCCCAAGCGCGCCGCGGCTTCGGCGGCCTTGGTTTCCGCAACGGCTCGCGTCGTCTGGATCGCGTCCTTGAGGCTCGCCTGCGCCTCGACTATCTGGCGATTCACCGCGATAACATTGGGATGCTTCGGTCCGAGATTCGTGGTGATGCGTCTGCGATCCCCGAGCAACTCGAGGAGGCGCATCTGCATTTCGGTGACGACGGGCGACCCGGTTTGACGGGATAGCGTTTCGGTAATGGCCGCCTCCGGCGTGCCCGCGTCCACGGCCTTGGCCATGGTTTCGCTCTCGGCAAGCTGCACAAGCAGGCGCTTCACGTCGGCGTATTCTTCGAGCACCAGTTGCCGTTCAATGTCCAGCGACGCAATCTGATTCGCCTCGCGGAACGTCCTGAGCCCGGCCTGCGCTTCGGCCAACGCCGTCCGCACCCGGGCAATCTGGCTCTCGAAGAACGGGCTGCTTTCTTTGTCCGCGAACAGTTCCACGCGCTTTTTCACGTAGACGTCGAGGAGCGTGCTCAGCACGGCGTGGGCCGCATCGGGCTGGCGGAAATGGCACCGGACCTCGATCAAGAACGAATCGCGGATCGGGTCCGCCTCGATGGCCTCGTCCAACGCGCGGACCGCGGCCTGCATGGATGTGGGCCGCGTCTTGAGGTGAAGCGCATACACCCCTTCCATAAGGACCCGCTTGACCTGCCGGTAGGCCTGGCGCAACACGTTGCCGTCCTGGTCCAGTTTCTTGTCCAACTCGAGTTGCCGGGCCACTTCTTCCAGCACGTCTTTACTGCGGAACATCTCGATTTCGGAGTTGACGTCTTGCTGGGACATCTGGACCATGGCGATGCTGGTCTGGGTCTTGATCACGGTGGGGTCGCTCTGAATGACCTCGCGCCCGCGCGTCAGGCGAATGCCCGCGACGGACTCATAGGTCGGCGGCCACACATAGTTCCCCACAAAGGCGACGGCAAACACCAGGATTGTGAAGAACACAATCAGGGCTTTCCGCTTGAAGAGGATGGTCAATATGTCTCGTAGGAAGATTTGACGCTGCTTCATCGTTCCCCATTATCTCCTTGACGCTGCCGACCCAACGGACACCCGGCGCCGCACATGGCGATCCGAGGCGTCTTGTCTCTATGGATTCAGCACATCCGTAATACCCGTAACGCCTGTATTGAATCCGAAATTGCGGTTCTTGCTGACGGAATCGACCTTCTGCTCGTTGATGTAGTAATTGGCGTTTACGCCCAACGTGTTGTTGAACGGCACCACCTGGTCAATATACTGATCGACAAACAGGCCCACTCTTGATATCGCCTTCTTGGGCACGTAGACCACGTCGAAGGCCCTGAGCATAATGTCGTTCTCGGTGTACCCTCGAGCGACCGCCGTGCGCAGGTTGGTGCGGATCACATAGGCCTTGCCCTCGGGATTGCGGCGCAAAATGATCACACTGCACATCCGGGAGTCGTCGGTCAAGCCTTGGGCCATGATGATGGCCTGCAGTGCCGTGGGGGTCGCATTGAGCGGATACACGCCCGAGGCCCGCACTTCACCGCCAACGTAAATGCGCGAACCCGTGGCCGTAACCAGGCTGGCAAGCGGTTCGATCGGATTGAAGCCCAGGGATTGAGAGGCCTGCTCGAGCGCAGCGGTGAACTCGGGCATGCCGTATCCCGCGGCCTGAACGTCCCCGATCCGGGGGAAACCGACCTTGCCGTCGGGCCGGACCCGATACAGGCCCCGCATGTCGGCGAGCTGATCCGCCATCGCAGGAACCACGTTCATGCTCACCACCGGCTCGCTGCGCAAGATCCGGGCGACTTCCTTCTTGATCGCCTGACAGGCCTCACTGACCGTGCGCCCGGCCACCGGGATCTCCTGCTCGAGTTTGGGCAGGCAGATCGCCCCGTTGGGCCGCACAATCACCATGCTACTCATGTCCTCAAACCGGTCCAGATTCACGAAGTCAACGTTCACCGTGATTTTCGGGTCGCCCTCGAGCAAGCCGCTCTTACGGTACAATGCCTTAAGCATATCGCGCAATTGGAGTGCCGTCTTGCCTGCGGCCTGGACGTCGCCGACCTCGGGGGCGGTGATCTTGCCATCCACGCGCACGGTACGCGTCACGTTGAGTTGCCAGTTGTCCAGGAACCCGACCCCAATGATGTCGCCCACGTCGATGAGGTAGTCTTGGGCGCCGCTGACATCGGCGGAAACGCGTACCTCGACATTGTCGCCGACCTCGAGCCGGTAGTCCCAGCAGGGCTGGTCCTGCCGGATGGTCGCCATCCTGAACGCGACGCTGAGTTCGTCACCGACCTGGAGCAGGTAGGGCGGATTCTCGCCGCCGAGCTGCGCCACTTCTTCGGCGGTGACGGCCTTCTCTTCGCCTTGCTCGTCCAGCATGACGATCCCGGGTGAGGTGGTCGCACATCCGGCGCCTAACAGGACCACCAGCAACACGGCGCAACCTGCACCCAGGGGCATTGCCAGCATGTGCTTCACTCTTTGACCTGATTGTGCATTTCCAGCCATCGGATCCTTTTCCCCTTCTATGCTTCTATCTCGTCGGCATGCGGGTCGGAAAACGCGCGCGCACGCCACCTACTCTTTTCCGGGACGTGGTCCTCCGGTTGCTTCCCGGCCGGCCGGTCCCGGCGCCGCCGGTCCCGCTCCTGCCTTGTCCTGAAGCTTCTCCAATGTGATTGAACGTTCGAGGCCCTTGCGCTCAAGCGTCGCGCCGTCTTCGCCTACGCGGGTCTCAAACACGCCGCGCTTCCACAGGGACGCTGGGATCTCGTAGCCCGGAATCGCGCCCGCCTCGACCAAGGCCGATAAACACAGGAACGCCCCGTAGTGCAGGGCCTCGCGCCGGTGATCTTCGGTGCGCGCGCCCAATTTGCCTAACTCCTCCACGATGAGTTTCCGGGCATTGAAGGCATCGACTTCGTTAATGCTCACGTATTCGGGTTCGACCCCGACGCCCTCGACGGTGATTCGATATCGCATGCCGGGATTGCGCAAGTAGTTGGGCGCCGCCGTTTCCAGTACGACCGACGTGACCCGGGCAAGCACTTCGACGTGCGTGGTCCGCCAAACGCTTTGGTCTTGGATCGCGTCCGCAAACGCGGCCCCCACAGGTCGCGCGCGTGTCATCATCAGGCCGATGCTAATCACCGGCCCCCATTGTTCGAGGACCAGGCGGTGATGGGCATCCAGCACAAGGCCATGGATACGGGGCCGGTCGGCCATGGCGTTCGCTGCTGCCAGCAAGGTCAGGGCGAGCGTGAGCATTCGGGCAGCCCTTTTCACGCGCAACGCACCGCGTATTGTAACCGTTCGTGCCACGCCCTACGCCTCCTGATAGGACCGCAAGATGCCTTCCGGGGTAATCACGCAGTTTACGTAGTCGTTCGCCTCACTGACGTGAACGCCCGACAGCACCACGCATCGCTCGAGCTTCATCGGCCGGGAAATGGTCACCTTGTCGCCCAGCACCGTGTCCACCAACGCCACCCCCTCGACAAGCTCACAATCCTTTCCCGTAAGGTAACCTTGCCCGGACTTCGCCAGCACGTGCGTGCAGCAATCAATGAGATCCTGAATAAACGTGACGTTTATGTCCCATTGCACAACCGATGATACACGCACCGGGTACTCATAGTCTATCAAAATCTGGATCGAATCCGTTAGCTCATATTCATCGCGCATGGCCGTGCGTGGGGTGCGCCGAATCGCGTCGAATATCGGGAGGTCAAAGAGGTAGAGCCCGCAGCCCTTGAGCATATTGGGCAAATGCCGCGGCTTCTCAATCACACGCCGGACGGTCCCGTCCTCCCCAACAATAACGGCGAAGTTGCGCTTCACGGCCTCGGGGTCGGTCTCCTCCTTCACCGCCAGGACTGCACTGGCGTCGTGCTGATCCATCTCATCGATCATGGCATGCAAGTCCGGGAGCTCAAAGAAGATGTCCCCCAAGAACAGCATGAAGGGACGATCAAGATGGCGTTCGAGTTGAGCGAGCGCATGCGCAATGCCCAGGCGCTTCTCTTGCTCGACATACGTGATCCGGACGCCGTATTGCGAGCCGTCCCCGAGGATCTGCGTAATCCGGTGACCAAGGTGGCCGATGACGATGATGACTTCGTCAATGCCCACCTGCAGCATGTACTCGAGCTGGTAGGCGAGCAGCGGCTTGTTGCAGATCGGCACGATTGGCTTCGGGAACGTCTCGCCGAACGGCCCCATGCGAGACCCATGCCCCGCGGCCAATATCACGCCCTGGTACTTGCCTCGCGTCATCGGACCCGTGCCATCCTCACACACTCAACCACGCAAGAACTGCTCACACATCGTCGTAACCGCCCTCGGCTATCCATGCCACCGAACGTTTCAATCCTTCATCCAAACTTACGGTAGGCTCCCACTGTAACAGATTTCGCGCTTTAGTGCAATCTGCGATAACCTGGTAAATCTCGCTTTTCTCTGGACGGAATAGCGCCTCATCCTGCACAATACGAATGGTGCGCCCCATCGTGGCGAAAATGCGGTGCGCAAGATCGCCCATCGAAATGGCTGTCGGCGATCCAAAATGCACCACCTCGCCCACGGCCTTGTCTTCCTCAGCCATCCGAACAAAGGCCATGACCATGTCGTCCACATACGTGTAATTCCGGGTCGGCGATAGATTGCCCAGCTTCACCTCATCACGCTCAAGCGCCTGCATGATGATGGTCGGGATGATGAGATAGCGCCCCATGCGCGGCCCATACGCATTGAATGGCCGCACCGTGGCGACCGGCAAGTCGTAGCTGAGGTAGTACGTCTGCGCCACGAAGTCGCCGCCGATCTTGCCCGCGGTATAGGGATTGCACCCTCGGATCGGGTGGGTCTCGCGAATCGGTTTGCCGTCTTCGGCATCGCCATACACCCCGGCCGACGACGTGTGAACCATCCGTCTCACCTTGGCCTCGCGCGCCGCCATGCAGACGTTCAAAGTGCCGGTGACGTTTGTGGCAATGGTCTCCTCCGGGTGCGTGTAAGAGTAGGCCACACTCGTAACCGCCCCCAAATGAAACACCGTGTCCGCGCCCGCCATGGCCTCTCGAACAAAGACCGCATCCCGCAGGTCGCCCCCCATCACATCGAGGTCCACCGCCGCATCGGGCGGGATTTGGCGTAGATAGCCGCTATGGTATTGGGCGTCCCCGTGCACCATGGCCCGCACACGCGCGCCCATTCCCATCAGCCGTTCGCACAGGTGGCTGCCGATGAACCCGCCCGCGCCCGTTACCAAGACCGTTCGTCCTTGCCAATCCATTGCCAAACCTTGTGTTGTACACTCCTCGGAGCGGACCCGTCACCGGCCCGCCGCTGCGGTTTCCGGCTTCTGCCAGACGCCCATCAGGTACATGCTGAGATTTCGGAGGCCCGGCGTTCTCAACTGGAGCCGCTCGATGAACCGAACGCTCAACGCCAGCGTCCGGCTGAAGATGAAGAAGATCCACATCCCGGAAAGAAGATCCAGGCTCAGGGTATCGAAGCCCGCCTGGCGCATCAGTCCGTCCAACCGGCCGGGCGTGTTCGCCAGGTATTGCGTAGGAAACGTATCCTCCTCGTAGCCGCCGAACAAGCGCGCCTTGAACATCTGCTTCAATCGCAGAGGAACCAGGCGCGAAGTCAACGCAAACACACTATGGGCGTTCGGCGTCAGAAACGCCACGACCCCGCCGGGCCGCAACACGCGTGCAAACTCCTCAAACGTCCCAAGAGGGTCGCCAAGATGTTCCACCACGAACTTGCAGACGATCACGTCGAACGCCCCGTCCTGAAAAGGCATCCGTTCCAGAGGCGACATCGCCTTGGCCATGGTCAGCATGTTCCCTCGGAGTCCCGCAAGGTCCATATCGCAACCGACCGAGAAGCCCGCGCGCAGCACGCTCGGGATATCCGGATCGCCCCGGCTGCAGCCGGCATCCAACAGCACCGTATGCTCGTCCACATGCGGTGCAATCGCGGCCTCATAGGCCCCGTTTACATCTTCAACCCACTGCTTTATGAGCCAGAAACGCTTCTCGCCCAACCGCGCCCTCGCCTCGGCAACATCCAAGGCAAGACTCTCCCTAACCTTGGCGCGGGAGGTCCTTGTGTTCGCTCCAACCATAGACGCCTCAACACATGGCGCTGGGCTCGCGTTTCGCTATGAAACAGACAACCAAGACGACAACAGACTCTTATCATTCAAATAATACTCTTAAAGTGGGCAATTGTCAATGGTTTTGTCAAGATATTTTCCTTCCTGGGTTCACTTTCTCTATCCCACGTCACGGTGAATGTGACGCTTTGGCCTTATTCTTGGCAGGAAGTCCTGGCCCCGCTCAGGATAGACCTGATGTCTTCGATCTTCCTCCCTCTCCCACTGGGACAGGGTCGGGGTGAGGAAAAAACCTTCATGCAGCCGATAGGCGTGTTAGACGGCGGGCTGCAGCTCTCGGATGAGCGTCGCCTCCCGTTCTTGCCACCGCGTATTCATTGGGCCAAAGTCCCATCCGGCGTCGCCCGTATGGCTCCCGACCCAGGCGTCGAAGTTCTCTTCCAGCATGGCCAGGAACCCCTCGAGATCCACGCCGTCGTTGAGATAATAGTCGAGCATCCTGCGCCAGTACTTCTTGTACTTCCCATCCATGGATTCGAGCCACTTGATCGCGCAATACCGCCGCTGGAAGATCTCGTGGAACGGGGCGAGCCGTTCGTCCATGCGCGCGCCTTTGACGTTTGGGATGAACACGAGCGCCTCCGAAGCAAGCCGTTCGATGCTTTGAGGGGCGCTGAGGTACATCAGGAAGTCAATGCAGTCCTCGAGCGTGTCGTTGATCCAGGCGCTGTTGGTTACGTGCAGTTGGACGGCCGCGCCCCCTATCACCGTGGCCGGAAGACCCGAACCGTAGGGGCTGGTCTCTTTGACGATGGTCGGGATGTAGGCCACGTCCCACTCGAAATCGATATACGGGTCGGTGACCATCCGCCGGATAAACCAGGACCCGTTCCAGAATACGGCCACGCGGCCGGTCAGGAAAAGCCGGACCGGGTCGCTGTTCTTGAATTCCTTGGCCCAGTAGCGCCGCCATTGCTTGAGGATGCGGTTCATCTCGCGCCAACGCGGGTCGCGCCGCGTGAAAAAACCCTTGGTGAAGAGGAATCCTGCCTCGCTGGCCTCGAGGTAGTGCCCGAGGTAGCCTTCGGCGTCCGGCCTTGATGGGATCAGATCCATCTGGGGCAGGATGTCGTGGTAGAGCATCTCGAAGATGATGTCCTGGCCCCAGTCGGACGCGAGGTTCCATGCGGACGTCATCGGGGTGATGCCGGCCTGTTCGATCCGGTTGAACGTGTCGATCATCTCGGCCCAGGTCTCGGGCATTGTCTCGACGCCGAGCTGGCGCAGGAGCGTCTTGTTGTAGAAGACGCCCGTTTCCACAATGTCGAGCGGGATGCAGTAGAGCTTGCCGTCGGGCGCACGCTTGGCGCCGACGAGCGCCTGGTTGCTGAAGATATCCAGCCAATGTTCGTTGCCCGGCACGTAAGGATTGGGCCGCTCGAGGAACTCATCCAGCGGCACGTACCAGCCCTTATCCGTGTCCTGCCAGATCGTCTCCGCGTTCAGATTCACGATGTCCGGGGCGATGCCGCCGATGAGTTGCGTCTTGAGCCACTCGCCCTCGCTGCTGCCCGTATTGACGAGGAGCTGGTACTTGACCTTCGTGCCGGGATGCTGGGCCTCCCATTCGTCGGCCAGTTCCCGTGCTACCTTGACGGGTTCGCCGATGCCCTGCGGGATGGTGCCCGGCGTGTACAGATTCAGATCGGCCCGGATGACGTGCCCGCGACCAGATGCGGCGGCCCCGTTCTGGGGCGTACCGCCTTGCTTGGGACACGCCGCGACCGCGACCGCGAGGGCGAGCAAGACGGCTGGCCAACCACGCGCCATGCTGCCGCCCCTCCTCAAGGCTTTACCACGACGCGCATTCCGGCGTGGGACTCCGCCGCGCCGAATGCCGCCTCCGCTTGTTCGAGGGGAAACCGGTGAGAAATGAAGTCGCCCATGTCCACGGCGCCCGAGGCAATGAGGTCCACCGCCTGCTTGTGGTGCCGGGGCACGCACCCATGCGCGCCCATGATGAACAGCTCCTTGTAATGGATGACGTTCGTATCGAGCGTCACATTGGACTTGCCCTTGGGCAGCCCGCCAAAGAAATTGACACGCGCACGGTTCTTGGCCATGGCGATGGCGTCCACCTGCGCCTCAGGCGAAGGGCACGCCGTCAGGACCACGTCCGCGCCCAGTCCGCCGGTCTCCTCGATCACCCGCGCGACCGGGTCCTCCTCGGCACTACAGATGTAGACGTCTGCGCCGAATTTTCGGGCCATTTCCAGGCGCGGCCGCGAGCGCTGCACCACGATCACCTTAGTCGCCCCCATCTTCCGGGCCACGCCGATGATCATGCAGCCGATAGGGCCCGCGCCTATGATGACCACCGTGTCGCCCAACCGCACGATCGAGAGCTCAAGCGCGTTGAGCACGCACCCCAGCGGTTCGGCCAGCGCCGCCTCGTCAAACGACACGTGGGCCGGGATCGCGTGCACGGGCCCGAAGTTGACCACCGTCCGGTTCAGGTAGACGTACTCCGCGAAGCTGCCGGGGAACTGGTAGCCCATGGCGTAGTTGATCTGGCAGTTGTTGCCGATGCCCGCCCGGCAGAACGTGCATTCGCCGCAGGGCACATCCGCCCCAATGGCCACGCGGTCGCCCTGCTTGAATCGGGTCACGTCCTTGCCCACGCCGGCCACCACGCCGGACGATTCGTGCCCCATGATGGCCGGCAACGCCACGCGCGGGTTACCGTGGTGGTATATGCGGATGTCCGACCCGCACACCGCGCACGCATGCACCTTCACCAATACCCCGTCATCCTCCACCGCCGGCACCGGCACCTCCTTAACGGTGAGCTTGCCAAGTTCCTCGAGAACTGCCGCCTTCATCCTTGGGTTCTCCTTATGAAACACGCAAGAGACTCGGTCGCAGATTGCCGCAGTCCGGTTGCGACTCGTCTCATCCGGACGCGTGTGGAAACGCAGCGAACAGGTTACGACCTGCCGCAAGAGAGTTCAAATGGCGCGACACCCGGAAGCACTGGCAAACGCATACAGATGCAATCTCCGCGGCCCTCAGCGTTCTCTGCCGCTCTGCGTTGAAGATTCAAAACCCATGCCCGCATACAGCGCGCAAACGTCCCGCGCAATGCCACGCTGTTCTTCCCCTCCCGAACCGTCCCCTCTCACGCCATCCGCAGCCAAGAACCCCTGCACGCACCAAGTGCCGCCATTGAGCGTTTCACCCGTCCTCGGCGCCGGCATCCCCCCCAGTTGCTCCGGGCACACAGGAACAAGAACGAATTTCTTCTTTAGTCTCTCAATGAGCGCATCACGTTTCTTGGCCCTTCGCCCATGCCACCGACACGGGATGCCCAGGAAACACGCGCTGAGAAGCACCGGTTCCTTGTAGCCCTGATACGCCTCCACTGGGAAAAGGAATTCGCCGTTCCGTCGGGGCAAAGGACGCGATTGGCAATCAGCATGGGCTTCAGAGCACGCAATTGCAGCGTCCGATCCCTTGCTCAAGCCCCACCATCTTCCACACCTGTCGTTCTTCGAGACACAGCGCAAGATCGAGGTCGGGGCGGATGCTGCGCGCCGCGCCTATCAGGCAATTGTAGAGCCTGGCTCGAAGCTCCGGCGCGTAACGTCGCCGTCCATCCCCGGCCGCTCGCGGCAGGACCAGGTTCTGAGAAATGGCATTGGCCTTTCCCAAACGCGCCTCCATCAAGGCCAAAGCGTTCGAATAGCTGCAAATGCCGCCCAAGGTCAATCGCTCGAGCGGAACCCGCGAAACAAGGTCGCACACGAAAGCGCGGTACAACTCCTCCCAGTCGCCATCCGGAATAATCGGCATGATGACCGCACGCACCGGATAGCCCTTCTCTGCGCAGCGGCGCATGGCGTCTATTCGCGCGTCCACCGACGGCACGCTCGTTTCATAGCGGCTGGCGATCTCCGGCGGATTCAGACTCCACGACAGAGTCGTCCGCCCCCCGTGCTCAAGATCGAGGAGGCGTTCGACAGAATCCGACTTTGTGAGCATGACCTGCCGCGCATACGCATGCCGGGAAAAGAAGGGCACAAGAACTGTCGAATAGGCGGTCAAGGGGTCCAGGGCCAAGCCGTCCTGCAGCTTGCCCAGATAGAATGCCGCCTCTCGCCCGAGCCGGTTTGCCCTCCGATCTATCTCGGAGATGATTTCCGGCAGATTCACGTAGACCTTGACGGTTGGCGAGAACCACACCCCCTGCGTGCCGGCCAGGTAGCAATACGAACAGCCATACGGGCAATATCCGTACACGGAGAAATGCCAGTAGTTCGGGCACGTATTGCCCTCCTCGTCGCTGAAGCGCACGGCGCTGCCCAACTCCCCAAACACCAGCGTCCTTTTCCCGCGCGCCAGCCGCCGCATCGGATCCGCGTCGCCCAGATCCACCCGATTGTGCG
>Ga0272441_10007998_pt1 | contig 16942 bp, 8 predicted proteins | sample SSMProp6N_FD_193582 | JGI IMG/M metagenome (GOLD analysis project Ga0272441, IMG submission 193582) | Marine sediment archaeal communities from Little Sippewissett salt marsh, Falmouth, MA, United States - SSM-Prop-6N | ecosystem: Environmental > Aquatic > Marine > Wetlands > Sediment ...
TTCGCACCCGTGGCACAAACCGCGTTGGCCGCAGCGCGTGTTCAGGGCGATGCCGGCCCGCCGCAATGACTCGGTCAGCCGCTGCTGCGCATGGTCCGGCGATACGTGGACGGTCTGCCATCGTTCGGGCAGTTCAACCTCAAGGACGAGCATGTCCGACATAGGCGTGGGCCTTTCACTCCGTTACCGACGTCCCACCGGTCGTACTGCTACCGGCGGGGCGCACCGGGGTCAACACCTGGGCGGCGAGTTCGGTCGGCGGGTGGGCGTCAAGCCGCAGGCCCGTTGTTGACGCCGGTAAAGGAGCTCAAGAGGGAGGCCCCAGCGCATGGTGTCACGGGACGCCGTGCGCACAAGCTCATGCACACGTACGACGCGCCGCGGGGAGGCGGCACCTGCTGCTCGTCATGTCCGGCTGACTCAGCGCTGGCAGGTTTCGTCGCGGGCAATCACTCCTTGCGCGGCGTCACGTGGATCTTCCGCGCGTTGATCACGAGGGAGCCGCCGTCGCGTTGTGCGATCTCGCCGGCGATGGTCAACTCGGCGAGCGGAGATATCCCGGCCTGCCCGTTCAGATCAACGCGCAGCGGTTTTCCGTCGTCGCCGAGGATCTGGATTGTCGCGGTCTTCGCGGTGAGCGAATCGCGTGGTTCGCAGCAGTAATCCCAGGGCGTCGTGCAGGCATCCCCGTGCAACTGGTCGCACGATTTCATGCTGGTGTCGGCCAGGAGAAACACCGCCGCATGGTCCACAAAGGGTTTCACGCGACCACCCACACGCCCGTAAACGACGACCTCGCCGGTAGCGCTCGTATCCGCCTTGAGGTCGGCGACGCTTCGGGCGTGCGGCGGGGCCTGGTCGACAAACAAGTCGGACGGCAGTGTCGCAGCCTGCCGTTGACCGGATGTGGCACCATCGGCCTTCGACTCACCTGAATCCCCACTACAACCCATGATGACCAGGCTGCCAACAGCAACCGCGAGAACAAGCCCGTACGTACGTGTCTTCATGACAATCTCCTTCGAAATCAGGATGGTACTCTCCAGAAAAACACTAATCTGTCCGCAGCGCCTCCACGATGGGCAGCCGCAGACAGCGCCACAGGGGCGGAATGACACCGACGACCGCGATCCCGATGCCCGCGGCCAGCCCGCCGAGCAACACCGGAGCGTCCAGCACCAGGGCGAACGCACCCATCGAGAATCGAACGGCCAATCCATCCAGCAACAGCAGGCCGATGACGGCCGCCAGGGTTCCCCCCGCGGCGGTCGTGAGCAGCGATTCCTGCAGAAAACTCGCGGCCAGCACCCGCCGTCGAAAACCCAGGGTTTGCAGCGCGCCGAGCTCGCGCACACGGGCCGCGAACGCCGCGTACATCGTGTTCAGTCCGCCAAACAGGCCGCCCAACGCGATGAGCGCCGCGGTCACCCAGACCATGGCGCGCACCGGTTTGTAGAAGTCGAGCAGGCCGGCGTAGTAGTCCGACTCGCGCGTCGCGACGAGCTCCAGGTCCAGTCGCTGCGCGCACCACACGGAAACGTCTTCAAAGGCGGCCTCATCCAACACCAGCACGACACACGACAGCGTGTCACGCCGCGTGGCGATCTGCAGGTCCGTGAGAGGAACCCAGGTCTCGGCATCCATCACCGTCTGCGGGGCGGCGAAACGCCCTGAGATCGTCCAGGCGCGGTTGTCAAACCAGAGCTGCCGACCCACCGCGAGCTCCGCTTCGCCCACCCCCAGCCGCGTTGCGGCCAAGCGTCCCACCATGAGTTCATACTCGCCCGGCCGGGGCGGCTTGCCTTCCACTATCCGCACCTGGGGATGAACGAGATGTGCGGCTGGCGTGATGCCCCGAACTACCGCTTGAAGCTCGTTCGCCGACTCCTGGGAGGTCTTCATGACCAGTGCCATGTGGACCTCGGGCGATACATAGTCGACACCCAGGCGGCTCTTGATGCCCGCGACACTCGCAGCCACGAGCGTGGGCACACTCATGTCGATCTGGCTTCGCTCGACACTCTCCTCACTCCCGGCACCCAGCAGCATCACGCGATTGTCGCTGCTGCTGATCGAAAGGCTGTGTTCCATGCCGCGGACAAAACCGGCGGCCGCCAAAACCAACAGCACGACCAGCGCGCTTCCCAGAACGCTTGCGACGAGCCGCACAGGAGAGCGACCGAGATTTCGAACCGCGTATTCGAGTGGCAATAAGCGCATCGTCGACCTCCTACACAGCCCTGAAACAGGCAACAATCTCGCGCCGCCCGGCCTGCCACGCCGGCACAAGCCCCGCGAGCACACCCACGGCCGCCGCGATGACCACGCCCCACACAAAGACCATGGGCGCCGCTTTCACCCCGATGCTGTGACCGTCGACCGAGAAAGCCAGCGCGGCTCGTGAGAGAAACGTCACCGCCGCCGCGCAGCCGATCAGCGCGCCGGTCACGCTCAGCACCAGCCCTTCCGAGATGATGAGCCGGGCGATCTGGTGACCGCGAAAGCCCAGTGTCTGGTAGATCGCGTGCTCCCGAATGCGGTCCTGTACGGAGAGCACGACGGCGTTGCCGACCAGGGCCAGGACCGCGGCGAGACAGCCCCAGCCCATCCAGCGCATGAAGCCCACGATCTCGATGACGTCGAGGGCCGCACGCGCCACAAAGGCCTTCTCCGGGCTGGTGGCCGTGGGCTCCTGCGCCGGGGCGAATTGTGCGTCGATCGCGGCGGCCACTTCGTCCAGTCGGGCGGGGTCGGTGACCTGCACACTGAATTGCGTGACAATCCCGCCCGCCCGGCTGCCGGACGCGTACTGCAGAAAGTCCAGGTGGACGTAGGCGACATTCTGGTCCTGCGGTTCCGGCGATTGGATCACGCCAGCCACATACGCCGTGATGCCGGCGGCTTCGAACCGGTCCCCGACCTTCAGACCGCGACGCGTCGCCAGCGTTTCCCCCAACACGGCTGCATCACTCCGGCGTTGCCATTCTCCGACCGAACCGTCCACGAACTCGAAGTTCGGGACGAACGTGTCGAGGAACTCGTCTTCGGGCACGCCGCGAAAAGTGACGACATCCAGGCTGGTCCGGCAGTTGCTGACGATGATCTTGATGGGAACGACGGCCTTGACGCCGGGAATCTGCCGAATCTGTTGCTCGTACGATTGCGGCATGCGGCTGCTGAACGGGCAGTAGCGGTCCTTGCGGTACACCACGAGCGTCGTATCGCCGGCCTGCTCCTGCGTGGCGGCCTCCACACCGGCCTGCATGGCCTGCACGGCGGCGAAGAGGAACATGGCGATAGTCACGCCGGTGACGGTCATCAGGCTTCGGATTCGGGCCCGCCAGACCTGCTTGAGGACCAGTGGTACGAATCGGGGCGCGATCATGACGCGGCCACCGTCTGCACTGCTCGTTCACTTGCCTCCACCAACCGGCCTTTTTCCAGGTGGAGGGTTTTGCCGGCGTGCTCCGCGCAATGGGCGTCGTGCGTGACCATGACGAGCGTCTTGCCGAGCTCGTCGTTGAGCCGTGTGAGGAGGGCCATCACGGACCGGGCAGCGCTGGCATCGAGGTCGCCCGTTGGTTCGTCGGCGACGAGTATTCTCGGGTCGGTCACGATTGCGCGGGCGATGGCGGCGCGCTGCTCCTGGCCACCCGATAGCTGCCGCGGGAAGTGGTCGTGCCGGTCGGCGAGATCCACAAGCTCCAGGGCCAACGCGACCTTGCGGTGCCGTTCCTTGGCGGTCAGTTTGTGCAGGAGCAGCGGCAACTCGACGTTCTCGTACGCCGTCAGGGTCGGCACGAGGTTGTAAAGCTGAAAGATGTACCCGATGTAGTCGCTGCGCCAGGCGGCAAGCTGACCACGGGTCATGGAGTCAAGCTCGTAGCCGTCGATCCGCAGGCTGCCGACCGTTGGCTTGTCGATCCCGGCGATCAGGTTCAGCAGCGTCGATTTTCCACTGCCGGACGGCCCCATCAGCGCCAGGAACTCGCCCTGCTCGACATCGAGATCGAGGTCGGCTAGCGGGGTGATGGTTGTCTCGCCCTTGGTGTACGAGCGAGTCAGGTTGCGACACTCAATCAATGCCATGGTTCGTCTCCACGCGCCGTTTGTTGGGCGCCGGCTTGTTTCACTCTTCAAGCAGCCGAATACGTTGCCCCTCGGCGAGGTCCGCCGGTGCATCGATGATTACCCGATCGCCCGGCTGCAACCCGGCGGCGATGGTGACCCAGTCACCGATCACCGCGCGTCCCGGCGTCACCGGTCTGCGCCGGGCTACCTGGTCGACCTGGTCGGCCAGCCAGACAAACGGCTGCCCGCTGGATTCAGGCAGGGCGGATTTCGGCACGAACAACCCCCGAGTCGTCGTCCCCTCGTTCACGCCGTCGTCGAGCGTCGACAGGAAACGCGCCCGGGCCAGCATCTCCGGCTTGATTTCGTGCGTTGGGTCCTCGATGGCCACCTTGACCTGCAACGTGTTCTTCTGCACGTCGGCTTCATGAACGACTCGCGTCACGTGACCACGAAACACGCGGTCCGGCAAAACGTCGACGATCACTTCGGCCGGTTGATTGAGGCCGACCTTGGCCGCGTCGACGAGCGGAATGTCGACGCGCACCTGAAGCTGCTCGGGGTCGTACAGCCGCACAACCTGCGCCGACCGCGGGTTGTCCGCCGTCAGCATTCGCTTCGACCCGGGCTCCACCAGCCGCGTCATGACGACACCGTCCGCGGGCGAGCGCACGTTCATGCGCTCCAGGCGCAGCGCGGCGTCGTCACGCTGGGCTTGTGCGGAGGCGACGCCCGCCTCCGCCCGTCGGACGGCCGCTTTGGCTTCCGCAAGCGCGCGGGTATCCGCGATGCGGAGTCGCAGGTTCTCCTGCGCGGCCAGGACTTCCGCTTCCAGCGATTGGATCTGCGCTTCGAGTATCGGCTTCTGCCGGCGCGTCACCTCGACTTCGGCCTGCTGCGCCTCGTGTGCCTGGCGAGCCTGAATCAGCTCGATGTCGCTGGCCTGGCCGCTCTCGTGCAACGGCACGATTCTTCCGTACTCGGCCTTGAGGTACACCGCGTAAGCCTCTTCGCGCGCCAGTTCGGAGGGCCAGCGCGCCAAGGCGGCTTGCTTTTCCGCCAGCGTGGCCTCGGCGGTCCGCAGCTCCCGCGTGAGCTCGATCGGATGCTCCCAGTTACGGCGGGCCTCTTCGAGTGCCGCGTGGGCGGACGCGAGCGTGGCCTGTCGTTCCAACAGCACGCTGTCGGCGTGGTTCAGTGCGATGCGCGCCTCGTCCGCGACGAGCCGGGCTACGACCTGGTCACGTTCCACGCGCGCCCCCTCCAGAACGAGCACTTCCTCCACGACACCGTCCGCCAGCGCGGAGACGGCGATGGGGAACGGATCGGCTTCGACCCAGCCCGGTGCCTGAACGACAACGCTGCCGACTGACTGGGCCTCCGCGTTCTCCTTGACGAGCACGGCCGCCACGCGCACCGGCATTGCCGGCCAGAGTGCGTCGCCGATGCCGATTCCGAACAGGGTCGCCGTGGCGAGGAAGACCGCGCCGGGCAGGGCGACGCGCGTTTTCCACCGACGGGGCGGGGGTGGAACTCCTGTACCCGGCGAGGAGGTCGCCGGCGCACACGCCGCATCCCGCGCCAGCAGGTGCAAGTCTGAGTCTGACATGTTGTGAATCTCCGCGTCCGTGTTCAGAGTTGGGTCCTCACCAGGCGCAGCCGCGGCTGGCGCATGGTGAAGAACACCTGACCTTCAGAAACTGCAATTGCGTGTGGTCAGACGCGGGGAGGGTGGAAGATACCTTCCGGCGGAACGTCCGAAGGAGGAAGGTCTGTCGAACACGGCAAGACACAGTGCGGGACCATCGTGGTCGCGGTATGGACCGGTTCGATCGGCGGACAGGGGAGCTTGCCCGCACCACACGGCGCGGGGCATTCTGGTGGACAATCGCACGGACCCCCAGGGCAAGGGGGCTGATCATCCCCGCCTTGGCTGATCGGCTCGGGCGGGGGAACTGTGCAATCTGAGCAGCGGGCGCGCCCCAGTTGCACATCGCTCTCTGCGGCGGCTTCGTGACAGTCCGCGGACAGACAGGGCAGACCGGCGCTGGGCGCGGCGATCATTCCCGCGGTGGCGAGCAAAAGCAGACGGATTGGGAGCGACAGCGTCGTCAACGTCGTTAAGCCCTACATGTTTGCCCGGTCTATTGTAGACGCACCCGCGACTTTCGACAGTGGACAGTCGAAGATCGGCGTCAGCTCGCATCCTCCCGTCCGATAAGCAGCCACACATGTCTTCGGAGACACACCGGCGGACCGCGCGGACAGGTCCAGGCTGACGACGCTCCTTCGCCCTGTGACCGGGGAACACACTCGGCCGCGTGGCGACATCGGGCGGGGTGTGGACCCCACGCGCGGGGGGGCGAGGATGCGCCAATTGCGAATAATCCCTCGATTGCAGTTTCGCGATCGCACTCCGAACCTTCTGGCGCGTTGTCGTTTTTGCGCAAGTCTTCTCCTGTCCCACCCTGCGTCGCGCAAGACCTACTCGACGAGCACAGCAGCCCGTCCTCCCCCGTCCCTGTTTTCCCTGATCATTCTCCGAATTCCAGAAGAAGCCGGTTCCAAATCCCGATATTGAACGCGGTTTGGGCATAAACCGTGGATGAAGCACGTAAACATCGGCACCGTACATCTTACTCTCGAAATCGGACGGGCAGCCGGGACCTCACACCCATCGAATGCCCCTCTTCGGTCCTCCCGAGAGAACATAGCCGCATGCGCAACGCGTGTTGGGCGTTCTCGCTGGGTCCAGATCCGCGACCAGCGGGCGAACACCACACCGCCCGACGCCTCACGCGGACGGCACGCATCGGGCTGGGCGGTGTGGTTTGGCTGACGGGGACGGCCGTTGCTCTGGCGGCTCCTGGAGTGAGCATTACCGAGAGCGGTGGGTCCACGGACGTCGATGAGGCGGGACCGACCTCAGACACCTACACCATCGTGCTCGGCGAGCTTCCCACGGCTGATGTCGAAGTCGTCGTCGACCCGGATGAAGAGACCGATGTTGGTGCCGGCGGCGGATCGCCGATTCTGCTGACATTCGCCGTGGATGAGTGGGACACGCCGCAGACCGTGACGGTGACCGCGGTTGACGACGGTTCGGTAGAAGGTTCGCACACCTCAACGATTACGCATACGGCGAGCAGTGACGACCCTGCGTATGACGGGATCGCGATCTCCGATGTTGTCGCCAACATAACGGACAACGACGCCGCCGGCATCACGATCAATGAATCCGGGGGCTCCACGGATGTCAGTGAGAACGGCCCGACGGCCGACAGTTACGAGATATTGCTCGACTCCCAGCCGACGGCCGCGGTCACCATCACGGTCACGTGTGACGCGCAGGTCGACCTCGGACTTGGTCCAGGAGCGCCCATCTCGATCGTCATCGGGCCTTCGAGTTGGAGCCTGCCGCGCGACGTCTTCGTGACGGCAGTGGATGACGCCGTCGCGGAGGGCGTGCACACTTCGACGATCACCCACAGCGCTGCGAGCGGCGATCCCGACTACGAAGGGGCCGCGATCAGCGACGTCGTCGTCAACATCACCGACAACGACGCTGCCGGCGCCAAGATCACCGAATCGGGGGGTTCGACGAACGTGCAGGAGGAGGGTCCGACCAGCGACACCTACACGATCGAACTGCTCCGGGCACCGACCGCGGATGTGACGGTGACGCTTGATCCGGATGTCGAGACGGACCTCGGTGCTGGCGCGGGGACCGCGATCCAACTTGCCTTCACCGTTGTAAACTGGGGTATCGCCAGGCAGGTGAATGTGACGGCGGTGGATGACGCCGAATCCGAGGGGCCGCATACCTCGACCATTACGCACACGGCCAGCAGCGCCGATCCGGACTACGACGGGCTTGCGATCGATGACGTCGTCGCCAATGTGGCGGACAACGACATCGCCGGGGTCACGATCGTCGAGACGGACGGTTCGACCGATGTGGACGAGGCCGGCCCGACCGCGGACACGTACACCGTCGTCTTGGACTCCCAGCCGTCCGCGGACGTGACCCTCACCGTCGACCCGGACGTGCAGACCGATCTCGGCTCGGGGACCGGTACCGCCATCGACCTGACCTTTACGACGGGTAACTGGAGCACCCCGCAGACGGTGACGGTGACGGCCGTGGACGACGCCGTCGCGGAAGGGGCGCATACGTCGACCATCACGCACACCGCCGCCAGCGCGGACGTGGAGTATGACGGGCTCGTGATCGCGGATGTGGTTGCCAACGTGACAGACAACGAGTGGGCGGGCATCAGCGTTACGCAGTCGGGCGGCAGCACCGACGTGGATGAGGACGGCCCGACCGCGGACACGTACACCGTCGTCCTAGACTCCGAGCCGACGGGGGACGTGACGATCACCGTTGACCCGGATGGGCAGACCGATCTCGGCTCGGGGGCGGGGACCGCGATCGACCTGACCTTCACGACCGGCAACTGGAGCACGCCGCAGACGGTGACCGTAACGGCGGTCGATGACGCCATCGCGGAAGGGGCGCACACGTCGACGATCACGCACACCGCCAGCAGCGCGGATACGGACTATGACGGGATTGTCATCGCGAATGTGGTCGCCAACGTAACAGACGACGACACCGCTGGCGTCACGACTACGGAGAGCGCCGGCTCAACCGACGTGGATGAGGCCGGCCCAACCGCGGACACGTACACCGTTGTGCTCGATTCCCAACCGACCGGCGACGTGATCCTCACCGTCGACCCGGATGGGCAAACCGACCTCGGCTCGGGGGCGGGGACGGCAATCGGCCTGACCTTCACGACCGGCAACTGGAGCACGCCGCAAACCGTGACGGTGACCGCGGTGGACGACGCCGTCGCGGAAGGGGCGCATACGTCGACCATCACCCACACGGCCGCCAGCACCGACTCCAACTACGACGGGATCGCGATTGCGAACGTAACCGCCAACGTGACGGACAACGACACCGCCGGCGTCACGATCACCGAGACGGGCGGCTCGACCGACGTGGCCGAGACCGGTCCGACCTCGGATATGTACAACGTTGTGCTCGATTCGCAGCCAACGGCCGATGTCACCCTCACCATCGACCCGGATGGGCAGACCGATCTCGGCTCGGGGGCGGGAATCGCCATCGACCTGACATTCACTTCGGGGAACTGGGATACGACGCAGTTCGTCACGGTGACGGCGGTGGACGACGCCGTTGCGGAAGGCGCGCATACATCGACGATCACTCACGCCGCCGCCAGCGCGGACGCGGGGTATGACGGAGTCGTGATCGCCAACGTGACCGCCAACGTGACGGACAACGACACCGCCGGGGTCACGATCGCCGAGACCGGCGGTTCGACCGATGTGGATGAGGCCGGTCCAACCGCGGACACGTACACCGTCGTGCTTGATTCTGAACCGACCGCCGGCGTTACGCTCACGGTCGATCCGGATGGGCAGACCGATCTTGGCTCAGGCGCGGGGACTGCGATTGACTTGACGTTTACTTCAGGTAACTGGGACACGCCGCAGACCGTGACGGTGACCGCGGTCGATGATGCGGTTGCGGAATGGGCGCATACGTCGACCATCACCCACACCGCCGCCAGCGCGGATGCGGGGTATGACGGGATCGCGATCGCGAACGTCGTTGCGAACGTGACTGATAACGACACCGCTGGCGTTACCATCGCGGAATCCGGTGGCTCGACTGACGTGGACGAGACCGGTCCAACCACGGACACGTACACGATCGTGCTCGATTCTCAGCCGACCGCAGACGTGACTATTACCGCTGATCCGGACGGGCAGACCGACCTTGGCTCGGGGCCGGGAACCGCGATCGACCTGACCTTCACAGCCGGCAACTGGGACACGCCGCAGGTCGTCAGCGTGACAGCCGTGGATGACGCCATCGACGAGGGCCCGCACACCTCGACGATCAGCCACAGTGCCAGTAGTGCCGATGGGAACTACGATGCGATCGTGATCGCTGATGTCGTGGCGTCCGTCACCGACAACGACCTGCCGGGCGTCACCATCACGGAGACGGGCGGCTCGACCGACGTGGACGAGACCGGCCCGACCGCGGACACGTACACCGTCGTTCTCGATTCCCAACCGACCGCCAACGTGATTATCAGCGTCGACCCGGACGAGCAGACCGATCTCGGTTCGGGCCCGGGGACGGCGGTCGATCTGACCTTTATTCCGGGCAGTTGGAACACGCCGCAGGTCGTCACCGCGACGGCCGTGGATGACGCGGTGGACGAGGGCGCGCACACCTCGACGATCACGCACACCGCCGCCAGTGCGGACGGGGACTATGACGGGATCGCGATCGCGAACGTCGTTGCGAACGTGACTGATAACGACGCCGCCGGCGTGACCGTTACGGAGACCGGCGGATCGACCGATGTGAACGAAACCGGCCCCACCACAGACACGTACACGATCGTGCTCGATTCGCAGCCGACTGCGGACGTCACCATCACCGTCGATCCCGACGAGCAGATGGACGTTGGTGCCGGTGCCGGCGTCGCCGATCCGATCACGTTCACGACGGCAGACTGGAACGTGCCGCGGACAGTCGTGGCCACCGCCGTGGACGACGCCGTTCCGGAAGGTCCGCACGTCTCGACCATCACGCACACCGCCGTCAGTGGCGATGGGAACTATGACGGACGGGTCATCGCGGACGTCGATGTGAACATCATCGACAACGACCTGGCGGGTGTCACGATCACGGAGACCGGCGGTTCGACCGACGTGGACGAGACCGGACCGACCACAGATACGTACACCGTTGTGCTCGACTCCCAGCCGACCGGAGACGTGATCATCACCGTCGATCCGGATGCGCAGGCCGATCTCGGCTCCGGGGCGGGGACCGCGGTCGACCTGACCTTCACCGGTGCGAACTGGAACACGCCGCAGGTCGTCAGCGTGACGGCCGTCGACGACGGGGTTGACGAGGGTGCGCACACTTCGACCATCACGCACACCGCCAGCAGCACGGACGTGGGGTACGACGGGATCGCGATTGCGAACGTGGTCGCCGACGTGGCGGACAACGACACCGCCGGTGTCACCGTGACGGAGACCGGCGGTTCGACCGACGTGGACGAGACCGGCCCGACCGCGGACACCTACACGATTGTCCTTGATTCCCAACCAACCGCCAACGTCACCATCACCGTCGACCCGGACACGCAGACCGACCTCGGTTCGGGGGCGGGGACGGCGATCGACCTGATCTACACGGCGGGCAATTGGAGCACCCCCCAGGTGGTGACGGTGACCGCGGTGGACGACGACCTCGCGGAAGGCGCGCATACGTCGACCATTACGCACACCGCCGGTAGCACGGATCCCAACTACGACGGCTTCGCCATCGCGAACGTGACCGCCAACGTGACGGACAACGACACCGTCGGCGTTACGATTGCGGAGACCGGCGGCTCGACCGACGTGGACGAGACCGGCCCGACCGCGGACACCTACACGATCGTGCTCGATTCGCAGCCAACCGCCGACGTGATCCTCACCGTCGATCCGGATGGGCAGACCGACCTCGGCTCGGGGGCGGGAACCGCAATCGACCTGACCTATACGGCGGGCAACTGGAGCACGCCGCAGGCGGTGACGGTGACGGCTGTGGATGACACCATCGCGGAAGGCGCTCATACCTCGACGATCACCCACACGGCCGCCAGCGCAGACGGGGACTACGACGGAATCGCGGTCGCGAATGTGGTCGCCAACGTGACGGACGACGACAACGCCGGCGTCACGATCGCGGAAACGGGCGGCTCGACCGGCGTGGACGAGACCGGCCCGACCGCGGACACGTACACCGTCGTGCTCGATTCCCAGCCGACCGCCGACGTAACCGTTACCATCGATCCGGACGGGCAGACCGACCTCGGTTCGGGAGCAGGGACCGCGATCGACCTGACCTTCACAGCGGGCAATTGGGATACGCCCCGCACGGTGGTCGTGACGGCCGTCGACGATGCGGACGCCGAGGGCCCGCATACGTCCGTAATCACACACGCCGTCAGCAGTGCGGATGCTGATTACGACGGGCTGGCGGTGCCGGATCTCATCGTGGATGTGATAGACAACGATTTGCCCGGCGTCGTCCTGGCCGAGACGTCCGGAACGACCTCTGTTCATGAGCAGGGGCCGACGTCGGATACGTATACGATTGTCCTGACGTCGCCGCCGACCGCGACCGCCACGATCACCGTCACGCCGGATGCGCAGGTGGACCTGGGGGCTGGTGCAGGAACGCCGGTCTCGGTGGCTTTCAACAGCGGGAACTGGAACGTTCCACGGACCATCGTCGTCACGGCGGAGGACGATTCGATCGTTGAGGGGCCGCACACCTCGACGCTCACACACAGCTCGACGAGTGCCGATCCCGATTACGACGGCCGCTCGATCTCCGATATCGAGGTGACCGTCGAGGACAACGACGGTGCCGGCGTCGTCATCGTCGAGACAGATGAGTCGACCCAGGTAACCGAGGGCGTTGCACAGGTCGACACCTACACGATGAGCCTGTCCTCACAGCCGTCCTCGGATGTGACGCTCACGATCACGCCGGATGCGCAGTCGACGGTCGACCCCACAGAGCTGACCTTCACCAGCGCAAACTGGGATACGCCGCAGGCGGTCACCGTAACGGCCGTGGACGACGATGTCGCGGAAGAGAACCACACATCCACGATCAGGCACACGGCTGCCAGTGCGGACGGCGACTATGACGGCGTCGCGATCGACGATCTGACGGCGGATATCACGGACAACGACATGGCCGCCGTGACGATCACGGAGTCCGCCGGCTCGACCGATGTGACCGAAGGCGGCGGGACGGACACCTACACCGTGGTGCTGAGCACTGAGCCGACGGCGAACGTGGTGATCGCCGTGGCGCCCGACGCGCAATCGACGGTGGACGCGGACGAGCTGACATTCACGGCGGCGAACTGGGATACGCCGCAGACGGTGACGGTCACGGCGGTGGATGACGACATTACCGAGGGGTCGCACACGTCGACGATCGATCACACGGTCATGAGTGCGGATGGCCAATACGACGGTCTTACGGCGGCCGACGTGACGGCGAGCGTCGCGGACAACGATACGGCCTGTGTGACCTTTACGGAGTCCGACGGCTCGACGGATGTGGCCGAGGGCGGCGCGACGGACACGTACGCGGTCGTGCTGAACACGCAGCCGACGGCGAACGTGGTGATCGCGGTGGCGCCCGACGCGCAATCGACGGTGGACGCGGACGAGCTGACATTCACGGCGGCGAACTGGGATACGCCGCAGACGGTGACGGTGACGGCGGTGGATGACGACATTACCGAGGGGGCGCACACGTCGACGATCGATCACACGGTCATGAGTGCGGATGGCGAATACGACGGTCTTGCAGCGGCCGACGTGACGGCGAGCATCGCGGACAACGATACAGCCTGTGTGACGTTTACGGAGTCCGACGGCTCGACGGATGTGACCGAAGGCGGCACGGCGGACACGTACGCGGTCGTGCTGAACACACAGCCGACGGCGAACGTGGTGATCGCGGTGACGCCGGATGCCCAGTCGATGGTGGACTCGGACGAACTGACGTTCACGGCAGCAAACTGGGATACGCCGCAGACTGTGACGGTGACGGCGGTGAATGACGATGCGGTGGAGGGCGCGCATACGTCGACGATCGCGCACAGCGCGGCGAGTGATGACACCGACTATGACGGCGTCGCGATCGACGACGTGACGGTGAACGTGACGGATGACGATACAGCGGGCGTGACGATCACCGAGTCGGAGGGTTCCACGGATGTGGACGAGGAAGGGCCGACGTCCGACACGTACACGGTTGTGCTCAACTCGGAGCCGGAGGCGGACGTTGCGATTCTCGTTGCCCCGGACGAGCAGACCGATGTCGGCGCCGGACCGGGGGTTGCCATCCAACTCGATTTCTCGCCCGCAGACTGGAGTGTGATCCAGATCGTCACGGTCACGGCCGTGGATGACACGATTGTCGAGGGGTTGCACACGTCCACGATCACGCACGAGGTGGAGAGCGAGGCGGCGACATATGACGGCGTTTCACTGCCGGCCATCGCGGCGACCGTTCTCGACAACGATGTCGAGTCGATCGATCCGGAGCCGGTGGAACTCGACGAGAGTCTGATCGCCGACGCGGGCACGGATATTACGGTGTACGTTGGGGACATCGTGACGCTGGACGGCTCTGGCAGCTCCAGCACCGACGAAGCGGAGATCATCGATTACATTTGGGATCTGACCAGCGACCGCACACGTGGCCTCTACACGCGGGGCGTCGTGGCCGAGTGGGTCTTCGAGGACATCGGGGAGTATGTCGTAACGCTCACGGTCGAGGATGACCGGGGGACGTACGCCGAGGATACCGTTGTCGTCACCGTGCTCCTGGAGCCGCTACCGGTTCCCCTGCCCACCTGCGGCGCCACGTGCGGACCTCTGGGGCTCTCGAACATCGTGGTGACGCTGGGGCCTCTGATCGCGATTCGCGCGGCGCGTCCCCGGTCTCGCCGACCGCGCCTGTAGACAAGACCTCAGCGCGAGAAACCGCTCGCGCATCTTGCCGCGCGACCGTGGGAAACATGCCGTACGCGCTCCAGTCAATGCACCCGTCGCGATACTCGCGCATGGCACGCACCACCTCGTCCAGCGTGAAATTCTCCCGCTGGGTGCGGTAGTGCTTGTTCGCCGCACCCTCCTGGTACTCCATGTCGAAGCCAAGCGTCTTGTTGCCGCTGACTTGGACGAATGTCAGCGGCTCGCGCTCGAAGATCGCGAAGCCCTCGCCATCGCGATCGACATCCAGCCGTTCCAAGTGCTCGCGGATCTCGTCGTCGGTGGGGTCCGCGAGCAGCACGCGGGCCGAATCCGGATTGCGGACCGGCCCGACGTGGACATAGCCGTCACCCAGGCCGGCGTATTCCGTGTCCTCGCCGCAATCCGCAGTGCGGCATGCATCCGAGATTCGTCCCCGCGCCCCGGGGGGGGCGCCGTCGATCTGATTCTGCCCGCTTCACTTCTCGATCTCGAATGTTGCAGGTTTGATCGGGCACGCTGCGGCAACATGTCGACCTACTCCTGGATCGTAGTAGACGACTCGCGAGGATACAGTGTAACGTCCCTTCTCAAGGGGCGCGAACGTGTAACCAAGCGCGCCGAACGTTGTTAGGTTCAGAGGGCCCGTTGTTGCGACGGGCTGATACTCTCGCTTGGTACCGCCAGGTGAAGTGATCGTGATCCAGACCGCCGGATCCGCGGACTGCGCAACCCGGCGTGATAGATGCAGACGTTTGAGCTTGTATCTGTGCAGATACACCGGCTGGGCGAAATCTCGTCTGTGGGCGGGGTTCTTGACCGATTCCGTGAGCTCAAGGAACTTCACCCGGATCAGCTCGTGGCAGTTCACAGAACCCTTCTTGTCGAAATCAAGCTCGTGCCCGATTGTCTTCTCCCACGTCTCTCGGATGGCCACCGCTTTCTCGAGGTTGCCCACTCCTTTGAGCCCTGTGATCCACTCCAGAGTGCGCTTGGGTGCGAAGTCCACTGTCATGGTGAAGTCAAGATGCTTGCAGATGTCGTCGATCATCGCCTTGCGCGGCTTCGCGAATCTCTCGGGGTTGAGACGCGCAAACTCCCGCCACTGTTCACCATTGATCTTCATCCCCGGCTTCCAGCCCTTCGGAATCTTCGCACCGATGAACAGCCGGTTCTTCGGGGCGTAGAAATACGTGATACGGCCGGACGGATCCGAGGCACTCGTCGGTCGATTCGCGACATACGCATAGGTGTTGCCGACGTTGCCCAGGTCGCCCCAGTCCCCCAGCAAATCGCGTGTGGTGAAGCGTCCGGCGTCCGGGTCGAGAACACGCGTCCGGTAGTCGTAGCAGCCGGTCTCCGTGTCGTACCGCCGCCCCGTGAACAGGAAGGGGTTTCCACAGGCGGATTCCACCTTCGCATCGCCCGACGCATCTGCAATGTGTGGATTACCGTAGGCATCATACGCGTAGCACTCCACGGGTGCGCCGGCCTCATCCGAAAGACGGGTGACGTGCTGTTGAGCATCCTGGTGATAGTACAGTCGGGCGGTGGCCGCGGGATCCATACACAGACGTTCGTCAACGGTATCACCGATCACGTACGTGCGTGCCAAGCTGCCGTTGTCATACTCCTGCACACCGTGCCACTCCGGCGTGACAACGTAGATGGTCGACACGCCGTCAGCCAGTTTGCGGATACGCCGGCCGAGGGCGTCGTACCAGTATTCACCGAGCACGTTGCCGGTGGCCTTGTCCTTGACCATCGTCAGCCGGTTCTCGCCGCGCAGACAGCTATTCGGATCGGTCTGGTAGTCGTAATAGAACTCGCGCGTGCCGTCGTCGAGCAGGTTGCCGTTCTTGTCGTGCCGGCGGTTGTAGCCCGTGCTCCTCGGCCGGTCGCGGCCTGTTGGAGCGGCTTTCCGCGGACCGGCGGTGAGCCTCTCCATCCCTTTCGCGAAGGGACGCGCCGCAACCGCGATTGAGTCCGGCGTGGGCACTGGCGGGCATGGGCTGACCATGAAATCATCCGTCAGCCCATCATCATCGGGCACCGGACACGGCCCGTCGGTCGACGGGTCATCGTACTCGTTCATCTCGTTGATGGCGTCGCAGTACTCGGCGTCCTCGCCCGTGTCGAGGTCGTGGATGCCGAAGCTCGTCCAGTTGTGCACGGGGTCGAGCTGCCAGGTGCGGTGGCGGCGCGGCGCGGGAATGTCGCCGGCGACCCACTCGCCGCGCTGGTAGTCCACCAGCCG